>VFQN01000442.1_pt1 | contig 79297 bp, 127 predicted proteins | sample 3512371 | NCBI WGS metagenome assembly VFQN01 (sample SAMN10412370, study PRJNA504923) | tailings metagenome | isolation source: Replicate 2 from Balatoc abandoned mine | place: Philippines: Itogon, Benguet | collected 2017-08-28
CACGCTGGCGAAAACCCCCCCCCGGCATGCACCAAGCACCAAGCTCCCATCCCCATGGATTATCGGCGACCTCCGCAAGCAAGCCCCCCCCCCCCCCCGTGTGCTCCTGCGTCCTCCCAAGCGCTTCAACGTCCATCCGCCGCCCCACCCGCACCCATAACCACACCTCCGGCTGTGCCCCGTGCCCCTCGGCACGCGCCCCAGCTTCGCCACCAAGCCCTGGACCAAGGCGCTGCGGACGCACGGCAGGCGGTGCCGGCTGCGGGGGGGCCTTCTCAGCACGTGCCCCTGCGTCCGCCCACCTCCAGCCCCCGCGCAAACACCTCCACCGCCCCCCGCGCCATGCTGATGGCCACGGTGTTGCTGGTCAGCAGCTCGCCGTCCACGTTCCAGGCGCTCTCGGGGCACTGGCCGTCCCACAGGCAGCCGCCCAGCTTGTGGCCGCCGGGGAGCGGGCTGCGGGGGGCAAGGGGGAGGGCAAGGAGGCAACATGTACTGTTACTGTCATGCTACCACGACCAACGAGTACGTGGGGCGATGCAGAAGGGGCACATGCAGCCGCCCATGCTGTAGCAAGCCGCTGGGGAGCAGGCTGCAGGTTGAGGTGCGCGTGCAACCGGTAAGGGGCAAGGGGAGAGAAGGGCGTCGTCAAGGGGTCGTGCCACCGTTGTGGGCTTGTGGCACTACGTGCGTCAGGTGGGGATAAGGGTGTATGTCCCACAGACAGCCGCCCACCCTGTGGCCGTTTACGGCGCTGTCGACGACCCTGAAGAGGGGCGCTCAAACCCATGTCACCGCCCTCATGCATCGCATGCCCGCATCCATGCCCCTGAGGAGCCAGCCTTTCATCTACCCCATCCATACCCCCATACCCCCGGTCGCATCACCAAGCCCCGTTCCTCACTTCGGTAATGGGCAAGACCCGCACGAGGGGCAGTCTAATGCCACTTCGCGGTAACCCCCCCTTTCCACCGCCTTCCCACGTGCCTACCTGAGTCTCAGTGCGGTGATGGGGATGACCCGCACGAAGGGCAGGCAGCGGTCTGCCAGGCCCTTGGTGGAGAGGCGGATGAGGAAGCGCAGCATGGACACGTGGCTGCAGCGCGACACCAGCACCAGGTACATGCGGCCGTCCGACAGGTGGCCGTTGGGGATGATGCCTGCAATAAGTGGGCAAATATATATGTGTGATGCTTCTGGTATGTATTCTTTATTCGTTCAAATTACGCAGGAGGGGAAGGTGCACCATTTGCAACCCCACCAACATCGTTGGAACAGGGACTTCGGGAAGCTACTTGGGAGGCTACATGCCTCCAACATGCACTTAGCCCCAATGTAGCAACCCGCACGTGCCAGTGGCGCCGGCCAACATACCCCATGACGCTCCGGAACACGACGCACTGCCACGACAACCTTTTCCCAGACCACAATCACAGCCGCGCACCCGCTCCTGCAACTCCGTTTGTCTGCTCTACCCCAGACTGCCATCCTACCCAGCCCCACACCAACCTCGGACTCAACGCCCCCCACCCGCCCCGTCCCGCCCCGCCCCATCACCCACCTTTCTTGCTCTTGTCGCTGCGGCACGGCGTCACCACACACATGACCGACACGAACTCGCCCTCCAGGTGCGTCCAGCCCTCCGCGTCCACGCCCCCCTCCCCTGAACCCCCTGCCGCCTCTCCACCTCCTCCCTTGCCCTTCCCCGCCGCCTCGCTCCCCCCTGCAGACGCCGACCCCATCCCCGTCCCGGTACCAGCCCTGCTGCCCCCACCAGCCGCACCCTCCTTCCCGCCTGCTGCTCCTCCCATGGGCGTGGGAGTGTTGCTCCTGCTCCCCATGTGCACCGAACCGCCTCCCCCTCCTCCCCCTGCCGCCTCCCCAATCCCCGTGCCGCCGCTGCCATAGCTCCCCGGCCCGTCCCCACAACCCCCACATATCCCTGAGCTACCCCGCGCTATGTGCGGATGGCTGCTGCTGCTGTGCACGCTGTGCGCTTGGCTAAACCCCTGCCCCTGCCCCTGCAGCTGCTGCTGGCTGGGGTAGCCGTGCGAATGGAAAGGGTGCCCTAGCGGGCCCTCGCCTCCCCCTCCCCCGCCACCTCCGCCCAGCGGCCCCGAAGGTGGGGTAGAGGTGGGCAGCGGCTGCGAGCCCTGCCGTTGCGAGCCCTGCCGCTGCGGCTCCTGCTGCTGCACCCCTCCTGCCCCACACGGCCGTGCGCCCGAGCCTGCCCCCTGGCCCTGCCCCTGCTGGGACGGGTGACCGCTGTTGCTATAATGAGCGCCAAAGCTTCCGGCAAAGGGGCTCTGGAGAGACTGCGCGGAGGCGGCGGCGGCGCGGGGGCTGCCCGCGACGTTGCCCTGCTGCTGCTGCTGCTGCTGTTGTTGGTGCTGCGCGGGCGTGCCGGCCATGCCGTTGCCGGTGGCGGCTGCGCTGTTGCTGCTGGTGGCCAGGTCCACGCGGATGCCTGGAGGGGAGCGGTACCAGGGTGAGGCACATGGGGCAGAGGACCATGAGTTCCAGGGTTGGGTTAACGCCGCTAAGACTCTTGTGCTGTTGAGGCTGGTGGCCATGTCCACGCGGATGCCTGGGGACGTCGTGAGGCCGGTGGTAAGGCAGAGGGGTTGAGCAACACGCAACGCAAGGGGTTGGGACAAGGCACAGGGAGACATGCATCCAATGAAAATTGTGTCATAACCCGTGTGTACCGTGTGCAGTCAAAGGGGTGACCAGCTAGCGTGCCCTGCCCCCAGGTCCCTTCCACCCGCACACCCAGCGCACGACATCCCCTGGCCCAGCGCCTCACCCGCCATCTTGCCATCGTGCCATCACCTATCCCTTCTCCCCAGCCCACCCCTCCCCTGCAACAGGAACGCCCTGCGCCCACCTGCCATGCGGCACACCTCGCACGCCACCGTGCACAGCTGCTGTACGTCGGCGGCGGTTGACGGCGCCTCCCTGTACGACAGCGCCACGCGGTAGCTGGACAGCTTTAGGTACTGCAGCGCGCCCGTCACGTCGTACCTGCGGGGCAGCAGTACCGCATACGGAGCGTACGAACTTACGAAGTCTATTGCGTCGTACGTGCGATAGGGCCGGCGGCCCCAGACAGGCCAGGCAGCCAAACGTTGATGCCCCCCCCCATGCCGTTTACCCACCGCCGGAGGGTGGCGCGGGTGAGGTTCATGGGGCCGGGAGAGACCGCCGACCCAAGGGGGCCGTGCGCTGCGGACGTCGTGCACAGCGCACGCTCCCCTTGGGACGGCGGTATTCTCCCGGCCCCATGGACCCCACACGCGCCACCCTCCTGCCTGCCCAGCGCATCCCTGAACACTCCCACTCGACCTCTTGGACCCTTGACCGCAATACCCGGACCCTCTATTTCCCAGCACTCTGCCGCTTCCCCCGCCCACGCCTCCCAGCCTCCCTCACCTGCCCGGGCCCATGAACCTGAGCCGCTCACTGAACTTCATCACGTCCCCCAGGAAGCCGTACGCAGCCTGACACACGAAGAAGCGCGGCAGGGGAGCGGGAGGCGCAGGGGGACTCCCCTGGCCAGCCGATCCCGCCCCTGGCCCTCCTCCGCCCACCACCTCCACCCGCCCTGCGTCCAGCGCCAGGCGGTCCCCCAGCGCGATGTGCAGGGCGGCGGTGGTGGCGCAGCGCGTGCCGTGCAGCCTGCGCAAAGGAAGGCGTTGGTGGTGGAGAAAGTAGGCGTCCGTGCTTGTGGGGTGAGGGATACGGGGGCAAAGTGCAGCCCGGCCGCAGAGAAGGTTGCACTGCGCCTTGAAACGACCGCTGCTTTCTTGGCCGCAGCCAGTGGCCCGGTTACTTACGCATACCCGCTACGCCTACACCGCCCTTTCTCCGTTGGGCCGGCACGGCACTCGTGCCACTGCATCCCAGCCCATGTCCCTTGCCCTATACGCTGTCCCTCTAGCCCTAGCTAGCTGCTGGCACTGGAATGGCACTCACGTGTACACCACGACGCCTGTGCTGCCTGCCGGCACCAATCCTCGTACATCAAACCCAGGCTATAGTCCACAATACGCTGATCCCCCCGCTCCGCTGGCCAACCTGCCACACCACTCACGTGTACGCCACGGCGTCGGTGCTGCCGGCCGGCACGTGCCCCGCCCGTATGCGGTATGCGGCTGCGCACCCCCGCGCCCTCCTTGCCAGCAGCCCGCTGACCACCTCCTGGAACAGCCCGTCGCCGCCCACCGCCACCACGCCCTGGTAGGAGGCCAGCTCCTCGCCCTTCATGTAGGCCAGGTGCTCCTTGGCGTGGTCCTGGGGAGGGGGGCAGCAGGAGGCATGTGTATTAGCGGTTGTGTTATGGTAATACACGTGCTTTACGGCCAGCTCCTCGCCCTTCATGTAGGGCAGGTGCTCCTTGGCGTGGTCCTGGGGAAGGCGGGCAGCAGGAGGCATGTGTATTAGCGGTGCCTCTGCACACTTGGCAGTGCTACTCAAGCACCAGTGAACCCCAACAGCACCAGTGGTTCTTCGGTGTCAGCTCCTTGGCCTGCACTTGGTGCGGTGCCCCAGACCCCTATTAGCTAACACACCTGCAGCACACACCTAACACACACCTACTTGGTGGTCTCCACGGCGTGCACCTTGATGCGGTGCCCCAGACCCCCACTAGTCAACACGCCTACATCACACCCCTAACACACACCTGCTTGGTGGTCTCCACGGCGTGCACCTTGATTCGCGCGCGCTTGAACACGGGCAGCACCTGCCGCTCCCACACGTGCCGCGCGCGCCGGGCGCCGGAGTAGGGGTTCACGAACACCAGCAGCGAGCGGGGCCTGGCGGGGAAGGTGGCGGACAACATAACTGCTATCACCTTCACCTGTCCCGCACCGCCATGACCCGCGCGTTAACGGTTGCCACCCAGTCCCAGCCCTGCCCAAGCATGCACGTCCCCCTGCCGCCAAACACATCTGTCTCGCGCCGCCGCCACCCAGCCCCAGCCCTACCCCAGGATGCGCCTTCCCCCCGCTGCTGACCCTCACACACCCACCTGTCCCGCACGGCCATGACTCGTGTGTTTAAGCTGGCCACCCAGTCCCAGCCTCCTGCCCTAACGTACCCGTCTCCCTGCCGCCAAGCACACCTGCCCCGCGCCGCCGCCACCCAGCCTCTGCGCCCCAGCACGTCCACCCTACCCCGGCTGCCCCTCACACGCCCACCTGTCCCGCACCGCCATGACGCGTGCGTTCACGGTGGCCACCCAGTCCCAGCCATGCCCTAGCATACCCGCTCCCCTGCCACCAACTCACCTGTCCCACACCTTCGCTACCTCGTCCTGACCCTCCCCCTTTTGCCCACCCCCGCCCCTGCACCAAGAGCACCCACCTGTCCCGCACGGCCATGACGCGTGCGTTCACGGTGGCCACCCAGTCCCGTGCCGCCTCCGCGCTGGGCGCCCCCAGCACGTGCTCCTCCATCACCCAGGTGGCGGGGTCGGAGGGCCGCCGCGAGAACGAGTACAGCACAAACTGGTGGTCCTGCGGGTGGCGGGATGGGAGGTGGGGCACGCGGTGAGGGGTACAGTGCACCGGTAGGCCGGGTGCAGCTGAGGCAAGCGTCCCACCGGTCCCAGCAAACGGGGCCAACTAAATAGATGTGCACTGGGGCCTGGTGGTCTCCGTGCTGAGGCCGATGGCCACATCACCTAGCCATGTACGTCCGTGGCCGCCCTGTCCCACTGCCACGTGCCACGTGCCGTACGTCCGTCACGCGCCGTACGCTCACCCTGGGGCAGCAGCACATGGAGGGCTTGGCCAGGGGCATGGCGGACAGCACCTCCTCGAAGGGGACTGCGGGGTGGATTGGGAGGGGAGAGCACGGCGGAGTCGTGAGCAGCGCGAGCTTTGTACGAGGGGTAATGTCATTGAGGACAAGGGACCGAGGGGATGCAGCAGTTGCCAGGAGCTCAAGGGTTAAGGCGTTCGAGAAACCGGGGCGCGCAGCTGTTTCAATAACGGTGGTCAGGCGTCGGCTAGCCCACAGGTACCGTCCCCCACCCCCCCCCCCCCCCCCCAACCCCCCCCCCCCCCCCCCCGCCCCTTGGTCCTCCCTTTTTAGTGCCAGCCGACGCCGTTCGATCCAGCATCCTGAATGGGGGTTGAGCGGCTTCCACGAGACGTGCGTCAGGGTGAGCTTCACCTTGACCCGGTGGCCCCGGAAGCGCATGACCGCCTCGGAGGGCCCATTGCCCGTCGGAGAACCCGCACCGAGAGCGTCGTCACACACTGCGTATACAAGGAAGGATAAGATAAAAGCGAAAGGTTGATCTTAATGCGCAAAGTTTGCTGGCGGACTGAAAATGGAAGCAAAAAGCCTGAGTTGGTTGGACGTCCTGTCAGGTAGCCGGGGCGATAGCCGGGTGGGCGGGCAAAACGTAGCGGTGTCCCAATTTCATTCTGCGCACCTGAAGCCGATGTTGAGCTGCTGCAGGGGGGCCTGCAAGCGGGCAGCACAGGACGAGGCGTCCGTTAGAGTCCGAGGTCGTGCCACGGTGGAAAGCAGTGTGATCGGGCACACTAGATCCCGCTCACGCGAGTAGTTCTCTTCCAGTTGATGTTTTATCCGCCCGTTGTGCTGGAGTTGAGATGCCAGCTCGTGTTGGTGAGAACAGGGGCCCATCGTAGCCGTTTGCACTGCTTGTGGGCACATCAATCCAAGGAGCTTGTAGGTCGGAATCCTGTCGTTTATGCCTTGCGCCTGTGGGTGGCATTTTGCTGCTGTTTGGCTGTGGGCCCTGCCTAGGAGCCTTCCTAGGGCCCTGCAGCTTGAAAAGCCCCGCACTGCAAGTTGGGTAGACACAATTTGAATCCTTGAGAATGTGACTATGATGCAGAGCGAGGTTTGCGGAGCAGGAGCGCAAGCCCAGCAAATATTACGCGCCGATACTTTCCTCCCATTGCTGCTGCCGTGGCTGTCTGACGCCAGGCTGCAAGACAGTTTTCCGTCCACAGTCAAGTGATAACATTTGCACACTTATGAGTATTAGGACGGCGCATTTCGGCAAAGCAGAACCCCGTGTCTTCCAACTGTCGACATGCCTTTTTGGTAAAGGTTCCCTTGTCTTACGCGCTAGTCACCAACAATGTCGGTAGCAGACACCTTTAAGTCGTGGCTTGAGGAGCGGGGGGGCCGGGTATCAGCCTCGCTGGACCTGTTCCGGACTCTGGAGAATGGTGACCGTGGCGTGGTTGCGACGGAGGACGTGGAAGAGGGCCAGCTGCTGCTTCTCCTGCCCATAACATGCAGTCTGTACATTCCCACGGACGAGGAGCTCAAGAAGTAAGCTTGTCTGCTCTCGGAAGTGGCGGCGCGACCGTTGTCATGTGGACCGACCGCGACACTGCGACGCTGCACGAGCACGCAACCCAAATCATCACTCGTGCCCCCCTGTACATCTCACATCACACCACCTTACCCATGGAGCAAGCACGCATGCTGCGCGGTGACCTCCCCCGTCCCACATCCCACGTGGCAGCCCTAGCCCTCCGCCCCTAAACCCTCCCCCAACCCCACTTTCCCGCCTCCCCTGACCCAAATCAGGTCTCCCGAGTCTTTCCCCGAGGCGGTTCGCTTCCTCCGCGCCAACCACCCTGGCCTGTCCCCATTCCTGGCCACCACCCTGGCCCTCATGGCTGAGATGGCAGCCGGCCCCGCCTCGCCCTTCGCAGCCTACCTGGCCACCCTGCCGCCCAACTGCCCCGACTGCCTGCTGCACTGGACCGACAAGGAGAAGCAGGAGCTCAAGGGTGGGTGCAGGAGGTGCCACAGTGGTGCTAGGGATGCTCGGCGGGTGTGAGCTGCAGATGGAGATAGGACGGTGGCTGTGAGTGCTGCGCGCGAGCGTCCTCGGGGCCTGCCGGCAGGGAGGTCGGACAACCATGGCTGTCCGTGTACAAATACAAAACAGTCACGCTGAATGATGTCGATGCATGCATGGGGGCAAGCATGCGGGCGGGCAGGCGGTCAGCCAGGCCGGTAGGCAGCCCGTGCCCATGGGCAAGCGCGCACAGGGCGCTGGGCGGCTGCCTGGCGCCCTGCGCGCACGAGTCAGGGAAAGCAGGAGCTGGAGGGCGGGTGCAAGGGGTGCTGCGAGGGTTGCCACGTCAGGCGTGCTGAGCGGGTGGAAGCTGCTGAGAGTTGAGGCGTTCGGGCGCCGGGTGGTGGGCGAGGGTCCAGAGGCAAGGGGGCAGGTGATCAGGCCGGCAGCTATGGGGTGGAAGTCGGCGGGCAGGTACTCTAGGCTCGCCCGCTCATCCACACAGCGGTGCCGTACAGCGCGCCAGCGGAGCTACCAGCCAGCTCCTACTCCCCTTGCCTTGCGGGGAGACCGAGCGGCCGCCTGGTTCCCACGGCGGGTGGTTTCCTGGCATTCCTGGCACATACAGCGCTCAAGCTGCGCTCAAGCGTGACTCACATGCCGCTCCTTGCTGGGCCGGGCCTTTCAGGCAGGTCCGTTGAGAGCGCGGGCGAGGCTGCTGCCACCCACCCAACCATCCCAGTTATCGCAATGCCATTAAGCAAACACAAGTCCGAAGCTTCAGTGACTGACACAGGCACGTGGGTATCGACACGCAGGCAGCTCCCTGGAGGACGCTGGCGAGGCGGCCGCCGACGTGTACGGCAGGCACGTGGCGCCCATCGCGGCGGCGCGGCGGGACCTGTGGCCGGAGGCGGGCGCCAGCCTGGACACCTTCCTGGCGGCGGCGGGGCTGGTGCAGAGCCGCGCGTTCCACCTGGAGGCGGAGAACTGGGTGTCGGGGGTCACACAGGTAAAGTGCAAACTGCAACGCGAGCTATTGTGGAAACTACATTGCATACGCTGTGCCAGAGTCGTACAGTCCACCTGGAGGAGAGGAACTGGGTGTCGGGGGTCACGCAGGTGATTGGTGGTGCATGTCATAGGGGTTTGGGGCACTTCCATTTGGGTGCTGAGAGCACCACACGAGCCGCCTCCAAGCACCGACACCATTGGGCCACCGTGCCGATGTCTTGCCTGAAACGCGGCACGCAGGTATACCTGCTGTTCCTTTAACGCACACCAACAAGCCTCCTTAACCCACACCACCCTCTGTGCAGGTGTCGGCCCTGGAGGGCGGCACCCAGGTGTACCTGCTGCCCGGCATCGACATGATCAACCACAGCCACAACCCCCAGCGCCGTAACGCCCGCCTCGAGCGGGTCAACGTCACAGCGGGCGGTACGGTGGTGGGCGGCTCGGCGGGCGCTGCCAAGGACCTGGGGCTGGAGGGCGGCGCGGCGACGGCGGGCGGGGAGGCCAAGGCGCCCGCCTACTTCATCATGCGGGCAGGTGGGTGCAGGGGAGGTCCCCTGGGTGGGGTGGGCTGACGTGAGTGTGGGCGCGGGCTGTGTGGGGGCTGTTTGCTTTTCTGTCATGGGTTTTGCGCACCGCTTCTTACAATCCATTAACCCGCCGGCCATCCCCATGTGCCCCACCCGCTCCATGGCCACAGACAAGCCCATCCCGGCCGGTACGGAGGTACTGCACACGTACGGCGACCTGTCGGACTCGCAGCTGCTGCAGACGTACGGCTTCCTGGACAGCGAGGACGACTTCAAGGCGGGATCCGGCGAGGCCGAGGCGGCGGCGGCGGCGGCGAAGAAGCGCGGGCGCATGACGGCGCGGCAGGCGGCGGCGGCGGCCGCGGCGGCGGCGGCGTACCGCAACCCGCACAACGCGGCGCTGGTGCCGTACAGTACGGTGCAGCAGGTGTGCAGCGGGCTGCTGGCGTCCATGGAGCAGGTGAGCGGTGGGTAAAGGAGTGTGGGAGTCTCAGGCCGCGCGTTATGGAGGCTTTAGCGTACGGTTAAGGATGCACACCGCCCGAGTTGCACCATCAGGCTGTGATGCATCTGGTGTCCCAAGCCGCACCTGCTCCCTACCCTACACCACCCTCCACAACACCATGCTACTATACCACAACCAACGCCATTCTCGTGTCGTACCCAGCCCTCACCCTGTCTCCCCCGCAGGCCCCCGCTGCGGCAGCGCTTAAAGCCAAGCGGGAGTTCCTGGCCACTGCCGGCGTGCTGCAGGCGGCGGCACCCGAGGCCACGCAGTTCGTGGTGCTGGCGTCCGCGCCCCTGCCGGAGGAGCTGAGCACCACCGTGCAGGTGCGTGTGTATGTATGAGCGTCCCTGTGCTGGGGAATGTGCAGGATGTGTACTTGCACCCTGTCGGAGGAGCTGAGCACCACCGTGCAGGTGCGGGCGTGTATATTAGCGTGTTTGGTGTTACAAGTGCCTATGCGGGGGTTTATCAACATGCCTGCCGGAGGATCTGAGCCCCACCGTGCGGGCCTGTGCATTAGCGCACGTCCTGGGGAACTCGTGGGCGACCCTGTGCCAGCGGCCGAGCGCTGCCGTTACGTTCCTAGACGTCAAGATGCCAACCCTTTTTGCTATACGAAGGTGCTTCTGATGATGGACGAGGAGTTCAAGGAGCTTCGGAAGGAGCACCTGGCGGGGAGAAAAGACAAGGAGGCGGACAAGGACAAAGGGAAAGACAAGGAGGGTGAGTCCCATGCACTGTAAAGGATGACGACAAACGAACAAATTAAGGGGGCAGGAGTGGATAAGGTTGATTCTGCGGGCCAACATGCTGCGTTGGCCCCTATCAGGAGGCGTGTTGGGTTCGCGGTGCGGTGGCGCCCCCCGACCGACTGGCCCTGCGCACCACGTTTCGAGGGTTGACCAGCACACACCGATTCCTGTGACCTCTTCAGCCCATGACTTTACGCTCTAGGCCCGCAGGTGAAGGCGTCTCGGGGTCGCAGAGCGCTGCCCGCCTTGCCCTGGGCACCACACTGCCAAGCATGGCTACGCACCTACGCCTGCCCTGTGTTCGCGGTGTCCGCAGGTGAAGGCGCTTCAGGGTCGCAGGGGCCTGCCGCCACCCCCGACCGTCTTGCCCTCGGCACCACGCTGCTGGCGGCGGACGAGGACTTTGCGGAGATGGTGTGCATAGCCATGCTGCAGGTGGGGGGCTGCGGAGGTGGACGCTGGATGGGGCGGTGTGGGGTGGGGTGCATGCATGGTGTGCATCGCTCTGCTGCGGGTTTTGGGGCACGTGGCGACGTGAGACTGGCACGTGTCGTCAGAGGTACCCGTCGCTGACACAGACGAATTCCACAGGGCACGTGGACCACTGCACCTGATGCAACCGTCACGCAACCAGTTCCTACGCACGTGCAAATACACATTCCCAGGCTCGACATACCTTCTATCGTGTCCGGTGCTGTGCGTGCGTGGCGCTGCCGCACATAATCAACGCCTGCCTGGAGTGCTACAGCACCACTGCTGTGGTACCCATACCCCTGTAATCTTGCAGTTCACGTAAATTGATCCAGGCACACATATAGGTGCGTACCTCCCACGATTCCCGCTCCCTGCTTCAGGTCGTCGACGCCTGCCTGGAGCGCTACCCCACCAGCGCCAAGGAGGATGTGCGGCTGCTGCGGGAGGGGGGGTGCACAGGGAGGAGGAGGCTGGCCGTGCGGGTGGGTACGGGTGGGGTGAGGGTGGGGAGGAGCAGTTGGGACGGGCGAAGGGGCTGCTGCGGGAAGGGGGTTTTGCGCCGGGAGGAGGCGCCTGGCTGTGCGGGTGGGTACGTGGGGTATAGCTAAGGTAGTGTGGGACGGGGCAACTGGGCTGCGGCGGGAGGGGAGGTGCTCGGGGGCGGGAACTGGAGTACTGGGAGGGGAACAGAACGGGGTGTGGGCTCTGCAGGAAGGGGGTTGCTGCGGCAGGAGGCGCCTGGCCGTGCGGGTGGGTGCATGGACATGGGAGCTGAGGTGGGGAATAGGACGTGGCTTTCTGATGGGGTTTGCGAGACGGGGTGTGGGCTGCGGCGGGACGTGGGGCGCGCCTGCAGGAAGCGACTGGCCGTGCGGGGGGTTGCATGGGACCGGGGATGGCGGTGGGGCATGGAGGGGGTGGCACACATGCCTGCAGGACGTGCTGCAGGGCGCCAAGAAGGCGGTGGTGGAGTTGATGGGGCAGCCCCGAACACTAAGACACACCTGCATACCTGTGTGTGTGTGTTACCCCACAGGTCCGGCTGGGGGAGAAGGACGTGCTGCAGGGCGCCAAGAAGGCGGTGGTGGAGCTGATGGGGCAGCTGAGGGAGATGGCGGCGGCGGAGGCAGAGGAGGAGGAGATGGAGGAGGCTGGGTGAGTTTGGAGGGGCGGAGGGACACAGCATAAGGCGTCCGGGAGTCGGGGGGGAGGGGGAAGGAGGAGGAAATAAGGTAGGTTAAGAGGGGATGGGCGACATGGGGCACAGATGGAGGTGCGGACGTGCTGGGGTGCGCAGGCGGTCAGGCACTACCCGGCACCCGCTGAGCTCGACCATCGACCCCAGGATGAGTTGTGGTGGTTGTAGGTGTGGCTTGACAGGAGTTGGGCGTGGCAAGAAGCCGCCTCCATGTGAACGTACTGTTTACTCGTGGTGTCCGTGTGCTTGTATGCTGTCGGAGCAGGAGCTCGAGCGAAGACGAAGACGAGGGCAGCGATGACGGGAGCGGTGGGGACAGCGAGGAAGAAAGTGAGGAGGAGGCCCCTCCTCCTGCCAAGAAGGGCAAGGGCGCAGGCGGGAAAGCGGCGGCGGCTAATGCGGCGCCTGCCAAAAAGGGCAGCGCGAAGGCCAAGGCGGCGCCGGCGGCGCCGGCGGCGGCGGCCGGCAAGGGGCGGGGGAAGCAGCAGCGGGCGGGGGTGGGGGCGAAGGCGGAAGGCAAGGGCAAGGCGAAGGGGAAGGGCAAGGGGAGGGCCAAGGCGTCATCGGATGGGGACGATGATGGTCTGCTGATGGGCAGCGATGACAGCGACAAGGTGGGTTATGGGGTGGGGTGGGGTGGGGTGGGATGCATTCACGGTTTCACCCCATGCGAGGGGCGCAAGCATGGCAGCTTGTGCAACTGTGACGCACACATGTTGCTGTGCAGGGCAGCTGTGTTAGGCAAGCAGGTGCCAAGACGTGCGCCAGAAGGTCCACGCCCCTCAGGCGGTTGGCCCACGCATGAGGCCGTGAACTGCGGGTTGCACACTGCCACCCCTTGCCCCACGTGCGCATGTGGGATACGGTGCTGAGGACTACGACGACGGATCTGGCATCAAGGCTTCATAAGAAGACGCGTGTAAACTGCGGTAGTGACACCACCACCTGTTATCTCCTGGCCCGTGTGCAGGTGGGCTACGGTGCGGTGGACTACGATGACGGCATTGGCGAGGCGCACGACCGCGGAGCGGGCCACGACGCGCCAAAGGACTGAGAACCATGTTACCTGTCGAGCAGTCAGAGTATAGGACACTGCCAAGCATGCGTGGTACCCGCAGCCGGCCCCTGCTCCGTGCGCAACCTGCTACGATTGAGCGTGCCACGGGGCTGTGCGGTACCGGTACGAAGGGCACACGATCGCTTTGGGGCTGACGCAGCCTTGAGAGGCCTCTTGAGCCCCCTCTGGGGGGTAATGTATAACCAGAGGGCTGAAAAGGATAGATTAAAGGCGGTTACAGCACGCACACTGGGTTGCGCAGAAAGCTGATTGCGGCCATGGTACCGATAGCTCAATCGGTTGCTGTCGCGTGTACGGTGTACGGTACGTGTACGGTACGGTACGGAGGAGTGCGTTGGATGCATGGCAGCACGCATCAGTCGGTACCGACGGGCGTTCGATGGTGGCAGGTGCGTGGTGGGGGACTGCGAGGTGTCGGCACGTGGGCATGTGCATGGCTTGGGGCCTGGGGCCAGGGCAGGAGCAGGGGTGGGTAACGCGGAGCCCCCTGGCCATGCACGTGCTGCGTAAAGTACGCTTAAGGGGAGAAATTTGCTCCCCTACAAATGCCGTGGTGCGTAAGAAGCGCTTGCAATGTCTGGGTGCACAGCAATGGCGTTGTGATTTTGATGTGAGCGGGTTTGCGGAAGTGTGAGCCAGCAAGTCGCACAGTGGCATGCCGAAGGGAGGGAGTACACGTGTTGGTGTGCCACCAGGTGTCGATGGCAGTTTTCCTCCCTTGGGTTGCGTTTGCGCTTCACTCCACGGGCTGCGCACGTCTGCACGTTGGACCAGTGGAACATGCTTTATGCGGACGTCCGCGGCTTTCGGACTCGGCCACGTGTATCAAAGTGTCTGCGTTTAACAAGTGGTTCTGGCAAGGGCCCTGATGGCCTGTGTTTCCCGGTTGGGACGGGGCTGGGCTCTGGAAGGGGACCAAGCAAACTGTAAACCCTTAAATACTACCTGGCATCGGTCTGCAGGCGAGTACGTGCTGCTTACTGGCGCCTAGCTCGTCGTAGCCACGCACGCACCACACAGCAGCACGCCACGCTGTTTGGCTAAACCTGAAAGCTGCAACGGGGGAAGCAGTGCAGTATCCGGTATCGGCTTGGATTAGCACTCGTCTGCAGTGCCGAGTCCTGCTGCAGTGGAGGAGAAGCAGGAGAAGACCAGCCTCGACTGGCCGCTCTGTGCGTGGGCCAGCACGGGCACCCCTGCTTCGTGCACCCCTGCCACGCGTGACGCCACAATCTGCAGTGAGATGCCGGACGCGACCACTCAACCGGCATCTACGATACCCGTCCTGGCACCCCTGTTTGGCAGCCAGATGCAGGACGCAACCCCACAGCCGGTATCCAAGCAGTAGATTTCCGCTCGACCCTCAAATGCCAGATGCGTACAAGCAGGGCACCTATATGCACCCTCTGCTGAGGTGGTATCAGTCCACAACACAATGTCACGCAATAGATTGGAGTGCTACGCAGGGGAAGGGTGCTACGGTCTGTCACTGGACACGACATGCACGACGGTCAAGCTTGCTTGGGCAGGGGCTGTGCCACGGGGTGCGGGGCGGTCCCCTGATACGGGCACAGGGGAGTCTCCCCTGTACTGGCACGCTGGCGGGTACAGGCAGTGGCGCGCGACTAGCCACCGGTGCTAGGGGACCACAAGCCACTGCCGGTACCCGCTCGCTATCGGCTAGCGCCCATTTCTGGTGCAGCCCTTGATGCTTTGCTGGCCCAACTGAGTCCCAGGCTCCCAGCTGGGAGAACGCATACAAACACGCCGCCACGTGTTTTGCTCGCGGCTCCATGCGACCGTGCCTCCACTGCTTTGGTTTTTTTTTTCAGGAGAAGGGTGTACTTGTACTTGCACCTTGCATTTAACGCAAAGGGCATGCACGTACCGGGGATGTGTGCCCATGCTACGCACGTATTTCCAGGATTGCAATCAGGGGCCAGGATTGCAAGCAGGGGAGGTGAGGCGCAGTCTCCCTGCGTCCCTGCATGGCGTTTGGCCCCGTGTACGGGAGTGGCTGGCGACCGTCAGGGGCTGACAAGCCCAAGCAAGCCCCTTGATCACAGGCCACTCCTTTGCGGATCATGAGACGTTACAGTTTCCGTTGGTTTATGGCTCGGGAGGGTTTCAGGAAGGACTATGAACTTCACAAAGTGAAGGGGTACGAAGCAGGGTCGGCAGCAGCTCGCAAACCAGGGCCCCCTGGGCCAAACCCTGGCCAAACCCTGACCACAGCAGGCCAGAAACAAAGCGGTCGTGAGGCCAGAATAGTACAATGACATGTGCACATCATGGCGTAAGCGCCCGGGGCCTCCGTTGCGCTGTGCTGGCCACCGGGCGGTCACCGACAGGGGAGCGCAGGGACGGCTTACGAGCACTGCAGCGTAGGAACACGGCCACAATGCGTCCGGCTCACGCCGTCTGTGACGACTCAAGTTGCATTGAAACCCTCATATGCTTCATGAAAGCTCGAGGTCTGCGATGTCAACGCCGCACGAGGCAGCCGCGAGATATTTTGCGGCACCAGGCCACCGAGCTGCAGGTGCTGTTGTGACATTATATATGTTTTGGTCGATCGATGTGCTGGACGTGCTAGGTAGTGCTCCGCGGACTGCAACTGGGGCCACCCAACCGCTAGATATTGCAGCCTGAGATTTTTCTGGCCACATCTGCTGCGTCTGTAAGCAGCTCAAATTGAAGCTTTTGTTGTTGTTTTTTAAACTGCAAAGCAGGAGTAAATCGGTGCTGCTTCATGGTGCCGTACATCCCCGCGTAGTGGCTAAGGGATGCAGGTGCAGCACAGGCCCCGCAAGCGCATACTAAATTGGAGAAGTCAGAAAATGGAGCACTGAGTGAGAGAGAAGAGTGGCTGATAGCACCTGATATACAAGCGACCAGCGATAAAGAATTGCACCTCAACGCCCGAACGCAATGGGCCTTCTAACCGGCCTCAAGCGTGAACGATGCCCGTCGCTTGATTCAGAGCTAGACGAAGGCGGCCTTGCTGTCGCCGAGACGCTATTTCGTTTGTCGCATCCCTCCGGTGACTCCTCGGCGGGGTCCAAAGGCGTCGACGAAAGCCAAGAGGAGCAGTCGTCCTCCATATCAACGTCCAGCTCAGGTATGGGGCTGGTGGCCCAGCACCGTTATGGTCACCGCGGCACCCCGCTAGGGTATGGAGGCCGATTCCCCTCCCCGCTTGCCTTTGTTCAGGCACAAGGGCTGCTACCACGCCAAAGCAGTTTCAGGCTGCAACAACATGTGGAACTCGGAGTTACATATGGCGAGGGCCCAGCCGCAGGGTAGGTCGGGCGAGGACCTCGTGGCGAAGGCAACTCGATTCTGGGATACGTCGACGTATGTTAACTCCTTTTCCGCACCTTGAGCCCTGAGCTGACTGTTGCCTGTGATCACAGCATTCCTAGGCAATCGTCAGTGGCAGCGCAGCTGTGTGCACTTTTACACCGCGGCTTTCCGAGATTTGCAATCGCCTAAGCGTTAAGCCGCGCTGTGGCGGCCTGCATTCTGGCTGACACTATGACAATACCGCATTGTCCGGGCTGACGGAAGCCTAACTTGCTGTTTCAAGGTGCTTGGCGGTTGGACGTAAACGTTGCCAATTTCGGTCCCCTTGCAGCTCGGGCCCAAGGTCAACGTCTGCCCTAGCCAGGTCCTCAGCAGCGACCCGGATGACGAGGAGGAGGCTGGCGGTGCCGCTGCTGCGGTGGGCGCTGGTGACCCATCCCGCGTCGACCGCGACAAGGAATGGGCAGCGCTGACGACTTGGCTACGCATGAACCTGCACCATCCTCGCACGGTCAAGCGGGAGGTCCTTTTCCTCGGCAAACACGTTGAGGGCAGGTGGGTTTCTCTTGCGTGCTGCCGTGTCTCCCTTGACCCGTACGTGCTGCCCTTCACGCTTCAGGTCGACCACACCGTATGTCCGCTCTGCAAAATGCCACACGACAAAGCTTAAGCCGGCCAGCGCTTACTCGACATCGCCAGGCGACCTTATGGCACGTGCACCGCCCCAACCAGGCCATATGGCCACGCTGACTCGCACTGCCAACGCGCTCGTGTTGCAACCCCGCAGGGGCTGGCAGTTCTTCCTCAACCCGGCGTTGTCGTGGGCCGACGTCAGCCCCGAAACCAAGCTGCGCCTGCGCACGCTGCCGCAGGAGACGGTGAGACCGTCCCACAGAACCCCTTTACCAAATTACCAATCACAGCACATCCTCTTACTGCGAGCCTGCTCACCTGCCTACCTCAAAACCCCATACACGTCCACGTCCTGAGGCGTCTGCCCTGGTCCTGACATCACCTACTTCAGCCTTCCCATCCCCTGCATACCGCACCCCCAACACTGCTCGCTGAACCAGTACGCGCCTCTCACTACTGCAATCGACGTATCAACCCACACGGCAGCGCAACGCACGTGTTCTACCGCATTCGCTGCACTTGGCGCAGCCCCGCTCAGGGCAGATGCCGGTACGCCCCATTCACCTGTACCATAATCGCCCCCTTGGTGGGCGCATGGCTCCTGCAACTGCATAACGCATTGCCCACGCGTGGCCCCTCCGTGTCATTCTCCTCAACAGGAGCTGGCTTTCATGCACAAGTACCCCAACAAGCCCGCACGCGACTGGGTCAAGAAGAGCCAAAAGTACCGCCCGCCCGGCTCCTCCGTCACCTACAGCGTGCCCCTGGCCGACATGGTGCGTTCCTGCGTGTGGTGCTGGTCGTGGGCTAATGGTTATGTGTATTGGGGTGCAGGGGGGCACGAGTATGGCCCGGTTCCACCGTCACCTACAGCGTGCCCCTGGCCGACATGGTGCGTGTGTTTGCACTAGGACAGTCGCGGACTACGGTATTGGTGTAATGGGTGTGCAGGAGCAAGGGAACGGCCATCTGGCAAACATGCGTTACGCACGCGTGGGTTAGCAAGCATTACCAGGCCGTTGTGGCGGCCCATGCTCTGCAAGGGCCCGGGCCCGACACATGGTCTTGTTGAGCGTGCTACAACGAAAAGGGTCTGATACCAGTTCCACGTGGCTTCGTGAAGCCCGGCACTTACCAAAGCACCTCGTTGACCACTGGCCCGCCTGTCTCGAGACCTGCATGTGCAGCGCCCGCTGCTCCTAGTCTGCATCTGCCCCGAAAACTTGATTGCTTACGCGCTCGTGTGCGCCGGCTACGCCTCGCCTTGCAGGTGTACTCGCTCACCGCCATCTACTACCAGCACGAGGGCCGGCCGGGCGTGCTGGGCGGCCAGTCCGCGGTGCGCGCAAAGGTGGCGGCGGCATCAGCAGCCGCTGCAGCTGCTGCCGCTGCTGCGGCAGGCGGTGTGGCGACCGGTGTCACGACCCCGGCGGTGGCGGTGGTGTGAGGGATTGGCGAGGTAACCCTTCTGTGGGATGTCGCGTGGCACGCGTGTGTGTTGCGCATGCAAGTGTACTGGTGTTTGGATGAGGACTGAGCCGCTTCCTCCTGAGCCATTCCGGTAGGCGGGATGTTCCTGGGTAGGTGTCGTACTGTATTTTGGTGAGTCATGCGGCGAGGTGAGGTGAGCATCGTGCTCCTGTGGCGCGGTGTGATGGAGAAAGTGCGCACACGCAACGTCGAGAGCCGAGACATTTTCAGGACGCGGTGTTACGCGGTCTCGTGGGAGGGGTGCTTTGGGGATGGCCTGGCGAGGCGCTGGGGAACCACGCCAGAGGGAGACACAGCTGTTGGTGAGCAGGCGAGGCGAGGAGGGGCGAGGAGGCAGTATTGGTGTGAGCACGGAGGCATAAGCGTGGCGCGAGTGGCCATTTGGTCGCGGGATGTATGGTGGGACTGTATGCGTTTTTGGTTTAGCAATCAGGGCTGGATGGGGTGAGAGACGGCGAAAGCTGTTGGCTTGGGGCTGGGCAAGTTGGAGAGGGGCAGGGGGAACGAGGAGCGGCCGCGCGCCTTGGCTTAGCCGCAGAGAAAGTTACAGGCGTTTAACATTTTGTTGCTCGTGAACTTGTGTTGCTCTAGCTGCGGCATGGAGTGTATTTCGTTCATCAGGTTTGCCCGTAGGGCACCGTGCACATGCGTCAGTCGAGTTGGGGACAGTGCTCAGCTGGTCACAGCTGCATTTCACTCTTTCATGATAGTGAGACCCGAACACGTATCGCCTCATGCGTGCCTGCTGCAGACACATGCGTAGGGCGTGTCTTGAGATCGCATATGGTGTTGCTTTGTGTGAACCAAACTTTCTGTGGTGCTGTGTGGCGTGGTGAAAAAGGCAATGCATGTCCAGTGCGCATGTCGTGAAGACGTGTTCGTTGTGTGGACATGCTTGCATGCTTGCCAGTCGTGTGGTTTTGTTGGCCTTATCTTTGCCATGTGCGGTCTCGTACGGCGCCTCCCGTCCAGGGCACCTGTTGGTGCTGTGCCGAGTTTATCGGTGTGGTGTAGTTGATTGGTGAGCTTGCGGGGCAGCGGAGGAAGGACAGGAACGCCGCTTGAAATCATGTGACACAGCGCGGAGCAACTCATCCGTTGTCCTTGTATGTGGGGGCAGACTAAGTGGAAGCCAACACGTCGTTGAGCATGTCTTGTATGAGTTGTTGACACCAGCCAGCTCCAGAATCTGGGCGTGTTGTTCTTGTACTTGTTACACGGCCCATGGCGGGTGAGCGATGGCGCGCGCGCAGTCTCCTCTACCTGCCTTGTTGGTTTGTTCAAGTGTTTTTCGAGGGGCGGGGCTGGGGGGTACACGTTGGCTTCAGTATGGTGGTTGCGCGCAGTTGTACGGCGCGTTGGTTATGAACCAGCTTAAAGCACCAGCAGGGTTCCAATCCCTTCGCAATACTTGTTGGCCTATGGAGGTGGTGGTGTTCGGTATGTGGCTAAAGTATCGACTGTGCCGTTGCCTTCTTCGTGGGCCGTGTCAGATGCAGTCGCACTCGAATCCTAAACATGCTGTCTATGGCAGTGCTGGTGTTGATGCCACCGCTGCTGTCCGCGCATGCTATCCGTGTCGTCCCGTGGACGGTCCTGGCTATCAGCCTATATTTTGAGGGCTTTGCGGGGAAGCGCCGGGTTGGTCATGTGTTGCTTGGCACAGTGTGTATTTGGCGCCCTTGCGTAAGCCGTCGCTTTGTGTTGGCTATTACAGGCCCTGTTGGTGCCACCGTCCCGCGATGCTGTGTCGGTGCGGCTTACATCCTTATGGCATGCCCTGTTGTGTTGCTCATGTGACTGTTTGTTCGAGTTGTGTATGAAACACCTTGCTCCCCGCGCGTGTTGCGGGCAGCATGTATCTTAGGGCTGCTGGAGGGACTTGCATATGCAAGGTGTTGACGTCGGTCAATGGTGCATGTGGACTGCCGTACCGTGTTGTTGGGTACCATCTCTTTTGGATGCCGTGTCCACTGGTAAGGTGCCCGCCGCTATCAGCATGTTGCATTAGATTGCCGATGACCGTAAGCAAAACCGCGTAGCGCATTTCATCCAGTTTGGCGCTGGTTCGTTGACGTTGAGAGGGTGGCGTCCGGTATATCTTTTTTGGAAGCGTTGTTTTGGCGAGTGTGTAGCAGAGGCACAGGGCAGCCGCCCGGGTGAATAAATGTTATGTGGGCTGCTGTTGGTGTTCCCGTCCTCAGTAGCGAAGAAGTGATATGAGAGCTAGCGAGCGGCAACCTGGTGGGCGGCGGTGCATGGCAACATGGGTCGACTGTTTGCTGTGGCAAGAGACGTGCGCTTGCTTAGCGCAGCGCATGAATTAATTGAAGGCATTTTGCCAGGAACACTGACGTGAACTTCGGCTGCAAATCAAGCTGCAACACCCTCCGCGTTGCATGCTGCAACCATGGTAGCATAAGGTGTGTGCGTGTGTGAGCGTACGGCGGCGATGTACGGTAAACGCACGGGGGGTCATGTACGGGGTTCCTCCCTCGGCCACTTGTAACAGATAAGCCGTACAGTTGTGAGTCAGTCAGTCAGTGTTACACGGCGAGGGTTCTCCCCTCGGCAAGTGCAACGAAACGTGTACGAGCTGGGGACTCCTGGCCAACAGCCTTAATGCAAGAACCTTATTTGATATGGACCGAAAATAAAACGCCTAACGATGTGTCCGCACGGTGTCGCGGCCTTCTTGGCGTCCACGAACCGGAAATGCCTTAATCCTGCCGTACTCTGTGGGCTAGAGGGTGAGGACTAAAAGGACGGTACCCAGCTAACCTGGTCAGGTGAAAGCCTTCCCATGCTGATTCAAAGAAGCTCCTATGCGGCCTTGACACGCTGAGATTTAATTGCATTTGCACGGTGGCTTAGCCCCTTGCCACGGCAAGGCAACGGCTATTCAGTCGCGGCGTACCTCTCCACTGGCAAAGGACCACAAGGTGCTCAAAGGGTAGTGCTCGGGGTGGTGGATGTGGTACGACACCCCGACCGGAAGGGGTCCCCACGTCCCTGTAAACAACCAAAGCTTGGGGTGTAGGACCTACGAGTTGCCAGTGGCCATGCTGTTTGGAGGGTTGGACACGAGTACGGCATACTAGTAGCCGGTACAGTACTTTACATATGCAAGCGAGCATAGAGGGTCAGTCTTGCGCAAACGGTGTTACCCTTGTCAAGCCAACGAGTCATGTCCATAATGGTGTACGGCAAGACGCTTGTACCTCACAACTCAAGCGCAAGCTCTTGTCTTTTCATGGAGCGCCTAGCTGAAATCCAGAGACCTAACGGCTCGCATAAGGCATGCGGCACAACAGCCCAGACGCGCTGGGGGCCCAACCAACGGCGTCGCGCAACACAGTATGCAAACAGACAACGCGCACAGCTACTGCCAATTGCGCAGCGCAGCTACCAACGCGCTACAGTACAATACACAGCCCTCTGGGCGCAACCTCGAACACCATTGCCGCAAGTCTACAAACAATTTCTCCATGCGAAGTTGCAAACACCGAGGTGGAGCAGCCCTACCCCCGCCACAACTCAGCCTACTGCCGCCGCCAGTCAACACGACGTGGTATGCACCAGTCAACAGCGAACGGTCATCACACGTCATCCAATTGCCCCTCTCCGCCGGGGCATCCACTCTAGTCGGTGGCCTCCTTCCCTGGCATCCAGTTCCACAACACCCGTCTCCCTTCACTCCGTGTCTCGTATGTCGGGGTCGCTGAGCCGGCGTACATCTGTCAACTGTCCGTCTCCAATCAAGTCAATCGGCGGCCTTCTGCCCTTCACATCCCGCGGCCCTTCCGTGTCCCCCTCCCCTCCTCCTTCACTCCGCGGCCTGCATGTCGGGGTCGTTGTGGAAGCGCTGCCACGCCATCACGAAGCCGCACACCATCATGACTGCCAGGAGCAGGGTGCACAGGGGAGTCCCACAGGCGTCAAGCGGCGATCAGCAACAGTACGGAAAGCGTGTACGGTGCGACGGAGACACGGCGCAGAGGATACTAATGGTGTACTAATGCGGACCTCACCGCACGCCAGACACAGCAATGTGCTGGGCGATGAAGAGGGGAGGACCCAGGGGGAAGCTGCTCCCCTGGCAGTGCAGCAGGGAGGAGTGCCGCATGTGCCGTTGCGCATGTGCGTGCAGTTGCATACTGTCATCGCCGCAAGCAACATGGCCTGCCGTGGCGTTTTGCAGCGTGCGCGGCACGTGTCACGTGCAGCTTTTATGTGCTTGCAGTGCACCACTGCCGGGTGACAACTGGTACGGCATAGGGTCGAATGTTTGGCCTGCAATACTTCTCTCTGCCCATCACTCAGGACAGGGAAACCTGCTAAAGCTCACTCTCTGTGCGAGGGTTTAAAAGGCAGGCACCATCAACCGGCAAGCTGGCCGGGGGGCCGGGGCTCGCGCCCGCGGCCCCCCGGGCGCCGGCGCCGCCGCGAGTGAGGGTGCGGTTCCACCAGGGGCAGCATCCGCCGCCCCTGGCAGTCGCGGCTCGCGGCGCAGGCCCTGCCACTCCTCGCATTCAGTTCTCCCCCAACGCTGTACTACATCCTCCCATGCCTTCAGCCCCTGTACGTGAGCCCCCCACGCCACCAAGCACTGCCACGGCAGGATAAGGCGCTGCGCCTGCCCCTGGCCGCAAGCATAATGCAGCTGCCTTCCCGTCACGCAGGTAACGCCACGCGGCCTGCCGGTACTTCACCTGAGGCCTGACCCACACACCCGCCCCTACCCATAAGGTCCCCAAAAATCGGCCACGACGCAGTTCCCTTCGTACACGTGCTGCGCACAACGTTCGCGGTACTCACGTGCTCCCAGGCCGATGACGAAGGGGTTCTTTGCCGCCACGAAGAACTCCGGGGGCAGGATGCCGCTGCCGATGAGCATCTCGCGCTCGCGCACCGTGAACTTGTCGATGGGCAGCTTGATCACCTGGTTGTCTGTGGTGTGGGACGTGGGTGCATGGCGGCAGGGCGGAGGGGCGTGGGTTGTGGGGGGAGGGAGGAGCAGTGGGATGACGTCGCATGCATGCTGCTGCCCAGCGCAGAGGGCTCGGCAGTGGACAGGATGCAACACCGACACTGCCCGTTGAGTGGTTATCGGAACGGTCGTACCGGCACCGGCCCCCACAAATGGACCGCCCCTACCGTGAAGCAGCCAGCAAGGGCGACAAGGGCACGCTGGCTGCCTTGCGGCGGATGGGCGTGCCGTGGGGTAACCCGAGCTTGCTGGTGTACGCGGTACTGGATTGGGGGTGCGAGGTGCTGGTGCTACGACCTTACCAGCCCACGTGCACCAGCCCGGCAGTATAACTGATAGAGGGTTACCATGCTTGTGTATGTGTGGGGGGCATGCCAGTATCGGCTGGGTTCAAAGGTGTGACGTACTGGGTGGTATGGTCAAGGCACTGCGCACCACACTACCCAACCCCCTCCCCCCACCGCCCTTTCCCCCAGGTGTCGCGCGCGGCTGCGGCGCAGCCCCAGGCCATCCCGCTCCCGACAAGGAGGTTCCCCATACAGTCTGAGTCCCAGCGTACCCTTCACGTGCTTCAGGTCAAGGCCAGGGTTGAGGGAGAGGATTTCCGCTTCGGAGATCTTGCGCTTCGACAGCACCTCGCTCAGCGTCTCGCCCGCGCGGATAGGGTACAGGCGGTACGTGGTCCCAATGCCACCCAAAATCTCCTTATCGCGGGAAGAAAGCTTGTTGGCTGGTAGCAGAATGGTCTGGCCATCCTTCACAGCCTCGTTGGGCTTAACCTCGGGGTTCAACTCCAGAATCTGGTCCAGCGTAAGGCCTGCATATGGCACGTCATTATAAAGCTCTCCATATGCGTCAGCACACCTTCCTAGGCAAGGCAAGCTACTCACTGCGCTTCTTGGCGATGCTCTCCAGCGTGTCTCCACGGCGGAGAGTGTAGGGCCGGACATCAAACAAACCATTCGCTATGACAAGCCTCCCACGCGTAACCTGGCTCGCCTGCGGTCAGCACAGTAGTGCTATTTACGCTGAAGTCACGTCGCTTCCGCCGAAATGGTACCGTAAGTCCACAACAGCTGCGCTAACCTGGCGACGGGCACAGGGTTGCCCAAGTGGGCGCTGAAGCCGGCTGGACAGCATGGTTGCTCTGCAGTGACTGGGGCGCAACGCGTTGAAGTCCCGTGCCAGCAGTTCTACTGGCAGTTCTCGTTGGAGCCCGTCGGTTGCACAGTGTACACTCTGCGGAATGCAGCTGCAGCTCTACGCCATACTAGTGTCAGGCAGCTAGACGTTACTTCCTTGAACTGTTTCATGGGATCGCCCGACGATGTGACAAGACTGCCGCAACAGCCCACACGACAATGCCACTACTTCTCAGACTTGCAACGCTACCATTCTTGCCTCTTATTTGGGGCTTTCACTTCTTTTGGACAGCGCTCTTGGTCGCTGTCGACGTTTGGGTCGCAATCGCGTCGGTTTGCATCCGCGTAGCCTCCTTAGCGTTGACGGTGTACGTCGAGCTGAGGTCGGAATCCATGTCAAGGATGCAGGTGTATGTGACTCTGTCAACTTTCAACGGGCACAGCTGACGCTTTCCATGACCCGCATGCACAGGCGCCCAACCCGTCAGCTACCCCTTCATCAAGACGGAGCTGACAGGGAGCAAATCAAATACATTGATAATGCCCTATACTACGACAGGCAACCAGCCCAAAAGGTGAGCGACGGGGACAGCTGCCGGTGATGCCCGGCGGTGCACATGCCCATCCGACTCACGCACCGACAGTGAGCAGTTGTACTGGTCCGTGCTGAAGTGTGCAGCAGTATAAGCATGCCAATCGAGAGTGGCAGTCCTTGCTGTTCAACGTCCAACCGTTGAGGCCATACGAGCCCACCGCACCCGCCGCCTGGATGACGCAGAGGCAGGCAAACCTGTCAAGCCGACCTGACCGGTGTAACACGGAACCCCGCCTACTGACCCTTGTAGGTTATCGTGGGCCGGTCGGAAACTGCATCGGTGCGGAAAGCAGCTCAGGAGCAGCACCAGCAGCCACACCTGGTTGCGGTACCGTCTGGACAAGCCCTGAATGCTGCACCAGTTGCTCACAGCCTCCTCGGCCTGGCCCTCCGCCTTGCCTGCGCCACACCGTTCGGCTACCTCCTACCACTCCAATGGCAGTGCCGCCTCCTCGCCGTATTTCAGCAGGAGCGAATGGAGGCTCACTGCGGCCGGAACCCAACCGGCGTATCCTGCTGCGACGCTGGTGAGGGCACAGCCTCCTCGCCTTGTGGCATCGGCAGCATCAGCGCTGGCCTCCTGAGCCTCTTCGCCTCGGCGCCTGCCGCTGGTCTCCTGTGGGGCGCCGCCGCCCGGGCGTCGGTTCACGCACGCCAGCAGCCACGGACCACCAGCAGCTGTGCCTACAGCGGCCGCCTTGGTTCCTTCACTTCAGCTCCCCTGCCCCGGGGCTCAAACAATGGCGCTGAGCTGGCCTGCGGCGCTAAGGCCTCTCGTAGCCGCCGCGGCGTGCGGAGCTCCGGAACCCGCCTCAGCTCTGTGGGCTTTTCCTCAGACGAGGAGGACGAGGAGCAGCAGCAGCAGCAGCAGCAGCAGCAGCAGCAGCAATGGTGTGTCCCCTTGCATGGGTATCCACCCCTGCAGGGGATGGAGAGCGCAGGCGCTGCGGCTGCTGACTCAGCCGGCACGGACACGGGCGTGCACGCTCGGTGGCGCTCCACGCCAAGGGCGGGCCTTGAGGAGCCAGCAACTGCGGCAACCAGCGGCGGCAGCAGCAGCAGCAGCAGCAGCAACGGCAGTAGCAGCGGCAACAACAGCCGCAGCAGCAGGAGCAGCAGCAGGAGCAGTGTATCCGCGAGCGCGGAAACCGCATCTGCGGCTGTGCAAGTCAACCTTCACGAGACTGACTGGCCCGGGTCCGCTGGCAAACCGACCGCGCAGGCAACCATTCACCCTCCCAGCGCCCCAACCGTCACGCACGCAGCCCCGGCACCCACACCGGAGAGCTCCATCGGTGACGTTGCCCCATACACGGCCGGCGCAGCACCTCCGCCCGCCTCCCCGAGCGGCATACAGCCTCCGCTGGCTGGGCCCCAGGGACCCCCACCCAGCAGCCACCACACCCCCAACGCGGGTGCTGCGGGCAGCCTGCGTAGCCTTGGGGCGGCTGCACAGGCCTCGGGGCAGGGGCTGCAAGACAACAGCCCCTGCCTGCCCGTGCCCTCCCGCTCGCTGCTGCTCCTGGCTTCTGACCTGGGCGTCAGCCCCGCAGCAGCAGCTGCCACGCCCACGCCGACGCGGCCTCCCCGTGGCCCTACCGCGTGTGCCTCACCCACGTGCCACCGGCTGAGCACCCCTAGCAGCGGCCCCGCCACCGCACGTGACGTGCCGGGAGCGGCAGCAGCAATTGCGGCAGGGGGCAGCGGTGCAGGGGCCAGTGGTGGCGGCACGAGCGATCCCTGCGCAAGGCGCCACTCCTTGTCCTTCCCTACACCAGCAGAGGCGCCTGCCTCTGGCAACGAGGGCTGCCAGATGGGCAACGCGGCGCTGACCCAGGCTACCCTAGGGGCGGCGGAGGGCCGCCCGGGAGCAATGGGCGCCGCCCTGGGGCGTTACAGCGTGGATGCACAGCCGGGGCGGCTGCAGGCACGCCGTGCGCTTGGACACGTGTCGAGCGCCGCGTCGGAGGCGGCTCCGTCGCCCCCTGGCAGTCCCGCGCTCAGCACCAGGAGCAGCATTGGGGGGTACGGCAGGCAGGTGAAAGCCGCTTTCGGGCGTGGGCTGGGTTGGGCTGGTGGGGTAGCGCGTGCGGGGGCTGGGGTGAGGGCGGCGGGGGCAGAGGTGTCTGAGGCGAACGTTAACGGACGGGAGGGTCAGGTCGGGGGTAGCAGCGACGTCAGCAGCTGCTGGAGTCAGGCGAGCGGAGGTGCGGGGCTGGCGGCTCGGCGTCCGTGGCGGTGAGGACTGCTGAATGATATTTTTCTTTTCCTTCCTGTGCATCTAGTGGCAGCAGAGTACACATACAGAGCGTGTCGATGCCGACTGAAGGAGTCGACAGTTTGCATACTGGGGGCCTACGAGGCCCGCGCATCTCGCACTCGGGCGTGCGCTGGGTTCGGCGAACGGGGCGGCGCGTGCGGGGGCTGGGGCTGGGGTTAGGGCAGCGGGGGCAGCGGTTCCGTGGTGCATGAGAGCGGACAACGCGCGCAGCAGCAGCAGCAGCAGCAGCTGGAGTCAGGCGAGCGGGGTTCAGGGCAGGTTGCCTCGCGTCAGTGGCAGTGAGGACAGCGGCATGAGCGGCGGGGGTGTCAGGATTTGCTGCATTGGCAAAGCAGATCAGACTTGTATGACGCGCGCCGCGTGGGGACTGACTTTCAGTGCTTACTGCTTGATAAGACTCATTCTTTTCTTCTTTTTGTGCACCCAGCAGCAGCGCAGTGCGCATGCACAGCGTTTCGCTGCGTGACTTGGGGCCAGCAGACAGCTTGCTTACTCACAGCGACTGACGGCATTGGCCATGCCTTGTGAGGTAATCTTATGGCAATTACGGCATGTGCGCCAACGTTAATTTCGTACTCTGTCCGTGTGTTCTCCGCATGGGGTACGCACTGCTCTGTGTGATCCCCTTGTGCCATGCCAGGTGTGCGACGTAAGGGTGGCGCTTGATGGAGTTGGGCGTGCTTGTGCACGGTACCGTGTCTTAGATTGGTAGTCGGTGCAGAACTGCGTGCTGAGAGCAGGTCAACAGTGCTTGTGGCTGGAGAGCGCATGCTGCAAGGCCGTGCGCGGTGCTTGCGGTATTGTACGTAGTGCGTTGTACGTAGTGTGCTGACTGACGTGGGGTGGACGACCACTGCCGTACACGGAGGGTGTCGCCGTACCGGCACGTGGGCTTCACTGGGGGCTCAGGGTCCTGGTTCTACACATGGCCATGACTGCATTGCTACACATGGGCACGGCGACGCTGTTGCCAGCATCGGAATCAACACCCTTGCCTAGCATGCACGTTCTTGCAAATGACACAGGCCTGGTCATGGCGGCTTGTGCACAAGACCGTGTAAAAGGTTGGCGTTTGGCTTCCACAAGTACTCTTTGAGACATCAAGCGAGGAAGCCAGGCAAAGTGTACAGCTACAAGCTCCCCTGGCCATGAGCCTGTAGCGTTGTAGGCAATCCAGGTTAACCTAATCAAACCTCGTGCACTAGGCCGTACGCCCTGGCCTCCACCGCACTCACCAGCGCACCTCCACGCTTAACTACCAGTGCGAAGCACCGACCTGGCGACCAGTGCCATGACACCCCGCTGACAGGGTACACACGCATGTCAGCTGCTACACCGCCTCGCGTACGGCAAAGCGTCCATGTCTCCAGGCCCACGCAGCGGCTCCCCTCCAGCACGCCCCCTTCCGCCGTCGCCTCACTGCCATTCATCGTGTTGGCGCACCACCTGGAATGCGCGACTCCTGTCCGCTCCTGCACCGTGACCGCACAGCGCAGCACGACTTCGGAGGCCCCGCCTGACCCGCTCGGCTTTCCCACAACCGCACATCGTGACAACCCAACGCAAACACATCGGCAACAGCCCAGGAGCAAGCGAATCCTGTGGGTCTACGTGGAAGTGAAAGACCGAAATCACCGAGCAGCGCACTACACAACAAGCACTGTACAAAGTGCATGATGTTGAACAAAACGTGGCATAGAATGCCCCACAGGTTGCAGCAGGCAAGTGCTGCTCAGCACCGTCATCCATGCACCTAAGCGGCGTCACCCATGTTGCCACGCACAAACACATACAAAAGCATTGCATTGATCGTTTGAAGCCATGTAGGAGCAAGTAATGCATCATCGGTACGCTGCAACCTCGCCATCTACGCCACTGCATGCTTCCAAGGCAGTGCTATCCCCAGCATGCAGTCCATCGCCACCCGTTTGCCCCCTCCCAGCAGTAGCAGCTTCTACAGCCAGACCGCTTCAGCCGCCCTCCCTTAGCGTGCGTCTTCCTTCGCCGCCGAGCCCCTCACCAGTCGTGCCGCCTCCTCACAGCTCACACCCCCGCTCACACGGTTTCTCGCGTTTTACGCGTACCCCCGCTGCTCAACCAAGCAGTCCCAACACGCTCTCACGCTGCTCGGCGCTGCACCCCGGCGCGCCGTGCTCCAGCAGCCACACCACGGCCGGCAAAGGGCAGTTGATGCAGGCCGCTTGGAATACGAGATCCTGTGCGCCCCACTGCACGCCCAGCCGCCGCAGGGCGTCCAGGGTGGCCCGGTCCCCCCGCTGCGCTGCAATGAGGTACGGCAGCTGCCCTCCAGTGCCCCCCCGGCACCCAGACTGCTGCACCAGCGTCTCCAGCAGCGCCTCACACCCGGCCCGGGTCGCCTCCACCAACGCGTCCTCCCCAAGCGGGAACCCCGCCCGCTGGCTCCACAGGTACTGCCACAGCGACAGACTGCCCCGCCTGGCGGCTGCGCACAGCACAGCCCCGGCGTCCCAGTCCCTGCACCCCGCCGCCTCCACCAGCAGCTGCACCGCCTCCAGCAGGTCCCGGTTGTCTGCAGCTGCACCGCTAGGCCACCCACCAACCACCTTCTCCAGGGGCAGCCCGGCTGCGGACACGCCCCCCTCGCACGCGAGCCACCGCACCAGGCCCACACTGCCGGCCCGTGCAGCCCTCACGTACGTGACGTGGGTTAGCACAAGGCCGGAGTCGCGCAGGAACACCAGCAGTGGGATGCTGCCCGAGCGTGCTGCTATCTCTGCCAGCTGGCCTGTGTCCCTCTGCAGCACCCTGACCGCCCCAGGGAGAGACAGCAGGTAGTGCACCACTTCCATCTGCCCAGCCTCCAGGGCTGAGGGCAGCCCCCTGAGCAGCTGCTCGTCATCTGCACCCAGCGCACGCACAATCTGCAGCTTCTCGACACCATCTGAGCTTGATGCTGCCTGTTGAAGGCTTACGTCGCGGAGCGCTTCGTTCCGCACTGCGATTGCCTGGCCGGCGTTGCGGAGTGCGCTCAGGAGCACATCCTCGCCATCCACGGAGCTCTCCGCAACAACCGCATCCAGCCACTCCGACTTGGCGATAGCGTCGAAGCAAGCTGCGATAGACTGCTCAAAAACGCCCAGCGGGGATACGACTGGGAGTGGGTCGTTGCTGCCTCCAGGCCCGCCCTGAAGCGCCTCCCATGCCATCTTCAGACCCGCCAGATTGCAGTGTAGCCATGCGGCCTCCAGCACCTTCTGCGGGTTCACCAACGCCGGGCAGTGGTGCAGCAGCCAGCCCAGCAGCTGCGGGCGGCCCGCCTTGACAGCAGCCACGCCAGGGTCGGGACCTTCGTAGGACTGCCAGCTCTGCAGCAAGCCGGGAAACACGCTTGGCCGCAGCAGTGCCAGCGCCACCTCCAAGTTTACCTCGCTCCCGCTGGCGGCGGCCGTGCACAGCAGCTGCAGCTTGTGCCGGAAGGGCAGCTGCTGCACGTGCTGCTGCCCTGCCTCTACGGCCCAGGCCGCGGCGTGGGGCGGCAGCGGCTCAGACAGGGAGGCGGTGCAGTGCTGGGTAGTGCTAGGGCCGTTCGGGAATGCCAGGCGGCCGCTGAGGGCCTGTTCGTTCGGGGGGAGGAAGGACAGGATGTGCAGCTGGACGGTGTTGGGCAGCTGCCGCTGCGGGGTGCTGCCGGTGTTCAGAGTGACACCTGACGCATCGTCTGGGTCACTGCTGGCTCCTGTGGGATAAATTGGTCGACACAGTTGCGTAAGCGTACGTAAAGTGCGTCGCTGATCATGGCGATGTCACCGAGCGAGCTGCTGCTCTGGGCGTCGCCGTGGCAAAGACGAGCTAGTACCTGATGTCAAATCACAAGCACATTGCACCTGATCCACTGAGACGGCTCACCGTCCTTGCCGCTCGCCGGGCCAGCTCCCGCCATTTGCTTTCGTGCTGTGGCCAAGGGGTTGCCTGGCGCTAAGCAAGTCCTGAAATACCGTAGTCCCTCTGCATGTGGAATTTAACAATCAATTTCCGGAACCGCACTGAGGGACTGCAGCTGAAGTCATGTAGTTCAAGGGCTAGACGCGCCTCGTGCGACCTCAGCCACCGCGCAGATTACGCAGTCATTACCGATTGAGCCGTGACCCCGAGATAGTATGTATTAGCCATGTCGGCAATGGTGTGCTGCGAAAGTTGGCGTACATTAGTGGCTCGGGATGCCCACGTTTCTTGGAGGCCCCATGGCCCCATGCGCTCTCCCCTTGGGCCCACGGTCACCCACGCTAGTCATCCATCAAAGTCTCCGAGGCCTTGGCTGCACCGTTGGTCCCTGCCCCGACTAGCCGCCCCAGCACCGCCTCGCAGCTCGCACTCTATAACCACCGCCTTTCCCACCCCCGTGCAAGCCCCACCCTCAGCTCGTCCACCTCCTCCAGCTCCAAGGGTCCGAAGCCCATGCCCAGCTCCCCATGTATATGTACTAGTCTAACACTCCCCAATGAATGTATCGAACCGCTCGCCTGCGACGGCACTGGACGGCAGGTGTTCTCTCACGGCCATGGGGCGCACCACGGCCCCGTCTCTGAGCAGAGCGGCCTGCCTCCACCTGCATCGCCTGCTCCAGGGTCCAGGCCCGAAGAGCTCTCCTGTGGGTAAACTTAATTTGCGCGACGGAAACTAGACCGTGTCATGCCCCAGGTGCAACTCACCTCGTGCATCACACAGCCACAAGTCAGCTACAGCGCCATGACCACACCGCCTGTCTGCAAGCGCTGCGCCGGCGTGCCCGTCGGGGCTCATGCCCCTGGGCTCATGGCGTCATGGGGCAGCCTGCCTGCACCAGCCACGTGGCGACGGGCACGCCGTCGCGTGTGCCGGCCACCTTTGAGCGTCACGTGGCACTCCTCATGCCGGGACCGCGCCATCCCCAGCTCTCCCGCCTCTGCCGCTGCTTTGCTGGCGTCCAGGCGCGCAGGCATCCATGTGCTGCCGCCCCGCGCCACGGTACTGCACGTTCCGTACCTATCATGCCTTCCCGTCGTGGTAAGACGCCAGCAGTTGCAGCGGCCGGACCGGGGCTGGGATTCCAACGTTGTCCACTAGCCCGTCCGCCAGGCCCACGTTCCACGTGCGTGCCCCCGTTCCGCTGCTGCCGCTGCACAAACCACGTACTCGAAGAGTGTATTTGGTAAGCGCGCCGCAGCTTTATCCCCAGCATTCTCATGCACAACTTAACTCTCCTCTCAAGTGCCGATGTGCAGACCTGGGGACCTAGCTCCCACGGCAAAGCGGGCATGCCACAACAGGCAGCTCCCATGCGCCACAGTCTGACACGCACTGGCTCACAACATCACATGAACAGACCGCGTGCGTGGGGCAATGGTGGGGCATATGGTTTAGGGTGGGTAAGGGGTCTTGATGCTGCAGTCTCCTGCACATGGGAGCGCCTCGGGACAAACGCATACCGGTAGGGGCCTAGGGGGCCACGTGAGCGCAGGCTGGCAGAGCGGACAAAGGCAGGTCTCTGATGAGTCTGAGTCTGAGTGTGAGTCTGACTACAGGCATGCAATGAGCCCATAAGTCCTTGGGCCAGAGGTCACAGCCCGAAGGCTTAGGTGGACCACAGAAGACAGCTCAAGACGAAGGCAACGCCGTACACGCATTCAGGTGCAATCCCCTGGATGAAACCAGGGGGTAGGGGCCCACTGATCATAATCCTAGCTGCAGCTAGAAAGGAAATAACCCCCAGTGTGTACGTTACAAGGCCCGGCTCGCTCGTTCCACGCCTGTGAACCGCCAGGGGTGCCCCTTGAGGGTTCCCGGATCCCTGCAATTGCACATGGGCACCCGGACCCTGCCCCGGCCCGGACGGGACCGGTGATATGTCAGCCGGGGCCGTTGAGGCACTGGGCTCTATTATAGATGCTAGCCGCTACTTATGAAGCTATAAGCTATGAAACTGTATACTTGACAGGCTTCCTTGCAGGCAGCAGGCATTGCGTTATTGAATAGGGGGCAGTCGACACGTCCTTGCTGTCTCGCGGTGCACAAGCGTAAACTCAAATCAAGCAGACGGCTTAAAATATAGTCAAACTGGATACCGTATTGGATGCGCGGCACTTACCGGGAGCAGGAGTTGGCCGCTGGTGGACGCTCGTTGCCCAGGTGCGGTCAACGGTGGCCGTTTCAGACAGCGAGGTGAAAAGAACAAACAACAGCGGATAATGTAGTGGACTGTCAGCTGCAGCGGCTTCCTTGGCTATGCGCAAGTAGGGCTCTCGCCTACCCAAAGGAGGAAGCCACGTCGTTCCGCCGCCTGCTATACCATAACAGCGAGGCTCATAAGCTGAATGGTGAAATTGAAAGCGTTGTTGCACGCACAACGCGCGCCCCCTTTGCGGAAAAGCAAAAAGCGTCCAATAGTCCGCTCTTGGATTGCCCTTTACCGCTGCAACCGGTTGTACAAAATCGAAAATATATCACAGCGTATCAGTAGGTCGTGGCGGCTTCCTCCTTGGACTGGGCGCGGGTTGGCCTGCGCCACCACCACCACCTGCACCTGTTTGCCTGTGTCCCTACTTCCACGCTCTTCCTTCTCTCTGATGGAAGCAAGCCGACTTCGAGTTATTCCACCTACCCATGTAGACGTCTGCACAGCTGGTATTCCACTTTGCTCCCACCTGCGCGGCAGCAGAGGACGGTATATGGCATCCAGCACCTCCCACACTGCTCCGCCGCTGCCAAGCCCCACCCCCTTGAAAAGTGACCAATAGACGCCTTGGATGGCGGATTGGAAATGACGCCCATCCCCTTTGCAATACCACCTCCATTCCCCTCACCCGGCGCCTCTCCTCCCCTTTAACGCCCACAGTGTGTCCGAGGTTCCAGACCCATGGGACCCTCCTGTCGTGGCTATTCCACATGCAGCCTCAGCAAACTCCACAGGCGCAGCAACAGCAGCAGCACCAACAGCAGGTGCATCAGCGTCTTTCGGTGTCCCAGGGCCATCCGTGGCCGGCCCCATCAGCCAGCCCACACTTACCACACCGCATGCGACAGTGTACGTAGACTACGCAGCACTGGGCCGGCCGGCAGCTTCCAATCCCAACGGGGGCACTGATTTGCCCACGGCCGCGCACGACCCCTACAACCCGTATGTCACCCACCAACAGCAACAGGGCCAGCAACAACAGCACCAGCATCCACGCTACTCGAACCACCAGCACCAGCACCACCCAAGCCACTACCAGAATGGGCAACACCGGCAGAGCAACCCCGGGGCGGGTGGCGGTGGAGGCGTGGGGGGCTACTGGGGCGGTGGGGGCGGCGCTGAGGTGAGGGCTGGCGGTGGCGGCGGCGGCGGCGGCTCCGAGGACAACGACATGGAGACTCCCCTGCTGGCGGGCGGAGAGAGCTACGAGTTTGCGGCGTTGGCGAATCTGGATGCCTTCTTCACGCGGGTGTACCGGTGAGTACGGTACTGCCGGTAACGGCCTACCGTACGGGGGTGGGGGAGAAGGACTGCGCGAGGCGGGGTAGGGGCCACGGGCGACCGGCCAAGGCGCAAAAGTTGGTTGGTTGATGGCTTAGGCGGCTGGCTGGAGTGCGTTTGTCAGCATGGATCGCACGCTGAGGTTACCGGTAATCACTCACTCACCGGTAATCACTCACTCACCGCTGCTAAGTTCCGTACCGCCAGCGTCGGTGACGGTTAGTTACCACCCTCCGCGGCATCGCACACCCTATCCTTCCACGCAGCTACCTGCATGAGCGCGGCCTTGTCGGCGATAGGCATGCCTCTAATGCGTCCATACTCCGAAAACCTCCCAGGAAGAGACTTTTGCGTTGCTACTAGACAGACGTCTACACTGCACCAGCATTCGCACACATTCGACGGCCTTTGAACCCAGCATTTCCTGTCCCCTCTCCCCGTGCAGCTACTGGCACGAGCGCGGCCTTCGCGCCATCCTCCTCACCGGCCTACTCAACCTCCTGGCGCTGGCTTTCACAGCCGCCTTCTCCACCTTCCTCCTTCTCTTCGTCGACTGGCGGGCCCTGCACACGTCCTGCCTCGCACCAAAGGCCGGGGGCACCTCCCCTGGCCCCTCCCCGGACCAACCACCAACTGCCGGCGGTTGCGACCTCCTGGCGGTTGCCATCGACCGGCGTCCGCTGCTGGGCCGCGGCCTGGGGCCCGGCCTGCTGGCCCTGTCGTACATCGCGGTGTGCGTGTCGTACTTGGGGTGGACTGCCCTACACTTTCTGTCGGAGCTGCGCGACATGCGGGAGGTGGCGCACTTCATGGCGTCAAAACTTGGCATCAGCGAAAGCAAGGTGCGGGGGGCGTGTCCGTTGGGCAAAGGGACCTTCCTGACTGTAGTTTTGGACACGGGGGATTGCCTTCCCACATTTGTGATCGAGTTCGCATATTGGCGGCGCAAGCGTACGAAACTCCTGGCCCCCATGGCTGGAGCTGGGAGCCCAGCCGTCAGCCAGTATCTCAATCCTATTGCTTGTAAAGTCGGCCCGGGGTGGCTGTAGCATATCGTACTCAGTCCCGAGTCATGGGGTCGGTCTGGGTAGCCCCGTTGGGCTCCGGCACCACCGCCGGGCGCAGCACCTGCCCTGCTAAAGACACGCTGGACCCCTCAACGCTTGAACTGTGCCCTGACCCGCGCGCAGGTTGTGGCGCTGACTTGGTCCGAGGTGGTGCACCGGCTGGTGCTGGTGCAGCGCACCACGCGGCTGTGTATTAGCAGGGACCTGGACGAGCTGCACATCGTCAGTAGGATCATGCGGAAGGTAAGCATGAATAACTGTAGGTTCCATGGTCTTCACTTAGCAGGATACCAGCTCCAATGGAGGTCCCGGGGTCATGGCCTCTGCTCCCCGATTTTGCCTGGCCCAAAGCCTACTGTACTACCCTATGAAGTATGAACGTTACCCGGTAGCATGCACGTTTGGAGCTGCGCAACATACGAGTTTACTACCTGGCAAGTCCGCAGCCCTTAACTCACCGCCAACCACCCGCGCACTCCCTCTTCCCCCTCGCAGGACAACTACCTCATCGCCATGATCAACCGCAACGTACTGCGCCTGCAGCTCCAACCGCCGCCCGACGCCCCGCCTGCCGTACAGCGCACCCTGGGACCTCCCCTGCGCATTCTGTCCAACCTGCTAGGGTGCGGCGACCCTCCACCGCCTGCAGCCCACACCGGAGGGGGCCCTGGCGGCGGTGGCAGCGGCGGGGCGAACCGGGGCGGCGGCGGCGGCGGCGGGCCCCGGCGGGTGGGCCCTCCGCCCATGCTGACTAAGACCCTGGAATGGAACCTTCGGTGGTGCATTTTGGACCCCATGTTTGATGAGCGGTTTCGGATACGGCCCGAGTTCATGGACGTGGCAGCCCTGAGGCGACGTGAGTTGCACGGGGCGCTCTGAGTGGCAAGGAGGGAGGGCACTTTTCTTGGGACGTTGCTCTTTCGAAAAGGCCGTGTTGGGCTGCAGTGTGGCATACGCAGGGCTGGGTTAAAATCGTCCTTGCAGCTCTCCTCTCCGCTCCTCTCAGCGCATTTACCCCTGCGTGCGCCCTCTCTCCACAGGCCTCCGGCTGGTTGCCGTCGCCAATCTGCTGCTGTCCCCCTTCCTGCTGCTCTTCCTGCTCGCCTACTTCTTCATGCGCAACGCGGAGAGGCTGTACCACCACCCAGCGGGTAAGGGGGGGCAGGGTGAGGCGAAAGCCCGATGATTACGGTACGCCTGGGGCAATTGATCAAGAAGCCAGGCCTTACAGACAAGCTGCTAATAACACAAAGGACACGATGCCATTCGAGCAGAGGCACAGCGCGCCACGCGGATGCGTCCCAGCTGCATGCTCCCAGTGGCCCTGCCATTGATGCGCTGTACCCACTTGGCAACACCGCCCCGGCCACCAGTTGTGTGATACTCTGGAGCACCTCAACCGACAACCGCCTTAACCAACAAACCCCAACTGCAGCGCTGGGCAGCCGGCGATGGAGCGGCGCCGCCCGGTGGAGCATCCGCGAGCTCAACGAGCTGCCGCACTACCTGCAGCACAGGTGGGTCGCCAGGGTCTCCCCTCTCCCGCCTTTCATTCTAAGACAGGGCCTTCAAAGCAGCCGCACTACCTGCAGCACAGGTATGCCGCAGCGCCGGGAGAAAGCCGCCCTGGTTCACGTGCATGCTGGCGAGGGAAGGGCCATGTACCGTATGCTGGCAAGGGAAGGGCAATGGATAACGAGCCGTACTACCTGTGGCGCAGATGGGCAGCGCAAGCGGGCGTCGGGCAGGAAGGGTGTGCCCTGTGTCGGCACTGCCGCAACAGCCAATTCAAAACGCCCTTGTGCTTCTGCGGTCAACCACCACAGCACGCCTAACGCCTAACGTCTGTCGTTTGTCTGCCAAATAATTCGAACCTCGTGCACTCGCTCTAGGCGATTGGAATCGTAAACAACTGTTTCCTCCTCGCAAACCCTGCTGCACCCCTTCCAGGCTGAGCGCCAGCCACCCCGCGGCCTTGCGCTACCTGGCGCAGTTCCCCTCCCACTCGCTGGCAGCGGTGGCACGTTTCATGGTCTTCGTAACGTGAGTCAGCAGGTTGCACGCGGCTGGGTGTGCGCACATCTCAGCAGCACATGTGCAGGTGTGTTAGCTCGGTCCACACCGCAAGCAAGCCAACCACCTCTGGTGAGGTCTTGTGATGCTGGTCGGTGGCAATGGAGCGCAGCCTGAGCCGCAGCAAAGCACGCTTGTGCCCTGACGGCTCGTTCTGTTGCCCTCCTACGGTTTCGTGACCTTGATGCCCTGTTGTGTGTCCTGTTGCTGCTGCTGCCCCTCGTTAATACACATGCGCAGCGGCTCCTTCGTGGCGCTGCTGCTGTTTGTCACCTTCCTGGACGAGAGCCTCCTGGAGCGGCCGCTGGGGGGCCGGCAGCTGGTGTGGTGGCTGGGGACCAGCACCGTGGTGCTGGCGGCGTGCAGGTGGGCGATAACGGCATGTGTGTTCGGTGTGTTTTAGGGCACGGGTGTGCCGGGTTAGGGGAGGTGTGGTGGCTGGGGACCAGCACGGTGGTGCAGGCGGCGTGCAGGCGGGCGGGAACGGCAGGACAGGGCAGGGCATGTGTCTTAGGGTGCAGGTGTGGTGGGTAAGGGGAGGTGTGGTCGCTGGGTACCGGTACCAGCACGGTGGTGCAGGCGGCGTGCAGGTGCGTGTGGGATGGCATGTGAATGGCAGTGGGCACCAGGTCGAGGGGATCGTTGTACGCTGCGCCGCGAGTAAGAGCAATTTATTTGACGCAGCGTGCATGTCTGGTTGCTCATACCACAGGACGCTGGTTTCGGAGGAGCCTGTGGCGTACGACCCGGAGCGCGCCCTGGCTGACGTGGTGTCGTACACGCACTACCTGCCGCGGCACTGGCGGGGCAGGGCGCACACGGACGAGGTGCAGGTGGGTTAGCGCAGGCGTGGCGGCGGCAGCATGTGTGTTTAGCCATTGCTGGGGTCATGTCCCGTATTTGGTTGCGGAGGCACATGGGGGTTCCTGCGCTGTCCGCTGGAGAAGCAGTCGAGGACAGAACCCAGGCTGGACCTCCACTTCCCAACCCCACTCAGCACTGGAACACATTGCTGTTGCTGTTTGCTGCAAACAACGCTTCATTCATGCTTACAACATAGCCAGTAATATTCCCTGTGCCTCCCTCCCCGCACCCGCCAGTCCTCATTCCTGTCTGTTCCAGCTCAAAGAGCCACTGGTCTACCGGCCCACCATGCCCCTAACACACATCTTCTGTACTACGTACACCCCGCCTGCTGTTCCTTCCCTGCCCCCGCCGGTCCTTATTCCGTCCCTGTTTTCGCTTAAAGTGATGCTGTTCGCCTCCTTGCTCCCAACGCCCCTAACACACACCTAACACACACCCCGCTCGCTGCTCCCCCTTGCCCCCGCCAGTCCTCCTTCCTGTCCCTGTTCCGGCTCAAGGTGGTGCTGTTCGCCGAGGAGCTGGCGTCCCTGGTCACCACGCCGCTGGTGCTGGCCTGCTCGCTGCCGGCGTGCGCAGGTGGGTGGGAAGAGGAAGAGGAAAATAGTAGGAAAGGGCACCGTGGACTTCCTACCAAGGCACAGGAGCAAGCGCACGAGGGAAGCTGCTACGTGTAGCTAGGCAGGTGGGGCAGCCAAGAGCATATACACAGAGCCAGGCGAGGGCGCGGCTCTATGCATATGATGTGGGACGTTGCGTATGATGTGGGACGTCGGGGCAGCAAGTGGCTCGGGCGAAAGGTGCCTCAATGCCGTCGGCTTGCCAAGTTCACGGCGTTCCAGCAACTTTGCACGCCTACAACGTTAGTGCTCGGCACGGTGTGCACGCAAGACGCTTGTAAGGGTTGCTGTTGCCTACCTCGCGTACTCAACGCTTCTGGCCGGTACCCGTAGGCGTACTGCGAAGTGCAAACCGGCACAACCTCACTCTGCACACGTGCTGCTAATCCACACAGAGTCCATCGTGGACTTCGTGTCCACCTTCACCACCCACATCGACGGCGTGGGCGACGTGTGCTCGCTCGCCGCCTTCGACATCGCCCGCCACGGCAACGCTAAGTACGGCGCGCCCGCCAATGCCGACAAGGTACGGCGGCAGCAAGCCATTGAGTAAAATATGCAGCGCGCTGCAGACACATCACATCTTTGCGCGTATCCTTGCATTTGGGCACCAAGGCGGTTTTGCACACAGCCACAGCGTGGTCTGACATGTGTGCGCCCTGCTCGTCTTGACCCCCTACAGGCGCTCCGCAGCCGCCAGGGCAAGCTGGAGAAGTCCTTCCTCACCTTCGTGGCCACCTACCCCACGTGGCAGCCGGACGACGTGGGCCGCAGAATGCTGGCGGCGCTGGCGGAGGGCCAGCAGGGCGACGGAGGCGGCGGCGGCGGCGGCGGGGCGGACGGCCCTGGCGGCGGCGACGACGGCGTCGTCATGGCGGCGGTGGCGGCGACGGCGGAGGCGTCGCGGCGGGCGGCGGAGGCGCTGCCGCTGCACAAGCTGCCGCCGCCGTCGGCGTTTCCGTACCAGGCGGCGGCGACGGTGGTCGCGCCGCGGGCGGCGGCGGCTGGGATGGGCGGCGGGGGCGGCGGCGGTAAGGCCGCGGGTCGGCCGGCAGCTGTGCCGTGGCGCATGCCGCCGGCGGCGCAGCCCCTGCCGTACCACGGCGTACGGTCGTACTGCAGTAACGCCTCCGCCAGCCAGGTGTCGGCGGCCGGGGGGAGTCCGACGGGCGGGCGGTTGGGACACCCCGGGAACGCGCTGGGGAGCCCTGGGCCGGGAGGCCGTGGCGGTTGGCGGTTGGCCGGCGGCGCAGGGCATCCCTTGGCTTGGGGCCCAGGGTATTATGACCCGCGGGTCGCAGGAGCTGGGGGTAGCGGCATTGGGGTGCAAGGGGGAAGTCCGACGAGGGGGAGGGGGACGGCTGGCGGAGGCGGCGGGGCGGGGCCGCACGGGGGCAGCCCCGCGCCTAGCGTAGCGTCTAGCCAGTTCAGCAACATGACGGCGCCGTACATGCAGTACTACCCCGTACCGCTGTACTACGCCCACCAGCAGCAAGCGCAGCACGTGCGGCAGCAGCAGGCCGCGGCGCAGCAGTGGCAGCCGTACTGGCAGATGGTGTACGGCAGGGGCGGCGGCGCCGTACAGATGCCGTTGCCGCCGCCGGGTGTGGGGCTGTGGGGCGGCCGGGTTCCGGGGCCGCCGCCGCTGAGGCCTGGAAGCGTTACAGGTGCCGGCGGCGGCGGCGGGGCATGGAAGCACATGTCCATGCCGCACCCCATGGGGCCCGCGGACATGTACGGTGGTATGCCGTTCATGCCGGCAGAGTACGGTCACCCGCCCTACGGCACAGGTGCCGTGCCTTCCCGCGCAAACAGTACGGTGCTGCAGCCGCCGTCTGTGCAGCTGTCGCCGCCACCAGTTGGCAGACGCCACGGGAGCACGTCGGGTGCCGGTGCGGGCGCAGCTGCGGGTGCGGGCGTGGGTGTGGGCTGGGGGGCAGCAGTGGGCTCGGTTGCTGAAGAGGTAGGACCCAAAGGCGGTGCGCAGGCGCGGGTGGTGGCCCAGGGACCGGAGCGGCCAGGGCCTGTCGGCAGCAGTGGAGGCACACTGTACGACGGTGCAAGCGGGAGCAGGGAGGGTGCCGGCAGCAGCGGGAGCAACAACAACGGCAACAGCAACCACACTGACGCAGCAACGGCTCCGGGCTGTGGGTCCGACGTGTTGGACCTGCGGGGCCTGGAGCCGGCCCTGCTGCTGGACTCGCCCGGGGGCGGTGCCACCGGAAGCGGCGGATCCACAGGAACAGCCACGGCAGCAGCAGCAGCAGCAGCAGCAGCAGCAGCAGCAGCAGCTGCGACTGGGCCTCTGGAGCTGCCGCCGCCGCAGCAGCCTGGAGTCGGGAACATGGACGGGTTGCAGCAGCAGCAGCAGCAGCAGCAGCAGCAGCAGCAGCAGCAGCAGCGACCTCAAGGTGGAAGCATGGACGGGTCGGTGCTGCCCTTTGGCGGCAGCGTCCAGCGGCGGCCTCCCTCAGCGGGGGGGGCCACGCCGGGTGCTGCTCCCGCAGCCCCGGGGGCAGCCGAGCTCGAGGTGCCTGTGGGTGAGCAGCCGCCGAACGGTGCCCACCCGGCACACCAGCAGCATCCCCAGGGGTCACACCTTCACAGGCACGGGCATGGGCACAGCCACGGACCCATGGGTCGCTCCGCGGTGGAGATTGGGGCTGCGGACGTGGGCTGGCGGGCGGCGCTGCCCCACCATGATGATGACGACTATGACCCACTGGGCATTGGCGGCTTTGTGCAGCTACCGGCAGCTTCGGCCGACAGCGTCCCGGCAGCTCTGAGGGCTGGCGCCGGGTCGGGCGAGTCAGGGTCAGCGTCAGGGGCGGAGGCGGGGGCTGGAGCGGATGGGCCGGCGGGGGAGAGGGGCGAGGTGGATGGGCTGGTGGGGTTGGAGGAGGTGGATGGGTTTGGGATGGTGCCGGAGGCAGCTCCCGGGGCGGCTGCTAGGGCAGCTGCAGGGGCTGAGGGGGAGACGCCGGGAGTCCTGCGGCGGCAGCAAAAGCAAGAGCAGCAGCAGGGAGCAGCTAGCGGAGGGGCGGGTGGGGAGGAGGCGGGAGGGTGGTGGGGTGCTGACGGGTCTGGCAGTGGGTGGGCCAGTGGGGTGGGTACGGGCCCGGGCACGGGGGGCGGCAGGAGCAGCGGTGGGAGCGGGTCCGTGGCACGAAGGCAGTGGGGATCCAACCGGGAGCTGCTGAGAGGGACAGGGGGCGGGAGCTGGGGTGGGGGCGGCAGCGTGCACGGCAGCCACCAGCACCACCAGCAGGGGCAGCGGCAGGAAGCAGCGGTCACATTCCAGCAGGGGCGGGAGGGGGCCTTGCATGGCAGTGCGGCAGCAGCTGCTGATGCTTTCGAGGGCGGCGTGCGCGGCGGGGAGTATGTCGAGGTGGACAGGGCCGAGGTGCAGCAGCAGGATCCCTCCTACATCGGCCCCGAGTTGTACGATGCGTACCTTGCGTACGGCGGTGTTGTACCGCCGCAGCCTCCGCCGCCGCTGCTGCCCGTTGTGACGCCGCCGGGGCTGCTGCACGGCTCTGCCACCGCCGCTGGCGCCCTTCCCGCTGACGAGGCGTCGTACATGTACTACAGCAGCGCGGAGTACAACGGGGGCAGCACGTCCGCGTACGACATGCCGTACGACTTTGAGCTGATGCCGGGGGACGTGCCGCCGCCGCCGCCGCCGCTGGAGCAGCCGCCTCTGGAGCAACCGCCGTACGCTCTCGACGGTGCTGACGGCGCCGGCGCACAGGCACCGGCACAGCAGACCTCTGAAGCTGCGAGTTCCCCTACTGCGCACCAAGGCGGGCTGCGGAAGGATGCTTACTCAGGTGCTTCTGGCCATAACAGCATGGAGGCCTCAACCAGCTCCCAGCGCCCGTACGGACGCGCAGGTGCAGGGTACTGCATGGCGTCGTCGTACACTGGGGTGCCTGGAAACGGTACGGCCCCGAGCGAGGCGGAGGAGCTGTGTGGACGCGTGTCGTACAGCCACTCGCTGCTAAACTCGTACTATGAGTCAGGCAGCGTTCGCGGGGAGCTGGGCCGGTCCATTGGGGGCGAGGAGCGTGAGGAGGAGGAGCAGGGAGGTGCGTGGAGGGGTGGGCTACGGGGTGCGGAGGCTGGGGACGGGAAGGGAGGCAGTGCGATGGGCGTGGCGTCCGTTGGAGGAGGGCCGGGCGGGAGTGAGGAGGGGAGAAACGCTGGCGGCAGCGGCAATAACAGCAGCAGCAACAGCAGCAGCCGGCTGCTGTGGAGCAGCAAGGCGGGGTCGTCGCTGCTGGCGTGGGGGCCGCCCAGTTCGGGGCCGGGGGTGTAATGCATTCTTGGCGGCTCGGGACGGGCTCTGTACACTTGTACCGTACTCTTTTGTATTTTGTGCAGCAATTGTGGCCTTGGTTGTAACGAAAAGGCACGTGGGTAGGGAATGGCTTGCAAGGTGCTATGCCACAACCGGCACGTAACATGTCGACGGAAAGGTGTGGCGCTGTGGATGGGCTCTCGGACCTGTGTATTCATGGGTTTGTGCGTGTAGTTTCACCTTCAATGGCCTTGCAAGGAAAGGCTAGGTGTCAGGTCGAGGTCGAGCCTTTCCGAGTATTGACTTTACTGCAGGAGCCGCATTGCGCCATGTGTGTCTGCCATTGGGTTGGGTTGTACTTAAGACATTGCTTCACGCATCTTCCAGGGTTTCCACGTTGCTAGCGTCGCTAGACTGTATTGCATCCGGGTCGTCGTTGCCGTTATCTTCCTACCTGTCTCGATGTTGGCGTCCAGGGCCGGGTCTCCCTGCAACGGTCTAAAATATGGCACAGGGACCACGATACAGCCTGCCCAGAGCGCGTAATGAGAGCATACGCCGCGAGAGGCGCGTGATGATTGGTGATGTGAGGTGGTGTGCGGTGGTGTTGACGGTCGCCCCAGAAGTATGTATGTATGGATTTACAGTTTTGGTCCCCTTCCAGGGCCCAGCCCCGTCCCACTCGAAGAAGTCACACAGAGGAGTTGGGGCATGACCTCGTCCGGGCTGCCGCAGCAGCGGATGCACCCGGGTTCCTCCTCCAAAGGGGCTCGCTTGCCCAACATCTCGATGGCTCGTGTGCTTCTGCAAGCCGTTTCTCGCGGTACGTGGCGTCACGCACGAGGGTTACCAACGTTACCTGTGCTGGCCACGTCGAGGCTGGCTGAACCCTCTTTTAACATTCGTTGTCCTGCTTCCCCGGTTGCGGCTTTGTCCTTTACGGTATCCACACGGCAAGAAGGCATGCGTGGCCACTCACCATTGACAGGTAGGACCTGACTGTGCTGAGCACGTGAGCAGCGGCTTTCGGGAGTTTCGGCCATGTGAGGCACCAGCCGCCAGTTTGCCATAGCGTTCCAACTGCCAAACAGTAATTTACAGCTGTTGTTCCAAGCAGAGGTGCCCCCTGCCTTCAAGTGGTGACAAACAGCGGCCCAGGGTGCCCGCAACACCCCATCCATGCAGCGGGAGGCATCTCAGCCCTCAACCGCTGTGCGCCGTTCTAGCCGAGGGCCCCTGACATTATCATGCGCCAGTCCTGCCTCATGCGTACAGTGCATACAGTTTCCCACCTCCCGGCGGTCACTTCCCATGTGCTATTGACCCTCACAGATCGTAACCTCGCCAGCCCTGCCCTGACACACCATACGGTATTAGGACCAGTTGATATAGATGTGCGGCACATGCCCCCACTCATACCGTACACCATGCCACATTCCACAACACGGCCCTGTCCCGGATGTGCAGCGCCAAGCCCCATAGGTTACTGTTCGTGCTTCCCGTTCCCCCCAGATCGCTGTCTTGCTCCATCAGCCCTGCTTTTCACCCATGTGCCGGGCGCCCTGCTCCGCCCTCCATCCGCCACCAACACCACCAGCTGCCCCTCCCTCCATGCGCAACCACACCTGTCCACCGAGACCCCATGCGCATGGGGTCTCGGCGGTAACCGTGCTGCCGTGCTGCTTTCAGTCCCTCATCACCAGCGCCACCTCCCCGCGCTCCATCTCCCCGCGCGCCTCCCGCCCGTCTTCTCCACAGACGCCACAGCCCCATGCCGCCATGCTGCTGCCCCCCTCAATCCTCCACCACCAGCACCACCTCCCCGCGCTCCAGCGTGCGGATGTCCCGCTCGATCTCCGCCAGCTCGCGCTCCATGGCCTCCTTGCGCAGCTTCTTGGGCGCAGAGTCCGTGGACAGAGACAGGCCCTGGCAGGGTGACAAGGACAGCCAGGGAGGAGCACAACCGTTCATGGATAGCGATAGGCCTTGCGGCATGGAAGTAAGGAGCGTCAGTGAGTGGCCTCCATTGTGCAGCTTGTGGCAGCAGAGTGCGTAGACAGGGACAGGCCCTGCGAGCGGGCGTAACAATGGGAAGCAGGCGCCAGCGTCCAAGGTGTGGACAGCAGCGGCCCTTGTGTGTGCAAAGCGAGGCGCAGCCGCTGGGGAATGTGCCGGAATGGGGATAGCGACACGCCTCGCGCTCAGTGTTACAGTCCGGTAATTGTTGTGCTCGTGCTACCCGGGGTATTGTCGCCCTTCCGCAGCCAGGGACCACAGCCATCCCCAGCCGTCAGCACCACCCCCCAGGCCCACCTGGTACGCGTGGTTGACGCTGCCCCACTTGGCCTTGAGGTGCTTGACCAGCTGCTGCCGGTCCTCGGGAGACAGCTGGCTCACGTGCGCGTTGGCCTCCTGCGGGGCAGGGGCAGGGGCAGGGGGGCAAGGCAGGGCGGGGCGGGGCGGAGCTCACGTCGTGTCAGGCCGGGTGTCAGGGGGGTCGAGGACACGAAGACGGCGCGAGAATGGCCGAGTGCGCGTCGGCCCCCTGCGGGGCGGAGGCAGGGGCCGGGCCAGAGGCAGGGCGGGGCTCACGCCATGCCTTGCTCATGCCTCCTTGCCCATGGCCCGTCCTGCAGCAACATGGCGGTGCCCTTACGGGCCGCTTGCTCCCACTCCTCCTATCCTCATCCTACTTTTCCTTCTGCGGCCCTGCATGCCTTACTGGACCCCGGCCCGCAAAGGACTTGCTGCTAACCCTTTTTTCTCAACAGGTAGCGAGCCTGATAGCTTAGTAGCTCCTCGCGGCTGTCTTTTACCCCCGCTCCTCGTCCTCACTTCCGTCGCCTAGTCCCAGCCCCTTGCTCCCACACTGCTGCCCCTTCCACCCTCTTTGCCTCCACCCCGTTCCTGCACACCCTGCACGCACCCCGTGCCCCGCACCCAGCACCCCGCACAGGCCATGCACGCCGACTCACCGGCGCCTCCCGTAACCGCAGGTACTGGCTGAACTGCTCCTTCTCCATTGCCACCCGCTGCTTGTTGCGTTTCAGGTACAGCGGCACCTTGCCATAGTCGGCCTTTTGGGTCCACTGGAACTCCGGCTGGGGCACCTTGCCCGGCTTCGCAAGGATGACGTCAACAGCGTTGGACGTGATGAAGTTTTTGTTGCTGGTGAGACCCATGGTGGGAACATCGTCCTTGCTGGGCACGGGCGGGCGGATCTTGGTTTTGGGGTTGGTGGGTGGGCCGGCTGCGGGCAGGAGGGAGGAAGGAGGTGTCACACCGCGGTAGTTGTGAGGGGTTGCATGCCAGCATGCGCATATCAACGCAAAGCCGTTCCATGCTACACATGCAGCCGGTGTAACTTACGTGACGGTAGCTTGGGCTCCTTTTCATGTGCTCGGAGCGGGACTGGCCCGTTCAAGCCGTTGGCTCGCCCCATCGTCGAATGTGATTGGACTTTACTTTGCCCAAACTCGAAGGTTGCAGGGTGCGTCTTGCCTGGGAACTGCGCCAGTGCAAAGCAGGAGCAATTGCACGTTTGCCGGGGGTACTACTGCATGTACGTATTGTGCCGCAAGCCCATAACACATATAAGCTATTCGCATCTGGAATGGCGCTATCCAGTGCCGGCGTTGTTGCAGCAGGTAGCCACACCTTGGATGTATGCATCGGCGGCCTTTCTGGCACTTCCTGAGGTTGAGGAATTAGGTTATAAACACTCTCCTCCATCATCTTTCCAGGCCAACGTTATCTATGTGGGTAGCGAGCCTCAACGCACAAAGCCTCGACTGTGATGCTCTCACGTCTCAATCGTGAATATTAAAGCACGTATTTAAATAATGATGATGATTTGGCTGTATACTTCTGTAGCGTGTGCCAGCGACCTCTCCTGCATCGGCAAGCCTTAGAACGACGATTTACTGCCCGTACAGACGAGCATCTGAGCACGTTCTAAGATTGCCATATAGTTCTACAGAAGTACATGTATTCCAGAATTTGATTGGGCCGCCGTTCAGTTCGCTCGCTGGTTTTATACAAGGGGAGCGCCGGGGCGGGCACTCGTCCGGGTGAGGGAGCTGCGAGGAGCCCTGGCGGCCCTGAACTGCTGCCCAGCTGGGCTGCGGGCCCGCCGGGCCGCGTGCCCTTCTGGCGGCAGGTGAAGGATGCCGGGGGCTCCCCTGCGTCCGGGTCGCCACAGCAGCAGCAGCTTACGCAGCTGACGGCGCTTGGCGGCGGTGGAGTGGCTGCCTGCGCTCCTGACCCTGTGGAAGAATCCGTTCGGGGGCGCGAAGGCGGCAGCGGAGGTGACTGCACGGCCACTGGAGGAGCTCGCACAGCATGGGGCCCACCGCGTGGCGTGGGAGTGGCTGCGGCTGGTGGCCATGTAGGAGCTGCTGCCGGCTGGGGAGAGGGCGAGGGCGGGGAGTTTGGAGGTTGGGGTGGAAGCGGGGGTGGGGGCAGGGAGTTTGGGGGCGGGGCGGGGGGCGGCAGGGACCGGGGCGGGAGCGGGGGGGTCAGGGCCGCGGACGGGGGCGGGGGCGGGGCAGCAGCGGCCCTGGACGCAGTTCCTTGTGGACCGGCTGAAGGCGGTAGAGAGCGTGCGAGCAGTGCTGCATGCAGTGCTGTCCAGCGAGGCCGTGGTGGGGAGTGAGGGCCAAGGCGTCCAGACAGCAGCACGCGAGGTGCTGCCTGCTGCCCTGGATGTGTTGGAGGTCTTGGCCGCGGGGGCGAGGCGGGGGGAGGTCGCCAGTGCGTTATTGGCGCACGCCCAGGCCAGGGCACGGCACGGCGGCGGGACGGCAGGGGTGGATCGGCAAACGGCGCTGCCTCAGCTCTTCCCAGGGCTTCCGCTTGACAGCCGGGTGAGGGGCCTGCTCAGGCAGCATGGCCGGGAGCAGTTGGTGGCCGCGCTGGACGGGTTGCTGCAGGACGGGAAGGAGGGGCGAGGAGCAGGGGAGGGGATGTGGGGCTACGAGGAGCGGGAGGAGGTGGCGAGGCGCCTGGTGGGAGGCAGATGCAATGTCTTTGGCTGCTATTCCCGGGTCACGAGGATGGGGAGGGCGGGGTGGTGTTGCCACAGCGGTGTGCCAACGGCTGGTGCTGCGAGCTGTGCGGGCCGACGTTCGAGGGGGGGCCGTGGCAGCGGGTATGCGGGCGCTGTCGGGCGGTGAGGTACTGCAAGGAGGAGTGCCAGAGGGAAGACTGGGTGTGGGGGCACAAGGCGGTGTGTGGGAGGGCGGCGGGGCGGCAGCAGCAGGCGTAGGGTGCGTGGGGGAAGGGCCTGATATGGCGGTGAGGGCAAGGAGGATGTAGGGGTGTGTGGGAGGCGGGGCGGGAGCGTTATGCAAGGCGAGTGTGAGGCGGAGTAAAGCTGCTGCTGCAGCAAGGGGCAGATAGAGATGCGTGGCGCTAGCATGAGTAACGAAAGCGCAGTGACGGATGGGGCTGTCCTCGCTCAGGGCAGGCAGGCAGGCGTGTGCACTTTGCATCTGGCGATCTGGGGGTGCACGTACCATGTGAAGAAATCTGAGGGTCGTGTCTGATGCGGGTGCTGAGTGAACCGTAAATATTTGCAGGCACATTGGCTATCACCCTGGAAAGACATGTGATTTCTGCGGTATGCTAGGCGGCATGGCTAGAGGCATGTAGTGACAACGTACAACCCGCTGTGAGTGTCTCCATGTGTACAGGGCGTATATGGGGAGCTCCCCAGACAAATACCGTTGACCATGGGCAATACCAGCTGGCAAAATTGTGGCTGTGGTCTGCCGTACGCTGGGTCGGGTCTCACGCGCGCTACTCGGTACTCGCCCTACGCCCTTCCCTCCCAGTTCCCATCCGATTGTCGGCCATAGCGGTACCTGTGTTAAGCGGCACTCGGTCCTGGAGGGACCCATTTTTTTTTTTTTTTTTTTGGATGGGCACGTGCCGGTCCTGTATGTAACAGCGCATACGGCATGCCAGTTCAGCCTTTAATGAATCAATGCATTTCGGCAACATCCCTTACTGGTATCGTACCGATACCCGGTATGTGTTAGCTGTACGATGGTACCGTGTCATTGCAGTGCCCTGGGCCCCAACATGCCAGAGCCGTGGCTATCAATACGGTCAGCGGCGGTGCTGGCTGAGGCATGCTGAGCATAGCACGTGGCACAGCACACCAGAGCAGCTGGTGTGGGTGCCGCAGGGTTGTAAGCAGGGAGAGGCCTGGTTGTGAGGCAGCGGCCAGCAGCAGAGGTGCGGGGACCTCCAGGAAGCAGCAGGGGCCAGCGCGTCCTTGCCCAGTGCGCGCACGTATTTGACTTATCCGATGCGGAGTCAATCTGTAGCGTTGGTTGAAAGCGTCGAGCGCACTGAGTCGCAAAGGCAGCGGATCTTCCCTGCGCCAGAGGGCACCTCCACGGGGGACGGGGCTCCCCAGGCTGCTTCCAGTGACCCACAGATTTGCAGCGGATTTGGTGCCGTACCACCGAAGCCCCGCTTCCGCCTCCAGACATACTGTGCGCCGGAACTTGTCAGCAATTTCAATGTGCGGAAAAGCCTACTTAGTTAGCTTTTGGCGTCAAGGTCCCGGTAGAGCGGAGTGCGCGAAATCCGGCGCGAGATCCTGGACAGGCGGAATTCGCTGAGTGAGTTTACAGGACTTGGCACCTGGAAATTTGATGTATAACACTGCTGCCTGCCTGCCTGTCTAAGGTGGGCATAGACGCTGGGTAACGAGCGGAAGGAGCCATGGAGCCAATTGACGGAAGGCCTGGGACCAAACCCTATTCCTGCCCTCCACCGAGTGAAATAACTTGAACAGCTTTGCGAAGCTAACGAGCATTCTGGGGCGCCGTGCATCTCTCCCAGGTGCCGTTTGGACGCGATAGCCGCCCTCTTGCGGTCTCACCCTTGCTGCTCTCTTCATCCCTTCCCTGGCGCACAGGCTGTGCGGCGTCCAAGCGAGCCCAATCATCGCAGTGACATAGAGGCCACCTGCCACGTGACGCTGAAGAATCAAAGATGCTGCACACCGACGGCCCTGGAGATGCCCTGCATCAGCAGCGGCGACTCCCCAACTCAGCCGTTCCTTCCCTCCCCACAGCTATCCGGCTGCACATCCTGTCCCTTCTGCCCCGGAACCAGCGCGTCCTGAGCGGTCGTCTGGTGTGCCGCGACTCGCTTTTGGGCTTCGAAGGGGACCCCACGGCATCCCTGGCCGAGCCCCTACCACCCCACGCCGCCCCCTGGGCAAACGCCTGGACCCAGGGCGCGGGGCAGGTGGCCCTGAGGGAGATGCCCTACGACCGAAAGCTGCACCTGCTGTGCACGGCCGCCGCCAGCGGCAGCGAGGTCAACCTGGAGGTGGTCTGGACGCTGCTGCAGCCCAGCATCCTCCCGGAGCTGCTGCAGAGCCGGGCGGTCCTGTTTGACGCCGACCCGGGCCAGGCGGCGGCGAGGGCGGGGCACGCGCACGTGCTGGGCTGGCTGGTGCAGCACTGCCCCGCCATGCTGCGGCCGACAGGCGTTCTGGAGGTGGCGGCAAAGCACTGCAGCCTGGCGGGGCTGCAGGCGGCGTGGGAGGCGCTACGGGGCGAGACGGCTGTCTTCCTGCCCGTCATCACCCAGTGGGTGCTGGACGCAGCAGCTGAGTCGGCGACCCCTGACTCCATCGCGAAGGTCGACTGGGTTTTGGCAACGGGGCCTGGGAGGTGCGGCCTGAAAGATAGCACTGTGCAGGCGGCGGCCCGGTCGGGGGACGTGGGCTTGCTGCGCTGGCTGCAGGGCCACGGCTGCGCACTGAGCAGCAGCACAGTCCTGTGTGCGCTAAGCCACGCCGACCTGGCCGTGGCGCAGTGGCTGGTGGACGAGGCAGGGTGCGACCTGCCGGCGCCGGGCAGGGGCAACAAAGCAGACGACAGTGCTGATGATGATGACAGCGAAAGCGACGACAGCGCTGATGATGATGACAGCGAAAGCGACGGCAGCGCTGATGATGATGACAGCGAAAGCGACGGCAGCGCTGATGATGATGACCGCGAAAGCGACGACAGCGGGGATGATGATGACAGCGAAAGCGACGACAGCGGGGATGACCGCGTGGCGAACGATAGGCGCTGGGTGCCGTACCAGTACGCGGCGCTTCGCAGCAAGGACGGGCTGGCCAAGCTGGGCTGGCTGCATGAACGGGGCTGCCCGTTACTGGATGACCAGGACACCCTTCGCAGTAAGGTGTTGGTGGCTGTGGAGGCGGGGCAGGAGGAGGCGGTACGACACTTGCTGCCACTCATGGCCGCACGTAATGCATTCCAGGATGGCGCTGGAGGCGAGGGCACCCTTGACAGGCTGGGCGCGGCTGCAGTGGCGCAGGGCAGCATACCCCTGGTGCAGGTCCTGTGCAACGCGGGCTGTGTATTAGCGAGCGGGAGCTACGGTGTGGCGGCTCAGCAGGGCAACGTGGGCATGGTCAGGTGGCTGGCGCGCGAGGCGGGGGTGTCCGCAGCGGACATGGACCAGCGCAGCGTGCAGATGTTTGTGAAGGCGTGGCTTTGCAGGGCAGCTGACGGCGGCCGTGGCCTGCCGGACGGTATGCTGCTGCTGCTGGAGGCGGGGCTCCCTGTGCCGGACGCAGACTGGGGCCGGGACGTGATGCAGCGCGTGCTGCGGACGGCCGCTGAGACCGGTAACCTGGCAGCTGTGCAGGAGCTGCTGGGGCCAGGGGGCCAGGTGGATGTCCCCACAGCAATACTCGCAGTGCGTGGCGGGTGTGAGGCGCTGCTGGAGTGGCTGGCGGGGCGGCCGGGTGGCTTGAACAGCTTGTCGGTTGGCTCACCGTACGTGGACGCAATGAGGCATGGGGACATGGGCACGGTGGCAGTCCTCCGGCGGCTGGGCGTGCAGTGGGGAGAGCGGGACTCGGTGGAGTGGGCGGTATGGAGGGACTGCGGGCTGCCGGCGGTGCGGTGGCTGGTGGAGCAGGGGGCGCCGGTGGGCAGTGCGGAGGAGATGGAGGGGGCGCTGCGGTACGCTGCACCCTGGTTCAGTGGTGAGGAGGCCGGGTGGCTGCGGGGCGTGGCAGGGGCGGTGGCGTAGGCAGCTGAGGCGGCTTACGATCACGGTGCTCGTGTTCGGGGGTCGAAGTATGGCACACCATACACGGTGTGGCAAGGGGCTCGGCGGCAAGTCGGAAGGTCAGGGAATTTGCATGGGTGCATGTGGATGAGTGCGTATAGAATATGTAGTAGGATGTGGTGCATGGTTTTGCAGGTATGAAGCATCGAACAAGACAGTTATTGGACAACTAGATGCGTTGCATGTTGCATGTGCCTGCGGATGAGTGCTGGCTGGTGCTGGTAGTAGGTAGTTGCTGGGTATGGTGGGCACGGCCGCCGGAAAAGTGTGGAAGAGTGTGAGGGCACGACAGGAGGTGGCACGGCGGAGGCACTTGGGCAGGTACCGGTGGTATGGCGTGAGGGGCATTTGCTGCAACTTTGCAAGGCATGCAGTTTTGGGCGAGTGGGAGATGGGGCCATTTGGGGCCTCATGAACTGTCACATGTCACGTAACTGTGTCACGGTGCGTGCAGCACAGGGCGAAGGTCATGTACGTCGATGTTTGCTGGGGTTTGGGGTTGCTAAGTTGGTGAGCACAGGGCAACCAACAGGCCAAGCCTGCGCAAGCCGACTTCGTTGGCAGTAGGGGCTTGGTGCTGAGCCGCACGAGTGTGAATGAGCACTGCACCGCCTCCCCTTGCATGGCGTGTGACGTTGTGACCGTACCTGAGACGGCATGCGCTATCAACGGCCCCGGTATCTGTTTCCTCCCACGCCATCTCCTTGCAGCTGTCGTACAGCAGGCAGCAGGCAGGCGTCAGCAGGCGCCTCCTGCTCGCCATGCGCTTGCTGACACGTAAAGCATGTCGCGCTATGGTTTTGAAACTCCAGGAGATTACATAGCGGAAGCGCTGCAGGGTGACATTCGGACACTGGCTGGCTGGCAACAGTCGGTCTACCCGTTCTGCGAGTAGACCGACGCAGAGGCGGGCGGGTAGGATGAGGCGACGACGAGGGCGAAATCGTGAAGCCACAAAACATCGACGATGATGGGAACCTTGCATGTACTCTTATATGTATGTATAAGGGACATACAACTACGGGAAGGCGTCCGAAATTGTCTTCTTCGAGGTATACTAACGTGCCGTACAAAAGCACCGGGCAACATGATGCATGTCTTGCGTTCCTTACCTGGATGTCTACAGATTTTGATTTATGTTGGTGACTCATATACATGTTAATCATCAGGATTCCCTTGGATACGCACCAATAAGCGGTTGAGTGAGAAGACACTCGCGCCCGGCGTTGGTGCCAGCTTTGCCGACAACGAACGTAAACCGGGCGCAGCGCCCAAGATGAAATCAGTCTACACATTCATGTTAGCATGTCTATTGATTAACGGCATCAGCAGTGCATCGGCCGGCACACGGCACATTCGCATGGCAGCTTCTGCGCGGTCATACTCCAACGCCAAAGCAGAGAGCCAGCGCCAGACAGAAAATCAAGATGCTAATCAGAATGTAGTAGATCCCAAGGGAGCTCGAGACTTCCTTGGTGATGATCGGCCGACAGAGAGGGTCAGCAGCATGGCCGTGGATGCCACAGAGCGACTTCCCCTCAGTGCCGAGGAAAGCGGACGCGGCTCAAACCGACTCAACGCAGCAACGTCTACAAGCAGCAGCAGTAAAGATAGTAGCAGGCGGCTACTGGACGTCAACAGCGACACAGCTGAGGGCAAGCCTGCTGTCCTTTTGGACCCACAACCAGGGACGCCCCTGCCGCCGTCGCCCCCGCGATTGCGGTTATCGCCCCCGTCACCCTCGCCTCCCCTGCCACCCCCGACCCCACCTTCACCAGCACCCCCTCAGCCTCCCTCCCCACCACCTGCACCACCCTCCCCATTGCCACCGTCGCCGCCACCTCCGTCCCCTGCCCCTCCCTCCCCACCACCTCCACCACCCTCCCCAACGCCCCCATCCCCTCCGCCGCCGTCCCCTTCCCCTCCCCCGTCACCCCCGCAGCCGCCGTCCCCACCTCCCTCCCCCTCTCCACCGCCTTCCCCACCTCCCTCACCGTCCCCACCACCACCCTCTCCCTCACCACCACCATCCCCACTCCCCCCATCGCCTCCGTTGCCCCCGCCGTCCCCACCTCCATCGCCCTCTCCTCCGCCCTCTCCCTCTCCCCCACCCTCACCCCCACGGTCACCCCTACCCCCCTCACCCCCGCCGCCCTCGCCCTCACCCCCACCCTCACCCCTCCCTCCCTCTCCACCTCCACCGTCTCCCTCGCCCCCACCGCCGTCCCCCTCCCCACCTCCAGCTCCCCCGCCGTCCCCGGCCCCCTCCCCCTCACCCCCACTGCCGCCCTCACCTCCGCCCTCTCCCTCTCCCCCACCCTCACACCTCCCTCCCTCACCACCCCCACCATCCCCCTCGCCCAACAGCAACAGCGGCAGCGGGTCGGTAGTGCCGGGGCGGACGTACTTCATTGCTGCGGACAAGGTGTGCGGCGGCCGGGCTGGAGGGGGGTTGGGGCCATGTGGGGGCACTGCTCGCCAGGCAGGCGGTGCGAGGCCATTTTGTTTGTTTCTTACATGGTAGGATCCGGAACCCAGCATGTAAGGACCCGTGTACGAGCCAGGGGCTCCAGGGTCATCGCAAAGACTCAAGACACGCAGCTGAGGCCATGTGATTGCGGTGGGATGAGAGAGCTGCACTTGTTTGAGAGGCCGCACGGTGGAGGCTTTCGGTTTGAGCAGCTAGCAGGCATGTGAGGCTGAGGGACAGGCTGCGCAGGTGGTGCCGAGGACTTCAACAGAGCAGGCAACGTGACGCTTAGTAATGCGGTGCCCTCGCCGTACAGGTGACGTGGAACTACGCGCCGTACGGCATCAACAAGTGCTACAACGAGGAGTTTGCCGCGGCCCTGGCCCTCAAGACGGGCTTCCCCAAAGTGGGCGGCACCTTCGTCAAGGCGCAGTACCGGGGGTACACGGACAGCAGCTTCAGGGTGGGTTAGCGTGTGGGTTAGCGCGTGGCACAGGTGTGTGGGTTAGCGTGCGGGTGTGCAGCATGGCTGTACGGCAGACGTGTCAGAGGGGACATGGACAGCGGCTTCCGCAAGGGTGCTGCATGGCGCGGGGCGTTTTCGATGGCACGTGGCATGCGTGCACGTGGCCACCATGACAGGAAGCTGTGTTGGAGTCCACGCAGTGTAGGCCGTAGACCATTGGTACACAAACGGCAAACCCCGCAGTCACCACAGATTGCGCGTGCGCGTTCCGGGAAACTTTGGCTCCCCTTTGTCCTTACCCACAGTCCCTCTCCCCTGTGGCGGAGGAGTGGGAGCACCTGGGCAACCTTGGTCCTGTGATCTACGGCAGCGTCGGCGACGTCGTGCGCATCGTGTTCCGCAACAACCTCGGCTTCCCGGTCAACATGGCCCCCTCCGGCGGCCTGACCACGTGGGCCAGCTCCTCCAACGGCAACCTCAAGTCCGAGCCCTTTGTGGCGCCGGTCAAGCCCGGCCAGACCGTCACCTACCTGTGGACCATTCCCGAGGAGGCCGGCCCCGCGGCCAACGCCACTGTCTCGTCCAGGCTGTGGATGTACCGCAGTACGGTGGATCCGTACCTGCACGACAACGCCGGCCTGCTGGGTACCATCATCGTGACCGGCAAGGGCATGGCCGGACCCACGGGTCGGGCCAACGACGTGGACCGTGAGATCGTCACCGTGTTCCAGGTGCGCCTGGGGCTTGGCACCGTACTAATGATACTACCCCTGGTACTCATTTGCCCCTGGTTGGGTTTCCCCTGGCATGGATGTGAGCCTGTTTTTTGTTTGCCCCTGCATGCCGTCGTTGCACTTGGCACCTCGCTGATCCGTGGAGCCTGCTGTAATGGATAGCAGGCCGGGTGCTGCAAGGGGCTCCAGGTTCCGCCCGATCTGGGTCCTCTCCGATGGCTGAAGGCTGGCGTGAGGTTCGTGGCCGAAAGATCAATGTGCCTACTCGTCCTGGTGTGCGCGCAGGTGGTCAAGGAGAACGTCAGCCCCTACGTGTTCGACCACAGCCAGGCGCTGACCAACGGCACGTCGTTCACCAAGATGGCCGTCAACGGCTACACCTTCTGCAACATGAAGCCCGGCCTGATCAGCATGCAGGTGCGGTTGGCGGTTAGGCGGTTGGTGGTTGGCCAGCCGCTGGTGTGGAGGCGGCGGGGCAGCTGCATCTTTCTTTGCGCCCCAGGCAGTAGCCTTGGGCAGCTAGCTCCTGCCTTTTAAGGTTCAATGGCGCTATGGGACACGCAGTGGCGGAAGAGTGCGCCGCCCTTGAACTGCGCTGACCCGCTCCCATGCACGGTCCTGTGGCTGCAGGTTGGCCAGCGTGTCCGTTGGCACGTGGCATCCGTGGGCAACTTCGGCAGCCTGCATAACTACCACTGGCACGGCAACGTCGTGGAGGTGCGGATGCAGAGCTGGTGGCGGATGCATCTAGCTAGGGCGACCTGGTCTCCGGGTGCCTTAGCCTTGACCTGTGTGTGACTCCCGACTTGGTTCACGACTCCCTGCATGTGGCTCTTGTTGGTGCACGCAACTCCACGGGCACCACGTAGATCACTTCACCGCCACCCGTGGGCACCGGCTGCTGCTGTGTATTAACCCTTAACCCACACCCGCACCCCTGCCCCACACCAGCTGAACGGCCACCACGTGGACCAGTTCACCGCCATCCCCACCGCCACCTATTCCGTCAACATGGTGCCCGACGAGCCCGGCAACTGGATGTTCCGCTGCCACGTCAACCTCCACTTCGAGGGCGGCATGGTGGACCTGTACACCGTCACCGGTGAGTGTACGACAAGGGCACGTGCCGTCCTGAACGGTGTCGCGGATGATCAGCATGGGGACCCTCACGCAATTACCGACTGCGGTTCCTCGTGTTCCATATTGGATAAGGCTGTTGACCTTCCTCCTCTGGCACCCGGGCAGGTGGGACCTCCCAGCTGTTTTCATACCGTATATGGGCGCTGCCACCGACCGACTGTGTGCTGCTTCTTTCCCGCACCCTGCCGTTTCTAGGTACCCCTGCTCCGCTGCCCACCGGCGGCATGACCCGCACCTACTACCTGGCCGCTGAGGAGATCGAGTGGGACTACATTGGCCGCACCGGCCTGGAGAACTGCGCGTAAGCATGGGCGTGGAGTGGCAGATGCTTCTGTTTGTTTTCGTTTAACTGCGTTGTCGGGCGAACGGGCGAGCTACTGAGGAGTCTGTCTGTGCTTTCCTGTACGGAAGCTTGGTGCGAAGCGATCAAGGAGACCTGGTGGCTACCGTAACCTGTCGTGCCGCCTGCGTGCTTCCTTCCTCCTCGCAGCGGTGTGCCGTTCACCGAGGACCCCGAGGTCAACGGCATCCAGTTCCTCAACGGCCCCTCCGCGGACCCCGTGCGCCTGGGCCGCGTCTACAAGAAGGTAGGAGCCCGCGTGATAATTTGATTTGGGTCTACACCCGTGCGTCCTTCAAGCATCTCACCTGCTCCTTATTGCTACTTGCCAGAATGGACGGTTGGTACCCGAGCTTACCCACTCCGTTTGCACCGCCCGACGCCGTACTTCACTTCCTTGCCGTACACCCTGCCCGTACTGCTGCTGCCGTACACAGGCCATGTACTTCGAGTACACTGACGACACCTTTACGACTCGCAAGGAGCGCTCCCCTGAGGACGAGTATCTGGGCTACCTGGGCCCTGTCATCCGGGCCGAGGTCGGCGACACCATCAAGGTGTGTATCAGGCATGTGCCCGTTCTCGTACTGGCCGGAACTTGGTTGAGGCCGTATATCCGTTAGGCTAAAACACGAAGCCGTGTAGTATTGTGTGTCCCCCGCAAGCCAGCCCTCCGCAACCCAGCCCTCAAACGGCCCAGGGGTCTCGATGTTCCAACGACAGCAACCTCCGCCTTCGGGCAGGGCCCTAGGCACACGCCAACGCACTCTTCCCCCTGTTCCCTGCGCCTCCCCTGCCCGTGCCCAAACACAGGTTGTGCTGCTGAACCGCGCTGCCATCAACGTGACGCTGCACCCCCACGGTGTGCGGTACGACAAGGGAAGCGAGGGTGCGCCGTACGAGGATGGTACGCCGCTCGAGCTGCGCCTGGATGACGAGGTCCGCCCCGGCCAGACCTACACCTACACCTGGACTGTGAGTACGGCAGTCCTTGAAGCCCTCCCTCGCATGGCGCTTGTGCATATGCCCTCCTACTTTCTTTGTTGTGCTACATGTGACAACAGCGGCTGCAGGGTGGCGGCACGGCGGCCCATTACACCGCCCGACTAACTGACGTCATATTATGCTGTACTGTATTGAGCTCATACGTTCGCTCTGTCGTGCAGGTGCCCGAGCGCGCTGGCCCCGGTCCCGCCGACCCCTCGTCCATGATGTGGATGTACCACTCCCACTGGGTTGAGACCGAGGACACGTACGCCGGTCTGGTTGGTGCCATCATCATCACCCAGAAGGGTGGGTTAGCAGTCATGGCGTCCCATGGGTCGGGTGGGTTAGCAGTCATGGCGTCCCATGGGTCGGGTGGGTTAGCAGTCATGGCGTCCCATGGGTCGGGTGGGTTAGCAGTCATGGCGTCCCATGGGTCGGGTGGGTTAGCAGTCATGGCGTCCCATGGGTCGGTGCTTGTGGTACAGTTTCGAGGAACAGCGCGGGGCCTGCAGCGCGCGTCCCAGGGGCCGGGTGACGACGTAAAAGAAGAAACACTTCTATCGTAAGATGGTATGACAGCACGGCATGGCCTTGCACGGCGACTGACATGAATGGCACGTGGCACGTGTGGTGTTTTGCAGGCATGGGCAGGTCCGCCACCGACCTGACCCCCAAGGACGTTGACCGCGAGCTCATCATCTACTTCACCGTGGTGGACGAGATCAAGTCGTCGTACTTCCTGGTACGGCACTACGGCAGTGTGCAATGTAGCGCCTTGGCGGTTGTGTGCCGTTGTGGCCGTGTGCGGGTGCCTTCGCTGCATGTGCTCAGTTGTGTGCTGAACTGACACGTTACCGTACCGTGTGCGGCTGCCTTGGTACTGCTGCTGCTGTCTGCAGCGCCTGTGTGTCAATGTGCATGTGCGTGGTGGTGCTGCTGCTGCTGCTGCTGCCTGCAGGAGAACCTGGCGCGCGCGGCCCCCGATGTCGCGGCCGACCCCGACCAGGTGGCGGAGCTGATCCTGGACCCCGACTTTCTGGTGAGCGTTGACTGCCATTGACTGGCGTTGACCAGCGTTGACCGTTGACCGACGGGCAGCCTGGGAGCTGTGTGCTCAGCACCATGGAGCCCGAGACCGCTTCTTGTGGCCTGCACCGCACGCCGGTGCTGCCCCGGCAAGCCAGCCAAGGGGGAGTGAAGGGCGCACGACCATCAGAAAGCGGGTGACGGTGACATGGCCCAGGTGCTGGACCACCCTTGAGAGCTGCCCCTTCAAATTTCATCCTGCAGGAGCACATGCTCAAGCACGGCATCAACGGCTACATGTACTGCAACATGCCCCAGCTCAACTTCACCGCCGGTGACAAGTGAGTGCGATTGGCGCGGGTATGTCGCTCAGGTGGTTCCGGTGGCGTTTGTCCAGCTTGGTACTCACCTGCCGGTGCCGCTGCACCCTGGGAGCCCCCACCCAACCGTACGTCAAGCCCCTCGGGCACCAAACTCCTGCCTTGGCCGTGCACTCCCCCGTACTGCCGTACACATCGCGACGCTACCTGCTGTACTGTCGTACACAGGGTCCGCCTGCACGTGATGATGCTGGGTACGGTGGAGGACATGCACACCCCCAACATGGGTGGCCCGCGCTTCAAGTACAACGGCCAGCACACCGACTCCATCCAGATGGCCCCTGGCGGCATGGTCAGCGCTGACATCATGCTGTACACCTCAGGTGAGTCATCGCCAGCGTGCCGCGGTACAGCCGTACGGCAACCCTTGTGCATGCTTCGAGCATCAAGAAACATGCCGCACACCCCTGTGCTGACTGGTACTTACAGCAGCGGCAATAAAGGGGTTACCGGCCCTGCAAACTCCGACTGCTGCCGTGTGCCCTCCACATGCAACCGGCCTGCATCTCCTGCGCTCAGCTCCCCCATAACTTCCAGCACCACGTGCCACGCCCCCCTCCAGGCTTCAACGAGCTGCAGTGCCGTGTGGCCGACCACGTGTGGGCTGGCATGCGCGCCACCTACTACGTGGCGCCCAACCCCTCGTTCCTGGATTCGGTCCAGCTGTCGGGTAAGCGGTTCCGCGCAACAGGTGGCACCAAGGCACGTGTGCTGGGCATGCCTGCTGGATCAACTTGACCACGCGGCATTACCGTCCCAGTGTTCCACCGCGCCAGGTCAACCTGATCCTGTCCAGGAGCAAGCAGGCATGTGTCCATCTGCGCGTGGCCTGCACATCACTGTTGCGTTGCCACGTGTCACCTTCCATCACGTCCTCTCCCCCCTCTGCAGGCGTTACCCGCAAGTACTACATCCGCGCCGAGCAGGTCGACTGGGACTATGCTCCCAACGGTTATGTCCCGTAAGTTGGTTAGACTGTTGTCGACATTGCGTCTTCCATGCATGCATGCTGTTTGTTGCCAACCCGCCGCGTCCGTTCTGCCTACCAGTATCTCGCCTCTTGCCCGGTTAATCTGCTTTCTCGCGTCACCAAAACCGTTTGCCGTACGCCCGCAGCTGCACCGAGTCCGACCTGTCGTACTACTCGGGCATCTTCATCACCACGGACGCCAAGCAGGGCACCATCGGCTCCAAGTACCGCAAGGCCGTTTACAGGTACGGCAGGCGCACGGCACGTACGGCTAACTGCCATGCCGCTCCCAGTCCTGATGCGCGTGCAAGCGGTTCCCACCCACCGCCCTGTGCGGCTATCTACCGGCCTGAGCGGTACCGGTTGCATTACATATCGCGCGCGCCACCACCTGCTGCCCTGCTTCACATGCGCATAAAATCATAATGCACCAACCAACAGGGCCTTCAATGGTTCAAACGAAGGGATTGTGTACAGATTGCAGTTCCTGACTAGCAAAACCCTGTATTCCTTGCCGCTCCAGGGCCTACACGGACGAGACCTTCACCACGCGCCTCCAGGTCCCCGGATACCAAGGCACCATGGGCCCCAACATCATCGCCGAGGTGAGTTTGGTTGGGTTGACAGTAGCTCCGTCCTGGTTCGCTTGTTCCTTGCCTGGTTCGTCGGGTCCACCTTGCTTAGCGTACGTAAACGCGTCGAACTCAGACTGAGACGCGTGGCTAAACGTCATATCAACGTTGACCGCTCTGGCATGCTGTCACGGTAACATTTGGACTCGAGGTTTAGCCGGGCCTTGAACCATTCCGTCGCACACCTGGCAACCGGGAACGCCCACAGGTCGGCGACCGCGTCGAGGTCTACTTCCAGAACAAGCTGGAGACGGTGGCCGACTGGCCCGTCAACATCGCCCCTGGCGGCGGCCTGGCGGACGTTGGCTCGGACCCCGAGTGCCTGGCGGGCCTCAAGGCGGAGGACGGCGACGTGACGTGCGTGTTCCGCTGGGTGGTGCCCGACAGCGCCGGCCCCTCGCCCCGTGAGTCCACAGTGTACGGCACCTTGACAATGTTTGCAAAGCAAGCGAAGTGCGTAGTGTGTCGTGCAAGTCAGCGCACTGCCACTAGGTCCATGACAACGAGCAAAGGCGCTGTTGGCTCATTATTGCTCACAGCACTGGGCCTTCGCTGGTGAAGGATTGTGTTGCGTTGCGTTGGGGCAGTGTACCCATATGACCATCACAGTGTCTTTGCTGACCGGTACACTGAATACCGTAATACACCGTTACTGTGCTGCGCTGCAGGCGACCTGAACACTGCCGTGTACGGCTACACCAGCAGCGCCGACGTGGCCGCTGCCCCCTCGTCCGGCCTGGTGGGCGCCGTGGTGATTGCCGGCCGCGGCCAGCTGCAGGCCAACATGCTGCCCGTGGGCGTGGACCTCATGGTGCCGCTGTACTGGCAGGTGGGTTGGTTGACGGTTGGTGGTGGTTGGCAGTTCTAGGGTGTACGACAGCTGGCCGGCTCCTGCGGCACAGAAACTGTTGCTGTAAGCCCCACATTGCGTTTGCGCGTGCACGGTTCAGTGCATTGCGATGACGGACCTGCACGTTGATGCATTTTGCGGGCATTGGTCATGACGCTCGCGTGTGTGCTGAGCGGTACGCTTTGCCGTGCATGTGCCGTACAGGTGGTGGACGAGAACGCCTCGCCGTACATTGACTTCAACACGGAGCGCGTGGGCATCAACATGACGGCTGTGGAGGAGGACGAGGCCATGGCTGAAGACAACTTCGTGAGTGGCTTGTCAACCACTTCTATGAACTGTCGGCCTGATTTTCATCCTAACTTACAAACAGCACCACCACCAGTAGCCCTGCGTCTTGCACGACTATATGGCCCTGTGCAGCCCTGTATGTACAGCCCTGTGCGTCTGCGCGCCACTACGGTATCGCCACTGCTGCGGGTTACTCCAAATCCCAGCCTTTCGTCCTTCACAGCTGGCAACCTGGCAACCACGTCCACCCCTCGAGCATGGATAAGACAACGCACATCAGCACTGAGCCCTCCACTCCTTCCCCGCACCCCTCCTTCACGGCCCCCTCGCAGTGGGGCAACCGCAAGTCAGCGATCAACGGCTACATCTACTGCAACATGCCCAAGGTGGCTATTCCGCAGGGCAAGAAGGTAAGCGCTACGGTCGTTCAATGCAGATCAAGTGCTGCACGCGCGGACAACTCGACAACAGCGCATCCGGATCGATGTAACATCTTGCTAGGTTTTTCTCCTGCCTGCACGGCATGTCCTTCATGTACATCTTGGCCCTTCTGACGGATTTTGGTTAAAGTCTGCATCGGGGTAATGTGATCTACGTAAGTGAGTCCCACATCCCGTCTCCCCCGCCTTCCCGGTCGCAGGTCCGCTGGCTGCTGGTGTCGTACGGCACTGAGGGTGACATGCACGCCCCGCTGTTCGCCAACCAGGTGGTGCAGGTGAGAGGAGAAAGGTGGATGCAGGCGAATTGGTGCATGGCCCATGTACCGCCTGCACACATGGGTGACAGCTGGCTTGCACGCTCCCTGCAGGGGCACGCCCGAGCGGGACGGCGGCAGCGTGCTCACCGACGTGAGGCGCCGTTGGGGGCTGCACACGGGATTTTAATGTCCTCCTCGTTTGTTGCCGCCTCGCCGTCTCCGCGATAGCTGCCTGCCCACGTAGCACGGAACCCTGAAGGTCGCCCCCTATATCTCCCCCTGCCACCCCCAGGTTGACCGCCTGGGTTACAACACGTGGGCCTCACTGATGCCCTCCATCGCACGCGCTGTTGACATGGTTGGAGGTGAGTCCTCCACGGTCATTACAAACCCGGTTCCACCCACACCTGCTGCGGCACGCATGGCTTAGGCGGCCCCAATGTCGCCGCCGTCGCCACGTGCACAAGCGTGCGGGCATTGCCGGTATTTGAGTGGCTTGCAATGCCAGGCCGTGCCGTTTCACTGACCTGCCCGTTGCCTCCTGCCCGGATTGCTAATACACACGCACAGGTCCCAAGGGCGACTGGCTGCTGTCGTGCAACATCCACAGCCACTACCGCAATGGCCAGCTTGCCCTGTTCAGCGTTGTGTAGAGGGCCATACACCACCACCTCCACGCCAATAGACCTGAGGAGTTTGCGTCTGATATCACCATGGGGCAATCTACTTCGGTGACCATCCTCGTATGACATCGCCTGTCGTAAACTGGGTGGCACTGCGTGTTCGGCGGGGTGTCTTGGAGCCAGAACAAGGAATAATTGCGTGACGCAAGGAGATAGGCAGCGTCCAGGCATGCAAACGCGGGGTCCAGACACAGAGCGGTTCAGGCAGTTAAGCTAGCTGCATGTGATTGGACCCAAATGTATGGTTGGTGGCCAACCACAGCCTTACTCTGCGCTGGCGTGCAGAAGGCGGATCGGGTAGTGAGGCGGCGTGCAGTTTCCGTGAGCATATGTCGAGAACCCAATCGCTTTCGTGTGTCTGTTTGTGCAGCAGCAGTGCCATGCTGACACGTTGCTCTCTGTATACACGTGCATCCACGTGGTCTTATGCTGGTGTGCCGTGCACCAGCTCGTGTTTGACGTAACGGCGTAGTCCTGTTGTAGTCATGTGGTGTCGCTTGACAACCGAAACCAGGGTGCGCCTGTGCTGTGACGCGCGTCACGGCCCAGTGGCCCTGTGTCTCATCAGCAACTGCATGCAATCTTCTGTTTATGCACAACTAACGGTGACCAGGTGCATAAGCTCCATGCATGCATGTTACTTGCAGCGTTGCACTTGCGCCATACGTCCATTCCTGTTGCCATGTGGTTTGGCATAGTCTACATAGCTCTGATGCATCATGTGCGCACAGAGAGGTGTGTGAGCGAGAAAGGTTGATCTGTACAGGGCCATCCATGCCATCACTTTTTGTGTCCCACGGATGCCAAAAGCGTTGCACGGCGTCAGTGGTCACACCTGTAAAGCTTTGGCAAGGTGAACAGCCAGGAGCTTCCAGGTCCAGGGGTGCGAGTCCCTGGGTATCCGTACCAGCCAGATTCCGGCAGACGCGGCAATAATTCAGAGGGACGACCTGGTGACGACGCACTCAGCAGCCTGGAGCCTGCTGCCCTGCTCGGCGTGCTAACCACGCACAGGCCCCAAGGCCCGCCCTCATGTGACACACCAACAGCATACCTGCACACGGTACTGAGATCCGTGCGGCTATCCTGGTCACACTCCCCAGTTGCACGTCAAGCTTGCCCTTGGCAGCGTGAGCGCGTCTATCTGCTGTAGTGGGGTGTCGTCGTAGATCGAAGAGGCACGGTTCCTGCCAGGGGACCCACGCAGGGGACCCCTGGTTCCTGTTCCTGCTGAGTGGGGATCCTGCTGTAGTGGGGTGCCTGCTCTCCTGCCTGCTACCAGTCTCATGCTGCCTCCTTGTCACCACCTACCGGCTGCGCTGCTGTCGCTGGCACTGCTCGCACGCTCATCAAACCTCACTCGCTCGCCCATTCCCTCTCCCGTCCCGTCCCGAAATGGCCACTGGCACGTGTGCGTTCAGCGCCTCGCACGCGCACGTGTCGTGGCACCCCTAGGCGGCAGCTGCACGGCAGGGCGCCAACCGTACGCCAGGCCGCGGCGTCCCACGGGTCAGTCCCTTCGCTCTCACGCGCACGTGCCACGGCACCTTCAGGCCGAAGCTACACGGCAGAGCGCCGACGGTTAGGCCGCGGTTCAGCTTGCGCAGGGTCCCACGCGTCAGCCCCCACTGCGCCTCTAGCAGCGCGTCGTGCTCCCCGGGCTGCAGCGCGTACTCCTTGGTGCCCTGTACGACAGTACAAAGCTGATCAGTGTCATGCGAACTCATGCAACGGGGCCTCATGCGTAGGCATGGCGACCACGGGATGCCAGCACCGCGGGTGACAGCTGGCACCTTGGTACTGCGCGCCCCTTCAATGCAAGACAACCCACTGCAGCAAATGCGCAACGGCCGCTTACGACAAGGTTCCCAAGTATAAATAGGGAGTGCGATCAGTGAATACCCGCTTGTACTTCAGTACGTCGGCTGTTGGGGGTGTCACTTGCGAGCTTGGCAGAACCCTTGGGGCCTGTGGTTGGCACGCCGAGCTAGCAGCGCAGTAGGCTGAGTGCTCCGTCCCTCCTGCGTCCGGTACTGGTACCAAGCAGGGGAGCTCCCCTGGTACCACGAGACTCCCACACATGGGCTGTTTACTTTGCCAACCTTTACACAGGTGACCACTGACGCCATGCACCGGACATGGCATCCGCAGGACACGAAAGCATTGGCAAGGACCTCTACAGACCAACCATTCACGACGAAGGGGCGACCAGCCATAGACCATGGCCACAGCCCTTCCTGGTCTGCCTCGCTGCCACTCTCGCTCACACTTCTCTCTGTGCACATGATGCGTCAGAGCTATGTAGGCTATGCCACACCACACCACACAGCAACAACAGCTAATGATAACGGACGCATGGCGCAACGAAGCACAAGAGTGCAACGCTGTTGCATAGGAGCTCACGCACGTGGTCACCGTTAGCTGTGTATAAACAGGAGATCGCATGCAGCTGCTGAAACACAGACCACTGCGACATCACATGACCGCAACAAGACTACTACTCGCCGTCACGGCAATCACAAGCTGGTGTACGGCACACCAGCGTTAAACCACGTGGATGCACGTGTATAAAGAGAGCAACGTTGTCAGCATGGTACAGCTGCTGCACAAATAGACAAACGAACGCGATTGGGTTCTCGACGTATGCTCACATCAGTTGCACGCTACCCGGCCCGATCCGCACCAGCACACCGTCGCAGCCGAAGGCAGTGGCAACATGCAGCTCACGCAACTGGCTGTGCTGCCCGATGTCTGAGCCCAGCCTGTGCGTGCCCAGACGCAGCTGCCTCCTTGCGCCGCACGTGGTGTGGTGCGGCTCCGAAACACCCCGTCGAACACCGAGTGCTCACCCACATTACGATAGGTAGTTTCATCTGAGGATGGTCACTGTCATCAAGTAACGATCTCGCCGTGGTATTGTCGGACGCTTGACTTCTCAGGTGTGGTGGCGTTGACGGTGGTGGTGCATGGCGCTCTTACACCACGCTGAAGATGGCAAGCTGGCCGTTGCGGTAGTGGTTGTGGATGTCGCACGACAGCAGCCAGTCGCCCTTGGGGCCTGTGTGTATTAGCGGACGGCGGGCAGGAGGCAACGGGCAGGTGAGTGAAACGGCCTAGCATGGCAAGCCACCCAATACCGGCAATGCCCGTACGCTTGTGCACGTGGCGCGAACAGCCACATTGGAACCGCCTTAACTGCAACAGCAGGTTTGGATGGGACCGGGGTTGTACTGGCTGCGCAATCTCACCTCCAACCATGTCGACAGCGCGAGCGATGGAGGGCATCAGTGAGGCCAGGGTGTTGTAACCCAGGCGGTCAACCTGGGGGAAGTAGGCGTTGGTAGGGGGCAAGCTTCAGGGTTCCATGCCACATAGGGAGGGACCTAGCACGGAGACGACAAGGCGGAAACGAGAAGAACATCAATACCTCAGAATGCAACCCCAAACGAGAAATTGCAGCGGCACGACCTCGACCGTTTGGCTCTCTCACCTGCACCACCTGGTTGGCGAACAGCGGGGCGTGCATGTCACCCTCGGTGCCGTACGACACCAGCAGCCAGCGGACCTGAGACCGGAGGGAAGACGGGGATTGGGACTTAGTAGGTTACATATCCCCGTAAGATTCAGACTTCAATCCGGTCAGGAGGGCCAGCATGCCATGAAGGACATACCTTGCAGGCAGGAGAAAAGTACATGAAGGACACAGGAAGGAGAACAGAGCAGGATGTTACATCAAACCGGATGGGCTGTGAACGGCATCACTTCGGGAATCGTCCGCGCGGGCAGCACTACTTGATCTGCATTGAACGACCGTAGCGCTTACCTTCTTGCCCTGCGGAATAGCCACCTTGGGCATGTTGCAGTAGATGAAGCCGTTGATCGCAGACTTGCGGTTGCCCCACTGCGAGGGGGACATGAAGGAGGGGCGCGGGGAAGGAGCGAGGGTTCAGTGAAGGTGTGCGTGTTGTGTCGCATCCCTGCTTAAAGAGTGCATGCGGATGTACTGACGAAGGCTGGGGGTGGAGTACTCCGCGGCAGCGGCGATACCGTAATGGCGCGCAGACGCGCAGGGCAGTACAGTTGTGGTCGTGCAAGACGCAGGGCTGCTGGTGGTGCTGGCTTTGATTCACGATGACACATCAGGTCAACTGTGGTTGCTAAGCCACTCACGAAGTTGTCGTTGGTCATGGACTCGTCCTCCTCCACAGCCGTCATGTTGATGCCCACGCGCTCCGTGTTGAAGTCAATGTACGGCGAGGCGTTCTCGTCAACCACCTGTACGGTACGTGCACGGCAAAGCGTACCGCTTCAGCACGACACGCGAGCGTCACTACCAAAGCCCGCAAAATTCATGAAAATGAATTAAAAATCGCAATGCACGCGCATGTGCATGCGCACGGGGCTTACAGCACCAGTTTCGCCGGCAAGCTGCCGTATATCCTGTCAACTGCCAACCACCACCAACCGTCAACCAACCCACCTGCCAGTACAGCGGCACCATGAGGTCCACGCCCACGGGCAGCATGTTGGCCTGCAGCTGGCCGCGGCCGGCAATCACCACGGCGCCCACCAGGCCGGACGAGGGGGCAGCGGCCACGTCGGCGCTGCTGGTGTAGCCGTACACGGCAGTGTTCAGGTCGCCTGCAGCGCAGCACAGTAACGGTGTATTACGGTATTCAGTGTACCGGTCAGCAAAGACACTGTGATGGTCATATGGGTACACTGCCCCAACGCAACGCAACACAACGCAACACAATCCTTCACCAGCGAAGGCCCAGTGCTGTGAGCAATGAGCCAACAGCGCCTTTGCTCGTTGTCATGGACCTAGTGGCAGTACGCTGACTTGCACGACAGACGACGCACTTTCGCTTGCTTTGCAAACATTGTGAAGGTGCCGTACGGTACACTGTTGACTCACGAGGCGAGGGGCCGGCGCTGTCGGGCACCACCCAGCGGAACACGCACGTCACGTCGCCATCCTCCGCCTTGAGGCCCGCCAGGCACTCGGGGTCCGAGCCCACGTCCGCCAGGCCGCCGCCAGGGGCGATGTTGACGGGCCAGTCGGGCACTGTCTCCAGCTTGTTCTGGAAGTAGACCTCCACGCGGTCGCCAACCTGTGGGCGTTTCCGGTTGCCAGGTGTGCGACGGAATGGTTCAAGGCCCGGCCAAACCTAGTTAGAACAGCAAGCCAGAGCGGTTGTTCGCGACACATCTCGTTGTGGGATTGGCGCGTTGGTGCTACACAAGGCGGAAATGAACTAGGCACAAGGATGGAGCTTTAACCCAATTACACGCACCTCGGCAATGATGTTGGGGCCCATGGTGCCCTGGTAACCGGGGACGTTGACGGGCGTAGTGAAGTTCGCGTCCGTGTAGGCCCTGGAGCGGCAAGGGAGAACACGGGATACAGTGTTTTGCCAGCTTGAAAATGTAGCCTGACCACAACCCTTTCGTCTGAACCATCTTCGACCCTGTTGGTTGGTGCATTAAGTTGTACATGGCTGCGTGCGCGTATGGAGCAGGGTACAGCGGGTGGCGGTGCGCGCGACATGTGCTGATGTCCGCCAGGGCTGGCAGCTGCACAGGGCGGTGGGTGGGCAACCGCCTGAGTGCGCGTCAGGACTGGGAGCGGCATGGCAGTTAGATGTACATGGACCATGGGCCTGCCGTACCTGTATACCGTCTTGCATACTCGACCGCTTAAATATTAGCATGCGTTTCGATTGATCTTAGTGCAGCACAGCCGTCAGCAGTGTGCGTGCTGCAGGCCTGCCGTACCTGTATACAGCCTTTCAGTACTCGACCACTTGCACATATCAGCATGCGTGTGCATTGATCTTAGTGCAGCACAGTGCATCTTAGTGCAGCATAGCCGTCAGCAGTGCGCGTGCTGCGGGCTTGCGCACCTGTACACGGCCTTGCGGTACTTGGAGCCGATGGTGCCCTGCTTGGCGTCCGTGGTGAGGAAGATGCCAGAGTAGTACGACAGGTCGGACTCGGTGCAGCTGCGGGCGTACGGCACACGGTTTCGGTTACACGGGAGTGTAGGTGGGCAGGGCAAGAGGCGAGATACTGGTGGGGACAACGGAAGCGGCGGGTGGACAACCAACAGCATGCATGCACATAGACGCGTCTTAGACACCAGTGTAACCGACTTACGGGACGTAACCGTTGGGGGCATAGTCCCAGTCAACCTCCTCGGCGCGGATGTAGTACTTGCGGGTAACGCCTGCAGAGGGCGGCGAAGACGCGATGGGGATCGACGCGTGACGAAAGTGATGCGCAGGCCACGCCCAAATGGGCTCACACGCCTGCTTGCAAATGGACAGGATCAGGCTGACCTGGCGCTGCGGAATAACCGGCGTGTAACATGGCATGCCCAGCACGGCACACGTGCCTTGGTGCCACCTGTTGCGCGGAACCGCTTACCCGACAGCTCGACCGAATCCAGGAACGAGGGGTTGGGCGCCACGTAGTAGGTGGCGCGCATGCCAGCCCACACGTGGTCGGCCACGCGGCACTGCAGCTCGTTGTAGCCTGCAGGGGGCAGTGGCACGTGGTGCTGGAAATTATGAAGAAGCTCTTCGCAGAATACGCAGGCCGGCTGCAGTGGGGCGGCAACCCCTATACCGCCGCTGCCGTACCACTGAGCAGCGCAACACATTTCCGGGCCCAATGCATGCGCGTACGGCGGCGCGCTGGTGCTGACTCACCGGAGGTGTACAGCATGACGTCGGCGCTGACCATGCCGCCAGGGGCCATCTGGATGGAGTCGGTGTGCTGGCCGTTGTAGTCGAAGCGCGGGCCGCCCATGTTGGGGGTGTGCATGTCCTCAACCGTACCCAGCACCATCACGTGCAGGCGGATCCTGTGTACGACAGTACGGCACTTTGCATCATGACAATATGTACGGCACTACGGGGATGTACACGAGGCCAGGCGAAAGCTCGAGGGGCTTGATTTACAGTTGGTTGGGGGCTCCCAGGGCGCAGCGGCAACGGCACGTAAGTACCAAGTTGGACAAAGGCCACGGGAACCACCTTGACTGCATACCCGTGCCGATCGCACTCACTTGTCGCCGGCGGTGAAGTTGAGCTGGGGCATGTTGCAGAACATGTAGCCGTTGATGCCGTGCTTGAGCATGTGCTCCTGCAAGGGGGGATTAGGAGGTGCAGGTCTCGAAAACAGGTGCTCTGACACAAATGTCATCTCACATCATCTGCTTTTAGTTGAAACTCCCACTTGGCTGACTTGCCGGGGCAGCGCCAGCGTGCGGTGCAGGTCACAAAAGGCGAGCTCGGGTTCCCTGCTGCTGCAACACAGCTTCAATGCTACTCGTCGGTCAACGGTCAACGCCGGTCAACGGTCAACGCCAGTCAACGCTCACCAGGAAGTCGGGGTCCAGGATCAGCTCCGCCACCGCGTCAGGGTCGGCGGCGACGTCAGGTGCGACGCGCGCCAGGTTCTCCTGCAGGGAGCAGCAGCAGCAGCACCACGCACACGCACATTAACACACATGCGCATAAACACACACGCGCCAGGTTCTCCTGCAGGGAGCCGCAGCACTGCCAAGGCAGCCGCATGAGGTACAGGAACGTGTGTAAGCAGTGCAGCAGGAAAGGGTGCCGTACGGTACATGTCAGTGCGGCGGAGATGAGCACATGCAGGAAAGGTGCCCCCAACCGCCAACGGTGCACAACCACCGAGATCCTTACAGACTGCCGTACTGCCGTACCATGAAGTACGCCGACTTGATCTCGTCGATCACGGTGAAGTAGATGATGAGCTCGCGGTCAACGTCCTTGGGCGTCAGGTCGGTGGCCGACTTGCCCATGCCTGCGCGCCAACACGTGCCACGTGCCACTCATGTCAGCTACCGTGCGAGGTCATGCCATGCTGTCGTACTGTCTGTACAGGCTTGCCATAACGCTGACGAAGTGGTTCTTGTTTCACGCCCTCCCCCGGCCCCTGGCAGACGCGATGCAGGCCCCTGCGCCGTTACTTAACCTGGGCCACAAGCACCGATGCCTTGGCACATTAAAAGCTAACCCACCCTTCTCGGTGATGATGATGGCACCGGCCAGGCCTGCGTACGTGTCCTCGGTCTCATCCCAGTGGGAGTGGTACATCCACATCATGGACGAGGGGTCGGCGGGGCCGGGGCCAGCGCGCTCGGGCACCTGCACGACGAAGCAAACGTATGAGCTTACTATCAACATATCAGGACATGACGTCAGCTGGGCGGTGTAGTGGGCCGCCGTGCCGCCACCCTGCAGCCGCAGTTGTCACGCGGCTCCGTTTCCAGCACAAACAAGTCAAGTCGGGGGGCATGCGCACAAGCGCCATGCAAGCGGGGGGCATGCGCACTAGCGCCATGCAAGGGCGCTTCAAGGACGCCGTACTCACAGTCCAGGTGTAGGTGTAGTTCTGGCCGGGGCGGACCTCGTCGTCCAGGCGCAGCTCGAGCGGCGTACCATCCTCGTACGGCGCACCCTCGCTTCCCTTGTCGTACCGCACACCGTGGGGGTGCAGCGTGACGTTGATGCTGGCGCTGTTCTTCAGCACAATCTGCGGTGGGTACGGGTTAACGGGTACGGGTAGGGGAGCGGCGAGGGGTGAGCACATGGGCTGTGCGCGATGCCAAGGGCCCTGCCCCGAAAGGCGTAGCTAGTGGCCCAATTCAGGCACCTCGAGGCCCCTCCAGGCTGAGTGATTGGGGTACCAACAGGAACCGGCTCCAAGTGCGCAAGGACGGCGTGCCGCCAACCTGTTGTACAACCGTGTCGTACACACCTTGATCGTGTCGCCGACCTCGGCCCGGATGACTGGGCCCAGGTACCCCAGGTACTCGTCCTCAGCGGTGCGGTTAATGCGAGTCGTGAAGGTGTCGTCCGTGTACTCGAAGTACATGGCCTGTGTACGGCAGCAATATAAGCAGGTGTACGGCAAGGAGTTGAGGTACGGCATCGGGTGGTGCAAACGAGTTGGGGAGGCACGAGCGCCAGGAGTTGCTAGAAGCAGATGAGGTGCTGAAAGGACGCCTTGGCATGGGTGGAGACCAGACTTTAGGAATACGCAGGCTCCTACCTTCTTGTAGACGCGGCCCAGGCGCACGGGGTCCGCGGAGGGGCCGTTGAGGAACTGGATGCCGTTGACCTCGGGGTCCTCCGTGAACGGCACACCGCTGGGAGGAGGACAAAGGACAAAGCACAAAGGCGGCACGATAATTTAGCCACTGTAAGAAGTCGTCCTCTGTCGTTTCGGTACTGTAGCTTTAGTATCGACCCACACTGCCAGGCTCCCAAGCAGCTCGCCCGTCCACCCCACAACGCACTTCAGTAAAGTCCACAAAGAGTCGGCTACTCCACGCCTAATGCTTACGCGCAGTTCTCCAGGCCGGTGCGGCCAATGTAGTCCCACTCGATCTCCTCGGCCTGCAGGTAGTAGGTGCGGGTCATGCCGCCGGTGGGCAGCGGAGCAGGGGTGCCTGGACAGGGCGGGGCGCGGGAAAGGACCGGACAACAGTCAGTGGCAGCGCCCTCATAAACCATATGGAAACAGCTTGGAGGTCCCACCTGCCTTTCAGCGATCTTAGGCAGGTGGTGCAACGGCACAAGCACCGCCATTTCAGGATGGAGGCGCATGGCTGCTCAACAAACACCACCACGTCGTGCGCGGTTCAACAGTGCAGTGCCACATGCAAACGCGCCCTACGGCGCCCTGCCGTACACACGCCCCTGTCGTACACTCACCGGTGACGGTGTACAGGTCCACCATGCCGCCCTCGAAGTGGAAGTTGACGTGGCAGTGGAACATCCAGACGCCGGGCTCGTCGGGCACCATGTTGACAGAGTAGGTGGCGGTGGGGATGGCGGTGAACTGGTCCACGTGGTGGCCGTTAAGCTGTTGTCGGGCAAGAGTGCGGGTGTGGGTTAAGGGTTAATACACAGCAGCGCCTATCGGTAGGTGGCGGTGGGGATGGCGAGTAACTGGTCCACGTGGTGCTTCCAGCTATTGTGGGCACAAGAGGTCAAGGAGTCACGCACAGATCATGGCTTGGACACCCGCACACCAGGTCGTCGCAGTTGCATCGGCCACCAGCCCTGCACCCTCACCTCCACCATGTTGCCGTGCCGGTGGTAACTAGGATACCATACAATGCGTGTCACTGTTACTATAATTACGATCACTCATAAGCCGTACGCCTCACCTCCACGACGTTGCCGTGCCAGTGGTAGTTGTGCAGGCTGTCGAAGTTGCCCACGGATGCCACGTGCCAGCGGACACGCTGGCCAACCTGCAGCGACAGGACCGTGCATGGGGGCGGGTCAGTACAATACAAGGGCGGCAGCAGCAGCAGAACTTCCTCTTCCGTCACTTTGTCGTCATGGCGACATGAAACCTTCAAGGCACGAGCTAGCTACCCCCAAGGCTGCTGCGCGGGGCGCGAAAAAAAGGTGCAGCTGCCCCCGCCGCCTGCACCCCAGCGGCAGCAGGGACGCAATCCTGGCCAACCGCCTAACCGCCAACCGCACCTGCATGCTGATCAGGCCGGGCCTCATGTTGCAGAAGGTGTAGCCGTTGACGGCCATCTTGGTGAACGACGTGCCGTTGGTCAGCGTCTGGCTGTGGTCGAACACGTAGGGGCTGACGTTCTCCTTGATCACCTGGAACATAAACACCAGGACGAATAGGCACATTGATCTTCCGGCCACGAACCTCACGCCAGCCTTCAGCCATCGGAGAGGACCGGGCGGAAAGCTGGAGCCCCTAGCAGTACCCCGACAGCAGGCTCCACGAATCAGGTGCCATGTGCAAGGACGATATGCAGGGACAAGATCCCCCACCAAAGACACATACTTGCCAGGGGCAACTCAACCAGGGGCAAATGAGTACCAGGGGTAGTATCATTAGTACGGTACCAAGCCCCAGGCGCACCTGGAACACGGTGACAATCTCACGGTCCACGTCGTTGGCGCGACCCGTGGGTCCGGCCATGCCCTTGCCGGTCACGATGATGGTACCCAGCAGGCCGGCGTTGTCGTGCAGGTACGGATCCACCGTACTGCGGTACATCCACAGCCTGGACGAGACAGTGGCGTTGGCCGCGGGGCCGGCCTCCTCGGGAATGGTCCACAGGTAGGTGACGGTCTGGCCGGGCTTGACCGGCGCCACAAAGGGCTCGGACTTGAGGTTGCCGTTGGAGGAGCTGGCCCACGTGGTCAGGCCGCCGGAGGGGGCCATGTTGACCGGGAAGCCGAGGTTGTTGCGGAACACAATGCGTACGACGTCGCCGACGCTGCCGTAGATCACAGGACCCAGGTTGCCCAGGTGCTCCCACTCCTCCGCCACGGGAGAGAGGGTCTGTGGGTAGGGACAAAGGGGAGCTTAAGATTTAAGGAACAAGCGAGGTAATACAGTGCGGAGTTCGCCGCTTGCATATCGGTAACCTTCGTAGCCTACGACATACACTGGACTCCTACACAGCTTCCTGTGAAGGTGGCCAAAGGCTACAACCACGTGCACGCATGCCACGTACCCTTTACAACACCCCGCGCCATGCAACACTTGTGCGCAGGAGCCGCTGTCCGTGTCCCCTCTGACACGTGGGCCGTTCAGCCATGCTGCACACGCCTGTGCCACACGCCCGTGCCACGCGCTAACCCACCCTGAAGCTGCTGTCCGTGTACCCCCGGTACTGCGCCTTGACGAAGGTGCCGCCCACTTTGGGGAAGCCCGTCTTGAGGGCCAGGGCCGCGGCAAACTCCTCGTTGTAGCACTTGTTGATGCCGTACGGCGCGTAGTTCCACGTCACCTGTACGGCGAGGGCACCGCGCCATCGCGTTACTTAAAGCGTCATATTGCCTGCTCTGATGAAATTCCCGTCAGCACCGGCGCAACCCGCCCCAAAGCGTGACATGCCGCCAGCTGCTAAAACCGAAACCCTCCTCCGACCAGGTACTGTCCGCCTCATCGCACCGCAAGCACCTGGCCTGGAACCACCTGCCCGGCGAGCGGTGCCCCCATAAGCCCCCAGCCCTCCTCCGTGCGGCCTTCTCACAACAAGTACTGCCGTCCCTTTGCACCGCCAGAGCTTGGCCTGTCTTTCACTTACCGCCGTCTCATCGCGTTGTGACGAGAAGTGCGCTCTCATCCCACCGCGAGGCACTTCGCCTGGCACCGCCTACGAGATGCCAGCGATGCACCCCAAGGCCCCCAACCCTCCTCCCGCCCGGCCGCCGCTCACCTTGTCAGCAGCAATGAAGTACGTCCGCCCGGGCACCACCGACCCAGCATACGAAGCATCATCCAGCTGTACGACAGTGTAGGTGCCGCTGCCCTTGTTATCCTTCTTCAGACCAACGCCGAGACCCACGCCTAGGCCCACGCCTAGTGCAACAACGACAAAGACCGCCACCGCGACAGCGGCAATCTTGCCCTTGCCCGAGGAAGCCTTGGCGGCAGCTGCAGCTTGCGCCTGCTGCTTTTCGTCGACGGTTAGGACGACGGCATTCTTGTCAGCAATGTCACCGCTGGTGCTGTCTGTGTTGTGAGGCGAGCTCATGGCTGCTCGTGTTGCTGCACCTCCCTCTCCGTTACTGCTGCTGCTGCTGCTGCTGCGAGAGTCGGTAAGGATGGAGGGTCGGCGCTCAGGCTGTTAGCAGATTGGCCAGTCCGGACGGAATTGTGGGGCAGGCAGGCCGAGGGGATTGTGTGGGAGACAAGGGCGAGGGGACAGGACCACGTCAGGGTGAGGTGGGAAAGAACGGATAACGATGGCCGCTGCAAGCGTAGAGTGTGGCAGCCAGTGCCTATTGCATGGACGTTAGAGGTTGGTGAGGTGTCTGTCCGGGCTGCTGCTACGACGTCAGACTCGTTGGCCGCGGCGTGTGTGGGCGGACCACACTTCGTGCAACACGCGGCTTGTGCCCTGGACACGCGACATACGTATCGTGGTGTACTCGTCATGTGGAAAGAATGATGCTGGTTAGGTAGGGCATCGTATGGACCGGATGTAGCGAGAAAGACACGCGACCGCGTCACACGCTCCGATTCCCTAACCACAAAGCTTGCCCAGCTGCACCACACAGCTTTTCCCAAGACTGTTGCTAAAAGAAAGATTTAAAGGCTCCGTTGCCCCTAGTGTGGACGGTGTGGCGCCAGACACTTCCCCGGAAGGGACGCTGCACATGGCCCTTCTGACAGCCCTACCCTAAGCCATGCGCACCTGTTAGCACTAGCCGGCTGCCAACGTTGCAAGCTCCTTCGCGCTGCTCCTATGCGGAGCTGCTGCGAGTATGGCAAACTACCTCGCCGCCGAGACTGGGCAGCGACTTAATTCGGTTTGCTGTAGTTTCGGTGCGACTAAAACGCTAGCACATTAGCTAGCCGCTAAACAATAGCGGATTACAGCTACGCACTGATTAATTGTACTTGCATGCCCACAGTATGACTGTTGCATGGATGCCACGCGCCATGCCCGCGCCCAGCCCAAGCCTTGGTGCGCTCCACACGTAGGACCGTCAGACATACATAAATTGTCCAAACCTTTCAGTAATCTCCACACATAACACATGCTTAACTTCTGGTCCCGCCGCAGCAACCGTTTCTGGTGTTGCGCCTGTCCGTCACAGCAGCCAACGTGCGCGCGTGCGTAACTCACCACAAAAAGGCCTAACATGCACTTTCACTGTGTGTAGCCCCTCTTGTGCACCCGTTACATGTTTCGCCGCAGCATAGTTGTGCCCCTGGTAGCGGTAGGTAGATGTGAGAGCGCGTAAGTTGTCCTGCCACGGCACCAAGTCTGCAGGCTATCATTGAAGGAGCCTAATTGCCTTGTAGCCGCTGGGCTACCAGGTAATTGTTTACGCTGACTGCTGAAGGTCCTCCCAGGCGCCAGGGGAGCTCCCTGCGTCGCGCCAACCACAGCCAGGGGAGGCCCCTCCCTACCCTGAACGGCGTGACCACAGGCCACCGCCCGTCAGCTGCTTCAGTGCGCACTGACTGGCGTGTTTCTGCACTGAGCGTGCCTCGGGTGAAGATGTGCTCCTATCTCGCTGTCCGTCGCTGTCTGACGCGGGGACTGCGTGGTGGGGAACGGAATCAACAGCCAGTGCGCTTCATGTCAGGGGATGTCCGCTGCTTCCTGTCCTGTATGACAGGCCCTCACAATATACAAAATCTACCTTCTATGGCGGCCTCTTACACGCTGTCTGCCATGCACGGAGCTGCGGGCATGCTTGTGCAGCATACCGCAAAGGCCTAATACGCTATGTAGGGGTGGGACCAGGCTGTGGTAGGGAGAACTGAAGGCCCGCTCGTCGTG
>VFQN01000443.1_pt1 | contig 78969 bp, 67 predicted proteins | sample 3512371 | NCBI WGS metagenome assembly VFQN01 (sample SAMN10412370, study PRJNA504923) | tailings metagenome | isolation source: Replicate 2 from Balatoc abandoned mine | place: Philippines: Itogon, Benguet | collected 2017-08-28
GACGGCCGCGTGCTGAACAATCTCAACAAGCTGAAGAAGGACAATACCGGCTACGACCTGAAGAACCTGTTCATCGGCGCCGAAGGCACGCTCGGCATCATCACCGCAGCGGTGTTGCGCCTCGTGCCGCGCCCGCGTTCGGTGGAGCTTGCCGTGTTCGGCGTGCCGTCGGTTCAGGCCGCAGTCGATCTCCTGGGGCTCGCCTATGAGCGCGCCGGTTCGCAGGTCACGAGCTTCGAACTGATGACGCGGATGAATGTCGAACTGGCGGTGCGCTTCATCGACGGCACACGCGATCCGCTCGACGCGCCGCACCCCTATTATGTGCTGATGGAATTGTCGTCGCAGGCCGAAAGCGGCCTGCGCGATCTGGTCGAGGCGATCTTCGAGGCCGGCGTCGAGCGCGCGCAGATCGATGACGGTGCGATCGCGCAGACGCTGGAACAGGCGAAGGCGATGTGGCGCATCCGCGAGGAAGCCGGCGAGGTGCAGAAGCGCGAGGGCGGCTCGATCAAGCACGACGTGTCGGTGCCGGTCGCGGCGATCCCGGCCTTCATTGCGGAGGCCAGCGCCGCAGCCGTTGCGATCGTGCCCGGCGCGCGCCCGATGCCGTTCGGCCATGTCGGCGACGGCAACATCCATTACAACGTCTCGCAGCCGCCCGGCATGGACAAGGCGGCGTTCATGGCGCGCGAGGAGGATGTTCAGCGCGCGGTGTTCGGCGTCGTCGCGAAATGCGGCGGCTCGATCTCGGCCGAGCACGGCATCGGCATCGCCAAGCGCGAGTGGCTGCCGCGGGTGAAGGACCCTGTGGCGCTTTCGTTGATGCGCTCGCTGAAGGCGACGCTCGACCCGAACGGGATCCTAAACCCGGGGAAGGTGTTGTAAAAGCTCCGGCACGCGACACACGTTTCTTCCAAATCGATAACGCAAACGCGGCCGCACGGCTTTTGAAATCTCAGCGAGTAATTCCGGTCAGGTGAGGATCAACGTGCAGGGTAAACGATACACAGGGACCAGCTCGCGCGATGTTGCGGAAGCTGCGTTCAAGAAAGCGACGACCAAGCCTGTCGAGCCTGTTGCCAAGCCACCATCAATCCCGGGCGCCAAAGAGCAGGTGTCGTTACGGCTTGATCGCGAGGTTCTGGATTATTTTCAGGAAGCAGGGCCCGGCTGGCAAGACAGGATCAACGAGGCCTTGAGAAAAATAATCGGGCAGTAATCGGTTCACTGTTGAGACGACGATCATGAGCAACCACGACGATAAACCGCTGCCGGCGGTCGGAGCCTATTGGATCAGGGAAGAGGACTACCCGGCAGTACGCGCGATGCTCACCGATGGCCACAAGATGCCGGAGGAATATGGCGCATGGCTCAAGATGGCCGTTGAGATGGAGAACGGTCTCAAAGCCTATGGGCACCCCGTCCTGCGCGTCACGATCGATCCCGCTCTATTTCCAGACTGGTGCGCAGCTCACGGCACCACACCGGACAGCCGGGGACGCAAGCTCTTCGTTGCAGCGGCCGTGACCGAACGATATGGCGATCAGCGTTAGCCGCTGCAATGGACGGCGCTCCTGGCGATACGTTCGCTGAAGCCGACGCGCGACATTCCCTTGTTACACGTGTTAGCTAGTCCCGCTAAGACGACTAACTAAACCTGGACCTCGTCTGCCTTGCTTTCGGTCAAATAGGCCAATATCCGCTCACGAAACAAAACTGTGTGCTGGCGCGCAAGTCGTTCGGCCTCGTTCGCATCGCGCCTTTCAATGGCACTCAACATCGCGCGGTGTTCCGCGTCTACACGAGCGTAATATTCCCGATAAGTTTTGCTGTGCCGCGGCGCAACTTCATATGCAGCGCGCGCAAGACGCATGCTCGCGTTCAGCAGGCTTTCGTACCAGCTCTCCAAATGCGAGTTGCCACATGCCCGGCCGATGGCAGTATGAAACTGCTTGTTAGCCTCACTCATGCGAGCGGCGTCGTTATCGCGCATCGCCTGCGAAAACTCTTCGCACCGTCCAGCGATTTCTGCCAGGTCTGTGTCGGTCCGCCGCATCGCCGCCCATTTCGTCACCGCACGCTGGGCGAGGTCGAGCGCCTCCAAGATGATCGGCACGTCCCTGGCGTCGAGCGATACGACTCGCGGCCCCTTGTTCGGCAACAATTCAACCAGACCCTCCGAAGCAAGGCGGATCAACGCCTCGCGCACTGGAGTGCGGGAGACTTTGAACTCCTTTACGAGAGTGAGTTCATCGATATCTGCATGGGGCGGGAGCTCAAGGCTCAGGATGCGCTCGCGCAGCCGTGCGAACACGGTATTGGCGCCGGTTCCCCGAGGCCGCCCTACGCCACCCCGCTTTTTCGGCTTCTGGCCGCCCACGCGAATAGCCGAGGGCCTTGCGATGTTCATGCGATGTTTCCGGCATTGCCTCAAGCGTAGATGCTGCTCTTGGCCATACGATTCCCGCAACCCCAATAGCACTTCGGAAGGCCTGTAACCATTCTAGATTGCAGTTCATTGACGTCACGAGGCCGCGCGTAACCGCTCGATAAGCTTTCCTTTGATGATCTTGCGGGTCGGCGTCATCGGCATCTCGTCAATGATCTCAAGATGCTCAGGCCACCGCATTTTGGCGATACCGTGATCGTTGAGGTAAGCATTGACCTCAGTGAGAGTAATGGATCTGCCAGCCTGCGGCACCACGAATAGGCATGCCTTCTCGCCAAAGACATCGTCCGGCATCGGCACGACTGCAGACTGCAACACGTTCTCGTGGGTATCGACGAGGTTCTCAATGTCGGTCGGGTTTATCTTGATGCCGCCGCGATTGATCAGGTCCTTAACGCGTCCACAAATCGCGATGTTTCCGCCGGCATCGATAGTTGCAAGATCGCCGGTCCGGAACCAGCCGTCCGCGGTGAACGCAGCCGCGTTGGCCTCATCGTTGTTCAGATAACCCGGCATGACCGAATAGCCGAAAAGCTGCAATTCACCTTCGGCGTCCAATGGCATCGGATTGCCGCCGGCATCGGCGACGCGGGCCTGGATGCCCCGGGTCGCGCGGCCAACCGAGTAATGGCGAACCTCGGGCCCGGCATCAATCGGAGTCTGAGCCACGAGAACGCATTCTGTCATGCCAAACAGCCCACCGGCGCGTCCATTGGGCATGCGGTCTTCCATCGCTTTGGCAACCTCGGGTGGACAGACCGAACCTGCAATAACGACTTCGCGAATGCTCGACAGATCGACATCGTCGAGCAGACCGCCCTTCAGCGCTGCTGCGACATGAGCGGGGGCAGTGAAGATCACGCTAGGCCGTCCCTCGGCGATAGTTCGCACGTATTCATGCGGCGTGTAGAGCGGCAGCAGCACGATAGGCGCACCGTGATAGACCGCGTTGGCGACGCAGCACAGCCCAAACACGTGAGTGAATGGCGGCGCAATCATTACCCGATCATCGGACGTCATGCGAATGGTCTCGCTATAGATGCGCCCATTCGAGGCAATTGTCTCGGAAGTGCGCAGCACTCCCTTAGGGGACGCCGATGTCCCGGAGGTGAAGCACAGGAGTGCCGGATCGGACGCGAGCACCGGATAAGGGATGTCGTTCTCGCTCGCTTCGGCAATCAAGCTGTCTAGCGAGTGACACGATGCAGGCGCGTCGCCGCCCGCGACAATTACATGCTTGAGCGAGGGAACATCGTTTTTCAGGCCGAGCATGGTCGCCGGTGCGTCGTATTTGTCGTTGGCGGGACCGCAGATCACTGCGTCGGCCGAACTGAACTGCATCAATGGGCGCATCTCCGAGGAGCGGTATGGCATGTGCAGCGTACAGAGCACCCCTCCCATCATGTTGACGCCAAAATATGCGATGAGGAATTCGGGATGACTCGGCAGCTGAATTGCGACCGTATCGCCCTTCTTCAGCCCGAGACCGAGCAGGGCATTGGCCAGTCGTCGCGACTTGGCGAACGTCTCGGCATACGTCAATAGCGCTCCGCCCGGAACAACCATGGCCACGCTGTCCGGCCTCTCCCGCGCCCATTTCACGACATAGTCGACGAGCCGATCGTCGTTCCAGAGGCCTTCTTCACGAAACTGGCGCTGCAGATGTTCGGGGTGAGGACGATACTGAAGGGCGGACATGTTCGACCTCTCTCGCTGACTAGAGGCTGGTGACAAATCGTTCGAAGGCCGCGACGCAGGCTTCGGGCCGTTCGATCTGGAGAAAGTGGGTGGAGTCCGGGATCGTCTCGAATTTGAACTTCGCATCGTCGGCGATACGGCGCGCGACTGTTGCAAGGCACTGGTTTTCGTCCGGCGAAGGCTCTCCGGCGATTACGCAGACGGGCAGCCGCACTCTGCACACCCTGCCCCATGCATCGCCAAGATGGCGTAGCCTGAATGTCTCGGACTCGAACGCCCGCGCACAGGCAAGATCGTAGACGCCGGTCTTCTCATTGAAGCGCAACGTACTGGCCGCCAGTCGATGAAGTGCAGCGGATGTCATGCGCCGGAACGACGGCCGGCTTGCGAAGCTGCCCGCGAGGCGCTCCACGTTTTCAAAGGCCTCTCGCCTCCGCGCCGCGCCATCGGCGAGGTCGCGGTGCAATGCGAAGAACGATTCAAAGTCAGCGTGGTCCGGCCGGGGCGGAACGGGCGGTTCGAATGCAACGATCGCGCGCCACGGCGTCCGATGTTCACTCGCGTGTATCAGCGCGGTCAGCGCGCTCATCGAGTGAAAGACACCCACGGGTTCCGCCGGTCCCAATTCGCGCGCGATCTCGGCGATGATCCGGTCGAAGTCCCGCACGAATTGAGGCCAATTTTCCAGACGGGCACCGAACGGAGAGCTTTGACCATGGTGACGAAAGTCGAACATCACGACTTCGTACCGACCTGTCAGGCGGCGCCAGAACGATTCGTAGCCATCGATCGCCAGTCCGTTGCCGTGGCTGAGAATCAGACGCGGTCCGCGGCCATGGACGCGAACCACAACATACGCACCGTCTTCGAGCGTGACAACGAAGCGACGGATTCCTTCGGCCGGCGCCGGTTCAGGATGGATCACACGCGACGAGGACATAGGCCGGTACTTTCTAATCGGGCAGCGGATAGTGCGGATAATGTCGCCGCACGAAATCCGGACTGTGCTTCTCCATGAGCAAGTCGTATGCCAGAGCTTCGGTCGAGCGCGCGCTCGCGGGGCCATATCCGCCGGCGCCTGGTGTCTCGACGACGATGCTTTCGCCGGCACGGATCGCGACATCGTTGACCTTGCCGGGCAACTTCATTCGCTTGCCGTTCGCATCCACCTTGAGGAACTGACCGGATGCGCCACGCTCCGCACCGAAGATGCCCCACGGCTGCCGCAAGAAACGCTCGCCCGCGCCGTTAAAGGTGCAATCGTGGCTAACCGGCCGGATGACCCGCCGCAATCCAAGACCGCCGCGGAAACGACCGGCACCGCCGGAATCCGGAATCAATTCGTAGGCATCGACCTCGAGAGGAAACTCCATTTCGATCGCTTCAACCGGGAGGTTCGACGTGTTCGTGATGTGGACCTGAACGCCGTCGGTGCCATCGTGCGTTGCCCGCCCGCCGAAACCGCCTCCGAGCGTCTCGATATAAACGTAGTCACGCCCGGTCCGCGGATCCTTGCCGGCAAAGACGGCCGTGGTATTCGCACCGTTTGCCGCGCCAACCACCTCGTTGGGAAGCGCTTCGGCGAGCGCGCCGATCACGACATCGACGACCCGCTGGCAGGTGTGTGCGCGGCCAGCGACCGGCGCCGGGAATACGGCATCAAGAATGCTGCCTTCGGGAATCCTGATGTCGGCGACGTTGAGCACTCCCTGGTTATTGGGCACATCCGGATCGAGCAGCGCTTTCAGCGTGTAATAGATCGCTGCTTCCGTCGCATTCCGTGTTGCATTGATGTTGCCCTTGACCTGGGACGACGTCCCCGCAAAGTCGAACAGGATATTTTCGCCCCGTACCGTAACCGTCAACTTGATCGGAATGTCCGTGGTGCCGAGTCCATCGTCATCCATCACGTCCTCGAAACGATAGACGCCATCCTTCAACGACTTGATCGCTTCGCGCAGCCGCATCTCGGTTCGGCCGATGATGTTGTCGAAGCTGGCCAGTACAATTGCAACGCCGTGCTTCCGGCAGAGCTCCTGCATACGCCGCTCGCCTAGCCGGCAAGACGCCACCTGCGCAAAATAATCCCCGCGCCGTTCGTCGGGCATCCGGACGTTGAGCAGGATCAGCCGGAACAGGTCCTGATTGAGCGTGCCTGCATCGAACAGCCGGATGATCGGGAGCCGCAACCCCTCCTGAAATATCTCCGACAAACCGCCCGCCATGCTTCCCGGCGCGGATCCGCCGACATCGGCATGATGCGCAATATTGCACATGAAGCCGACCAGACCGCCCTCGATGAAAACCGGAAGCGCCATGCCGATGTCCGGCAGATGCGTTCCGCCCGCGGCGTGCGGATCGTTGGCCACGAAAATATCGCCCTCATTGATATCGTCGCCATATTGCGCGCGCAGGTGCCGCACCATCCCGCTCATCGAAGCGATGTGAATCGGAAGCGACGCCGCTGCCTGGACGATCAGACGGCCGTTGGCGTCCAGGAAGGCGGTGGAATGATCGCGACGTTCCTTGATGTTGGTCGAATAGGCGCTGCGCATCAGGGCGATGAAGGTTTCGTCCGTGATCGAACGCAACGCGTTGGAGAGAATCTCGAGCGTGATCAGATCGAGGGCGGGAACCGTCGGGACGATGTTCATTGCTGGACCTGGATGATCAGATTGAGGTCGGAGTCGACGCGGACTTGGTCTCCCGGGAAGACGACCGTGGTGCTGTCGAACTGCGAGACGATGGCCGGCCCCTCAAAGGTCAGTCCGGGCGTGAACGTGGCACGGTCATAGATCGGCGTGTCGAACACCTGGCTTTCGGTGAAGTAAACCCGCTGCCGGCCGACGATCTGAGCCTCGCCTGGCTGCCGGGCTGCACTCGCAATCTCGATCGGGCTGAGAGTGCAGCGCGCGGAAAGCCTGACGTTGACCACCTCGATCTCGGCATCGGCATTGTGGAAACCGTAGGCCTTGTCATGCGCATCGAAGAACATCCGTCGCAGTGCATCGCGATCCGGCAGAGCAAGCTTCTGCCCGTTGGCGCGACGGCCAATCGGCACCGGAAGCTCAAAATTCTGGCCGATGAACCGCATGTCGAGCGTCACCTCGTCGTAGCGGCTGTCTTCGTCGGCACCTTCCTGGCGGGCCCATTCCTTCGCCTCGATTGCAAGCTCCGCGATACAGTCGCCGATCGCCGCAAGCCCCTTCTCGTCGGCAACGACCCGCGTGGTCCGTACGAAGTCTTCCTTCAGGTCGGAAACAAGCAAGCCTAGCGCACACAAAATGCCCGGCGCCGGAGGAACGATGATCTCTTTCATGCCGAGGCTGCGGGCGACTTCCGCGGCATGCAACGGGCCGGCACCACCGAACGGCATCAGGCTGAAGTCGCGCGGATCGTTGCCGCGCTCGACCGAAACTGCGCGAATTGCGCCGACCATGTTCGCGGTCACGATTCCGAGGACACCCAAGGCCGCATGCTCGATCGTCATGCCAAGCCGCTCGGCGATCGGCGTGAAGACACGCCGCGCCGCTCCACCATCCATCATCATGCGTCCGCCGATGAGGCCGCCCGGGGCAAGCCGCCCGAGGATACAGTTTGCGTCACTCACGGTCGGTCGATCCCCGCCATGTCCGTAACAGGCGGGGCCCGGCACTGCGCCGGCGCTGATCGGCCCAACCTTCAACAGCCCATCGCGATCGAACCAAGCCACTGAACCGCCGCCGGCCCCGATGGTATTGATATCCACCATCGGCAGACGGATCGGGAATCCCGCAACGTCGCGCTCGTGGCTGATCGACAGCGTGTTATCGCGGATAAGGCAGACGTCGGTACTGGTGCCGCCCATGTCGAAGGTGATGATGTTCGGTCGGCCGCCCCGGCGGCCGACATGCACGGCACCGACGACACCGGCCGCAGGACCCGATAGTGCTGTCCTCACCGGCAACGCGCGGGCACGCTGGACCGACATCAGTCCACCACTGGACTGGTAAATGCCGACCGTCGCATTCTTGCAGACTTTGCCGATCTCATCGCCGACCTCGGTGAGGTAGGCATCCATTACCGGCTGCAGATAAGCGTTGAGAACGGTCGTCGAGAACCGCTCGAATTCCCGGAATTCCGGCTGCACATCCGATGACAGCGAGATGTAGACCTGCGGCATGGACTTTGCGAGCAATTCCCGCGTTTCGCGCTCATGCTGCGGATTGAGGAAAGAGAAGAGAAATGCGACGGCACAGGCCTGCGCTTCCGACTGAGCCACCTGGTCAATCGCCTGCTGCAATGACGGCACCGACAGCGCACGCCGCACCTCACCGCGCGGCCCGATCCGCTCTGAAACTTCATAACGTGACGCCCGTGGCACCAACGGTGCCGGATTATCTTGCTGCAGGCTGAAAAGATGCGGCCGTGTCTGCCGACCGATTTCCAGCAGATCGCGGAAACCGGCCGTCGTCAGCAATGCAACCCGCCCGCCCCGGCGCTGGATCAGTGCATTGGTTGCCACGGTCGTCCCGTGACAGACCCGAACGATCGAGTCGGGCGCGATTTTCGCGTCCGCGCACATTTCCTGCATACCGCGGACGATCGCAGACGCCGGGTTTTCCGGCGTCGACGGCCGCTTGTAGACCTTCATCGTGCCGTCCGCGAGATTGAGCGCGAAGAAATCCGTGAAGGTGCCACCGACATCGACGCCAATGATCCAAGACACGCCAGGTTACCTCTCTGATGCCAATAAAATACAGCATGTATCAAATTAAGATGCAAGCTGCACAGGGGTTTCGCGGGGTAGCCCTTGACACTGATGAATAAGATACTCAGTGTATTAAATCAACGGAGCGACGCCTTGAACATCGCGAATTCATCCAAACAAGATGCCCGTTATGTGGGCCGGGCCATGTTGCGGGTCGAGGATCCCCCGCTGCTGAAGGGCCAGGGCCGCTTCGTCGACGACCTGCCCGTCCGCCGCGATACCCTGATGGCGGCGGTATTGCGATCTCCGCATGCCCACGCACGCATCAAGTCGATCGATGTTTCCGAGGCGTTGCGTCAGCCGGGGGTGCATGCCGTCATCACCGGCGAAGACGTTTGGAAGCTGACCAGTACGCTTATCGTCGGGTTCGAAAACCCGATGGACTATCGCTGTATCGCGAAGGACAAGGTTCGTTTTGTCGGCGAGCCGGTCGCCGTCATCTGCGCCACCGACCGCTACAAGGCAGAGGACGCGCTGGACTTCGTGAAGGTCGAGTACGAGGTGCTTCCGGCCGTTGTTGACACCTTGGATGCCGCCGCAGAGGGCGCACCGATCCTGCATGAGCGCGCCAATTCAAACGTCGTGTCCCGCCGCATTTTCAGGCACGGCAAGACCGATGAGGCTTTTGCTGCGGCGGAGCGGACCGCAGAGTTGACCATCACATACCCGCGTAATTCGATCCCGCCGATGGAGACCTATGCTATCGTTGCGGAGTATTTACCGGACAGCGGCACCTACGACGTATTGTCCAACTTCCAGGGACCGTTCTCGCTGCATACGGTGATGGCGATCGCGCTCAACGTGAAGTCGAGCAAGCTGCGCCATCGCAGCCCGCCCAATTCCGGCGGAAGCTTTGGCGTCAAGCTCGCGATGTTTCCGTACATTGTGCTGATGTCGGTCTGCTCGCGCCTCGCGGGACGTCCGGTCAAGTGGATCGAGGATCGCCTCGAACACCTGTCGGCCGCCAATTCCGCCCCCAATCGCGTGACCCGGATCGAGGCAGCGTATTCGTCCGAGGGCATCGTCAGCGCGTTACGTCTCGAACACTGGGACGATCATGGCGCCTATCTGCGCGCGCCGATGCCGGCGCCGATCTACCGGATGCATGGTCTGTCGACGAATTGCTACGCGATCAAGAATGTGGACGTCACGAACAACATCGTGATGACCAACAAGTGCCCGACCGGAGCCGTACGCGGGTTCGGCGGTCCCCAGCTCTATTTCGCCGTCGAACGCATGATGCAGAAGATTGCGACCGAGCTCGGCGTCGACCCGCTTGAGATCATGAGACGCAACCTGATCCCGCGCGGTTCGTTTCCGTACCGCGCGCCCGCTGGCGCGCTCATTGATTCCGGCGACTTTCAGCAGACGATCGATGACTGTGTCGCCGAAGGGCAGCTCGCGGAGCTGTTGCGTCGGCGAGACGCGGCGCGCAAGGAGGGGCGCCTCTACGGCATCGGGTTTGCCGCTGCAGTCGAACCCAGCCAGTCCAACATGGGATATATCTCCACGCTGAAGAGCATGGCGGAACGTGAAAAGGCCGGACCGAAGGACGGCGCGGTTGCGTCCGCGACCGTGATGGTCGATGCGCTCGGTTCGGTCAGCGTGATCGGGGATTCGACGCCGCAAGGTCAGGGCCACCAGACTGCAATCGCGCAAATCGTTGCGGATGAACTCGGCCTGAAGTTCGACGACATTGCCGTCAATCTGGAGCTCGACACCCAAAAGGACAATTGGTCGCTCGCGGCCGGCAATTATTCGTGCCGCTTCGCACCTGCCGCCACCAGCTCGATCGCGATCGCCGCGCGCCAGGTACGAGACAAGATGGCGCGCATAGCGAGCCAGACTCTCAACACCGCGCCTGAGGATATCGTCTTCGAGAACGGCTATATCCGTTCGCAGAACAACCCGGAGAACAAGCTCGAGTTTCGCCGCGTAGGCGGTCTCGCTCATTGGTCGCCGTCAAGCCTGCCCGACGGCATGACACCGGGCATCCGCGAGACCGTGCAATGGAGCGCGCCGGAACTGACGCCGACCACTGCAAATGACGAGATCAACACATCGCTTGCCTATGGCTTCGCTTTCGACTTCTGCGGCATCGAGATCGACCGCGACACCGGTCAGGTGCGGATCGACAAGTATGTGACGACGCATGATTGCGGAACCATCCTCAATCCCGGACTGGCGGAAGGCCAGATGCGCGGTTCGTTCGCAGCCGGCCTCAGCGCCACGCTCTATGAATGCTTCTCCTACAGCAAGGACGGTGCACTCTTGAGCGGTACCTTTGCCGACTATCTCGTGGGCACCGCGCACGAAATCCCCGACGTCCATCTGGTGCATGCGCGGCCGTCCCCCTCGCCCTTCACACGGCTCGGCGCAAAGGGCATCGGTGAGGGAAATCAGTATACGACTCCGGTTTGCGTCGCGAATGCCGTCGCCGATGCCATCGGCCGCGAGGACATTACGCTCCCGCTGGTCCCGGCCAAGGTGTTCGAGTGGATCAGCGACGAAGAGCCCGCACGTCCCGCTCGGCAGGAATTGCCGAAGTCAGGCAATGGACTGACGGGACACGATTCAGTCTTCTTTCCAGCGGCTCCCGCCTCGGTCTGGCAGACACTGCTCGATCCCGTGAAGATGGCAAAGGCGATCCCAGGCTGCGAAGCGCTGTCTGTTGCCGGCAAGAATAGCTACCGCGGCAAGCTGCGCATCGGCGTCGGCCCGGTCCGCGGTGTGTTCGATGCTTCGGTGCGACTGACGGATCTCGATGAACCCAGATCCATCACGATGACCGGCGATCTCGTGGGACCGCTCGGCAGCTCTCAGGGCCAGGCGCAGATTCGCCTCGTACCTGAAAACGGTGGCACGCGCCTGACCTACGACTTCGAAATCCACCTCGCCGGAACGATCGCCGCAGTCGGCGGACGCATGCTATCGGGCGCCGCGAAAATCCTGATTGCGCAATTCATCAAAGCGTTGCTTGCGCAATTGTCGCCTGCAGCCGCCACGCGTGCCGTGCCGGAGCAAACATCGCTCTGGTCCTCGATCAAAACCAAGCTGGGTGGCAAGCCGTGAAGCCCGCATCGTTCGACTACGTCGCCGCCGAGAGCCTGAATGAGGCGCTGACCGCACTCGCGGATGCCGGTGACGGCGGCCGCGTGATCGCAGGCGGTCAGTCCTTGATGGCGATCCTGAACATGCGCCTCGCACGCCCGGACGTGCTGGTCGACATTACCCGCATTCCGGAGCTTTCCGGTATCCGTCGCAACGGAGAGTTCGTCGAGATCGGCGCTGCGGTGACACAGGCAACGCTGCTGGACTGGCCTGAACTCGGAGCCACCATCCCTCTCCTCTCCAAGGCGCTTCCGCATGTCGGGCATATTCAGACCCGCAACCGCGGAACCATATGCGGCTCGCTGTGTCACGCAGATCCGAGTTCGGAAATTCCGTTGGTGTTCGCAACGCTGGGCGGCGAGATCGTCCTGCAAAGCAAGTCCGGCACCCGCAGGCTGGCCGCGCCCGAATTTCAGGTCGGTATGCTCACCACCGCAAAGCGGCCTGACGAGATCGCGATTGCCGCGCGCTTCCCGGTCCGCAAACCCGGCCACGGCTATGCATTCACGGAGTTCAACCGCAGGCATGGCGATTTCGCAATCGTAGCACTGGCGGCGGTCGCGGACGGCAAATCGGTGCGGCTGGGCGTCGGCGGTGTCGCGGATGCGCCAGTGTGCCGTGACTTCACGACCTTTGAGGGCGACGCACTCGACAGCGCCCTGAATGACTTTGCCTGGGAATGCGGCGGCTATGACGACATTCACGCCACCGCGCGCCACCGGCGCGAGCTTGTCCGGCGTCTTGGCCGAAAGGTGATCGAGGAGGCTCTCCAATGCCGCTCATGACGCGCGATCGAAAACACGTTGTGAACGTCACGCTCAACGGTCAGGAGGTCTCCGGGATCGCCGAACCGCGAACGCTGCTGGTCGACTTCATCCGGCACGAAATCGGAGCGACCGGCACGCATGTCGGATGCGAACACGGTATCTGCGGCGCCTGCAACATCATGCTCGACGGACATGTCGTTCGCGCCTGCCTGATGCTGGCCGTGCAGGCGGACGGACGCCGGATCGACACCGTCGAAAGCCTGGCGGAAACTAACGGCGCGCTCAATCCGCTGCAGGAGGCGTTCCATCGCAATTTCGCGCTGCAATGCGGCTTCTGCACGCCGGGCATGCTGATGACGCTCACGGAGCTCGAGAGGCATGGCGGGCCCTATACCGAGGAGCAAGTGCGTGAAGCGCTGAGCGGCAACATCTGTCGCTGCACCGGCTATACCGAAATCGTCCGCGCCGCGATGGAAGTGCTCGGCGAAAAGGTAGAAGCAAAAGCCAAGGAACCAACGTAATGCGGGCACTCGTCATTCAGGACTATGGCCCGATCGCCAGCCATCGTTTTCAGGATATATCGGAGCCCAAACCGGCGCTCGACGACGTTCTGATTGACATCAAGGCGATCGGATTGAACTTTCCTGACGCGCTAATGCTGCAGGGCAAGTATCAAAAGCGTCCGCAGACGCCTTTCGTTCCCGGGCGGGACGCCGCCGGCATCGTGCGTGCAGTCGGCAGCAACGTCACACGTTTCAAACCGGGCGATCGCGTGATCTGCCAGGTATTCACCGGTGCCTTCGCGGAGGTCGTCGCGGCACCGGAGAAGCGCTGCTTCCATATGGTCGACGGGGTCGATTTCGAGTCGGCGGCCGCGATGGTGACAGTGTTCAACACGGCCTATGTCGCAGTCCATCTGCGCGCGGAAGCAACGGCAGGACAAACCGCTATCGTCACGGGCGCTGCAGGCGGCGTCGGCCTCGCAACGCTCCAGTTGCTCAAGGCGCTCGGCGCGCGCGCCATCGCCATCGTCTCGTCCGAGGAAAAGGCTGCGCTTGCGCGTGAAAGCGGCGCCGAACACGTGATCCTCAGCAATGTCGCCGACGTCAAGGAACATATCCATCACGAGGTGATGACCGCGACGGACGGCAAGGGTTGCGATCTCGTGTTCGATACGGTCGGCGGCGAGATGTTTGCCAATACGCTGCGAACGCTCGCATTCGACGGAAAGATGATCATCATCGGTTTCGCCAGCGGCGAAATTCCGGCAGCCAAGACCAATTATCTGTTGTATCGCAACCTTTCCGTGATCGGCGCCCCTCTCGATATTCAGTTCGACCACGAATACGAAAAAATGGTCGAGGGTGTGAGGCTGGTTCAGGACTTGTATCTTCAGGGCAAGGTCAAGCCGAACATCATGACCGTCCTGCCGCTGGAGAAGCTCACCGACGCGTTCGCGCTCATCACCGGGCGGGAGGTACGCGGCAAGGTCGTGCTCAGCGTCCCCTGACCGCCTGCGCGCTCCCTGGACCTACACCGCGAGCAGCCGGCGCTGCTTTTCGTCATCCGGCCGCAGATCGGCGGCCCGGCCGCTCCAGGCGACGCGACCCTTTTCCAGAATATAGGCGTGGTCGGCGAGCGCCATGACATCGGACAGGTTCTTGTCGACCACCAGTATGGCAAGGCCGCGGCTCTTCAGTTCGGCAAGAACCGACCAGATGCGCTCGCGCACCAGCGGCGCGAGTCCCTCGGTAGCCTCGTCGAGAATAATCAGTCTCGGCGAAGTCACGAGCGCACGACCTATCGCAAGCATCTGCTGCTCACCACCGGAAAGCAACCCGCCCGGGCTCGTACGGCGCTCCGCAAGTCCCGGAAATAGCCGATAGATATCCGCAGGCGTCCAGTTCAATCGGTTCGTCAGCGGACGAGCGAACGCCGCGAGCTGTTCGTTTACGGTCAGATGCTTGAAGATGCGGCGTCCCTCCGGCACGTATCCGAAGCCGATACGGCAGATTTCATAATCGCGGAGCCCGTCGATCCGTACGCCGTTGAAATTGATGCTGCCGCTGCTCGGCCGCAACGCACCCACAATCGTCCGGATGGTCGTGGTCTTGCCCATGCCATTGCGACCCAGCAACGCCACCGCCTGCCCGGCCGCGATCTCCAGCGACACGCCGAACAATATCTGGCTTGTACCATACGATACTGCGATATCCCTGACCTCGAGCATCACGCCACAGCCTTTGACCCAAAATATGCCGCTCGCACCTCTTCGGAGTTGCGTATCGCCTCCGGACGATCGGACGCGATCGGTTTCCCCATGACCATCACCGTCAGTCTGTCCGCAAGCGAGAACACAGCGTCGAGATCGTGCTCGATCAGGAGAATCGCCTGATGGCCTTTAATCCCGCGGATGCGCACCACCATCTCCTGGGTCTCTTCCGCTCCCATACCCGCGAAAGGCTCGTCGAGAAGCAGCAAACGAGGGTTTCGAACCAAAACCATCGCAAGTTCCAGGTGGCGACGTTCGCCGTGCGAGAGTTCAGCCGCGATCTTGTCCGCGAGATGCGCGATCCCGACGAGGTCAAGCGCCTGCCGCGCCTCGTCATGCAAGGCGCGATCGTCAGCGATAGCGCGCCACAAGCGAAAGCCGCCGCCGCCGATAGCCTGACAGGCGAGCACCACATTGGCGATCACGGTGAGATGCATGAAGACGGACGTGATCTGAAACGAGCGGCGAATTCCAAGCCTGGCGCGTTTCGGCGCGTTCAGACCGGTGATGTCGTCCCCATCCAGCAGAATGCGGCCGCGGTCCGGGGTAACCTCTCCGTTTAGGATCGAAACCAGTGTCGTCTTCCCGGCGCCGTTCGGGCCGATCAAGCCATGGATCTCTCCCGCGCTGATCGCAAGCGAGACGTCCCGGTTGGCGATAACGCCTCCGTAGGCCTTCGAAATACCTTCGACCTGAAGGACGGGGACCTCAGCCGTGGCGTTCACGGGATTTCCATACGCTCAGGGTGTGCAGACCGCGCGGAAGATAGATCGCAACGAGGATCAGAAGCGGCCCGAGAATCAGCGGCCAATGGCTGGTCTTCTCACTGACGACGGTCTCGATGCCAAGCAGCGCGATTGCGCCGAGAAGCGGTCCATAGAGCGTGCCCATGCCACCGAGAATGACCATGACCAAGAGTTCGCCGGAGCGCTGCCAGCTGCCATATTCCGGGCTCACGAACCCCGACACGTTCGCCAGGAGCGCGCCGGACATCCCACAGATCGCTCCGGCGATGATGAAAGCGAGCAGCTTGTAGCGGAAGGTCTCGTAGCCGAGGGCGCGCATGCGGGCCTCGTTCTGCCGGCAGCCTTGCAGCACCAGACCGAACGGTGACGCGACCACCCGGTTCATCACAAAGAAGCCGGCACAAACCACCAGCAGGACGACAAGGTAGACCTGATCCGGATTGGTGAGATCGATCAGGCCGAAGAATTCCGATCGCGGGAACACCGGCAGTCCCTCGTCGCCGCCATAGGAGCTCAGTCCCGTGAAGACGTAAAAGAGCATCTGCGAAAAGGCGAGCGTGAGCATGATGAAGTAGATGCCGCCGGTCCGCAGCACGACAGCGCCCACCGCGGCAGCCAGAGCCGCGGATGTCGCGATCGCGACCGGCCACTGGATGAGGCCGGACACTATTCCCTCCCGCGCCAGAATTCCGACACTGTAGCCGCCGCTCAGGAGAAACATGGCGTGGCCGAAGCTGACCATCCCGGTATAGCCGACGAGAAGGTCCAGGCTCGCAGCGGCAAGCGCATAGACGAGAACGCGTGACGCGATTTCGATCCAGAGCGGCTGACCGATGAGGTGTGCCCCCGCAAAGAACAACAACCCTCCTGCCAGTAACCAGATCGCAATGGACTGCCGCCTGACCCACTCCATCCCGTTCACCGCTCGCGGCGCGCGAACAATCCGCGCGGCTTGACGATGAGGACCGTTGCCATGATCAGAAAAATGAACGTCGACGACAACGCATTCGCGACCGTCGACACGGTGTGTGGCCCCATGAATGCCGACAGGATGTCGCCCAGATAGGCACGCCCGAGCGTATCGGCAAAGCCGATCACCAAGGCGCCAACGAACGCGCCCTGGATCGAGCCAAGGCCTCCGATCACAATCACCACGAAGGTCAGAATGAGAATCTGTTCGCCCATCCCTGGCCGGACAGACAACAGCGGACCGGCCATGATGCCGGCGAGGCCGGCAAGGCTCGCACCGATCGCAAACACGATCGTGTAAAGGAGCGCGATGTTGACGCCGAGATGGCCCACCATTCCGCGATCATCGGCGCCCGCACGGATCAACCTGCCGAGGCGCGTTTTCTGTACGACGATGAAGAGGCCGAGCGCAGTCAGCAGTGCGGTGACGATGACCGCCAGACGGTAGGACGGATAGGCGATGCCGGCGACCTGAACCGCGCCCTCAAGCCCGGGAGGGAACGGAGAAAACTGCGGTGCGACGCCCCAGATCACCCGTACCGCCTCGTTGAAGATCAGGATCAGACCAAAGGTGGCAACGACCTGAAGCAGGTGATCGCGACCATATAACCGCCGGAACACCGTGAATTCGAGAATAACCCCGACGGCGAACGTCAGGAGAAGTGCGAGAGCAATAGCCGGGACGAACGAACCTGTGATCTTCTGGAAGAAGATCGAGAAATAGGCGCCGAGCATGAACAGAGAGCCATGCGCGAGGTTGATCTGCTCCATGATGCCGAAGATGAGCGTCAACCCGCTCGCCATCAGGAAGAGGAGCAGTGCAAACTGGATGCTGTTCAGGCACTGCTCGATAAAGAGCATCATGACGAAGGCGCCTTCGATGTATCCCGGAGAACCAGTTCGACCGTCAGCCCTTCGTTCCGGTTCACTTCATGGGGCAATCGGCGGCATATGCATCCTTTGCGCCTTCGACCGCTTTCCTGACTGTGTTGAGCACGAGTTCGTCGCCCTTCTTGTCGACTTTCGTGAGGTAGAAATCCTGAATCGGGAAGTTATTGGTGTTGTAGGTGTAGGCGCCGCGGACGCTGTCATACTTGGCGGTCTTGAGCGCGGCTTTGGTCTTGTTCTTGTCGGACAGGTCGCCTTTCAGCTGATCCACGGCGGCGCCAATCAGCTGGACGCTGTCGTAGCCCTGCGCGGCGAAGGCTGATGGCGCGCGCCCGAACTTGGCGCGGAAGTCTTTTACAAATTTCTCGTTTGCCGCGTTCTGAATGTCGCCGACCCAGTGAGCGCTGGCGAACATGCCGAGGGCCGCGTCTCCGATCGCCTGAATGCTGACTTCATCGAGCGTGAATGAAGAATACAGCGGGATCGTTTTATGCAGGCCTGCCTGACTGTATTGCTTCACCCACTGGACGCCCCATGCGCCGGGATAGAACACGAAAACGGCCTTCGGGTTGGCAGCTCGGACGCGGCTGATTTCGGCTGAGAAGTCAGTCTGCGAAAGCGGCGTATAAACCTCGCCCGCGATCTTGCCCTTGAACGTGCGCTTGAAGCCCGCCAGCAGATCCTTGCCGGCCTGATAGTTCGGGGCAAGGATGAAGACGTTCTCGGCGCCCTGCTTGCTCAGATATTCGCCCATAACTTCGGCAGTCTGGTCATTTTGCCAGGACGCACTGATGAAAAACGGCGAGCAATCCTTGCCCGCTACCGGAGCTGGCCCCGAATTGCTGCCGACCAGGAAGGTTTCGGTCGACGTTATCGGACGATACACCGCCATCATGATGCTCGAGAGCCCGGCGCCGGTAATGAAGTCGACGCGATCGCCGCGGATCAGACGATTGGCGGCCTCGACGGCAAGTTCCGGCTTGGCTTGATCGTCACGCACGATCAGCGTTGCTTCGCGACCGCCCATCTTGTTGCCGCGATGCTCGAGTGCGAGCTGCATGCCTTCGAGCATGTCCTTTGCGGGACTGGCGAACGGACCAGACAGGGAGTGAAGCGCGCCGATCTTCACGGGCTCCTGCGCCACAGCGGGAATTGCGTAGGTAAATGCGGCTATCGCGGCAGCCACCGACAAACGTGCGTACGACATCACCAATCCCTCCTATCCGGAAAAAGAAAAATACACGGTGTATGAAACTGGTCAAGTACGTCGGACGCGGAGGTTTTGAGCCGGACGCCGCATTTTTTTGCGGATCTCTGTTGGTTGCATGTGCAATGAACGCGCCAGCGATCAGTTACTCGGGGGTTTCGCCAGGTCCGCGAGTAGTTTCGTGCAACTCGCCAAAATGCCGCAGCGATCGCTGCTATATCGCCTTCCTCTTCCTATGCCACGTCGCAGCGAGCCTTCTTCAAGCGGAGCCAACCGCGACGGTCGATCGCCTTTGCGTTTGCTCCGCGCTTTGATTTCGCTGATGCGAAACCGCGATCTGAAACTCGCGTGAGCAGACGGCGCATGCCGGAAGCACAGCATGCATCAATTTAGCCCTTGACCATTTTATACACGAAGTATCAAATTATCCGTTGTCGGCAATCTAGGAGTTCAAATATGCGCGCCAAGACTGGGGCAAACACATCACGCCGATCGATCCTGGCAGGATTTGGCTCGCTCGCGCTTGCACCCGGAGTGTTCGCGCCAACGATCGTGAGAGCGCAAGCCAATGCGGGCGCGGGCGGCTTGGCTCCCCCCTCAAATGGATCTTTCCTGATCCCGATAATCCGCAATCTGTCGCTCGACAAAAAGCACGGGATCGAGCTCGATATTAAGCTGCACACCGACCAGAGCGTGCTCTATTCGGATTTTGCTGCGGGACGCTCCAGCCACATTTTCAGCGCTATATTCGCGGGAACGAACTTCTACGAGCGAGGTCTCCCGGTCCGCTACCTTTTCAACTATTGCACCTACAACGCCGCCTTTGCGTCCAAGGACCCGAAGATCAAATCACCCGCCGATCTGAAGGGCAAAACCATCGTTGCGCCGACGAGTTCAGGCTATTTCGGACTCGCGCTACTGTTCTTGCGGCAAAGCGGCATCGATACACGGCGCGATCTCAACATTCTAAACGCGCCGCCCTCGGGAGTTCAGACGTATCTGTTGGCGGACAAGGCTGACGCTGGGCTTCTGTTCGACCCCGGCCTCTCGAACATGCTGACACAGGGCTTCCACCTCGTAGGCGACATTAATGAGGGTGTCCGCGCCGCGCTGAAGATGAAGCCTGGCGCTCCCATCTGGGGTAGCGGCGTGACTGCACACAAGGCATGGCTCGACGAGAACCCAAAGCGGGCGATCGCAACGCTCCGTATGGTCAAGGATGCGGTGGATTTCCTGAACAAGAACCCCGCCGAAGCCGAGAAGATGATCTCGGCGTTTGCGAAGGTCCCGATTGAAGCGCTGCAAAAGAGCCGCGAGCTGAAGATTACTGAATGGGATGTGACTCTGCCCAGAGATCAAATGCAAAACCTGAAAGACCTCTTCGGTGGCTTCAAGGAATCAGGATTCCTTAAGGAAATTCCCGACTCGAATTTCTTCTACGACTGGCCTCAGGGCACATAGTCGCACCAATGACGCAGCAATCCACCGAGCTTCCCGCTCAAGAGCCATTGTCCCCACGCGGTGAGCCGTCCGATGATGACGTTGCGCCCGGCCGACGCAAGCCCCTTGCAAAGTTCGTGCGTACGATTCTCCCCCTGCTGTTGCTTGCGATTTGCTGGCAGATCGCTTCCTATTTCAGCAAGCCGTATCTGTTTCCTAGCCTCGGCAGCATCGTCGCTGAATTCTGGAAAATTCTGACGACATGGGATCTACTGTCTCAAGGGCTGGCCACATGGGCTCGGATGGTGATTTCGGTCGCTCTTTCGCTGCTCGTCGGCATCCCGATCGGCCTAGCGATGGGACTGTGGCGCGGTGCCGACGAATTCTGCCGGCCCATCGTCAAGTTCATCATGGGCATACCGGCGCTGAACTGGGTGATTATCGTCATCATCTGGTTTTCGAACACGGAGCTTCGTATCGGCTTCGTGCTGCTGATGCTCTGCACGCCGATCACCATCTTCTGCATCTATGACGGCGTGCGCTCGATCGACCCCAAACTCACGGACATGGTGCAATCGTTCGGTGCGAGCCGAGTCCAACAGATTCGCCTGTTGATGTGGCCGTTCGTCACGGCTTTCGCGTTTACGGCTGCCAAGCTGAATATCGGAAACGCGGTCAGAACGGTTATCGTTGCCGAACTGGTAGGCGCCCCCTTCGGTATCGGACGCGAACTGGACCTCGCGAAAAATGTCTTCGACATGTCTGCCGTGCTCGCCTGGACTCTGGTGATGGTCGTTATGGCGATGGGGATGACGCATCTCATTGAAATGCTGGAGCGCGTCATGTTGCGCTGGCGCGGCGACATCCATGAAAAGGCATGATTGCAACAATGGCCAACGCTTCCACATTTCTCACCGTTGACGGCGCTCGCAAGAGTTTCGCGCCCGCGAACGGCCGCAGGGTTCTTGCCATCGAAAACCTGTCATTCTCGGTAGCCGAAGGCGAATATGTAGCAATCGTCGGACCGACCGGCGCCGGAAAATCCGTTTTGTTCGACTGCCTGACGGGGCTGAAGCTGCTTGATCGGGGCAACATCACGATCGGCGGCCAGTCGGCCGAGAAGTACCGGACCACGCGGCAGGGCCGCATCACCCGCATCTTCCAGGAAGACCGGCTGTTACCGTGGCTGTCCGCAACCGACAACGCGGCATTCGGGCTGCAGATCCAGGGCGTTCCCGAGAAAGAACGGCGGGAAAAGGCTCGCGAATGGTTGAGTGCTGTCGGGCTTTCCTCCTTTCGCGATGCGTACCCCCGTGAATTGTCCGGCGGGATGCGGCAGCGCGTCAACATCGCACGTGCGTTCGCGCCCAAACCGGAAATCGTCCTGCTGGACGAAGCCTTCAGTGCGCTCGATGAAATCACCGCCGCTCGCCTGCGCGAGGACTTCAAAGCGGTGGCGCAGGCACAGAAGATGACATTCCTGATCGTGACACACAGCATCGACGAGGCGATTTTTCTCGGAAACCGGGTTCTTGTCTTCGGAGCACCGGCGCGCCTGATGGCTGACATCGCAATTCCGAATGGTACCTGGCAGGACCGTACTGTCGTCGACCGAATCCGCCAGGAAATCCGCGACTGGATCCACGCCGGCGCGCGCAAACATTGACACCTATCGATGGCAGACCAGTCTCTTCGGACCTTCGTCGACAATCTCCGCCAGCGCGGCGAGCTGGCAATCTGTTCCGACACTATCGATCCGGACGTCGACATGTCCGCGCTCGCTTGGAAGGCTTATGCCGAGCGCGGCAAAGCCTCATTGTTCACGAATATCAAGGGCCATCCGGGCTGGCGCGTGGCCAGCCAGATCGTCGCCGATCGCCGGAAATGGGCGGTTGCTCTCGGCGTAGACGAGGCGGAGGTTGTGCCGACACTTGCGCGGCGCATATCCTGCCCGATCCCTTCAATCGATATCGCTCACGCGGAAGCGCCCTGCCGCGAAGTGATCAAGATCGGGACAGATGTCGACCTGAACTCGTTGCCGGCGATGTGGACATCGGAGGACGATCCCGGCCGCTACATTGCCTCCGGCATGTGCATCGTGCGCAATCCGGAGACCGGTATTCGCAATGTGTCCTATCACCGGGCGCAGATCGTGGGCCGCAACCGCACCGGCTTCCTGATGCTGCCGCGCCAAGCGGCAGCTATCGCGGCACTCTACAAAAAGCTCGGACGTCCCATGGAAGTCGCCATGGTCATCGGGGCGCATCCAATGATCGGCTTTGCCGGCGCTTTCGTCGCACCCTTCGGCGTCGATGAGATGACGATCGCCGGCGGCCTGCTCGGCGAACCCATCCGGATGACGAAATGCCAGACCGTCGATCTGGAGGTCCCTGCGGATGCCGAAATCGTGCTGGAAGGCGTAATCTCTGCGGACGAGGACCTGGCCGAGGGGCCTTTTGGCGAAGTTACCGGCACCTATGGTTACGGTGGAAATACGAGATCCTTTACGGTCAAGGCGGTCACGCATCGCACCGATCCAATCTTCTACGCTATGTCTTGCGGATTACCGCCGAGCGACACCCACTCGATCGTGAATCTGACGATCGAGATGCGACTCTGGCAGCATCTGCGTGAAATCGACGGCGGGGACCTTGACCTGCTCGACCTGCGTTGCCTCGGTGGCGTGTCCCCCATGCTGCTGGTGCTGCAGGCGCGACGATATCTGCCAGGTCAGGCCAAGGCGGCGATGCTGGCAGCTCTGTCGAGCCCATATCTTCACCCCAAATTTGCCGTGGCAGTCGACGAGGACATCGACCCCGGCAATGTCGAGCAAGTCATGTGGGCCATTGCGACACGCGTGAACGCGGCAACCGACATCACGAAAATCGATTCGACGCGGGTATTCGCGCTCGACACTCCCTCCCCCAGCGAACCAGGCGTGAGCGGCGGCTCACGCATTGGCACGAAGATGCTGATCGACGCGACCAAGCCGTTCAACGGTAACGAAACTGCGTTCGACGCCGCCCTGCCACCGGGCCATGCAAGCGTAGAGCTCAAAGACTATCTCGGCGAACTCCTGCAATGACCATCGACGCACTCGGCGCGATCCAGGAGGCCGGCAAGCTGGTAAACGTGAGCAAGCCTGTCGATCCTGCGCGCAACCTCGCCGCCGTCGCACGCGCGATATTCGAGGCGCACGGCAAAGCCTCACTGTTCGAAGACATTCCTGGATTTGCAGCGTGGCGGGTTGCAGGACACCTGTTGGCCGATCGCAGCATGTGGGCCGCGGCCTTCGATTTGCGCGAGACCGAGCTCCTGCCGACGCTCCGAAAGCGGATGTCTACACCGATCGCGCCGATACGGATTGCGGAGACGCCGTTCGACCACGTGCGGGCGCGGGTGGACTTCGGCGCGCTCCCACTTCCCGTCATTGCGGAAAGAGACAGCACGCCGCAGTTTGCAGCTATTGCCACGGCCTTCGACCCATACAACGGGAGAGATGCTGCGGCCCTTATTCAACTCAAGGTTCGAGGCAACCACCAACTCGCGATCCTCGACATGCCTCCATCGCTGAGGCGTGTCCATGATGCCTACGCCTCGGCCGGTCGCTCGATGCCAGTCGCGCTCGCTGTCGGAGTGGACCCGGCATTGTATCTCGCAGGCGCGATGGCGCTGGGGCGGCGGCAGGTCGACTTTTCGCTCGCCGGAGCGCTCCGAGGCAATGCCCTCGAGATCTTTACATTGGACGGCGTTCCGGCGCCTGCTCGAGCGGAGTATGTCATCGCCGCTGAAGTCGCGACCCAGAGCCCTCCCGGATCGGACGCGAGCAGTAATCTGATCGGCACTTATTCCAGGCCGCAGACCACGCATGTCGTTGTCTGCGATGCGATCCACCGGCGGTCCCATCCGGTGCACTGGTCGATTTCTCCGACAACCCTTCTGGCGATGGCAACCGAACTGCTCCTGTGGGAGCACATCCAGAACATCGAAGGCGGCATCGACATTCTGGATATCCGCTGCCTGCCGTATGCCGGCTCGCTCGTTGCCGTGGTGAAAATGCGCCCGCGCGTACAGGGACAGGCAAAGACCGCCCTGCTCGGCAGTCTCTCAGGCCCCGCCTATTGGTTGAAATTTGTCATCGCGGTCGACGAAGATATCGACGCCGCAAGCATCCGCGACGTTTTCTGGTCAATCGCAAGCCGGACCCATGCCGCAATCGATGTCGAGACGATTGATGGCTTGCGGATGCTCCATGCCGATCCGACGGCAACGCGTGTACTCGGCAGACCGTGTGTCGGGTCAATTGGCTCGCGTTGGTTGATCGATTCTACGATGCCGGCCCTGTCGCAACCTGAGCGTCGCGTATCATTTCGACGTGCGCTGCCGAAGAACTTCGATAGCGTGAAACTATCTTCGTACCACTTTGAATAAGCGTCAAAAGATAACACGGGGTCGCGAACACTGAAGGATTCTATCACGTCGCTCAAACATACGTGGCGCTGACGACAGCAAGTCGTGGCCATTGATAGCGGGCGCCGCGAACCTTTCGCATGCCGCATTGAGCCCCAGCCAAATGTCGATCATTATCAGACCTCAGTCTTGCGAGCTCCATGCTCTAACGGGCGGCGTTCCAGGCCAGGCTCATACGGCGCCAATGGCAGACCTCGTTGCACTCTGGCGATCCAGTCGGGGTTCGCGAGAAGCGACCGTGCGATCGATACCATCGATGCTCCGCTCAGACGCATCGCGTCAACGCAATCCTGCAGAGAAGTCATGCCGCCGTTAGCGATCACCGGCATATCAGGTAGCGACCGGCATATCGTTTGAACGAGGGGCTCACCCCATAACTCCGGACGAACGGCCTTACGGGTCGTGACATGCAGGATATCCGCGCCGGACTGCTTCATCGCCTCCGCAATCGATATCACCTCTTCCCGTCCTCCCGGCGGGGCGTAGCGCGGATCATCCATCTTGTAGAGCGAGAAATTGAAGCTCAGAGGCACTTCACCGATCTCCCCGCGAATCGCCTCCAGTATCTGAGCGGCGACTTTCAATCGCCGATCGAGCGATCCGCCAAACTCATCGTCACGACGATTGGTGCTCGCGGAAAGGAAATCGTCGATCAGATAGCCTCTGGCGCCGTGCACCTCGACGCCATCGAACCCGACCTCCACGGCCCGTCTCGCAGCACGAGCAAATGACTCCACGATGGACCTGATCTCGGTCTGCGTCGCCGCCCGCGCCGCAATATTCGGCCGGCCGGTTTGCCACGTCATGCCGGACGCTTGTCCGTCGGACGCGGCCAGATGCAGGGGATTCAGTCCAGGCTCCGCCAGACGCCCGCCGTGTTGCAACTGCGCGAAAATCATGCCTCCGGCAGCATGAACGGCCTCGACGACATCGCGCCACGTATCGCGCTGCGCATCGGTCGCCAGTCCGGGCTGATTGAAATAGGCGCGGCTCGAGATCTCGTCGATGAACGCCGCTTCGGTGAAAATAAGCCCCACCCCTTCGCGGGCATATCTTCCATAATACTCCGCCATGCCGCGGGACACGGTACCGTCCGCGTTGGCCTGCATGCGCGACATCGCCGCAACGGCGATACCGTTCCGCAAGGTGAGCCGCCCCAAACTGACAGGTTCGAACAATGTCATCCGGATCGCTAGGCTGCCGACTTTGCTGCCGGCCCCTTCGGCACTCGCGCCCCGACCGACAGGGACTTGTTCAACCGATCCGCCGCCGCGGTCAGCTTTGGGAACAGGCGCTTGATGGCGTCGTCCTCCCTAATCCCGGCCTGATTAAGGCTCGCATTCAACGCTGCGATGACACGTCCGTCCGACTGACGGATCGGCACGGACAAGCCGCTGATATTGTCTTCCATTTCGCCGCTGACCCACGCATAGCCTTGCTGACCGACGTCCATGATCACCCGTCTTAATTTCACGGGTTCAACAATCGTCTTCGCCGTATACGGCTTCAGCCTTGCGCGAGCGAAATAGGATTCAAGCTGGGTTGCGTTCAGCCCCGCCAGCAAAATGCGGCCGGCGGAATGGCAATAGAGCGGCAGCCGCGATCCGATCGTGACACCCTGACTCAGTATTCTCTGGACCGGAATGCGAAGGACGTAGACCAGTTCGGTGTCATCCTGGACTGCGATGCTGCACGTCTCGCCAAGATCCTCCACCAGTTCTTCGAGGACCGGATCCGCAAACGCCCAGAGTGGCATCGAGGCCAGATAGGCGTAACCCAGCGAAAGTACTTTCGGAGTCAGGATAAAGTGCCGGTCTCCCTGACGCGTGACAAATCCGAGATCCTCCAGCGTCATCAAAATTCGACGCGCGGAGGCACGAGTCAAATTGGTTGCGCCCGCAGCGTCCGCGAGCGTCACCGCAGGCGTCTCACTGCTGAACGCCTGGATCATCGACAGGCCCTTGGCCAGACCATTGACGAAGTGCTTCGCCCTCGGCTTGTCGTGCGCCGCTTTGACCCGTTTCTTGCTTGAGCCTGTCTTTGATCCAGTTGGCTTTCTCGCCGACGACCGGCGTACAGCGTCCCGCATGACCGACTGCGCCTCCCTCATACATGGCCCATCTCTACCAAAGCGTCCGCCGCCACAAACGCATCGGGGCCAATTATGAGCGGATTTATATCGACAGATTTTATCCGTCCAGCCTGATCGTGGATCCAGGACCCGAGATTGACGGCAGCATTCGCGATTTGCCGCACCGGCCAGGGGGTCTCTCCGCGCACGCCTGGAAACAACGCGGCGATTCTCAGTTCGCCCATTCTTTCTGCCGCGTAGTCGGAATCGAAGGGATACACCAGCGTCACTAAGTCGGGCATCGACTCGACGTACTTTCCGCCGTCCCCAATCATGACAACTGCGCCAAACTGCTCGTCCCAGCGACCGCCGATCACTATTTCACGACGGCCCGACTGCATCGTTGCAACGATGACCCCTTCGGAGCTCTTGTTCATGTCACTGACGCGCCGGGATATTGCTTCGAATGCGGCCAGGGCGTCGTCGCGGTTACTGATGGAAAGATGCACCAAGCCATACTCGCTCTTGTGCGGGATGTCGGGGGAGCACGCTTTGATGACCCAGGGACCCGGCAACATGTCGAGGGCCGCTCTCAGTTCGTCGCTGTTCTGGCACAGCCGGTAAGGAACCGTGGGAATGTTGATTTCGCCGATGCAACGCAGACTGTCATGTTCGGACATAAACCGGCCATTTCGGTTTTGTCCCACGGCCACAGGCCTCTGCGCCGCTGCTCCACGCCGGATGCGTGCCGCCTCTCGACGCAACCGCGAAACACACGCGAGCTGCGACAACGCAAACATCGCATCCTCGTCATGCGCGAATGTCGGAACGCCAGCTTGCTCGAACAGAGCACGCGTGCTTTCGAGCGGGCTCGCGACAACTGTCGGCTTGCCGGTCCGCGTCATGAACTCGGCCGCGTCGCGCGCGAATTGCGGGACGTCGTAGCCCTTGCCGGACATCGGCAGGCTTATAAAGAATGCATCAGCCAGATCGTTCTGGGCGACGATCGGCAGAACTTGGCCGAACAATCTGCTGTTGCTCAAAAGGGCGGCGGTGAGGTCGATCGGGTTTTCGCTGCTGGCGAATGCCGGCAGGACGGCTTCAAGCTCCTGCCTCACCGATGCGGGCAGCGGCTGCATGTCCAGCTGGTGCCGTTCCGCAGCGTCAGCCGACATCACGCAACAGGCACCTGAATTGCTGATGGAGATCAGGCGAGACCCGTTCATCTGCAGACCACGCATGAGAAGACGCGCGGAGGACACGAGGGAGCGCTCATCGGCGACACGCAAAATACCGTGCTGACGAAAGAAAGCGTCGAGAACCTTGTCCTCGGTCGCCAAAGCGCCGGTGTGAGAACTCGCAGCAGCCTGACCTCGCTTCGATACTCCGGCTTTCAACGCCAAAATCGGGACGCCCCGGGCATGCGCGATCCGTGCTGCTTCGGCCAGAACTGAGGGCTTTCGGACGGCCTCCATATAGACCATGATCAGCCGCACGCTTTCATCCTCGGCAACGGCCAGGGCCAGATCAGAAACCGTGAGATCGCATTCGTTCCCGGTGGCATGGGCGTGACGCACACCGATCCCCTCAGCGCGCAAGAACGCGTACGGGACCACACTCATCGCCCCGCTCTGGCTGATGATCGCCACTGGACCGTCTTGCGGCGGCACTTCGCCAATCAGCGTTGCAAAACTTGCAATCGCGCCGCAGCCGAAGTTGACCAGCCCCTGCGTATTGGGCCCGACCAGGCGCATGCCTTTTGCCCGGGCGGCATGCAGCATACGCTCCTGGGCCAGCCTGCCTTCCTCTCCGGTCTCGGCGAAACCGGACGAAATAATGACTCCAACCCGAACGCCGGCAGCCGCACAGGCCTCAACGGCGTCCACGCATGACGCGCCTGGAACGCATACGATGGCCATGTCCGGGACTTCCGGCAGCGAAGCGATATCGGGATACGACGTCAGCCCCTGGATCACGGGACGTGTCGGATTGACGGGATAAATCCGGCCACGAAATCCATGCGCCAACATGTATTTGATAGGGCGTCCGCCGATCTTCTCTGGATTTTCGGACGCACCGACAATCGCAACCGACGACGGATTCAGCGCAGCGTGGACCCATTCCTCCGCAGTCGCCCCCAGCCCGATTGTCACTGTCGGCCCCCCTGAGACAACTCGGACGTTCCACCAAAGTCAATCCACACGGATTTACTGCGCAAGCAGCCTTCAGTTCCGGCGCGCCCTGATCCCTTGCTGAAGCCAGACTGGCCGTACCCGCCAAACGGACTGGTCATCGTTTTCGGGGTCCATGAATCCAGTGTCCGCCGGGCGCTCGGATCGCGTGCGGATCGCAGGCATATGCAAGGGTATTCATCAGGGGGCACTATTTCCAAACGGGTTGCCGCTTTTCGCGATAGGCGCGCATTGCCTCGGCAAAGTCGTCAGAGGCGAGCCCTCGTTCCTGGTAATCCATGTAGGTCGTCATCGCGTCGTCGAAATCCATCGCCAGCACTTCGTTCATGGCGCGTTTGGTCGCCCGGACTCCCTGCGACGAAAGCGCAGCAATTTTTTCGATCGCGGCATCGAACTCGCTTTCGCGGCTCTCATCGGACACCAGCCTCGAAACCAATCCAATTCGTAGCGCCTCTTCGCCATTGATCGGCTCGCCGAACAACGCCAGATCCTTGGCTCTCCCCATGCCGACGAACCTGGCGAGCCGCCACACCGACAATCCCGGCAAAAGCCCTTCACGTCCCGCGGGCAGGCCGAATTGCGTCGACGGCGTTGAAATACGCAGATCGCACGCAATGGCCAGTTGGACGCCTGACCCCAGCGCATAGCCGTGGATCAACGCGACGGCGATCTTGTCCATCGTTTCGATGATGCGAAGACACTCCTCCCAGAGGCGGAAATTGCGCTCATCGATGCTGTCGGTCGACAACTCCTTCAAATCTATCCCGCTGCTGAAGGCGCGGCCGGCGCCTCGAAAGGCAACAACCCGCACCTTATCGTCGGCCGCGGCATGCGCGAGAGCGGATTTCAGATCCCACTTGCTCGGATAGTCGAACGCGTTCAAACGCTCGGGACGATTGAGCGTCACGGTCGCTACGCGACCGTGCACCTCATACTTGAGATTTGGATAATCGATGATCATGGGCTTTCCGGCTATTGCACTTTCACGCCGGCTCGCTCGACAACGTCCTTCCACTTCTCGGTTTCGGACGCGATGAACTTGCCAAACTCCTCGCGGCTGTTCGCAATGAGAGTCACACCTTGAGCCTTCAGTTTCTCAGCCACCTCGGGATCTTTGAGCGCCTTGATCATCTCGGTGTTCAGGCGGTCCAGAATCGGCTTTGGCGTCGCGGAGGGCGCGACGAAACCGAACCACGCCGTGGCGTCGAAGCCCTTCACGCCGGCCTCACCGACAGTCGGAACGTCGGGGAGCGAGTCGGACCGGCTGGCGCTGGTCACCGCGAAGGCGCGCAGTTGACCGGATTTGGCCAACGGCATCGCTGTCGGCAGATTATCGAACATGATGTTGACGTGTCCGCCCAGCAGATCTTGCAATGCCGGCGCGCTGCCACGGTACGGAATGTGCCGGATGTCGATATTCCCGAGGAGCTTCAGCATCTCGCCATTGAGATGGCCCGTTGTCCCGGTCCCCATCGAGGCGAATGTGACGGCGTTGGGATTAGCCTTGGCGTAGGCAAGCAGTTCCTTCATGTCCTTGGCCGGCACGGAGCTGTGCACCAGCAGGACATTGGGAACGGTACCTGCGAGGGTTATCGGAGCGAAGTCCTTGTCGGAATCATATCCGAGACCGGTATAGAGCCATTTATTGATCGCAAGCAGGCTCACGGGAGCGGTCAGGAGCGTGTATCCGTCGGGTGCCGACTTCGCCACGAATTGCGCGCCGACATTTCCGCCGGCTCCAGAACGATTTTCGACGACAACCGGCGTCCCCATGTTAGCCGACATTTTCGCACCAACGGCGCGTGCGATGATGTCGTTGGTGCCACCGGGGGCATAGGGCACGACCAGCGTGATTGGCTTTGTTGGGTAATCCTGAGCCAGCGCGGCGGTGGAAAGAGCCAGCGCAAAAACAGAAGCAAGACACGCTCGAATCATATTCGTACTCCTCGGATATGGGGCGACGATGAGATCGCGTCGCCGAGTGCCAAAGTAATCGAGAGTTTCCCCGGTGCTTCTTCCCTCAGCTTGTTCGTGTGTATTCCGGCTCGGTCAGAACGTTGATGACCACCTGCCGACGCTCGCGGCGCACCGTATCCATGGCCTGCTTCAGCGCGGCCGGAACATCGGCCGCCTTCTCGACCCGCAAGCCAAGACCGCCACTCGCTTCGACTATGCGTTCGTAATCCGGAGCGGGTTCAAGCGTCGCGAAGACCGGCTCGTTCCGCATCGCGGCGGCGCCTGTCGGATACATCGAGAGCGTCGCACGATGGACCGCCGCCCAGCGGCGATTGTTGTAGATCACCGTGATGAACGGCAGGCCGCGGCTCGCACTGACGAAATGCGTTGGAGTCGGATTGCCGAACATGTAGGTGCCGTCGCCAACCGTTGCGAAGACCGTCTGGTCGGGACGGGCCATCCGTATGCCGAGAGCCGTTCCCATCGCCCATCCCAGCCCTCCTGCGGGGCTGTGCGAGAAGTACCGGCCGGGCTCGTTGATGCGAAGATGCTCAAGCGCGAACGTGTATTCGTTTACGATCGTACATTTCTCGTCCATGGCCTCGGCAATGCAGCGGGACACATAGTGGTTGGTGAGCCGGTCTTCGCCGCCCGTCGTCGCATGCTTTCGACGCGTTGCCTTCTCGAGCCATGCGTTGTCGCTCATAGGAGCTGGGCTCTCCTCAGTCAGCGCGCGAAGTATGGACGCGGTATCACCCAGCAGCGTTAGGTCGGACCGGAAGCTTCGCATCGGATAGTCGAGGCAAAGCGGATCGCGTCCGATCTGGACGATCCTGGTGTCCGGCGACGGCGACGCCGTTTCGGGAAGCCAGGGCACATCGCAGTCGATGACGAGGATAAGATCGGCATCAGGCACCAGGGCTGTCGGATCATAGCCCGCATGCGTCGGCAGCGAGCACGGCACGTTCAGGAAACGCGGACGATACTGGACCACCGGAATTCCGCGGTCGGCCGACAGTTTGGCCAGTGCCTCGAAGCCGTCTCGCGTCCTGCCGGTGTCGGCCGTGATGATGAGCGGGCGTTCGGCCTTGGCGAGCCATTTCGTGCACAACGCCAATTGTTCTTCAGGTGGCAGTCCCAACAATGCAGGCGCCTGATGACCCAGACTGTCCGATTGGCTCTCCGGCGCGTCTGCCGCAAGCACCTCGCGTGGCAGCACAAGATAGACCGGCCCAGCCGGTTCAGACTGGCACACGGCCAATGCGCGATCGACAACCTCGGTAATCTGTGCGGGATCGCGCAGCTCATAATCCCACTTGACCATTTCGCGGATCATGCCGCCCTGGTCGAACATCTCCTGCGCCCAATTGATGTAATTGTTTCGAGCGCCGAGGCGGCCCTGCTCCAGCACCGGCGTGCGCCCGGCGGCGAGGACCATCGGAATATGTTGCCGTGCCGCGTTGAATACGCCGAGCAAGGCATTCGCCGTGCCAAGTCCGACATGGACCATCACCACCTGCGGCTCGCCGGTTACGAGGGTCACGCCATACGCCATCGCCACGGCGACGTTTTCATGTGGCACAACGACGGGTTCGATCTCGATTGAGCCTTGCGACAGCGCCTCGATGATGGGCGGAAAGTCGGTGCCGGCATTTCCGAAGATATAGCGCACGCCTCGCCGGCTCAGATGCCGGAGAAACCGCGATGCGGTGGATGTTTCTGCCGCGCAAAGATCCGCTTTCACGCCACGCCACCCAGATATGCAATTGCCCGAATTTCAATAAGCGCGTCCGGACGAACCAGTCCTGACACCTTGACGCCCGTCGCTGCCGGATAGGGTCCGTCACCGAACACCTCACGACGGACGATGGCCGTCTTTTCGTAGTCTTCAAACGATGTGACGTAATCGACCGTTTCGACGATCGAACCGAAATCCGCTCCGGAAGCCTGCAAAACCTCACCGATCTTTTTGTAGATCTGCCGTGCTTGCGCGGCGATGTCGCCCACGCCGACGATCCGGCGCGTCTCGTCGGTCGCGGTCATTCCGGAAATGTAGAGAAAGTCACCGGCGCGGACGGCGGACGAAAACGTCGCTTTTGAACCGAGGCCGTCCATGCGAATGGCTTTAAGACTTGGATGCATGTTCAGGCCACCGCCAAGGTCGATTTAAGGAGGAACGTTTGCGACACGCTGGCCTTCAACACGTTGTCCTCGGAAACGATGTCAATGTCGAAGCGGACCAGCGACAGCCCGTTCGACTTCGGCTGCAGATCGCCAACGCGATTTCGGATCGCCACCAATTCGCCCAGATAGACCGGGGACACGAACTGGGCACTCACGCCGACCATGGCGACCATGCTGTCGTGCAACCGCTCGGATATCGACGTTGCGCCAAGCGCCGTCATCGCCACGATAAGCAGTCCATGCGAGATCGGCGCCTTGAGCCCGCGGCTTCTGGCGTAATCCTCGTTGTAGTGAATCGGGTGTTTGTCACCCGTCAGAGCGGCAAACGCTGAGAAGGCCCGCTCATCCAGAACGACCTTGCGTTCGGCAACCGTATTCCCGACCTGAAGATCACTCGCGGCGATCTGGCCGCCGTCTTCATCCGGCATCGGCGCAGCGTGAAGAGCCATCACCGCAGCGACACGCTGCCGACAAGAGCGACATTCCCGCCCGACACGGCCTCGACATTTCCGTCGTCTGCGACCTCAACGACGAAGCGGTCACCGGGACAAACCGGACCGATCCATTTCGTCTTGAGATGGCCGCGCTTGAGCCATTCCTCGCCATACTTCGCCGCACCGAGGTCGGCGGCGAATGCCGTCATGTGCGGACCGTGCAGCAACGTGCCGCGGAAGCCGCGCGCCAGTGCATAATCATGGTCGTAGTGAATGATGTCGTTGTCACCGTTGATGCGCCCATAGGCATCGATCATTGGCTGCGTGATCTCGAGTTCGCGTTTCATATTCATTCCGGGACATGAAAGGTATTGATCAATGTTGCGATAGGCGACCCATCGTCGGTGGCGAACTTCGCCTCCCACTTGATGTAATGGCGTCCCCGCTTCTCGAATTTTTGCAGCACACGACCGGTCGCAACGATGGACGTGGTCTCGTCAGCCCAGATCGGCCGACTCCATTGCATGTCGAGATCCGCCATCACGATCCCCTGGTTCGGCGGATATGTCTGATAAATGGGCACGGTCATGTATGGCAGAAGCACATTGGGCGGGGCCGCCTGCCTGCCATCGACGCGATACAGCGATCGATCAGCCTGAACCGCGTCGAAGTACTCCTCGACGAGTTCGGGCGTGAGGTCGAAACGGACCGGCCCGAGCTCCGCACCTTCCGAAAAATCTGCGTAAACCGAACCCCTGACGCTACCCTCGCGCGGCTTAATTTCACTCGGTCTTGTCATGCCCCACCTGTGCGATATGCGCACATTAGTTGTGCTATGCGCACAATGTAATTGGCGTCGAACAGGCGAGTCAAGCCGCTCGCCTGCCTCACAACAGAGCGACGATGGCAAAGTTCTTGGGCAGTAGACGACCACCGCTGCCAAACGGGCGACCGGCGGGCCACGTCGTCGCCTATGGCGGAACCGTGAGAGGTTCGCTCAAGGCCGCGCGCTCTTTATTTCAAGCAGACCAAGTGCGGCATCATCGCGCCGGCCGTGCCTCAGCTTTTCACGGCCCATATGGGATTGAGCCTGACACGCGATCGCGAACCAACGCGGCGTGAATGACACCTTCAACGACAACGATTAAGATGGAGGATGAATTCCGAATTGTAAAAGGCCCGAAAGTCTCATCACTGCAGCCGAAAGGCCTCCCCTAAACTCGGGCGCCCATCCCTTCATCGCAGCTGGCTGCAACTCATTTGGCCACTGGAAATTGCGGCGCGGGCTCAATCTCAGCCCAGCACTCGCCAAACCCAAGTTCGCGATAAATGTTACTTCGACATCTTCCTTGAAATGAAACCCGGTCGCCGTTCTCTAGAAAAATTCGCCGTTCGCCGCCAACTTCAAACGCCGTTGTTCCAGACGTCAATTCCAGCAGGCTGCTCAACTGCGACTTGTCTGGACCTGAAATGGTACCGGTTCCGACCAGATCCCCACTCGCAAGATTGCAGCCGCCACTCGCGTGATGGGCAACCATTTGCGCGGGTGTCCAATAAAGATATCGGCTGTTTGACGTGATGATGGTCTGGCTCGACTCCCCCGCCTCCCGCATTTTCCGAGTCGAGTAGCGCACTTCCAGGTCGACATTCAATCCGCCGCGCTCCTGATCCGCCTGCGAGAATAGATAAGGTAGCGGCTTCGGATCATCCACAGCACGCTCCATGGCAGGCACTCGGAATGGCGCGAGTGCGTCCGCGGTAACTACCCATGGAGAGATTGTGGTACCGAAATTCTTTCCGAGGAAAGGGCCCAGCGGAAACATCTCCCAGCGCTGGATATCTCGTGCGGACCAATCGTTCAGCAGGCAGAAGCCGAAAATCTGCTCGGCCGCCTGTTCGATCGGAACAGGGCTTCCCAGGCGATTTCCTTTGCCGACGAAGAATCCCATTTCCAGTTCGATATCCAGGCGCTCGGACGGTCCGAAATACGGGTTCTCGTCGCTGCCACGGAGAAACTGGCCAAGCGGCCGGCGCACCGGTTTCCCGCTTACCTGAACCGAAGACGCGCGACCGTGATAGGCAATCGGAATCCATTTGTAATTCACGGGGAGAGGATTGTCCGGCAGCATCAAAGCGCCGGCAGCGATGGCGTGATAGATGCCGGCATAGAAATCGGTGTAGTCGCCGATCGATGTCGGCAGATGCAGCGTGCATTGGTCAGCCGGACACAACAGGGATTGACGATGCTTGCGAACGGCCTGAGAGGCCTTGATGTCCAGCAGGTCCGCCACAGCACGCCGCAAGGCGCGCGCGAACCGAAGGTCGAGCGCCATCAGCCCATTGAGATTGCCGGCTTTCGTCGAAGCAAGGGCTTCGGCCGCTTCACCCTTGAGCATTTCGAGCTCGGCGCAAGCGCGCAAATCGAGAATCTGATCGCCGATAGCGATGCCGCAGCGGATATCGCGTCCCGGCGCCGAAAAGACCCCGAAGGGCAGATTCTGAATCGGAAAATCCGAAGCCGGATCGTTCGCCGCTTCGATCCAGCTCATCCGCGCCGGATCATGAGTCTCATCGAGTCCGATCATTCACTTCTCTCCAGCCACTTGGATGGCGGTTTCAAGTCTCGATCCGGGTGCGGCCGGCCCTTTCGGCGACGGGATTTCATGCCGCGCATTGGCGCCGACACGGCTGCGCCACAGGATCAGCAATTGACCGTAGACGCCGTGGCGGAGCACGAGCACACAGGCCATGAAAATAAGGCCCTGCGTGACCGTGACCCACGAACCCATCTCGGCGAGATAACTTTCGATGGCAATCATCGTCATCGCGCCGAAGACCGGACCCAGGATAGTTCCGAGGCCGCCGACAAGCGTCATCAGCACGACTTCGCCCGACATCGTCCAGTAGAGGTCCGTCAGTGAAGCCAGTTGGAACACCAGGACCTTGGTCGCGCCGGCAAGGCCGGAAAGACCAGCCGAAATCACGAATGCGAGCGTCTTGTAGCGATTGACCTCATATCCGAGCGAAATGGCACGGGGCTCATTATCCCGGATCATCCGCAGTACCTGGCCGAACGGTGAGCGAATCGTACGGTAATAGATCAGGAACCCGATCCAGAAGATCGCCAGCACAACAATGTATAGCGTGATCGTGTTGTCGAGCGATATGACCCCAAACAGCCGGCCTCGCGGAATCTCCGGCAGCCCGTCGTCCCCGCCCGTCCATTTGGCCCTGAGCGCATAAAAGTACACGACCTGCGAAAGTGCCAGCGTGATCATCGCGAGATAAATGCCGCGGCGACGGATCGCGATCAGAGCGAATATCAACCCCAGTATCGCAGCCGAGGCCGCCCCGCAAAGTATGGCGATCTCTGTGGTGACACCGGTATTCTTCAGCAACGCGCCGGTGACATAGGCTGCCCATCCGAAAAATGCGGCATGTCCGAACGACAGCAACCCGACCCGGCCCAGCAGCAGATTGAAGCCGCAGGCAAACAACGCAAAGCACAGCGCCTTCATGACGAAGACCGGATAGACGAAGAGTGGCAGAATGCATGTCACCGCGACAAGCGAAACCACCCAGATCCAAGACAGCTTCGTTTCCTCGACTGCATCGGCAAGATGTTCCTGCATCGGACCCTTGCCGATATCCCGGCCGAACAATCCGCTCGGTCGGACCAACAAGATCAAGGTCATGACGATGAAGATCACGACATTGGAAGCCTCGGGATAGAAATATTTGGTCAGACCTTCGGTGAAGCCTAGCAGAAAGCCTGCAATTACTGACCCGAACAGCGAGCCCATGCCACCGATCACCACCACGGCAAAGACCGTGATCATGATGTCGGCACCCATCAGCGGACTGACCTGATAGATCGGCGCCGCCAGCACCCCGGCCAGCGCCGCCAGCGCAGAGGCGAGCCCGTAGACGATGGTGATCAGCTTAGGAACGCGAATGCCGAAGCTGCGAACAAGCAACGCATTCTCCGTCGCCGCACGAAGCCGGGCCCCGATTGCCGACCTCTCGATCAGCACCCAGGTCGCGAAGCAGACGAGCACGGCAAAGCCGATGACCCAGGCCCGATAGATCGGCAGATACATGAAACCAAGATGGATGCCGCCCTGCAGCAATTCGGGGATCCCGTAGGTCTGCGGGACCGAACCGAAGCGTTGCTGCATGAGCCCCTGCACCAGTAACGCGATGCCAAAGGTCAGCAGGAAGCCGTAGAGGTGATCGACCGAATAGATTCGACGCAGCAGCAATCGCTCAGCGACCATGCTGCCAAGACCGACCAGCGCCGGTGCCACCAGCAGCGCGCCCCAGTAGTTCACGCCGAAATTCACGAGCAACAGCCAGGCCAGCATGCCGCCCAGCATGTATTGGACGCCATGCGCGAAATTGATGACGTTCAGTAATCCGAAAATGATCGCAAGACCCAGGCTCAGCAGGGCGTAGAAGGCGCCGTTGATTAATCCAAGTAGGACCTGTGCGAAGAAGGCTGCTGGAGTGAAATTTGCAATCAGCGACATCGTTACACCCCCAGGTAATTCGCAACCTGCTCGCGGCGAGTTGCGAATTCGCGATTTGTCATGGAGTCCACGACCCGTCCGCTTTCGATGATGTAGTGGCGATCCGCGACCTTGGCGGCGAATGGCGTATTCTGCTCGACGAGCAGAATCGTGTAGTCCTCTGCCTTCAGAGCCTGCAGGACATGCCGTATCTGCTTGATGATGACCGGGGCCAGCCCTTCGGTCGGCTCGTCCAGGAGAAGCACGCGCGCTCCGGTCCGCAGAATGCGGGCGATCGCCAGCATCTGCTGCTCGCCGCCGGACAGTTTGGCCCCGGGATTGTTCAGCCTCGGCTGTATATTCGGAAACAGCGCGAAAATCCTGTCGAGCGACAGACCCTCGCGACGCGGCAGCGCCGGCGGCAACATCAGATTTTCCCGAACGCTGAGGCTGGAAAAGATGCCGCGCTCCTCCGGACAATAGGCAATCCCGCGCAGCGCAATGTCTTCTGGAGCCTGGCCGAGAATGTTCTCGCCACGGTGCAACACGGCACCGCTGGAGCGGGCGAGCATTCCCATAATTGCCTTGAGAGTCGTTGTCTTGCCGGCACCGTTGCGTCCAAGCAGCGTTACCAGTTCTCCGGATTTCAGCGTCAGGTCGATGCCTTGGAGGACATGCGCCTCCCCGTACCAGGCTTGCAGATTTTCGACGGAGAGGAGCGGCCGATCCGCGTCGCTAGTCGACATCGTCGTCGTCCTCCGTTCCCAGATAGGCTTCGACGACCTGACGATTGTTGGCGACTTCAGGATAGCGTCCGGTCATCAGAACGCGCCCGCGAACCAGGACGCTGATGACGTCCGAGAGCTCGGCGACCACCGAAAGATTGTGCTCGATCATCAGCACGGTACGGCCTTGAGCGGCGCTCTGGATCAATGCGGTGATGCGCGCCACCTCTTCGCGCGAAATCCCGGCCATAGGCTCGTCGAGCAGCAGAAGCTTGGGCTCGAGCGCGAGCGTGGTGCCGAGTTCCAGCGCGCGCCTGGCGCCGTACGATAATTCTCGCGCGGGGATGTCCCGCAGGTGCGCGAGGCCGACCTGGTCGAGATATTCTTCGGCCCGCGCGTCGAGCCTCGACAGCGCGCCGCCACCAGCCAGGAAACGAAAGGTGCCGCCGGCACGGCGCAGCAGCGCCGCACGCACATTTTCGAGCGCCGACATGCTCTCGAAGGTCGACGATATCTGAAACGAACGCACCATTCCGGCCTGCGCCAGACGCGCCGGCGCGACCTGAGTGATATCGCGGTCCTCGAAAAAAATCCGACCGCCTGTCGGCTTCAGGAATTTGGTCAGGATATTGAAGAAAGTCGTCTTGCCCGCTCCGTTCGGGCCAATGACCGCGTGGATCGTGTGCTCACGCACGTCGAGGTTCACGCCATCGACCGCGCGAAACCCGCCAAAATCCATGGTTAGATCGTCGGCTCGAAGAATCGAATTGCTCATGGTCGCAGGTCCCGACCATCGGCGGACACGACGATCCGTGTCGGCCGATGGCGTCAGACGATGGCGGGCGGGCTGAGTAGCGAAGTTACTTCTTCAGCAAGGGGCACTCGCTTTCGGCGAGCGGCAGCGCAGCGTCGTCGGCTGGAATGGTCCTGACGAGCTTGAAGATGTCCCACTCGCCTTTGGATTCGGCGGGCGTCTTGATCTGCCACAGATAGAAGTCGCGCATCAGACGACCGTCAACACGCAAGCTTCCCTTCGCGGTATGATCTTCGACCGGCATGGCGCGCATTTCCTTGACGACCGCATCGACATCGGTAGTGCCGGCCTTCTGCATTGCCTTCAGATAGTGCAAGGTCGCGCTATAGGTACCGGCATGATTCATCGTCGGCATCGAGCCGGCCTTGTCCTGGTAGCGTTTGGACCAGCTCCGCGCCGCGTCGTTCATGTCCCAGTAGAAGGAATTGGTGGCGTACAAGCCCTGCCCGATCTTGGTGCCGATGCCCTTGGCGAAGGGCAGCCAAAGCAGCATGCTGGACATCCGTTGGCCACCGGACATGATGCCGAATTCCGAGGCCTGCTTGACCGCGGCCGCGATATCGCCTCCGGTCATCACGATCACCTTCGCCTTTGAGGCTTGAGCAGTCAGCACGAAGGAAGAGAAATCCTGATTGGTGAGCGGGAATGTGGACGTGCCGAGCACCTTGCCGCCGCGCTTGTTCACGATCGCGGTCGCATTCTGCTGCAACTGATGGCCAAACACGAAGTCCGGCGTCAGGAAATACCAGGTATCGAGGCCTTCCTGCAGCAGCGACGCTGCCGTTCCGCTCGACAGCGCATAGGTGTCGAAGCTCCAGACAAAACCCGTATCCGAACATTGCTTGCCGGTCAGATCGGTAGCGCCGGCGCCGGTGAAGATCGCGATCCGCTTTGCCCGTCGCGCTTCGCCCTGCACCGCGAGACCGACCGCCGAACCGACGATGTCGGTAATCATCGTCACGCCTTCATTCTCGTACCAACGCTTCGCTATCGCGGCGCCGATATCAGCCTTGTTCTGATGGTCACCAGTCAGTATCTCGATCTTGCGACCGAGCACTTTGCCGCCGAAATCGTCGATTGCCATCTGGGCGGCAACTACCGAACCCTTTCCGGATACGGCCGAAAAGGTTCCGGTCATATCGCCGAGGATACCGATTTTCAGGGGTTGCGATTCCTGCGCCGTGGCCAAGTTCGCCAGCGTTGAAAAACAAAGCGCCGCAACGCCGGCGGTGGCTGCGGTCAGTTTAAGATAACGCCTCATCGTCTGCCCTCCCTCTTCTGCCTTTTGATTCAGATTGCGGTTTCTTCTGTTGTGCGATGATCGGCACGGCCCTCGAGCTCGCGATCGGAAAGCCCGTAGATGACGCGCGCATCCTGCTTCGAAACATATCCACGGCGCACATCGCGCAGGATTAGATCTTTGGCGCGTTGCCTCGGATCGCCGAACCCCCCGCCGCCAGCACTGAATAGATGAATGCAATCGCCAGGTCCGACGCGCGTGGAGCTTTTCAGCAGTACTTCCGGTGCATTCTGGCCCTCACGATGCACTTCGACGCGTCCCGTTGCCCCTTCGCCGCCGCCCTCGATGCCCCACGGCGGACATTTGGTGCGCTCCATCATGACCGTCAGTTCGGCCGGTGCGAGCATGTGATAGCATTTCTCGATCCCCAGCCCGCCGCGATGGGCGCCGGCGCCCCCAGAGCCTGGCCGCAAACGCACCCACTCGATGCGATAGGGATGCATCGCTTCTTGCAGTTCGACCGGCACCTCCATGGTGTCGCCGTGAACGATCGAACGGAACGGGCCCGTGCCATCCCGCGAAGCGGCTGCTCCCCACCCGCCGATCGACGACTCCATATGCTGGAACCAGTTGCCGTTCGGCAGCTTTCCGGAAATGACGTGCAGCCCATAAGTGCCGTGATGGGCCGCCGGGACCCGTCCCGGCACTGCATGGCTCAGAGCACGCAGGATAGTATCGACCACCGTGGGCAACATCGATCCCGAGCCGCCGAGCGGCGCATGATTGATGGCACTCAGGAAGCGGCCTGGAGGACAATGGACCTTGATCGGCCGGAATGCGCCATCGTTTGCCGGGTCGTTGGACGAAAAAAAATACTTGCAGGCGATGCGGGCTGCAGCGACCGCGCCGCCTTCGAAGCCGGCATTCAGAGGCCCCTGGACCTGCGCTCCGAGCCCGCTGAGATCTATCACGACCTCATCGTCGGAAACATGAACCGCCACGTCCACCGGGATCGTGCGATCCTTGTAGCGGCCGTCATTGTCAAGGATGGAGCTTGCCCGGTAGGTACCATTGGGAATTTCCGCAATCGCCGCGCGCACGGCGGTTTCGGCGTTGTCCCAGAACAACGCGATCGAGCCGCTCACCACGTCCTTGCCGTAGCGCTTCAGGACGTCGCACACCATGTCGCGGCCCATGAGGCATCCGGCGACCTGCGCTTCGAGATCGCCCATCACCATTTCAGGAAAGCGCGTATTGGCGGTGATCAGGCGCAACATGTCCTCGACAGGCTGACCTGCCGCGTAAATCTTCACAGTCGGATACTGGATACCTTCCTGAAACACATCCGTCGTGTCGTTGGAAAGGCACGAGCCGACGCAGATGCCGCCGATATCCACCCAATGCATCACGATGGCGAGGAATCCGAACAAGTCCTCATCCCGATCACCCATGCGGATGGGGGTATACATCACGACATTATTGAGATGCTGCCCCATCGCATCGCCATGGTTTGCGATGACGACGTCACCGGTGCGCAGCCCGCGCTTTCCGTAAACCTGCAATCCGTCGCGGACCGCTGCGGACAAAGCGTTCGCCACGAAAACCGGTAGCCCGCCCTTGCATTGTGTAATCAGACGGCCTTCGTCGTCGACAATGCCGACGGCATAATCCTTGTACTCGGATACGAGCGGGCTGAAGGCGGTACGCGAAATATTCCGGTCGATGATATTCGGTATCGCCGACAACGTATGGACGATGATCTCCGCCTGGATCGGATCCACCGCAGTCTGAACTCTTTGCGCGACCATCCCAGACCTCAGCGCAACGTGACGGTGATTTCACCGAGCGAACCGACTTCGATTTCTTCATCCGGTCCGATCACGGACGTCGAGCCAAACTCCTCGATAATCATCGGTCCCACTCTCCTGAATCCGGCCGGCAACGTCTCCCGCGAGAAGATCGGCGTCTGCAGACGCTGCTGGGCTGACAACGAATAGACGCTGCGATGGGCCCGCGGCTGCGGATCGCCATCATCCGAATTCTGGTGAAGCTGGGAAATCGACGGTTTCGGCGTTGTCGCGAGGCCGGTGATCCGCAAGCCGATGATCTCGATCGGCGCCGATTCCCGGACGTGCCCGTATTGCTTGCGATACAATTGCAGAAATTTCGAGCGAAGCTTTTCGACATCCATCGCCACCGCGAATGGTGTCCGAACCGAGTGACGCTGACCTTTGAAGCGCATTTCCGTGACCATCTCGAAGGTAACGGAGGCACCTTCGAAATCGCTCTCGAGCGAACGTCCCGCGCCCGCCATCATGCTGCGGGCCTCAGATTGCAAAATACCAACGCTCTCGGGCGTCAGATTGAGAAGCAGGCTGCGCGTCTCGTCGGCGCGCGCATCGGCAAACAGCATTCCAAGGGCCGAGAAGTTTCCTGGTTCCGGCGGGATAACAACACGTTTGATCCGCAGTTCGCGCGCCAGGTCAATTCCGTGCAAGGGGCCGCCACCGCCAAACACAAATAGTGTGAAGTCACGCACATCGCGCCCGCGTTCCGTGGTGATCTCGTTGATGGCCGTGGCCATCTGCGCATTGGCCAGCGCCAGCACGCCCGCTGCGACATTGTCCAGCGCCGTATCGCTGTAGCCGAGCGGCCCGGCAATCTCGTCTGCAATCATCCGCCGCGCGATATCGGCATCGAGCGAAAGACCTCCATCGAGGAAACGCCCGCCGCCAATGCGACCGAGCAGAAGATTGATGTCGGTTACGGTCGCCTTCGTGCCACCGCGCCCGAAGCAGGCTGGACCCGGATCCGATCCGGCACTTTGCGGCCCGACAAACAACCGCCCGTTCCGGACATGGGCGATTGATCCGCCGCCGGTGCCGACCTCGACGATATCGAGCACTGAGGCTCGCAACGGAAATCCCCGGTCATAGCCGCCGACATAATAGGTCGGCTGCACCTCAAATCGACCTTCCTCGATCAGCGCGCATTTGGCGGTCGTGCCGCCCATGTCGAACGCGATCATATTCCGGATGCCGAGATGATCCGCATAGACCGCAGCGCCGACGCAACCCCCGATCGGACCGGACTCGATCAACGCGATCGGACTTTCCTTCGCCCGCTGCGCGGTCAGTACGCCGCCATTCGACGCCATAAGATGAAACAAGCCGCCGAAATTTGCGGCAGATAGCCGGGTATCGAAGCTATCGATATAGGTGGAAGCACGCGGGCCCACATAAGCGTTCGCAACCGCGGTCGCGCTGCGCTCATATTCAAACCATTCGCGCGACAATTCGGACCCCGTGGCGACGTATTTTTCCGGAAACTCCCGACGCAGATATCGCGCGACCGCGAGCTCATGCTCGGGATTCAGATAGGCGTTGAGGAAGGAAACGGCGATGGCGTCGACCTGCAAATCCCGCAGTTGGGCGGCGAGCTTTGCAAGAGCCGCCGACTTCAGCGGCCTGATGACCCGACCATTTGCGTCGATGCGTTCCTCGACCTCGAGTCGAAACTCCCGCTCGACGAGAGGCGGCTCACGCTCATAATCGAGTTGAAAAGCAACCGGCCGCCCTGCCCGCCCGATCTCGAGGAGATCGCGAAAACCTGCTGTTGTTACGAGCGCGGTGCGCGCTCCACGCCGCTCCAGAAGCGTATTGATGACCTGCGTTGTCCCGTGCTTCAGCAGATCGATACCTTGTAGCTTCAACCCGATATCGTCTAGGCAATCCAGCACGCCCTTGGCGAGATCGATTCGGTTAGTGAGCTGCTTGCCGAAGTAAAGCTTGCCGCGCGCGGAATCGAAGCCGACAACGTCGGTGAAGGTCCCGCCGATATCGCTTCCGACATAGACCGCCAAGCACAGCCTCCCTACCTACACGGCCTTTGATGACCTCGTTTTATCGACCGTAACACGCAGTATTTCACTATTCAACCATCTGGTTGGTTTTTTGCGGTGCGGCATAGTTCTTCATTTCTGTCCACCTCGGGCCGTCAGATAGGCAAAATTGGTGATGTGCTCTGATCAGATCATGTGTAACTGCGTAGCAAACATTGCCATAGCGGCATGTCGCGCGGAAAAGGTCAGATGCAGTCAGGAGCCAAGAGAAAGCGGGACACGGACGCCCATCCTCAGCAGCAGAGCACCAAGGAACTCATCCTGAAAGCCGCTGTCGACGAATTTGCGGAGCACGGTCTTGCGGGCGGCCGCGTCGACAGAATCAAGCTTCGCGCCGGGGTCAACAAGCAAGCGATCTATTATCATTTCAAGAACAAGGACGCCTTGTTCAGCGCTGCACTCGCCTATTGCTACACGCAGTTCAAAGTAGAAGTGGACGACTGGTCGGACAAGGTCTCGTCAAAAGACGCGCTGAGACGCATCGTCGAGGCCATCTTTCTTAATGTACAGAACAACAATAGTGCAGCAGCGCTGCTTATTGATGAGAATCGAAACAAAGGGCGCCATCTCAAGGCAAACGTTCGCTCGACTGTGAAAGATACGACGAGCCGGACGATTAGTGTCGTGCGTCAGGTCATAGCTGCCGGTCAGCGGGAAGGTATATTTCGCTCAGACGTAGACCCCGATCAGGTATATCTTGATATTATAAGCTTATCATTTTTTATCTTCGATCATCGCCATACAATGCGAGAGGTTTTTGGTGCGGAGCAGACAACGCCAGAGCGCTTAGCCATTCGTAAGCATCACATTGTTGAAACGATTGTTCGAGCAGTATGCGTCGACTGATACAATGGCCTTGCTCTTCCTGAGTTGCTATTGCCACGGCTGAGTTCAACGATGGGGCGGCGCATGCGCTTCCCGGCTATGGCCAGATGAAGCCGGAGTGGGCTTGAAATTGCGCCGCCGAAGCGCGACGTGATCTAAGCTGAAGGCCGCGAGGCGCTCGGGGGGTGACGAGATGGGTTCTATGCCTCGCCGACACCGCCGCGCAGTGAGCGCACCCGAAGCGATGAAGAGCTGCACTTATATCTGGAATGCGGAAGGCTGGCTCTAAGTGGCTGCCATTGCAACAGATTGCCATTCTCGGGCATCGGCTTGAACATTTGCCGCGCCCGATTGTCCCGCGAGAGCGCCAAGGCTCATCAGCGGATGTTCATCGAAGAAGACAAGCGCCGGAACGCAAGCTGCAGCACTTCATTGAATGAGTTGGAGCCGGTCCTCGAAACAGAGTTAGGCATCATCGTCATCGAGCCGATTTGACATTTCCTCATATCAGGAATAATGGATGGAAAAGCCTTGGGGAAGGAATGATGGCCATCAACGGCGTTGAAACAGCGGTATTCGGCGTCGACGATCTGCTGCTCAGCGGCCGGTTTCTCGACGATTTCGGTCTGGTCCGTGCGCACGAAAGCGACTCCGAGATCCGCTATCGGTTGCCCGAAGGCTCCAACCTCATACTGCGCCGGTCCAACGACCCGACTCTTCCGAAGGCGTATAGCGCCGGACCAGGGATTCGTGAGGTGATCTGGGGCGTCGATTCAGACGGCACGCTTGATGAGATATACACAAATCTCAGCAGCGACAGGGAGGTGACGCGCGACGCGGATGGCACCTTGCGCACCACCGACGACATGGGCCTCGCTATCGGTTTCCGCCACTTTCGGCGGAGCGAGCTGCCATCGGAGGAGGACCTGATCAATTCGCCGGGCCGGTCCCTACGCTGGAACAAGCATCGCCGCTGGTTCGACCGCGCCAAGCCGCAGCTTATCCATCACGTTGTCTTCGGATACACGGACATCCAGTCACCTATTCGCTTCTATCGCGACCGGCTGAAGTTCCGGATTACCGATATCGCACGCGACCGTGGTGTGTTCCTCCGCGCTGAAGGCCGTAGTGATCATCACAATATTTTCTGGATGAAATCGGACCAGCCGCGGTTCGTCCACATTTCGTTTGGCGTTCAGAATATCGACGAGTTGCTGGCAGGCGCCAATCACATGCAACGCCAGGGATGGAAGAGCAAACTGGGGCTCGGCCGGCACCGCATTTCGTCGACGCTCTATTTCTATATCGAGAGTCCGGCAGGAGGCGAGTGCGAATATTCCGCCGACACCGATTGTCTCGACGATTCCTGGCAGCCGCGGATCTGGGAGCCACTCTTCGGCAACCAATATTGGGTGGCCGCGCTTCCGCCGTTCCTCGAAACCGCGCCGCGCGCCGATGTGAAGCTGCTGGCCGACGAAGACCCCGAGCTTGCGCGGATAGTGCGCTAGCATCCAAGCGGAGACAGCATGACCGCCGAACTACACACACAGCCGAAACCGGCTGCGGCCACTCAGCTATACAAAATGATCTTCGAGCAGGATGTACCTGTCGAGGTCGGCGACGGCACCGTGCTGAGAGCCAACGTGTTCCGACCCGACGCGCCCGGACGCTTTCCCGTCGTAATGGCGCAAGGCGTCTACGGAAAGGACGTGCATTTCGAAGACGCCTTCAAGATGCAATGGGATCAGCTCATCAGCGTTTATCCTGACCTGTCCAGCAACGGCTCCACGGGCCGGTTTCTGCGTTGGGAAACCGCTGACCCGGAGCGATGGGTGCCGGACGGTTTCGTGATCATCCAAGTGGACTCGCGCGGCTCCGGCAAATCGCCGGGATATCTCGACCCGCGCTCGCCGCGTGAGATCGCGGACTATTACGACGCGATCGAATGGGCAGCAGCCCAGCCATGGTCCAATGGCAAGATCGGCCTGCTCGGCATTTCCTATTATGCTGTGACGCAATGGCGCGTGGCAACGCTTCGCCCGCCGCACCTCGCCGCGATCTGTCCGTGGGAAGGCTACGTCGATTACTACCGTGACAGCACGCATCACGGTGGCATTCTCAGCAGCGGCTTCGCCAATTACTGGTGGCCGAAGCAATGCCTTGCCGTGCAGCATGGCAACGGCAACAGCCCGCACCGCGACCGTCTGACGGGCGGTCTGATGAACGGTGCCCCGCTCAGCGACGCTAAGCTGGTCGCAAACCGGACGGATTATCCCGCCGACATCCTGAGGCACAGTCTGGACAGTGACTGGTGGCGCGAGCGCACACCGGTGCTATCGCGGATCGATGTGCCGGTGTTTTCGGCCGGCAACTGGGGCGGACCGGGCATGCATCTTCGCGGGAACATCGAAGGCTATCTCGGTGTCGGGTCGCGCCAGAAGTGGCTTTCGCTGCACGTCGGCAAACACTGGGAAAGCTTTTACCTTCCGCAATACGTCGCCATGCAGAAGCGCTTTTTCAATCACTTCCTGCGTGGTGAGCAGAATGGCTGGGACGCGGAGCCCCTCGTTAAACTGACGGTGCGTGATCCTCGCGGGGACCGGATGCGGACCAGCGACAGCTTCCCGCTGCCTGACACCAAGCAAAGCGTCTACTACCTTGATGCCGAGGCAGGCACGATCGGGCCCGACGCTCCGATGAAACAATCCGCGGCGGTCTACGAGGCCATGGGACCGGGAGCGCATTTCAGCACAGCACCGTTTACGGAAGACACGGAGTTCACCGGATTCATCCGCGCCAAATTGTGGGTTTCGTCGACGACGACCGACATGGATATCTTTGCGACCATTCGCGCCTTCGACGAGACTGGCAAGGAAGTCATCATCAACGGCGCACACGAGATGACGCCGGTCACCAAGGGATGGCTTCGCTGCTCACAACGCAAGCTGGATCCGGCACGGTCTACGGAATGGCGGCCGTTCCATGCCCATGACGAGGTGCAGAAACTGATCCCGGGCGACGTCTACGAGGTCGATGTTGAAATCTGGCCGACGTCCTATGTCTTTCCGAAGGGCTACAGGATGGTGCTGTCCATCATGGGCAAGGACTTCGAGTTCGATGGCATTCCCGGGCGGATTCTGCACAACCATCCGAAGGACCGTGCAAGCGCTGAATTCAGCGGCACAAACCGCGTTCTGACCGGCGGTGACACCGCATCGTATGTGGTGATGCCTCTCATTCCCGCGCGCCACTGACGCGCCGACGGCAGCCAACGCCTCTCAGATCGGCTCCGCCATCTGCAGTTCGTGCGGCCGGGGCTGCGGGTTCGCGAATTCGCGTCGCATACGCTCATTGCGCTCCTCGCAGGCGCGCTCGTCCTCGAGATTGCCGGACAGTCCGACCTGCCGTGAGGTCTCCTGCACGAAGCGGCAGCGATCGAAACGCCGCTTCATAAACTGGTCGAGCGTTGCCTCCACCGGCTGGTCGATCGTCGCCAGTTCGCTCAGCACGATCGCATCCTCGATCGCCATCGACGCGCCCTGCGCAATGTGAGGGCTCGACGCATGCGCGGCATCACCGATCAGAACGACGCGTCCGCGATACCAGGGCGCCGGCACGCTCACTTCCTCGATCGGCACATAAACGACATCCTTCGAATCCCTGAGGTTCGCGCGTACGGTCGTCAGGAACTCTCCGCCAAACGGCTTCAGGTAATCGGAAAGGATCTCGTGCAGCTGGTCCGTCGGCATCCAGCGGTTGGTTGGCTCGTTGGAGACGAGGAAGAGATACATCAGTTCGGAGGTGATGGGGACCAGCCCGGCCTTCAGCCCGACGCCGTAATACATCGCCTGATAGTTGAGTGCCGCAGGACGCGCCGTTGTGAAGCGCCAGACTCCCTGCCCCGTGAATCTCGGCTCGAACTCCGGCCCGAACAGCATCGTGCGCACGGTCGAGCGGATGCCGTCGGCGCCGACGACAAGGTCGTACAGGTTTGCGTCGCCGTCCGCGAAACGTGCTTCCACTCCGGAAGGTGTTTGTTCCAGCGTCGTCAGCGTTCGCTGGAATCTGATCTCGGCTCCCGCCGCGAGCGCCGCGGCCGTCAGGATCTCATGCAACGCGCGCCGCGGCAGCGCATTGATCGCCGGCAGATCGGGATCGGCAACGCGCAGCAGATTCATGCTGGCGATCCGCCCGCCCTGCGCATCGCACATTCGATATTCGTCCATCTGGAATCCTGCTGCGAGGCAGGCTTCCATCACGCCGATCGTCCTGAGCGCGCGCAATGCGTTTCCGGGCTGCAGGATGCCGACGCCATACACCGTGGTCTTTGGCTTGATCTCGACGACATCGGCTTTGATGCCGCGCTGTCCCAATGCAGCCGCAAGCGTCAGTCCGCCAATCCCGCCGCCGACGATGAGCACCTTGCGAATTGCCGTCATGACCCGATCCCGCACATCCGTGCAGGCTTTATTCCTTGAAACAAGAATTAATGTCAAGGCGGCTGGAAGGCGGCCAACAGCTAGCGGGCGGGGCGCGATGGACGCTTGCGCGATGTCCCGAGGATCAGGTCCGTAACGAAATCGGAATAGGTCTCCACGAATGCATCGGCTTCGGCCTTGGGACCGAAGATCGCCGAGAAAACCGGCTTCGCGCTGAACAGGAACTCGCACAAGGCCGCCATCGTGACGTGAAGGAACCGCGCGTCGAGCGGCTCCATTTCGCCGGATGCGACGGCTTCCTGAACCAGCGTGTCCAGTTCATCGACGGATTGCCGAAGTAGAGCCAGAGCCGCCCGCGCGGTGTCGTCGTCACGCGCATACATGTAGTCGACGACCAGCCGGTGATAATGCGGGTTGTCGCGAAAAGTCTCGAGGAAGGCTCCAAGTCGCAGCTTCAAGCGCTGGCGGACGCTGCCGTGATCGTCTCGTGCCTGTTCGATCCGCTCGCGCAACTGCCGGCTGATTTCGACCGCGACCGCGGCGAGGAGATCCGAGAGCTGACCGAAATAATACCGGATCAGCGCCGGATCGACTCCCGCGATAGATGCGACTTCATGCAGCGTGACTTCGCCTGGTGGCTTGTCCTTCAAGGCCTGCCGGGCCGCAATAAGCAGAGCATCGCGTCCGACCGCCCGGTTGACATCGGGCCGCCCCTGCGAGCGCCTTACGCGCCGTGATTTAGTCGCCCCCGCCATCCCTCTGTCCTGAACCCGTTACGAGTGCCGCGTCGCCGCGCCAAGTACCTTACAGGCTACGGTGCCGCCGGAAAGAGGGCCGAATCCGCGTGCTTGTCAAAGACTTTCGAGCTGGCGCGCCGTTTCGGCATGGATCTCCAGAAGCTCAATGACGTGTTCGGGCGTCTTGCATCGGCTCAGCCCGCATTCGGCTGCAACGCCGAAACCCTTGATGAACTTTTTCGCCGCGCCGGCTCGGCGCATCGCTCCGGCAACGCCGTCCGCCCCATGCACGATGCCGAGATAGAGCTCCGTAGTCGTGGGCAGCGCCAGGTTTGCGAATGGCTGGAAAAACGCCTCGTCGTCGCGCGCGATCGGCACCGGCATGTGAATATAGGCGACGGGGTGCTTCACGGCTTTCACAAGCGCATTAGCAAGACTGACCATACGGTCGCCGTCCTTCGGCTCGACGAAATGCTTGGCTTCCCAATCGCCGTAGCAGAGGTGGAACCCGAGTTCGACGTCCGAAGGGACCGAAGTGCAAATGCGCGACAGCCGCGCGATCATAGCCTCCTCGCTCGCCTCGAACGAGCCGTGATATTTGATCTGCCCGTCCCAGATCACCATCTCGACGCAAACGTCCCATTGCAGGCAGAGATCCTTGTGCGGGATCTCGGCGAAGATGGATTGCAGCTCGCGCATCATCGCCGCCTCATAGGCCGGCTCTATGTCAACCACCGCATCCGGCGCGCAGAATGCGACAACGACTGCGAACGGAGTCGGCAGACACACCTGGAAGCGCGCCAGATCGGAAATCTCGCCCCGGTCACGGGCTCGCAAGAAATCCTGATAAGACGCCCTCGCCTCGCGCGCATATCCGAGTTCGCCGAAGCGCAACTCCTGCGGCGTCACAGTGTCTCCGAGCCGGAGTTTAGCAAAGCCCGCCGACGCGCGCGGCGCGTTCTCTTCGGCGACACGCAGAAACGGGCTCGCGCGCAGGAGCGGGTATTGCCAGCTGATCCAGCAGCGGCGGCCGCCGGGCTCGCCATCCGGAATTCGTTTGATCGCGTCCTTCAGTATCCGGCTCGTTGACCCGAACACCTCTGGGACCGTATCGAGACCCACACTGCCTACAAGATGAACCGGGGCACCCATGCGCTCTCTCCTCCGCCACTTTCGCCGCACCTTATCAACTGGTGTCTGCCGAGCGCATTATTCCTCTTATTCGGAATTGTCAATTTCGCGGCATTGCAGAATCAATTCGTCGCTTTCGCAACAGATATCGGCTGGACTCGCCGCACGTAATTGACACCTCCAATAATTCCCGATAGTCAGAATAAAAATAAAAACCGGATGAGCGCATGTCTGGCAGGGAGGACGTCATGAAAAGACTGCTGATCGCTTGCACCGCAATGACGGTGCTGTTCGCGGCGGGTGCCGTCAAGGCCGATCCGGTCAAACTCAAATTCGCATTCTTCACCGGCGAGACCGAGCGAACCTGGACGACGACCATCAAGCCGTTCATCGACGCCATCAACAAGGACGGAAAAGGCATTGTCGAGATAGATGCCTACACCAACGGCGCGCTCGGGCGAAACATGGCGCAGCAGGCGCAGATGGTAATCGATGGCGTGGCCGACATCGCCTTCGTGCTGCCTGCGCTGACGCCGGGACGCTTCACCGAGAATCAGGTGATGGAATTGCCGGGCATCGTCACCGATGTGAAGGATGCAACCCAGATCTATACGGGGATGCTGCGCGGCGGAAAAATCAAGGGCTTCGAGGACTTCTACGTGATCGCGGCTTTGGGCGGGGATTCGTTTCCGATCCATACCCGGCAAGCGATCACCGGCCTCGCCGACCTGAAAGGAAAAAAAATCAGAGCCGGCGGAGCGCTGCAATCGCGAACGCTGAAGTCGCTCGGCATCGTCCCGGTCCTGATGCCAATCAATGAGGTGCCTGAGGCCATCGCCCGCGGCACCATCGACGGCACCGCGATCCAGACCCTGCCGATGATCGACTACGGCGTTGGCAAAGTCGTGAACAACCACTACTTCGCCGGCATCGGGTTCACGCCTCTCGCCGTACTGATGAACAAGAAGAAATTCGAAAGCCTCTCACCGGAAGCAAAGGCCATCATCGAGAAATACAGCGGCCAGTGGATGAACGACATCTACAACAAGCGCTTCGGAGAGGCGTCGAAGGAAGCTATCGCACAGCTTGCCGCCGATCCGAAGCGCAAGGTGATCTATCCGACGGATGCCGAGCGCAAAATTCTCGACGACACCTACAAGTCCGTGATCGAGGAATGGACGGGACAGAACCCGCGCAACGCCGAACTCTACAAAGAGCTGCTTGAGGTCACCAAGCAGGTCCGCTCGCAGAACTGACGCGACGCCATGGATTGGGTCGAACGGACTTTCCACACACTCGCCAAGCTCATGTCGCGAGCGGGGATGGCTCTACTTCTTCTTTTCGCGGTATCGACACTGCTCGACGGCATGTTGCGCTGGCTGTTCGGGTCTCCGCTCGACATCGTTCGCGACTGCGGCGGCGTGACGGTCGCAATTGCGATCTCCGCCTGCTTTCCGCTGCTCGTGCTGGAGCGGGGCAACATTGTGATCGAGTTCATCGACGCCATCGCCGGCCGGTTTGGCAGCCGGATGCTCAGCATCTTTGCAGCCTTTTGCACGTCAGCGGTCTGTTTTGCGCTCGCTTGGCAATTCCTCATTCACGCCAACAATCTGCGGCGCGGGACGGAGACCACGCCGCTGCTCAGCATCCCGACCGCGCCGTTCTGGTACGTCGTGGACACGAATTTCTGGTTATGCGCCGCCGCGCAACTGGTGGTCCTGATCCAGACCGCGCGAAATCGCTCCGCCCTGCCCCTCCACCGCGAATTATCTCTGCACTGATACCGTCTGCCGCGCGGGCGCGGCGGGCATACCGGATGTCGCTATGAGTCCTTTGGCGATCGGGGGCGTCGGAATGGCCGCCCTATTCCTGCTGATCATCGCGAAAGTGCCAATCGGCATAGCGATGATCATTGTCGGAGTCGGAGGATTTGCTTTCCAGATGGGATGGTGGCCGGCGATGACGCTGCTGGTCGGCGACCCGTCGGCCTATCTGTCGAGCATCGACCTCGCGACCATTCCACTCTTCCTGTTGATGGGCACGTTCGCCAGCGCCGCGGGCTTCTCCCGCGATCTCTACGGCGTCGCCGCCGCGTTCCTCGGACACCGTCGCGGCGGCCTTGCGCATGCAAGCATCGGCGGATGCGCCGCGTTCGGGTGCGTGTGCGGCTCCTCTGTGGCCACAGCGGCGACATTCGCGAAAATCGCACTGCCCGAAATGCTGCGACGCGGATACGAGCCCGGCTTCGCAGCTGGCACGGTGGCGGCCGGAGGCGCGCTCAAATCACTGATCCCGCCGTCACTGATTATGGTGCTCTATTGCGTCGTCGCAAACACGTTCATTCTCGACCTGTTCGTCGCCGCCATCATTCCGGCGCTCATCGTCATCATTCTCAACTTGTCGGCGATCGCGATCTATTCCCATCTCAACCCGGACTCCACCCCGGTCACGCCGCGGGCCTCCTGGGAAGAGCGCCGCGCCGCGCTGAAGGCGGCGATCCCGTCCGCCATTCTGATTGTTTGCGTCTTCGGCGGTCTTTATAGCGGGATCTTCACCGTCAACGAGGCGGCGTCGGTCGCGGCCGTCCTTGCGCTGATTTTCGTGCTCATTCGCGGGCGCCTGAACTGGACAACGATTTCCGACGGTCTGCTCGAAGCGGCGCGGGTCACCGCCATGATATACATCGTCGTCTTCGGCGCCGCGGTCTTCGGCTATTTCATGACGGTGGCGCGCGTCCCGGAAGCGCTGGTCGCATTGGTGCAGGGCTTCAACCTGCCGCCGACGCTAACGATATTCGCGCTGCTGGTCGCCTATATCATCCTCGGGGCGGTTTTCGATGAAATCTCCGCCATGCTGATCACGCTTCCCTTCGTGCTACCGATCATCGTGTCACTCGGATACGATCCAATCTGGTGGGGCGTGATCAATGTCGTGATCATCGAACTTGGCCTCATCGTTCCGCCCATCGGGCTGATAGTGTTCGTGCTTCATGGCATGGCGCCGCAGATATCACTCAAAGCAATCTATCGCGGCGTTACGCCGTTCATAGCAGCCGACGTACTTCTGCTCACGCTTCTGACGATGGTGCCCGGCATAGCCATGTGGCTGCCGAGGCTGCTCGCCAAATGACGCTTCAGAACTCCGGGACATCTATGCCCAAGAAACCGAATCCACCGTTTCGGGCCGACATCGTCGGCAGCTTCCTGCGACCGCCGGCGCTGCTTGAAGCCCGTAAGGCGTTCAACAGCGACCTCAGCGCCGTGAGGTCAAAGGAGACAAAACCGAACTATCTGATCGAAGCCGAGAACGAGGCGATCGCGTCCCTGGTCGAACGCCAAGAGCAAGCCGGACTCGATGTCATCACCGACGGCGAATACCGCCGACTCTATTATTTCGATCTCCTGGCAGCCTTCGATGGAATCGAACTGATCAAGGAGGACGGGATCAATTTCGTCAGCGGCTTCGCGCCGCCCCGCGCGCTGGTCCGCGGCAAAGTACGTTGGCCCGAGGGTGGCGTCACCATTTCGGACTTCACATTCCTTAAGTCACTGTCAACGCGTACGCCGAAGATCACGCTGCCATCGCCGCTATTCTCGCAATTCTACAATAAGGACCGCATCGACCGTTCGATCTACCCAGATCTGGACGAGTTCTGGGGCGACATCGTCACGGCCTACCGAAGCGAATTGCGCGCTCTGGCCGACGCCGGGTGTGAATATGTGCAGATCGACGAGACCACGCTAATTCGGCTCTGCGATCCAAAATTTGTCGATATCCTGAAAGAGCACAATGTCGATCCGGAAAAGGAACTGGACCGATGGACCGGAATTCTCGACGCCATTGTGCGTGAGCAGCCGGATATGACGATCGGCATGCATATCTGCCGCGGCAACGGTCCTGGCGGAAGCTGGATCTCAACGGGCGGATATGAGGCAATCGCCGACGCGGTCTTCAACCGCATTGCGGTCGACACCTATCTGCTGGAGTTCGACAGCGAGCGGGCCGGCAGCTTCGATCCGCTCCGGTTTCTTCCGGCGCACAAGGGCGTGGTGCTCGGATTGGTCACCACCAAGAGCCCTCAGCTCGAGACGCCCGATGAACTGAAACGGCGCGTCGACGAAGCATCACGATACGTCCCGGTCAAAAACTTAGCGCTTAGTCCGCAATGCGGATTCTCAAGCGACAGCATCGACCGTCCGATCAACGTGGATGAGCAGTGGCGAAAGATCGAGCTTGTCATAACGACCGCAAGAGACATTTGGAGTTAATGCGTGAATCAATAGTCGTCTCGCTCCGAATCTCCTCCCCGACCCGACCACCTCAATTGAGACTATGCGACTAACGCGTGCGGTTCTCACCATCGAATTGCTGCGAGCTTCAATAGGTAAGCGTGGAGCTCAGCTTAACGAGCGGAAGACAAGACGTCGGCATGCCCTCTCGCCGTGAGCGGGGCGGAGCGCGATAGGGCGTTAAAGTAGATCAGAGCAATTTGTCCAGCCTAGCCTTCGGCAGGGTTGAAGCATTCTACCGCTCTACAGGCCCAGCTTGCGGAGTTCGCCATGAAGCCGCCAGATGAGGAGTAAATCCGGCGTCCGCCTTTGGAATAAGACTTGGGCCGAGGCGCCCACCATCGTGGATGAGTTGGTCTTCGCCGCGGCAATGAGACCGATTTCGATTCCGATCTTGGGCGTGTGAGAGTTCGATGACAACGATTATTGTCAGGATGGGTCTTCAAGACCTACCGCTACTTCACCACTCAAGTGAGAGCGGGTTACGACCGCCGCGAGTACGGCGGCACGTTTGGGCTCGCAGTCCGGGGGCGCTGTAAAAGCCGCAGACGATCCATCGGTGAGAACGTATCGCTCGTGAAGCATTCCCTGCGGCACAAAATCGAAGCGTACCCGGCTGAGGACTGCCCTTGTGACAACGCGAACCTACCGCCGATGTCCCACATTTGCTCAGCAGCCCCGAAGGGAAATCGATGGGCGAGCTACATTGCAGCGCGCAGCAGCCTCTCGAAATCTTCGGCAGAGGGCCGGCGCGGCGTGGTGGCGTTGGAATGGTCTGCCATTGCGCGCTCGACTGTCGCGGCGATATGATCCTGCCGGAACCCCATCTCGCCCAGCGTCGTCGGTAGATCCAGACTCTTAAGCAAACCTTCCACGGCCTCGGCCAGATCAGCGCCGACCTCGAGCGAGAACAGATCCCGCAATACAGCGTATTTTTCGCCCACATAGCCAGCGTTGAAGCGCAGGACATGCGGAAGCAATACGCCGTTCAGCATGCCGTGATGCAGCGTCGGCGAGCGCAATGCGCCGGCAGCGTGAGAGAGCGAATGTACTGCGCCTAGCCCTTTCTGGAAAGTGAGCCCGCCTTCCAGCGCTGCCATCATCATTTCCCAACGCGCCTCGCGATCCGCGCCGTTCGTCACAGCGCGCTGGATAAAACGCCACACGCGTCGGGCGCCATCGAGCGCGATCGCTTCTGCCGGCGGATTGATCAGCGGCGAAAGGTACGTCTCGATGCAATGGGTAAGAGCATCGATGCCGGTCGCGGCTGTCAATAACGGCGGAAGCCCCAGTGTGAGTTCAGGATCGCAGATCGCCCTTTTCGGAAACAAATAGGGACTGATCAACGCCAGCTTTGAGCCGTTGGTCAGGTTAAGCAAGGCGCCGCGGCCAACCTCGCTGCCGGTCCCTGCAGTGGTCGGGACAGCGATCACCGGCGCGACCTTCGCGGTGATCCTGCCCACGCCGCCATGGATAGCCGCATATTGCTCGAGAGGGCCCTCATGCGTAACTGCCAACGCCACGCCCTTGGCGAGGTCAATCGGCGAGCCGCCGCCGAGCGCAATGACTCCGTCGCAGCCGCCGTCGCTATAGGCTGCGGCGCCTTCACGCACCGCTTGCTCTGTCGGATTTGGCGGTGTGTCGGCAAATATCACGACCGTGCCCAGGTCGAGCTGGTTTAGCACGCGCGCTGCGATGCCGGCATTTTGTACGCCAGCGTCCGTCACGAGTAACGGCCGGCGAATGCCAAGCGCCTCCAACTCGGTCGGCAGAATCTTGATGGCGCCGAAATCGAAGAGAGTCGTTGTCAGGTAACCGATGGTCGCCATGGTTCCTCCCATTGCGACCACGATTGTGCATCGCAATGATTTTGTTATTCATCGTATGTTTAACATCGGATGATTGCGCGGGCAACTGGACCAGTGTTAGGCTTGATCCTGCCAGCCAGCCATTAGAGCGGGCGGCCGGGAGCGAGACGGATCCATGCGTACAAAGCGCGCCAAATCCGAAAAGCGTTTGAAGCCGGGCCGTATTCACGCGGTGCTGACGACACTTGGCCGTGAGATCGCTCAGGAAATCATTCCAGCCGGCGCGGTGCTGCCGTCCGAGAGTGATCTCGAGGCGCGCTTTGGCGTCGGCCGCGGCGTAATTCGCGAGGCGATCAAAACCTTGTCGGGCAAAGGGCTGATAAGCGTCCGACCGCGCCACGGCACCAAAGTATTGCCAAGGCGCGAATGGAGCCTCCTGGATCGCGACGTTTTGAATTGGCTGGTCGGCCGCGACAAACCCGACCGCGATCTATTGCTGGCAGTCCAGGAAGTGCGCCTGATCATTGAACCGGCCGCAGCGGCGCTCGCCGCGACCCGCGCCACCAAGCAGGATCGACAGCGAATTAATGCAGCCCTGAAAGCGATGCAAGCCGCGGACAATCAGGACACGCGAACTGAGGCGGACAAGGCATTTCACCTCGCGATTCTGGACGCCACGCACAATCCTGTCTTGCAGGGCTTTCGGAGCGCGATCGACACGATTCTAAGCACTGTATTTGTGGTCGCTGTCGACAGCGTCGATGGCTGGTTCGAGGAAAACCTCCCCAACCATGCCACCACCGCTCGTGCGATCGAGGAAGGGGACGCCAAAAAAGCCCGCCGCGCTATGGAGCAGGTGCTTGGCTACACCCAGACAAAATTGTCGAACCGAAAAGTCACTGCCAGTCACCGCGTTCGCCGGCCGAGCACCCCTCGCACTTCGAGGCAAACGCAATGAGGCGGCACTGGCTCCCTTCAGCACTTTGGTTCTGCGCTCCTTTTGCAGTGCTACTCGTCCTCTGGTCGGTTCTGATCCCCTACTTCAACGTCAGCCCTCGCTTATTTCCGCACCTCACCTCTGTGGTGCAGGCCGGTATCGAGGGAATACAGGACGGCAGCCTCATTCATCACATCAGTGCAAGCCTGCTGCGCGTCCTGGTCGGCACCGTACTCGCGCTATTGGTCGCCATTCCCCTGGGCGTCGCCATGGGCGTCAGCCCGGTCGTCTCCAGCTTCCTGACGCCGCCCTTCCGGTTCTTCTCGGTGTTGGCTGGAATCGCGTGGATCCCCATAGCGACCCTGTGGTTCGGCTACGGCTTCGGCGCCATCACCTTCGTGATCTTCAATGCCGTGTTCTTCATCGTCACATACAACACTCTGCTCGGCGTATCGACCATCCCCCTGCACGTGCGCAATGCGGCCGCATCGCTTGGTGCGGGGCCTTGGGCGATGTTGACCGAGGTGTTGTTGCCGGGCGCCCTCCCCAACATCGTCACTGGTGTACGCACCGGGCTCGGCTTTGCCTGGCGCGGGCTCATTGCAGCCGAAATGATCGCCACCAATGTCGGCCTTGGTTACATGCTGTTTGTGGCGCGCGACTTTTACAAAACCGAAGTGATCGTGCTCGGCATGATCGTGATCGGCGTGCTGTGGCTCCTGCTTGATCGTCTGCTCCTCGCACCGATCGAGCGCGCGACCATCGAACGCTGGGGCATGGTGCAGCCGGCATGAAATCATTTCTGCTCAAGACATGGAGTCACTACGTGCGCCTGACGGCGCGCTGGCCGTCGATCGGTTCAATCACGCCGTTTATTCCCCTGATCGCGACATGGTGGATCGTCACCGAGCTGGAGATTTTTCCGAGCGTGTTCCTGCCAGGACCGGCGGAAGTGGCGCGCTCATTCGGTTCCCTGGTTTATACCGGAGTCCTTCCGGAGTATCTTCAGGACAGCATGGTGCGCCTCGCCGTCGGCGCATTCTGGGGTATCGCGCTCGGGATTCCACTCGGCATCCTCGTAGGTCTCAGCGCGCGGGCGCATGCTGCATTGTGGCCACCGCTCCTATTCTTTCAGGCGATTGGCGACATCGCCTGGCTACCGATCTTGGTCATCTGGTTCGGATATGGGCTGACGACCATGACGGTCATCATCGTTTACACGGTGATCTTTCCGGTCGTTCTCAATACTGTGCTGGGAGTCCGTTCGATCCCCATTAACATGCATCGCGCCGCGCTGAGCCTTGGTGCGTCGCGCGCGCGGCTGCTATGGGAAGTCGTGTTGCCGGGAGCACTGCCTAACATCATAACGGGTCTGCGCAACGGGCTTGGCTACGGTTGGCGCGCGCTGATCGCGACCGAGATTATCGTCGGCACCAGCGGCATCGGCTTTCTCATGTTCGACGCGCGGCGCGCCGGGTCGGTCGTCGAGATTCTGCTCGGAATGATCATCCTCGGCATTCTCTGGTACATCGTAGACGGCTGGATTTTAGCGCCGATCGAGCGGGCTACCGGACAACGGTGGGGGCTGGTGACGCGGTGAAGAATCTAGTCATTCGCAATCTGTCGAAGACCTACTTCGACATTTACGCCGGCACGCAGGTGACGGCCGTGCACGACGTTTCGCTCGACGTGCCCGAGGGTGAGTTCATATCCATTGTTGGGCCGTCGGGCTGTGGCAAGTCAACCATCCTCAACATGATCGCCGGCTTCATTCCACTCTCGAGTGGGGAGATTTTGGTTAGCGGCAAGCCGGTGAATGGACCGGGGCCGGATCGCGGCGTCGTGTTTCAATCGTTCGCATTATTCCCGTGGCGGACAGTGCTGGAGAACGTGGCGTTCGGGCCAAAAATGCGCGGCATCGGCCGGATCGAACGTGAGAAGATCGCGCACGAGTTTCTCGCGCTTGCAAAACTTTCGGAAGCTGCAGGGCGTTATCCCAACGAACTGTCAGGAGGCATGCAGCAGCGTGTTGGCGTGGTGCGTGCGCTAGCCAATGAACCGGACCTGCTGTTGATGGATGAGCCCTTCGCAAGCGTGGATGCGCAGACGCGCATGACCCTGCAGGAGGAACTGACACGGATATGGGAGGCGAAGCGTCCTACAGTCATCTTCATTACTCATGACGTCGCCGAAGCTGTTTTTCTGGCCAATCGGGTCGTAGCTCTGTCCAAGGGGCGAGTGTTGGAAGAGATTGCCGTGGACTTGCCGCGGCCTCGCGTCTGGGACGACCTGAACGAGGACGACCGGTTCAAGGCATTGACCGCGCGCGTTCTCCAACTCGTACGAACGGCTTGAGCCATGCTGCGCGACGCACTCAGATCGCGAAAGGCACGCATCCTGCTAGCGGTCGCAGGCTGCTACATCGCTTGGCAACTGTGGCTGACCATCGCCGCTCCACACAAGCTTGTAAACTTTGCCGACGCTCCGGAGAGGGTGAATGTACTCGTTACCCTTCCGTTTCCACCGGAGCGATTTCACGTCCAAATGTTCCAGACCTTCGGCAGGGTGTCTGGGACACAACAAAACGCCGTTGAAGTTCGGGGAGTGAAACGAGCGGACCTGACGCGCGTCGCCCGCCTTTACTGGGTCACGCGCGTCGAACCGCTTCAACCAGGAGGATGATCGAATGCGACGGATTATGGTGCAACTCTGCGCGTTGCTGCTGCTACCGTCACTGGCACTGGCACAGGCAAAGGACCCAATAAAACTCAAGGTCGGCATGGTGAATGCCGTAGATATGCTGGCGTTGCCGATTGCAGTTGAGCGGGGCTTCTTCGAAAAACACGGGCTCGATGTGACGATCGCTCGTCCCTACGCCACCGGCATCGACGCACTCAACGCGTTGCAGGCAGGCGAGACCGACATGGTGCAGGCGGGCGTGCCGGCCATCGGCGCCATCTTGCGCGGCATGGATCTGGTGTTCTTCGGCAATTTCAGCGGCAATGCCACCAAGCTCGGCTCTGACGCGACACTCGCGCTGATCGCGGGCAAGGACTCGGGCATCGTCAAGGGCGACCTCAAGAGCCTTAAGGGCAAGAAGATCGCGACCTCGTTCGGCACCATCAACCATCTCTATATTCTTGGTTTGCTTGAGAAGGCTGGCCTCGCGCCGACCGACGTGACACTGATCAACACACCACCGCCGGAGATGAGCGTGGCGTTGCTGACCAAGGGCGTGGATGCGTTCGTGTCCTGGGACCCGGCACCGGTGATTGCCATGAAGGACGTGCCGGGCGCAATCGAAGTAATTCGCGGAGGCGATGTCATCTCCTATCTCGGCTTCAACATTGCGTTGCGGCCGTGGGTTGAGAAGAACGGGCCGACGATCGAAAAATTCCTCGCGGCTGTGTCGGAAGCCGACCAGTGGATGCGTAAGAATCCCAAGCAGGCTGCCGCCATTGGCACACGCTGGATTCCCGGGCTCAAGCTCGACGTTGCCGAGACTGCGATGGCCTATAACGTCCAGCAGGTGGACCGCCGGATTTCCGCTCACAACTATCGTGCGCTATGGAAGGCACAGGACACGCTGCAACGGCTGGGCGTGATCAAGACGGTGTTCGATGTCAACAAACACATCGAACCCAAATTTATCCTCAACGTGATGAAGACAAATCCGGATCTGTTTGCAGACCTTCAGCCTATTCCTTCGGAGGTCGCGATCACACCGGGCTTCGTGTTCAAGCCTTGAGCCTCGGTTGCCGCGCATCCTGTAGAAAGGTGCGCGGCAACTCAACTCCGCAACAGCCGTGCTTGAACAAAGCCGATCTCATCCATCATCGAGCGCAAATTTGGATGCCGAAAACGATCCTGCATCCCGGACGACGCACCGCGCGACCGGACGACCTGCTGCTGGCGCGGTTTAGATCCACATTTGAGTGCCATGACCACCCATTCGGTCTCGATGGTGCCATTGGAGACCAGTTCGAAATTTAGTCTTCCACCACGCTTGATACGAACCAGTCTCTGAACGGATTTGCGCCCGGATACGGGTGATGCGGGTTAGATTCGAACCGGTCTCTGCGGTGAAAAGTCGAAACAGCTTGGAAAAGCGTTTTCGTGGGCCTGAGACAAAGAGCGGAATCGCCGCAGCTCGACAAATCAATGCTTCGCAGGGTCTCTGCGAAACTCAGCCGCGTGCGCGCTGAACGCGGCGGGACGTCAGGAAAATTGTGACCGTATTCCTAGTGTGGTGGTGCAGGCATCATCATGCGAACCAGTCTCAGCATGCGCATTTCCCTGATAACAGGGAAAAAAACAGGGAAAATTGCGCTTTTGGGCCCTCCGAAGTGTCTGTGAACCGGAAAGGTCTCCATTTTCACTACACAACTCGCGCTTTTCCCTATGATTTATAACAGCGTATTTTTTCAATGAAACAGCGAACCGAACAGCGATAACAACTGACTACCGACACATAACAATGCATGTGCAACCCCGATGTTCAGAAGATGACGGCATCTGCGTGGCGCTTGGCGAACGATCTTAGAGAGAGAAAGTCCACAGCGCCCATCTGGCGCATTGCGGCCTGCAACTCTTCGGCCAACAGATCGGTGACATATTGCGCTCCCGATGCTCCTATTGCTCCGACGCCATATAAAAACGCGCGCCCGGCGAAGGTGGCGTGCGCACCGAGCGCCAACATCCGCGCCACATCTGTTCCAGATCGGACGCCACCATCACATAAAATTGTCATCCCTGTGCCAACGGCTGCGGCAATCGCGGGCAATACATCCACTGGCGCGGGCGCTGCCTCGAACTGGCGGCCGCCATGATTGGACACTTGAACTCCGTCAAAGCCGATCGACTTCGCAGCCTCGGCGTCCGCCGGATGCATCACGCCTTTAATTACCAGAGGCCCTTTCCAGACGTCGCGAAAGCGCTTGAGCTCCTCCCACGTGAAAGCGCCGCCAATCTCTTGCTCGGAAAACCGCGCGATTTCCAAGGCGCTTGCGCCGTTCCCACAGTAAGGGGCGAGACAGGGAAAGCCCGGCCTGCCATGTTGCCATAGCGCAGCAAGCCATTGAGGCGACACCGCTACCTCAAGAATGGTTTTCATGGTGGGCCGGAACGGGACGGCCAGCCGGTGACGCAGTTCGCTCGGCCTTTTGGCTCGCTCCGGCGTATCCACGGTTATAACCAAGACATGCGCTCCCGCCCTCTCGGCCCGTCGCACAAGATCCATGCTGACCTTGTGATCATCTTTTGCGAACCGGTAAAGCTGAAACCAAGCCACGTCGGGGGCCATAGCCACGGCATCCTCGATCGAGAAGCCATGAACAGTACTGATTGTGTAGGGGATCCGCGACTGCTGCGCGGCTCGGGCCAAGTGTCGTTCTGCACCAGGCCAAAACAGGCCTTGTAATCCCATCGGGGCAACACCGATCGGTGCATTATAGCGGCGGCCGAATAGTTCGACGCTGACGTCGATCGGACCAGCATCGATGCCAAACCTCGGAACGATCTTTATTGCATCCAACGCCGCCGCGTTGCGTTGCACGGCAAGATCCTGACCAAGCCCACCCGCAACCATGTCATATCCAATGGCAGGCACGCGGCCACGGGCGGCCTTGCGTAAATTCTCCAGAGTTGGAAACCGATGACGGAGCCTCATCTGCCGCTTGGCCGTCAGCACATTGTCTGCATTGCAGGAAAACATGGTCCGCCTTGGCTAACATCGCCGCGCGATCAAACGCGCGCCACCAACTGCGCACGCTCACACCTTGAAAACGCGGCTCAATTTTTCTCGGTTCAGATCACGAAGGCCGAAAGCGACCGCTCATACTGTTCCGGCGGTCTGGAGCCCCAGAGGTCAAGAACGTTGCTCTTGGAATCGAACGCCCAATTGCCGGGGACATAGACGTCGTCGTTGTCTATGCGCTCCATGCCGTAGGAGACCTCGACCACCACCGCGTTAGGATCGAGATAATACGAGAAGATGTTGTTGCCGGGCCCGTGCCGCCCGACCCCCCAGAGCAGTTCACGACCGCGCGCGACAAGATTGTCGGCGACGGACGCGAGATCGACGATACCGCAGGCATCGAAACCGTAGTGGTGAATGCCCTCGCCGGGCGCCGCAGCGATCGTGTGATGAAACCCATCCTCGGCGCGGTACCACGCGCGCTCGAAGTTGGTGGTGCGGTCGGAGAGCTTCATGCCTAGAAACGACGTCAGAAATCCATGAAATGCCCGAGGGTCATTCACACGCAGATTGACATGATCGAGCCGCCGCACGTGTTGCCCGTTGCTCAGAAGACCTGGGCCGCGGTGTTGTTGCCGCTCGACGGCCGTGTGCACCTCAAGGATTGGACCGAACGGCGTTCGAATGCGCACGGCGCGCTTTGCGCAATCGACCAGCGGATGATCGGACAGGATATCGAGCTTGTCGCCTTCGGCCCGCGCGAGAATTTCATCGACGGCCGCTTCGTCGACCGCCTCAAGGCCGACGGCTCGAATACCCGGGCGATCCCCCTTCACGAAGGCCACCTCACACGTCTTCGCGTTCGACGTGAGATGAACCGCGCTGGAACTTTCATGGGTCACGCGCAATCCGACAATATCGGACAAATCTCTCGCAGACCCTTGCGGATCAGGAGTGGCAACCACGACATATCCCATCTGGCGAATAAGCGGCTTCATCGGGCTCCCCTTTCCCTATCGCGATTATTGCTATCGTTCCGTGTTCCACGGTCTCCGAATTCGCCTACGACGTGCAGATTGCAAAGAGGCATTTGCGTGAGAAGCGCCGAGAGCTCGCTCGCGGAATTTGCGCAGCCAAGAATGTAGCGATCGGGCCTTATCAGAATGGCCCGCGCGTTCCATTCCTGACGATAGACCGATGCCTCGTCCGGAAGAGTCACCACATTGTTCAGACGCAGGATATCCAAGGCCGACGGGCTGAGATCGTCGAACAACGCTTGGTCCAGCAGCAATATGAACCGTAAACCTGCTACGTCATCCATCAGGCGTCCATCCGACAACCGAGGCTGCGCGGCGAGACGTCCCGCCGGCTCCGGTTGCGCGGCATGCAGGCCCGGACCGAGGCGCGGCTGAATCGAGCGCATCACGGAGGTTTGAGCCAGCGAATCGGCAGGCAAGATGGCGTCTCGCTCCCCCGCGCCCTGCATCATTTCTCCCAACCGGACAGCCAGGTTGATGTATTCGCGCGCGTGCTCCGAACGTTCGGTTTCATAGGATGAGAGCAGCCCTTCGTCCGCGCCGTGCTTTAGAACGAATGCAAGCTTCCAGGACAGATTGACGGCGTCCCTTATCCCGGCGCAAAGACCCTGCCCTAGGAACGGAGGCATCTGATGCGCTGCATCTCCGGCCAGGATCAACCGACCGCTGCGCCATGAACGTGCGAGCGCGGAATGGAAGGTATAAACGGCGGCCCTCTCGATGATGGCGTCGTCGGGCCCCAACCAACGGCTCAACAAACGCCAGATATTCGCGTCGCCCGTCGCCCCGTCGGACTCCTCGTCCGGCAACAACTTGAACTCCCAGCGCCTGCGCAATCCGACCCCGCGCGCGATAGTGGTTGGGCGCTCCGGATCGCAATACTGGATCGTCCAGTCGGAGAGATCCGCGACAGCGTGCTTGAGAATGACATCGACGACGAGCCACCGCTGATGAAATCCGAGATCCTCCAGGTCGACGCCCATAAATCTTCGCACCGTCGATCGTGCGCCGTCGCACCCGACGAGATAGCTGCATTTCTTATGACCAAGCTGGCCGGTACTCAGGTCTTCGAAATGTAATCGGACGCCATCGTCGGCCTGCTCGATGTTGAAGACCTCGTGACGAAGAAATATCCGATTGGACGGCAGCGCTGCCGCATCACGCAACGCCGCCTCGATATCGGGTTGATGGAAGCGATAGCTCGTATGCCAACCTTGCGGTCCGATCTCCTGCGGACGCGGCCAGTCAATCAGCACTTGACCCGAAGCGGTCAGAAATCGCATTCCACGATTAACGATCGAGTGTTTGGCAATGCGATTCGCGACGCCGACAGCCTGGAATGCACGCATTGCCTCATCGTCGAAATGCACGGCGCGCGGCAGCGGATAGATATCAGCCGACTTTTCGACAACGACGGTCGACACGCCCATGCGAGCAAGCAATGCCGCCACGGTCGCGCCGACTGGCCCGAAGCCGACGATGCCGACATCGAAACCTGGCTCAAGACTATTTTCCCGAACAACCTGGGCCATGGTCCGGCGCTTAGGCCCTCCTCGCTCCGGCCGGCACATCATGCGGATTGCGCTGATTGCTTAACCGGAGCTGTTCGCTCACAAGCGCGGCTGACGACACGGTCAAGAGTGTTATGCGCCGCTCAATGGCATTCGAAAGCCCGTCGGACGACAGGACCAGGCTCAAGCTCGCAATGATACCGAGATCCGATGCGACAATTGGCGCTGCAATGCCAACGAGACCGGCATCGATTTCACCCCGGCTGATGCAATATCCCCCCTTGCGAATCCGACCGAGATTGTCCTTGAACTCCTCGACCGTGTAACCAAATGGCTGAGGATCTTCGGCAACGGTTTTCAAAAGCTTGCTTAGCTTGCGGCCGTTGAGCTGCGCCAGAATGACCTTCGACGTCGCGCCTTTCGTCAAGGGCATCAATCGCCCGCGCTGATAGCTGGAGCGAAAGTCCGCGCCAGACGTCGCCTCGTCAGCAATGCACATCACCGTTTCATGATAGAGACGTGCCAGCAAACCGACGCAAGGGATATGTGCCTGCCGTACTGCCTCCTGAAGAATGCCGTATCCCGCCTGAACCAGCGGATCGGTCAGCCGGATCCGACGATCGTAGACAATGAAGGCGGCGCCGAGCCGGTAGCTCGCGCCGGCCGACGGCTCGAGAAAACCGGCCTTCACCAGTTCGCGAACGGTTCGATAGGCCGTGCTGCCCGGCAGGCCCAAAGACTGCGAGATACCGGGCACCGTCCAGCTCGGCCGGGCCTCGGTAAACAGTTCCAGCACCGAATGATATCGACTGAACCCCGACATTTCGGAGTGTCCTTCTGAACATTACTGCAGCAGCCTGACGAGCCCGAGGGCCAGGATCGGAAAGAAAGCGACCAGCGCGATACGAATGATGTCCGCCAGCAGGAACGGCAGGACACCCTTATAGATGGCCGTTATCGGGATTTCGCGAGCGATCGCCGAAACGACGAAGACACCCAGTCCGATCGGTGGCGCCAACAAACCGACGCCGCAGAGCATCAGGATCAATATGCCGAACCAGATTCCGACTTCGCTCGGCGGCAATCCCAGATCAAGCGATAGTACGATGGGGAGAAAGACCGGCAATGTCAGAAGAATCATTGCGATCTCGTCCATCAAGCCACCCAAGACCACGTAGATCAGCAAAAGCGCCGCAAGCACGACGTAGGGTGGCAGCGTCCAGCTTGCCACCACAGCGGCGGCATTTTCCGGCAATTGCGACAAGGAGAGAAAGCCGTTGAAAATCTCTGCCCCAAGCAGGATCAGGAAGATCATCGCGGTCGTCTCGGCCGTCTGAAGCAGGCAGTCTGCCAGATCCCGCCACCGTATGGTCCGCTGCACGAGACAGATCAGCATCATCGCTGCGGCGCCAACTGCGGCGCCTTCCGTCGTGGTAACGAAGCCGCCATAAATCCCGCCCAGCACCACAAACGCGACGACGAGAACCGGCCATACCGTCCCCAATGTCTTCATTCTCTCCGGCCACGTCATAAAAGCAGCGAGTGGCGCTTTGTCGGGACGCAGGCGCGTCACGATCCAGATCACGATGCAATAGGACACAGACGCCATCAAACCGGGAATGAGAGCAGCCATGAACAGCTTCGCGATGTTTTGCTGTGCGAGAATGGCGTAGATCACCAGGATGACAGAAGGTGGAATCAGAATGCCAAGCGTGCCACCTGCCGCGATCGTCGCGGCTGCGAAGCCCTGATCGTAGCCGGCCCTCCTGAGTTCGGGCAGCGCCGCACGCGCAAAGGTCGCCGTGGTGGCGACCGCCGACCCGCAGATCGCACCAAAGCCCGTGCAGGCAGCAACCAGAGCAATACCCAGCCCTCCGCGACGATGCCCGACAAAACCGGACGCGGCACGGAAGAGCTGCGTCGAGAGCCCGGATCGCTCGGCAAACGAGCCCATCAGAATGAAAAGTGGGATGACCGACAGGGTGTAGTTCGAGAACAAGTGATAGGGCGTCGACTTCATGTAGCTGAAGAAGGTCGTGAGCCCGACAAAGTAGGTGTAGCCGGCTCCGCCAACCACGATCATCGCAAGAGCGACCGGCATGCGAATCGCGATGAGACCGAGCATCGCGACGAAGCCGATACCGGCCACGGCGGTGTTACTCATCGCTCACCTTGATCGACGCAAAGGCCGTATAGAGTGCCGTTAGCGCGAGAAATCCGGTGATGGTCGCACAGACGAAAATGAGATAGCCGAACGAGATTCCAAGCTGGAACGATACGGTCTGGCTGGAGATGGCGTCCAAGGCGCCGGCGACAAGGCGCCAGCCCATCAGCGCAGCCACGATCGCGTAGACAATGTCCCATGCAGCATCGAGCAACGTTTGCTTCCGTTTTGACAGCATCAGCGTGAACGTCTCGACAAAGATGTTTCCTCGCCTCAACTGGCAATAGGGCAGAAAGGAAAATCCGGCGACGGCCGTCGCCATCTGCACCAGTTCGATATCACCGGGTAGGCTTTCGTTAGCAAGCCAGCGCAAGGTCGCGCTGGCCGTAACCATCAATGCCATTGCGGCAATGAGGGCTCCTCCGCCCACGGCAAGCCACCGCGCAACGGAGGAGATTGTGGTGCCCGTTGCTTCCACGCGACACTCAGGAGACGTCGTATTTCTTGATTGCCGCGCGTGCGTCCTCGAGCAGTTTTCCGCCGTTGAGCCCGCGCTCCTTGGCCTGCTTGAGCCAGGCTTCATGCACAGGCTGCGTCGCTGTTTGCCATCGCTGCGTCTCCTCTGGCGACAGCGTCATCACCGAATTGCTGCTCTTCTTGATGTCGGCCTTCACCGCAGCCGACCAAGCATCCCAGTTTTCGCCCGCATTTTTCGCGAAGACCTGACCGGAATTGGCATCGATGACGGCCTTCAGATCGGCAGGTAGCGAATCATATTTGGGCTTGTTCATCGCAAAGATGAACGTCGTGATATAGAAGGTCGGCGTTGTCGGAATCTCAGTATGGTTCTTGACGAGTTCGTTGACCTTCAGCGCCGGAACGACCTCCCATGGCACAACGCAGCCAGCGATGACGCGCTGAGCCAGAGCCTCCGGTACCTGCGGAATTGGCATGGGTATTCCGTTGGCACCGAGCGCCTTCAATCCCTCACCAGCCAGGCGGGTTGGCGAGCGAATTTTCATGCCCTTTATATCGCTCATCGTCTTCACCGGACGATTGGTATGGACGACACCGCCGTCATGGCCCCAGACGGCGATCGGATGCACCTCCTTGAACTCGTCGCGCAGGTGCTGGTCATAGAAAGACATGATCGCCTGGGCATTCACCGTGGAGCGCCACGTCGACACGAACGGAAGCTCGAAAACCTCGATGCGAGGGAACCGTCCCGGCGTGTTGCCAGGCAGTGTCCAGACCAGATCGGCAACGCCGTCGCGCACTTGGTCGAATAATTGGGCGGGTGTACCGCCCAGCCCCATCGCCGGGAAAATATCGATCTTGATCCGGCCGCCTGACTCAGCCTCGACCTTGCGCGCCCAGGGCGCGAGCAGCTTGGAATGCGCATTCTGAATTGGCGGCACGAAGTGAGTCATCTTTAGCGTGACCTGAGGGGTCTGCCCCCATGCCACCCGGCTGACGAGCGGCGCGGCCACGGCGGACGCGGCCAATTTCAGAACCTGACGGCGATAAAGCTGCATTCAGTCCTCCCATGATTTTTATATATTATTCTCAATATCGCACGTTCAAAAAACTCTGTGAAGCCGCAATTTCCATATTTTGAGATTCTAGATATATCGGGGAATGCGAACGACTGGCAGCGACGTCGCCCGGTCGGAAGCTGGGGTAAAGAGGACAAGCGACATGCAATTCCATCTCAACGGGTTCAGGGCAGGGAATCCGGACATTCTCGACCCCTCCGAGAGCTACAAGACCTCGGCGCGAACAGACGCGCTTCCGGACGAAGTGGATATCCTGATTGTGGGATGCGGTCCGGCTGGGCTGACGCTGGCAGCGCAGATGGCCGCCTTTCCCGAGATCAGGACCGCGATTGTCGAGCAGAAGTCAGGCCCTCTCCTATTGGGTCAGGCCGACGGCATCGCGTGTCGGACGATGGAAATGTTTCAGACGTTTGGCTTCGTGGATCGCGTCACCCGCGAGGGCTATTGGGTCAACGAGACATCCTTTTGGAAGCCGGACGATTCCGACCGGAGCAAAATTGTCCGCTCCGGCCGTATCGACGATGTCGAAGAAGGCCTGTCCGAATTTCCTCACGTCATTCTCAATCAGGCACGCGTCCATGACTTCTATCTGACAGTCATGCGCAACTCACCCAATCGGCTGGAGCCGCATTACTCGCGGCGCCTGACCGGCGTCGAAATTGACCCCGCTCTGTCGTCTGCGGACGCGCCAAGCCATCCGGTGTCCGTCTCACTCGAGCGCGTCGATCCGGATCACGCGGGGCAGATCGAGAAAGTCAGAGCCCGCTATGTGGTCGGCTGCGACGGCGCGCGCAGTGCGGTGCGTCAATCGCTCGGACTTGAACTCAAGGGTGATTCCGCCAACCAAGCATGGGGCGTGATGGATGTTCTTGCGGTCACCGACTTCCCCGATATCCGACTGAAGGCGCTGATCCAGTCCGCTGGCGAAGGCAACATCGTCCTGATTCCGCGGGAAGGCGGCTACATGGTTCGCATCTATGTCGAACTCGACGAACTGCGAAAGCATGAAAGAGTCGCAAACCGAAACATCACAGTCGACCATCTAATCGCGGCAACACAACGCATCCTTAATCCATATTCGTTCGACGTGAAGGAAGTCGCGTGGTGGTCCGTTTACGAGATCGGGCAGCGGCTTTGCGACAAGTTCGACGACGTGCCGGCAGCGCAAGAGGGAGCGCGTGCTCCTCGCGTATTTATTGCAGGCGACGCATGTCATACTCACAGCCCAAAATCGGGCCAAGGCATGAATGTGTCGATGCAGGATGCCTTCAATCTTGGGTGGAAACTCGCGGCGGTCCTCCGCGGACAATGCGCTCCGTCCCTTCTCCACAGTTATTCGGCGGAACGCCAGGCCATCGCCAAGGAACTGATCGAGTACGACCGCGAATGGGCCAAGATGATCAGTGCGCCGCTAAAGTTATCGGACGATCCCGACGGCACGGGCGTCGATCCGGCAGAGGTTCAGAACTATTTCGTCAAGCATGGCCGATACACTGCAGGTACCGCTACCCGATACTTCCAATCCAACCTCACGGGTGTCTCGACACATCAGGTACTCGCCAAAGGGTTTCCGATCGGCATGCGTTTTCACTCCGCGCCTGTCGTCCGATTGGGCGATGCCAAGGCCATTAGCCTCGGTCACGTCGCACGGGTGGACGGCCGCTGGCGAATTTACGCATTTTGCGATCACGGCGATCCTTCGGCGCCGACCTCGCAGATCAGGGCGTTGTGCGACTTTCTCGCCGATTCGTCCGAGTCGCCCATCCGCAGGTACACGCCCGACGATCACGACATCGATTCGGTGATCGATGTGCGCGCCGTTTTCCAGCAGGGACATCGCGATCTCGATCTCGGCGCGATGCCCTCCCTGCTTCTCCCGCCCAAGGGACGCTACGGGCTACGTGACTATGAGAAAATGTACTGTGCAAATCTGAGATCCGGGCAGGACATCTTCGACATGCGAGGCATTGATCGCGACCGGGGGTGCATGGTGGTGGTCCGGCCGGATCAGTATGTCGCAAACATTCTGCCGCTGGACGCTTTCGCTGACCTTTCAGAGTATTTCGACAAATTCATGTTAGCAGCCAATAATGACCACCGAACTGCGCCACCGCAATTAATCTTGCGGTGAGTGTGGAAGGCACGAACGCCATATTATTCTTGGTCAAGATATACGCCGGCCAAGCCTACCTCTTCAAGGTCGGCATAAGCCCGAAGGCATTGTCCCGCCGAAGAGCTTGCAGCAGCGCTTCGGTTAAACCGAGCTTCGACAATCCGTCTGCGGTCGCGGAAAGCGGCACCAGCGGGAAATCGCTCCCGAACATGATGTTGGTGGGCGGAATAATACTGGTCAGCGCCGCGATTGCCGGTGCATTGGCCGAGTTTGCGATCTCAAAATACTGTCGCTTTAACAGCGTTTCGACGCCCTCGGGCACCTTGGCTGCGAGGTGCGGTGCGGAGCCCAGCTGGGCAATACGTCCCGCCAGAACCGGAATACCGCCGCCGGCATGCGAGAAGATGAACCGGATGTCCGGGTATCGGCTCAACGAGCCGGAATACATGAGGCTGGTGATTGCCCGATTGGTTTCCTGGATGAACTCCGTCAAAAAAGGCGGCACATGCGGCATAAGCTTGGTGCAGCAGCCCGGCGTCGCCGGATGGACATAAACGATGGCCCGTCGCCGGTTCAGTTCCGCGAAAACATCGTCAAAGGCCGGATCGCCCAGCCATTTGTCACCATAGCGGTTGAGACAGATCCCGCTCGTGAGGCCTTCGCGCGCGAACACAATGTCGCGTTCGCATCCGACCTTGTGGACGTGCTGCGCGATCCCGCGATCGACGCCGTCATTCTCGCGACGCCGCACACGAAACACACCGCTCAAGTACGCGCGGTTGCAAGCGCCGGGAAGCACGTCTTCTGTGAGAAGCCTCTTGCGCTGAACCGTGCGGAGGCCGAGAGATCGATTGCAATCTGCCGTGAGGCGGGAGTCCATCTCGGGATTGGACACGAGCGGCGCTACGAGCCCGCCATCGTTGAACTGCGGCGGCGGGTCCGCGAAGGTTCGCTGGGTACGATCATGCACGTGGAAGCGAATTTCAGCCATGACAAGTTGGCCCAAGTGCCAAAGGGCGATTGGCGGACTTCGACCAAAGATGCACCGGCCGCCGGCATGACCGCGATGGGCGTCCACCTGACCGACCTCTATCTCGACCTATTTGGTCCTGTTGTGGAAGTATTCGCGTCTACAACGAGCCGGGTCGCCTACGAGGACAACGGCGACGTCATCTCCGCCCTACTACGGTTCCGCTCTGGTGCTACCGGCTACATTAACGCCATCCTTGTTACGCCGCTGTATGTTAAGCTGACTGTTTTCGGATCGGAAGCTTGGATCGAGGTTCGCAATCAGAGCCACCCAGACACCCCCGGGCTGACCGAACTGACGGTTCAGCACCGCGACGGCCGGAAAGAGACGCTAACTTATGAATGGCAGGACGCAGTGCGCACCGGCCTTGAGACCTTTGCACGCACGATTGAAAGTGACGCGCCTTACCCATTCACCGACGAGCAGAAAATCGGAAACATCGCAGTATTGGAGGCGATCTGCCGATCCGCTGCCACCAACGCCCCCGTCGCAATAGCTTGAGCGTCTATGCTTTCAAGACGCGGATCCACCCTTCATCCAGGTCGCGGTGAAGACAACTTCACATCAGTCTAACTGGGTGCACCGCTTAAGCTGGCGGGTAGTCGTTCCAACAGGCGTTTATGCGCCTTCCCTCTTCCTCAAGGATAGCCAAGAAGGCCGCGGCTGCGGGCGACATAGTACATCTTAGTGGTTCGATGAGCATAAGGTCCAGCATCATCGGTGGCGAGCAGAGCGGATTGATCACTAGGCGTGCTGGCTCGTCCTCCGCTGCCATCATGATACCCGGCAACACGGTCACCCATTCTGTGCGCTTGACGAGATCAAGCATGCCGAACATCGCGTCGAGTTCCATGACACGCTCCACCTTGACACCATTCGATGCAAAGTAAGAGTCGATGCTATGACGCCGCGTGTTGACCCGGCTCGGGACTACGATGCGTAATGGTTTGAGATCGCGGAGGCGAACCGGATGACGAGAACGTCGGTTCGCGAAGTCGCTCGAGGCAACCAGGACCTCGGGCGTGCTCAGATAGAGCCGGCCCCGTACGCCGCTTATCCCGGCGGTTCCAGGCACGATCGCGAAATCGAGTTCGGCCGCTTGCACTCGTCTGGTCAGCGTATCGCTGTACGCTTCAACGACCCGGATCAGGCAGTTTGGATGAAGGTCGGTGAACCGCGCCAGCGCGGGCGCCAGCACGCAGCGGGTCATGGTCGGCATCAATCCGACCGTTACCTCCCCCTGAAGGCCGCCTACGAAGAACTGGACCGACTTGGTTGCGGCGTCATTCGCTTTCAGCACTTCGAGGCAAGACCTGTAATAACTGTCGCCCGCGGGGGTTGGTACGACCCGGCCGGTGTCACGTGTGAATAGGCTGACGCGGAAGCCCTCCTCGAGCTTGCGGATGTGCTGGGAAACACCGGATTGCGTCGCGTTTTCGCGTTCGGCTGCGGCCGTGAACGAGCGCTCCTCATAAGCTGCGACGAACAGACGCATGCCCTGAAGACTTCCGACTAGCCGGTTGATATCCACTCCCGCCAACCCCACGAACTTTCCGTTCTCGACACCGCCGAAGCTCAGAGTGGCTTGTCTGAAACGATAAATCCCAAAAAAAAGCCAATCTGACCGCAGCTCCAAGAATTTGGCTGTCCCCCAGGCCGATATAGTATCCTTCCCTGTAAGTCGGCGGCAAACTCTCGAAAACTTGGCCGGGCCGGCCGCCGCAGCGCAGGAACTCTCTCGAAGGCGGCGTGTATTCTTCGTCGATCAGAATAAACCGCGGTTGTTCTTATGCTCAACAACCTTGAGCTCTCCGGTCACACCACACGGAAGATACTTCGTTGTGCGAGGTCGGCTGTGGCCGACCACCAATCCCAACTTTCCGGACGCCAAGCGAAAAACGCTCATTCGCGGATTGATGCTCCGGCAAGTCTCATTTCGCACCGTGACCGCTCGTTCTGCGAAGTCAATCGGAGTGGAGCGGAATGGATTGAAGTGATGGCGCGGCTCACCCGAACGGTGGGCGTTCCTCCCCATCGACAATGAGCGGCTTTGCGCTCGTGAGTATAAACGCGATCACACAGGGCTCTGAACCGCGATGTATCCAGTTGTGCACGGTTCCGCGCTGTACCACGACGTCGCCGGCCTTCAGATGCACCTCGTTTCCCTCTTCCAGCTCCATATCAATCTCGCCCGACAGGATGATCGCATAGTCGAGCGAGTCAGTCCGATGGACACGTGGTGCGACACCCGGCTCATAACGAACGACCCTGAACACAGTCCCGTTCGGAACCGACGTCGGCACGTCGCGTGTCGCACCGTCCGTCGCATCGTTGTTGTCGGCAGGAAACTGCTCGGTCGCCCAGATGACCGTGCTCTCGTAACCCGCACGTTTCCTTGATATTTTTGTTGCGACCTCGTCGATTTCGACAATAGCCCGACCATCCTTGTCGTGACCGGTGACAACACGGCGTACTTCCAAACCCATCTCAGACTCCGCTGATATGCAAGAACGTAAAGCTGCTCGCGTGATTAATTGGGCTTGATGCCTGCGATCTTGGCGATTGCCGCCCATTTATCGATGTCGGCCCTGATGCGCGCCGCAAATTGGTCTGGAGTACTGCCGACGGGCAGCGCTCCGTCGATGAGAAGATGCTTCTTGACCTCCTCGCGCCGCAGAACGTCGGTCACCGCCTGATGAAGCTTCTGGACGATCGGCTTGGGCGTCTTGGCCGGAACCAGCAGTCCATACCAGTTCAATGCTTCATAGTCCGGAACACCCAATTCCGCGATCGGTGCAACATTCGGCAAGTTCGGAAGCCGGTCACGACCTGTGACACCGAGAACGCGCAAGGTCCCGGCTTCGATATGCGGCATCGCCGTGATTACATTGACCATCATCGCATCGACAGTGCCCGCCAGAAGATCGTTCACACCCGGCGTGGTCCCCTTGTATGGAACATGCAGGATATCGATGCCCGCCAGGCTCTTGAGCAATTCCATGCTCATATGCGGCGACGTTCCGATCCCGGCAGAGGCGTAGGTCAGCTTTCCGGGGCTTTTCTTCGCAAGTGCGATAAATTCTGCGAGCGTTTGCGCCGGAACACGCGCGTTCACGACAAGAAGGTTAGGGAGCGATACAACCTGAGTAACCGGGATGAAGTCCACGAACACATCATAGGTGAGCTTCTTGTACATCACCGGGTTGATCGCAAGCGTGCTTGCCGCCATCAGCAGAGTCAGACCGTCTGGATTGGATTGAGCGACAGAACTGATTCCTATCATCTGCCCCGCGCCGGGCCGGTTCTCGACAAAGAAAGACTGACGGTCGATTTCGACAATTCCTGGGCGATCAAACGCGCGGTGATATCGGTTCCCCCACCCGCGGCCGACGGAACGATGATCCTGACGGGATGAGCCGGATAGGTTTCGTCGGCAAAAGCGGCCGCAGTAGTAAGCGTCACCGTCGCAAGAAGCAGCCAGCCCGCAAAAGCAATTCTCCGTTCATGGATGGCGGTCGAGATCATCACCCTAGTCCTCTTTCAATGCGACTTCGCGCAACTCACTGAACTTCGGAATCAGCACCATCAGCAAGAGAAGAAACGCGCCCAGCAGGAATACCAGGCTCAATGGATGCGTAACGAAGGTAATCGGATTGCCGTTCGACAAGAGTAGTGACCGCCGCAGGTGCTCTTCCAGCATCGGTCCGAGGATAAAACCAAGGATAAGCGGCGCAGGTTCGCAGTCTAGTCTCTTGAAAATGTAACCGAGCACGGCGAATGCTGCGATCGAATAGATTTCGAAAACGCTGTTGCTGACCGCAAAGCCGCCGATGCAGCAGAACACGAGAATGGCCGGAAACAGGATTTCGTACCGGATGGTCAGCATCCGTATCCAGATTCCGATCAGCGGCAGATTCAGAATCAGCAGCATGACGTTGCCGATCCACATGCTCGCAATCAGGCCCCAGAACAGTTCGGGACGCTCGTTCATGACCTGTGGACCCGGCGCAATCCCAAGCACCATCAGGGCTCCCAGAATGAGAGCAAGGGTCGGCGCACCGGGAATGCCGAGTGTCAGGAGCGGGATGAAGGATGTCTGGGCGCCGGCATTGTTCGCCGCCTCCGGGGCGGCAACGCCTCGAATATCGCCTTCGCCAAAGCGGCGAGGCGGACGCGCGACCTTCTTCTCCAACGTGTAGGCCGTGAAGGAGGCGAGCAGCGCACCCCCACCGGGAAGAACACCGAGGACAGAACCAAGTATCGTCCCGCGCGTGATCGACGGCGCGCATTGCTTTAGTTCCTCCCATGACGGGAGAACACGCCCAACCGATCGCGATCGCAAGCTCCGCGTCTGATCCTGCTCGAGATTGGCCGCGATGTCGGCAATTCCGAACAATCCCATTGCCAGCGCGACAAAGCTGATGCCGTCCGCGAGTTCGGGGAAGCCGAAGGTGTAGCGTTCCGCGCCGGACGTCCCGTCCGTTCCGACCAGTCCCAGCGCAAGGCCCAACACTACCATGCATGCGGAGTTGAGAAGCGGACCGTTGGCCAGGACCAGCGCCATGACGATGCCGAGCACCATCAGCGAAAAATATTCGGGCGCCCGGAAGCTCAATGCCATTTCCGCGAGCGGTGGGGCGAATACGACGATGACGATCGTTGAGAATGTGCCGGCCACGAAGGAGCCTATGGCCGATATGCCGAGCGCCGGGCCTGCCCTGCCTTGTTGCGCCATCTTGTAACCGTCAACCGCAGTAACGACCGAAGAGGCTTCGCCCGGTACGTTCACGAGAATCGCGGTTGTCGACCCTCCATACTGAGCGCCGTAATAGATTCCAGCCAGCATGATGACCGCCGATGTCGGATCGAGCGTCATGCTGAGCGGCATCAGCATAGCAACCG
>VFQN01000444.1_pt1 | contig 78963 bp, 114 predicted proteins | sample 3512371 | NCBI WGS metagenome assembly VFQN01 (sample SAMN10412370, study PRJNA504923) | tailings metagenome | isolation source: Replicate 2 from Balatoc abandoned mine | place: Philippines: Itogon, Benguet | collected 2017-08-28
GGCGACGGGGAGGGGCAGCTGGAGTCGCCGCTGCATAAGCTGGTGGCGCGGGGCGCGGCGCTGGGGGCGGGGGCGGGGGCGGGGGCGGAGGTCAAGGGTGAGGAGGCGGCGGTGGCGGCAGCGGCGGCGGCGGCGGCGGCATCGGACAACAACAAGACTTTGCAGGTGGGCGCGGGGTGCACGGTGCATTGTCCTTATGTCGCAGGCATTATGCAAGGGAAAATCTTAGCAACCTAGCCGTCACCGCTAATACCGCGCCAATCTGCCCCACACCGCTGTGTCCAGCTATGGCGATGCTATCCATGTCATTACCTTCATCTTCCCCTCTACCCACATCCAACTTATGTTCCACACTCCACAGGTTGGCATCTCCGTGGCTGCGCTGGCGGAAACCGTGAAGCGGCTGGGCCTCTCGCAGCGGCACCTGACCACGGGGGAGGTGGCGGCCAGGTGGCTGCTGCCGCCCACACGCCTGACGCAGTGCAGGTGGGGTTGGGGCTGGGGGCAGGGGCTGAGGCGGGGGCTGAGGCGGGCCGTACGGTGTGCAATGTGGAGACACGTGTAAGCGATGATAGCTTATCTCGCCTGCCCCGAGCAAGCAGCAGCCCTGGGGCTGGAGCTGGGGCTGAGGCAGGGGGCGCTCGTTTGGGGTACGGTATTGCTTTGGGAGCGCGGGATTAGGAACCGATGGTTGCGGTCGCTGGCTGGCTGTTCAGCGGCTGCCGGTGTGGGGCTGCAGTGGGCTACACCTGGCCTATGCAGCAGGCGGCCGTGAGCGTGTGGGCTAGGGCGTGCACACCGTGGGTGCGTGCCGAGCTGCATCTTCCAGACGAGCGGTGCAATGCCGATGCCGCCTTACGCACTCGTTGAGCTACCCTTTCAACAACGCATGCTCCCCTTATCCCCGAACCCCACTCTCCACAACCCCCACCCTTTCTCTCCGAGTGCAAGTACCAGCGTTTCCGTGACTCCCTGACGCCTGACACAGTTTCCTCGCATACCACCCTTGCCCCCCAGGTTCCTGGACCTGGTCATGCAGCAGCAGCCCATCCCCCTGGGCTTCGACACCGCGCCGGCAGCTGGCGGCCGCGGGGCGCCGCGCGGCCCGGCCGCCCCGCCTTCAGGCACGCCCACGCTGCGGCCGGAGCGCGGCTGGTGGGGGCCCCCCGAGCTGCACGTGGTGCACGCGTGGGGGGGCTCCTTCGCGGGGCTTGTGGCGGCGATGAGGGAGCACTGCGCAGTGCTGGGCAGGTGGGCGAGGGCAGGGAGGGGGGTCTGGGTGGGCTCGGCGGTTTGGGGCAGGGGAAGGGAGAGATGGAGTGCAGGAGAGTGAGAGTATGGGGGCTGGGAGATTGGGCACGGGGGGCATGGGGAAAGGGAGCGAGGGCGGGTAGGCGGTTGGGGGGCGGGGTGGAGGTTGCGGAGAGTGAAAGGTGTAATGGAAAGCTACAAGTTTGTCTTGGATGCAGAAGGGGGAGAAGTCGCTATGCGGCTATGCCTGCGTGGCGTGGGGTCGCGGGTCTAAGAGGAGCAATCGCAGGGCGCTGGGTGGGCGGGAGTTGGGGTTGGCAGGTGCAAGGCAGGTGGTGAATGCACACGGGTCAGGGCAAAAAGATTAGCTTAGTCATGGAGGGCGTGCGTAGTGGATGTGCGTCCATTGCCCTAACACTGCCACTGCACAGAGCACGCCCAGGTCGCATGGCCAGGCCTTTCGCTGTAAGGACTCCGTGTACCCTCCGCAACCCTGCAACCACCCCGGCCCCGCTATCGCCTCCCCAGGGCCCCTGACTCCTACTACGTGTGGCTGGACGTCATGGCCGTCAACCACCACCCCGGCAGGAGGGACAAGCGGGAGCTCACGCGATGCAGGTGGGCGGGAGGGAATATAGTGGGTTAAGGGGACTGGTCGTGTCGTTCCCATGCTTGTGTTGCTGAGCGGTGGTCGCGTCGAGATGGGCACGGGTACGACGGGAACTATACGGTCTCGTAAACTCTTTTATACAGCTTGACGTACATGTCCCCCTCCTACCCAGCTGGCCGAACCGAAACTTCCTCGACATCTCTCAGGAAAAGCACCTCCGCCTTGCAGCCGGTTCCCACAACTGTGTGGATTGACCCCCTTAACCTTGCCTCTACGTCCATGCTGTCCGCAGCCCACGCTTTGCCCGGCCACCCTCTTTGTGCTACCGTACTGACGCCGCTCGCTGCAGTCACGCGGCGTCTCATATCTTCACTGACTGCGGCCACCCGCCACCCCTCAACCCTCTCGCGTGCTTCGCGCAAACTCCCTCAGGGAGATGCTCTCTCGCACGCGCGCCACGGCCCTGGTCCTGGACGCGGGGGCGGCCTGCCTGTCGCGCCTGTGGTGCTTGTACGAGGTGCGGGAAGCGGGGTAGAGGGGGCGGGGTCGAGGGAGTGGGGTGGAGGGCGTTGGCGGGAGAGGGGCATCAGGACGGTCAAAAACAGGACAGAAGGGACCGGAGGCAGTATCAGTGGGACACAAGCCAAATGGTTCCATACAAGAATGTTGCCACCCTTCCTGATTCTACCGAGGCGCATACATGTACCTCTACTAGCCGTGCCGGCAAGCACGCAGCCCGCGCCGGCCAGCCGTGCCACCCACGCCACGCCCACACCCTGGCCCCCATCAGGTGTGGCTTGCTGCTGTGGCCGGCCCCGAGTCCAGCCCCTCGCGGCTGCTCCTGCTGAACGCGGGGGTGGATGCCGAGGTGTTCAGCGATGCCTTCTTCAGGTGGGGCTCGTTCGGCAAGTGCTACAGTGGGAGCCCGGGTACCGGCGAGGGTGCTCCGTGGGGGTGAAGCGGATGAAGGGCTTGAACGCGGATGGCGGGAGCTGGCGCGAAATGGGGTTGTGCAGTGAGCTAGTGACCAAGCAAGGATGAGCCAGACGGTAGCGGGGTGCATATGACAGCGGTTTATCCGGAAAGGAAAGTGTAGCGCCCGGTCGTCAACCCAAGCCCGCAGTTCCCTGACCTACGTGCTTCAAGGAATGACACCAGCTCAAAAGTGTCAGGCCCGGCTATGGCCGCCTCTGTCCGCCTGTGGCCGCCGTAACGTAGCAGTTATGCCCGTAACAACTACCATCATTCCACCCACCGCACCTTGTCACAAACCACACCTCCCCCTTCATCCTACCCTACCCATCCGCCCATCGCACCTCCCTAGGCTTGACGTGACCCACGCCGCCACCCACCTGCCCGAGGACCGTGCCAAGCTGTTGGAAGACATGGTGCGCACCACGCACACAGACACACACGGCGGGGTCCGCGGGTCGGACGGCGGCGGCAGTGGCGGCGGTGCGGCCGCCTCCGCCGGTGTGGGCGGCAGGGCGGCGCACGACCCCGACGCGCCGGCCTCGACACGTGGTGCTGTGCCAACACACGTCGTGGCGGCGGCCCTGCCCAAGGTGGGTGGCATCTGAACCTGCACCAGCACCTGCACCAGCACCGCGTATGTTGCACGGCAAGGTCCCCAGGACCGACACACCTGCATGTCCTTCCATGTCCGAGTATGAAGTGTACCGCACTCCAATGCTTGCCGACGCCGCCCGTTCTCGTACGCAACTCGCAAGCTCCTCGCAAGACACCGCCATGGTTTTTTGGGGCAAAATGCCTGGACTTCAGAGGCCCTATTGCTGCCGATTTCTCGCTTTCTGGGGTTTATGTCAGTATGTGCACTGTTCGACACTCTCCTGCAGGTTAGCGCCGCCGTCCGCGGCGTGCTGCTGGAGTGTGTGGCGCGGGAGCTGGCGGAGGCGCGGAGAGCGGCGCGGGGGGCGGGTGGGCTGCCGGCACTGCTGGAGGCCGCGGACAAGTGAGGCGGCGGAGGAGGGAGCAGGGAGGGGCGGGGCAGGGGCATTGGGGGTAAGGGAGTTTGGGCTGGGCTTACCTCGTGTGCTAGGTACTGGTGGGGCTGTCCGCTTCGGTGTCGTGCGCTGAGGGGTATGGCATAAAGGAACGCGTCGTTGTCTTGGCGTGGTGCTACAGGACCGGGCAGGTAAACACAGGTTGTGAAAGGTGGTCCTTGCAATTGCGACAGCCGCTCATGAGGCACCTGCACATCCACGTTGCTTCACACGTGCGCGCAGGTTCGCCCTTGTACGGCGGCTGGTTGGCGGTCACGTGGAGGCGGAGGAGCACCTGGCGGCGGCGGTGGCGGCGGCGGTACGCGCAGCGGGCGGCGCGGCCCCGACGGCGCCGCCGGCGGGCACCCCCGCGCCAAGGCCGCGGTTCGCAGCCGACACACTTGGCGGCGAGAGCGCAGGTGACGGCGCCGTCAGCCGCGACAACGGCATGGCCTCCGCTGGTGGGACCGGCAGCGGCGGCACTGAGCCCGGTGTACTGGGGCCCAGGGGCAGCACCCTTTCGGGGGAAGGCCAGGAGAGCAGGAGAGCGGAGGCGGGGGCGGGTGGGGCAGGAGTGCGTTTTGGCGGCGTCGGAGGGGGCGAGAGTGAGGCGGGTGCCGTGGCTGGCGCCGCGGCGGCAGCTGTGGTGGCGGGGAAAGCAGCAGCTGCGATGACGGCTGCGGGTGGTGCGAGCGGCGGCGGGCGGGTGGCTGCCTCCAGTGGCGGCGGCGGTGCTGGCGGCGGCGGCGGCGGTTCCAGTTCCGCTGCGTGGCGGCGCAAGCCGGGGGCGTTGGCCTCCCTGGCGCTGCTTCAGGCGGAGCACGGCAAGGTGGTGCAGGTGGGTTAGTGCATGTGGCGTGAGGTTGGCGACGCGTGTGGCCCCCTTGGGGCCCAGTGCCTCTTGCAATCCCTATGCCCCTACTCCCATACTCTTTACATGTCCTCTCCATCCCAAGCACCTGTTTGCCTGGTACTGGTATGTGGCGTCACCTTCCGCCTCGGCGCGACCCCCTCTGCCGCCAGCAGGTAAAGCAGACACTGCACGCTGCACGTTATTACCGGTACCGTGCGACTTTCTGCACTCGTCCCCGCCCCGTTCTGGCCCCAGGCGCTGACCCACGCCTCAATGGCCCTCAGCTGCATCCCCGGGCTGACGCTGGTACGGCCCGTGCACCCCGAGGAGGAGGAAGAGGACCCGGACCACCGCCATAACCACAACCACCACCACCGCTCCACACACGCCCACGGTCACGGCGGCCACCACGGCTCCGGGCGCCGCTCCTCCAACCACCACGGGCACCCCACACCCCACGACCGCGACCGCGAGCGGCGGCGCTCCTCGCATTACGGCGACCGCCCGTCTAACCACTCCAACCACCCCGACCACCATAACCACTCCAACCACCACGACAGCACCCGCGGCCGCCGGAGGTCCTCCAACAGCGACGGCCACCACCACAGCCACAACAACCACAACCACCACAATCACCATTCCAACCACCACCGCAACCACCATGGTCACGGGTCCACTGGGGGGCATGCGACCCACCACCGTGGGGCCCACGCGGGAGGGGCGGCTGGGGGTGGAGGTGGGGGTGCGGGGGCGGGGGCGGCGACGCACCTGCCCCCGGGCGTGGTGGCGTGGCGTGGGTCGCACTGGCAGCTGGCGCGCCCGGAGCACACCAGCCTGGGTGAGGCTGGGGGCCCGGGGCGGGGGCGGGGGGGCCTCTGGTTAAGACGAGATAGCCGAAAGGACGGCGGGAGTACTAAAACCTGCCGGAAGTCAGGCGCCTGGTTACTGGGGTATGGTCCCCTTGCTGTGTGCGCACGCCATTCACAGCACGGAACAGCCATTGATAGCTGCTACTTGAGCGCCCCTGGGCACTGGAAGACGCGTATCAATGCAAGGCCTTCGGGTCACGTTGGTGTGAGTGTGGCAAATCTCGTGCAAAGCCTGTGCAGCGCAGCTGCCTCAGTGCCTCTGGCCCTGTGCGGCTACCCCGGGTCCTCCGCCACCCTCCTCATCGGCTATCCTACCCTTGCCCACCCCGCTTTGCGACGCAGCTGCTGCCCGGGCGCTCCTGACGGTGTCCGCGGTTGAGGCGGCGTGCGGCAGGTGGGTTAGTGCAAGCAGCAGCAGGCGCTGGCTACCCCCACAGCACCACGTCTACAACCACACACATACGATTACAACACGGCGCTTGCTTACAAGACATCGTCCCGTCCTCCTCGCTGGTCGCCACTCACTTCGCTCTTCGCGGGCCCTATCCTTCTCTGACACCTTGCTGTTCTGCGTTCATCGCCCTCCGCCACCCCCCGCCCCAAGGCACGAGGCCGCGGCGCAGCTGGCGCTCCAGGCGGGCCTGGCCCGCGCCGCAACACTAGGTGGGTTACCGTGCCCTAGCATACACACTGCATCCAGACCCGCACACGAACGACACGGCTGTCCGTCCTAAATCAGGCTTGAACTACACCGTACCGTTTCGCATGCCTCCCGCTACGCCGTATCTTGCCTACCTACATGCTGCACAGGCCTGAGCGTCAAGACCCCTCGGTGGCCCTATCCTGCCTCAAAACCACCCCGCCCTAAAGCCGCCTCCGTCTACCCCACACTCCACCCCTTCCCCACCTCCGACCCTCACCACCCAACCCACGCTAACCCACGCCCCAGGCTCCGCCCACCCCGCCACGGTGTCCTGCCGCCGTGCCGCCGTGACGGCACTCCTGGCCTGCGACCCACCGCGCGTGCCCGAGGCGCAGGTGTGTATCTCCCTCCTGTTCCCACCCCACCAACCCCTGCATGGGCACCTCAACCCCGACTGGGCACCTGCTGCGCCTGTACCGCCCTGACCCTTTTGCCTGCACCCTGGGCTTATGAACACAAGGCACCGCTCCTCGTCGTCTGCTGCTCCACTGTCCGTTTGCCACTTTGCCGATCCCCGGTTACCCCCCATGTGCGTGTGGCGTGTACCTGTGCCCCCAAATGTGCCACGTGTGTGTGCATTTGGCTGTGCCCCCAGGCGCTGGCCAATAGTGTGCTGAGGGAGGCGGCGGCGGCGCACGGAGAGGTGGGGCAATGGCGGGCACGGGTTGCGCTGGTGTGGCGAGGCGGGGCGGGCTGCAGGAGCACGGCTTGTCGCCAGACACCATGTACGGTACATCGGCAGTATGCAACCAAACCTGGATATAGCCGACCACGATAGCCGACCGGGCGAAGTGCAACAGGCAAACTGACACTCTAGCTGTAACAGTACGGTAGCCAGTATCTCTGCGCCATTGCGTGCCATGGTGCCATGTTGCTCGTCCTGTCCTTGGGGACACGTGTAGTTGATGTCCTTCGCAAGTGTCATGGAGTCATGGTCCTCTCTGACGTCCCTCCTCGCCTGCTCCCTCTCCCCCACCCCTACCCTACCCCTTGCCCTTCAGTCCGCTGCGGTGGTGGGGCTGTGCCATTGCGCCGTCGCCCGCGTGCTGCTGGCGCAGAACCGCCCCGAGCAGGTACGCCACACGGGGGAGGTGTCCATAAGGTGTCCATACCTTCCATAGGCCCATAGCCACATTAGCCTAGCACAGCGGAAGCAACGGGGCGGAGCGTGTAGGCCAGCATTCCAGTGTCCATGCTTCACGCGCTCACCGCCGGCCCCCGCTTACCGCACTCTTGCCATCCCCGCCTAGTACGCTACCGCACTACTTGCTGGCGTCCTGCTCCCCCTCCCGCTGGCCCCCCCCCCCAGGCCCCATTTCCTCTTCGCGTGCAGGCACTAGCGTGTCCGTGATTCCCTGACGCCTCACACGGTTTCTCGCGTTTTACGCGTACCCCCAGGCCTACACCAGCGCCCAGCGCGGTGCCGAGGTGCTGTCGGGGTGCCTGGGCCGGCCGCACCCCGCCACCCTGGACGCACTGCAGCTGTGCGCCGACATTCTAAAGGAGGCGCAGGTGGGGCGTTTCGAGGGGGGATGGGGGGCGGGGAGGCAACCGCGGAGCGGCAAGGGAAGGGAGACGGTAACGGTCAGCCTGCGAGAGGGAGGTTAGCGGTGCATGCTAACCACTTGTTGGGGAGGGGGTTGAGGATGTGCGTGTCACTTGGTGTGGTACACGTGTCTTGGCCTACACGTTCCCAGGCCCCATTGGCTTCGCGGCGCGACCGTTGTGGAGGATGATGGACGTGCTGTTGGGATGGGGGGCTCGGGGGGAGGCGTGTAGGTGCCCAGCAGGGGGCAGGAGGGGGCGCAGCTTGGGCCAAGTGGTTCTGTGGTGGGGGCCGCACGGCAGGAGGGGTCGCAGCCGCTCAGCAATGGCACTCACGCACGCCCGGGGCCCCTCCTGCCCAAGTCGTTTCCGTCTTTCCGTTTCCCCGCTAACCCCGCTCTCCGCGGGCCGACTGTTTCCGGTTGCCGCTCCGCGGTTGCCCTCCTGCCCGACGGCCACAGGTTGCATCTCTGGCCGCAATGCGTCAAATGACACCCGCAGTGCCGTCTCAAACTCATCATGACAGCGCAACTGCCCTCCAGTTCCCTCCCGAATGCACACGCTGTAACCATCCTGACCCACCAGCAGGAGTTCCATTCCCCCATCATTGACACACCTGTTACCTGCCGCATATCACCGCACGAGTACCGGTACGCCAAGTGCCACGTGCTCGCCCACCCACCGCAGGAGGTGCACTTTGCGGCCATTAACCCATTATTCATTTGTCTTTTTACCGCAGGAGTTCTCCAAGGCCGTGTCGCTGATGCGCATGGTGGTGGAGGGCCGCAGCGTGCCGGGCGCCAACCGCGCCTCCCCCGCCTCGCCCGCCTTCCTGGCCGCCAGCCACAGGCTGCTGCACCTGCGAACCGCCGTGGCGCTGGAGGTGCGTAGCGATGCGGTTGCGGTGATACGAGGTCGCAGACACAGTTGCATACTAAAAAGGCAGGTACTGGTGGAGTGGCGAAGGCGGTGCGTGCGTAGGTGGCATGGGGTGGGGGGTCTGAAAGCTCTGGGAGTTTTCCGGTGGCCTTCCAGTCGGCAAGGGTAGGCACGGGGTGTGATCCTGGTGGGGGCCTAGGGCTGGGGGCATGGGGTGGGAGGCATGGCCCGGGCAGTGGCGCAGGGGGCTGGGGTACGGCGTTGGCACCAGATCCTAGGTGCATTTGGGTATGCCGGAGGCTCCTGCATTTGCGTGCCGCGATGGTGCTTGAAATGGGCGTAAGCGCAAAGCCTGTCAAGGGTGCAAGGCGGCTAGGTATCAGGTATACGCTGACAATCCTGCGGGCTCGGCGCAACTGAATTGACAAACTGTAAGCGACAGCGACAGTTAGATGTGGGGTGAGGTGAGTGGGGGTCATCGGATGGGGGGCATGGCGAAAATGGAAATGTGCGCGGTGGGGCACAGGGTTGGGACCAGATCCTTGTGAAGATCGGCATGCCACCCATGCCAACAGCGCAGTCGCGGTCACAGTGCGTTGCTTGTCTCCTCCGTTTGACGGTAACGTGTTGCTGAGGCACCTCCCGGTCTTGCCATTGCGTGCACCACACCGCAGGACAAGGCGGCGGCTGAGGAGACTTCAAGGTCAGTGCGGGTAGCACTCAACCGCGGGGATGGTAGACAGCTGCAGGGCCAACAGGGCAGCACTGATGAAGCCCTGCCACAGCACTTTGGCAAGTTTGGGCACTGCGGGCACTACGGCACCACCTACCGCACAACGCGCCAACCAGTAACATCAGCAACCGCACGCCCCAACCGTGTTCATGGCCCTCCCACCGGCCGCACCTCATACCCCATTCCTGACCTTCTGCCCCACACGCTCTGCTGACCCAACTGTCCCCTGCCGTACACCTCCCTGCCGTACAGCCTGGGCCGGGTGGGGGTGTCCCAGCTGATGCGCGGGTTGGCGCGGCTGGAGGCGGAGCTCAAGGCGGCGCTGTTGGCCGCGGGCGAAGCAGTGCCGTACATCAAGGTACGGCAACCACTAACCGCCATGACACAGGCCCCACACGGTCGGCAGTATCATAGTTGCCCCCATGATGCATGGCAAGACGTTGCTATGTCAGACGCCCTCCCACATACACTCACCTGATTCCACGCCCCTGTCGATGCCCCTGTCCGTGCCGTCTTCCCCTACACATGTCAGTTTGTCCACTTCCTGACACTCTTGGTTTCCCCCCATATACCCACACACATACACCCATATCAACACCCTTACCCGCAGCACGATCTGGAGCTGGTGCTGCTGGTGATAGGCACGGTGCTCATGGTGTACGGCACCTGTCAGTGCACCTGTAGAGGCAGCCCGTATACACCCCTCTTACCCACAGCGCGACCTGGAGCTTGTGCTGTTGGCTCAAAACAAGCACTACGAGGCGTCGCTGCTGCTGAGGGGGGAGCTGCCGCTCACGCGGGGCGCGGGGCAGGCGGAGGGGGAGCCGGGGGCCCGGGGAGGGGGCAGGAAGTAGTGATGGGTCGTCAGACTCGCGTCCGGTCCATGGCTGCGTGGACGAGGCTGGTTTTTGTGAAAGGAAGGGAGGGGACCGGTGTGCAGGGGGTGATTGGGGGTTGGGGGAACGTGACCGACGGGGCCGCGCGGGGAGGCCTTGTCAGCGAGCGGACATGGAGCGGCGCTGCGGCGGGCCTGGGGCAGGATGGCGGGCAACCGGCAACACCGGTTGGAATGATGATGTTGCTGACGGGAGAATTCCGAAAGGTGGCTTGGGATGAAAAGACATGCGGGGGTGGGATCGTTAGATCGAGGATTTGTCCTGCAACTGTGCTGCTGCCGCAGCAACTGCCAAAGTGCTGCTGCTCCGCATTTCGTACTCGCATGTTCAATGGCAAGTGTTCACACAGTGCTTTACTATAGCCGCTTCTGTTACCTGCTCGTTGCTTCCACTTGAAGTGTGCTAATGCACCAGTGAGTAGGGCAGGTGTGTGGAAATGAGGCCAGACCGGCTGCCACCAAAGTGGCCAGGGTGCACGCAGGATGGCAGCAGAGCACACTCCTGCCAATGATATCGCTGCACAATCAGTTTTTGCACCTGCCCTGTGGTAGCATTCGCTGAACAAGCGTGTGCATGGTGTTTTGAATGAACAGCACTTGCTAAAAACAGCTTGGCTTGAACAGTGACCCGGTGTCAGACGGTATTGGCCTCCACGTTTTGCGGTGGAGGCAAGGCATGCACTATGACGCCGATGAAATGAGTGAATGGAGGGCGCTTTAGTACTACGGTACAAGTAAGGGACAGAGCAGTGCCACTTTTTGCAACATGTGCGCTTTGCGTGAACTCAACCACCAGGTGCCTCGATTGGTGCCTTTGTATGTGATGGGTTATGAGATAGTGCGCACAGTGTCTATGTGAAACGGTTACGTGCAGTAATGCTGTACTGGTGATGCGGTATTGTCGTATAGCTTGTGTACTTGCAACAATAAAGGTGCGTCACTGCGTCGTCGTCACGTGCTCCGACTGGCGCAACCCGGTTCCGTACCGTTGCGGCACCGCGCAGCGGCACACATGCATTGCGCATGGCCGGCCGAGGGCCGACGACTGGAGGGCGTGCTGTGACCCACCCGCCTATGTATGTAATGTAAGCCGCGCACCCTGCAGCGCTCGCACCGTCCCCCAACCTGGTCTACGACCATGGGCTGCAGGTTGAAGGAGGTCGATGTCCGCAAGGGACTGAAAAGGTGGAGCCACAAGCACATGGCAGACGTTTCCACACCCGTACCGACGTATCTGAGACCTGGTACCAGCATTGCCCCCCTGTGGAGCTCGTTAGATGAGGTGGATGTATTGGCAGGATCTATCCCCAGTTAACATGTGAGCTTGCACCTACAGTACCGGTATGCCGCCAAGGAAGGGCGGAGGGGTATGCGAAGTCGGGCTTGTGCACGTGACCCGTATTCGGTGCTTGCATGGGGCGGAACGAAGGAGGCCCGCCGGTGAGAAGCCTGAAGCAGGCCAAAAGCTCGTCTGTACATAGCTGAGTTCTGGTGGTGACGGGTGGTTTCAGGGAGGTGGCGTGGTCGGGAAGGGGCTCCTAGGGTTGCTGGAAGGGGCGAAGCCTGGAAGGAGGGGAAGGACACATGTGCTTACCGGGGTGGTTATGGGTGAGGAACCGTGGGTCCGCTTGTGCAGGCTATGCAGGCGCTTTCCGCTCCTAGCTCGAGCTGGCTCTCCGAGGACAGCTGGTTTGTGGACTGGTCGCGAGCATGTGAAACTGAGAAGCTCCCATGGGGCATGGGAGGCAGCTGGCGACTGAGCGCTTGCGAACCTTGTGAACTAACCGAACTAACCGCTGCCCAAAGCCTAACCTTGCTTGCAAAGAGGCAGGGTGACGCAGTAGCCAAGGAGATCAGTAATACGTACATTTTGCTGTGGAGCACGTTGTAAACATAGGGCATCCTGGATTCACTTCCAGCTGTCGTGCGCTCCAAACGTGAAAAGAGCCCCCGCAACACTTACGTCCTCCTGCCACTTGCTTAACCTTCAGTTGTAGCTTAGAGACCCTTTGGGAAGCTGGATTTGCCTAAAGGTGTATGCAGAGCTTGGCCGGACTTTGAATTATACATAAACAAAACGCGAACGCGAAGGCCCGCGACGGAAGCTTTAGGGTCAGCGACTAGCTGTTATACACGATGTCAACATATCAACAGCCGCTGAAGCCATCGAACGTACCGAGGACGGGTACAGGAGGCAAACAGCATGCGCAGGCCAAGCCAAGCAGGCATCTAGTAGAAGAGCAAGCTGAGCGAAGGGAGGATGCTGGAGCAGCCGCAGAAACTAGCGCACCGGCGGGCGAGCGGAAGCGGTGGACAATCCAGGACTTCGAAATTGGGAAGCCCCTTGGGAAAGGGAAGTTCGGGAACGTGTACCTCGCGAAGGAGAAGCGAAGCCAGTACGTGGTCGCGCTGAAGGTGAGACCGACATGACGACCGGGCGTCACCAGCCTCGTCGTTGGGGCCCGGGGTAGTCACCCAGGGCGTTGCACCCTTGGTGCATCGAAGCCGGACGGCTTGCTGCTTGACTCAACAACGTGTTGCGTTCATGGACACAGGTACTATTCAAGAGCCAGTTGCAGCAATCAAACGTGGAGCACCAGCTCACACGGGAGGTTGAGATACAGGCCCACCTGCGGCACCCCAACATTTTGCGGCTGTACGGCTACTTTTACGACAAGGCAAGCATACTAGGTTGCTCCTGCGCCCCAGAAGCTACTCCTCCATGAGGCTTGGGGACATGTCCACGCTCACTGCGGATGGAGGCCTCGTGGCAGTCGCAGCAACTCTGCAGCGTACAGATGAGAACACGCCAGGTGCACACACGTTGCTCACAGCTCCTTGCACCCCATGCAACAACCGGTGCACAGGACAAGGTCTACCTGGTCCTGGAGTATGCAGCGCGGGGAGAGCTGTACAAGGAGCTGGTCGCCAGCCACCACTTTGACGAGCGCAGGTCTGCAACGTAAGTTTCCCCAGTCTCGTCGGGGCAAGAAGGGGAAAGCACTCCCTCTTGGACTGACATGCCGCCTGCCTGGATGGACCGTTGCTCCCCTTCAAGCCTACTTGGCACCTTGCAGACCCTAGTCCTCCTTGACCCTACCTGCGAAGCACGCTGTCAGTGTGCGCTAAATAATACTTCGTGTTCCCACACACCCTCAGCTACATCCTGTCCCTGGCGCGCGCGCTGCACTACCTGCACACAAAGCACATCATTCACCGCGATATCAAGCCGGAGAACCTGCTGGTGGGCTTCAACGGCGAGCTCAAGATCAGCGACTTCGGGTGGTCCGTGCACGCGCCGAGCGACAGGTAAGCGTGGACTTGCCTCTCAGGAAACATGGGGATGCAACTGTCCTAGCGCGCAATCACCATGCAACAACCCAGCAAGTTCCTGGCGGTCAAGGCTTTTTTGGGCGCCCCTCACAACCTCTCCTTGCAGCGCCGCTGTGCCTTGCGTAAAAACTATTAACGTTGCACACAACCATGGGGGTTACTGGGTGTCTTCTCTGGCTTCAGGGCCATCGTGTGGGTTAGGCTTTACCATGCACTGGTATGCCTTCTTGCACACTTACCACCACCTTTGTGTCCCCAGGCGCAAGACGCTGTGCGGCACGCTCGACTACCTGCCGCCGGAGATGGTGGAGGGCAAGGAGCACGGCACGGCGGTGGACAACTGGAGCCTGGGGGTGCTGACGTACGAGTTCCTGTTCGGCGGCCCGCCCTTCGAGGCGCCCGGCCACCAGGACACCTACCGCAGGTGCGTGCGCAATCCGTACAATCAAACGCAGCTCCGTAGCGGTGCGGATGCAGGCTGCAATCCCCACGTATGCAGCGCGCGCAGCGCTACGTGTCCCCAAGAGCAGCAATATCACCATGTTGCTCTATGCTAACATGCTCGCCGTCTCGTCCATTAACAGGATCGTGCGGGTGGACCTCAAGTTCCCGGACACGCCGGCCGTGTCGGAGGAGGGCAAGGCCTTCATCCGGCGGGTGAGGTCGCAGCCTGACCCCGTTAGGGGTCCGCGATACATTCCAACCATGGCGTGCGCTGTGTGAAGCATCTCACACAGGCCCCGATGCGTTTGCGGGGTTCCCACCTGCTGGCTGACAGTTGCACATCGGCTGCTCCCATGTCCGTGCAGCTGCTGGTCAAGGACGCGGACAAGCGGCTGCCGCTGACCGAGGTGGAGAACGACCCCTGGATCCGGGCCAACGTGGACCCCGACATCTTGGCGCGCAAGTGATGCAGGCTCGGCGCGCTGCATGCAAGCATTGGGTGCACAGAATACCGGTGGTGTACGTGGCCCTCGGGCGCTGGGGCTTTTAGGTTTGTCCCGGCTAGGCCGTGCGGCTAGACCTCGTACCGTATGTCCAGCAGTGAACGTGGCCACGCGGCGTTTGGGTTCTGTGCTTCTGTCCCAGCTGTATATCTTGTGTCCAGCCACACCCTAAGGCGGCATGGCGGTTGTAAGCCTGCTGTAAGCGGGTAGGCGCATGTTCGTTCGTGCAGGAGCAGGAGGCAGCCGCCTTGATGTGAGCTTACATGGCCGCGCCTGGTGGCCGGCATGGATGATGCTAGTACGAGCATCATCGGCTTCGTGTCTATGCACATCGTATGTATAGGAAGCTTCCCGCAAACCAATTAAATGGAATGCGCCTGGTGTTAAGCAACAACACTGCAACAGAACACACGCCATCTGCAGCTGCACTGGCACCTGCGGGGCTTTACAGGTGTGCACTCTACCCTCACAACGCTTAGCGCTCCTGCGGTCTACCCTACATCCTCTCGCCAACGACATACGCTTGATCACAACTCTCAACGCTCTGGCGCTTAGCAACTCCGCACTCTGCGCTTCAGTGCAAGCACCACCAACCTGAATATCAAGGAAAACAACCTCGAAACAAAATAGAATTACATATGTTGGCTCAAGGCCCACCACTCTGGGCGTCACTCCTTCCCACCCCCAGGCTGTCCGCTCCTCTCCTCCTCCCTCCCACACTCAGCTGGGCGGCCAGAAGCTAGCGATCTTCATGCCTGATAGCCTGATGTACAGCACGACAAAGAGCCCCACGACAATGCAGCAGATGTCGCCGAACACCGAGTCGCCCACGAAGTGGTCCAGCAGCGCCCACACGCCGCGCCAGAAGATGATGACCCCCAGAATGGCCGTCAGCGTAACGCCCACCTGCGGAAAGAGGGCCCGGAAGCACAGGTGTCAGGAGGTGATGGGCTATGCAACCTCAGCTCGACAGGAGCATTCACGGCTAAACGTTGCCCTGTGTGTGTGCTATGGCTCCCAGATACCTGCCAGCAACCTTCCACCTCAACAGGACAAGACTTTGACAGCATCGTGCCGCACACAGCCGCAACCCAAAAGCATACCGGTACGTGCGCCACCCACATGCCTTTCCTCAGCCCGCGCCTCACCGTCTGCAGGTCGGCCTCCAGCTTCTGCTCAAACTCCTGGATGACGTCCTCCGGGATGGGGGCGGGCACGGGCACGAACACGGGCACAGGCACGATGTTGCTGATCGGCCCCTGCGGCTGGCCGGGGGGCGGCCCCCGAGGCGGCCCCGTGGAGGTGCTGGTCGCTGCTACCGGTGCCCCTGGAGCGCGCGCCGAGCCGTTCGGTGCTGGCCGCCCCGGGGCCTGCTGCGGCAGCTGCTGCGCCATGCCGCCCGCCTCCGTGCTCGCGACCGCCACCGCAGAAGCGCTGGTGGCCACCCCGTTGCTGCCGCTGGTGCTGGCAGAGGCCCCCGACCTGCTGCGCATCTCCCCACCGCTGATGCCGGCCCCGTTTCCGGAAGATGATGCGCTGACCCAACTGCCTGCCTGCAGACCCCGCTCGGGAGAGCCATGGCTCGAGGGCACCCACGAGGAGGGAGAGCCCGGCGGGGCGCTGCTCGCTTTCACAGCAGCATGAGACGCTCGCTCTGCCTGCTCAAAGCGCCGCTCAACCCGAGGAGAGCGATGTGCGCTGCTGAGCGCAGCGCGAGGGGCCGCGAGCGGAAGCGGAGCTGGCTTCGGGCGCAGCGACAGCGCTGCCCTGCGCAGCTCGCTAGAGAAGCTAATAGCAGTTGAGGAAGTTGAAGCCGCGTAGTCTAGCCCCATGCCTGTTGCAGCGGTGCCTGCACCAGAGCATCAGCCAAATAAGCCAACAGCTTAAGCCACGAAGCCCTGAGCAACTTGTCTGAGACTTATTGGTTTACTTTTGACTGTCAGCCCGTGGCAATGCGTGTAAGTGCCTCTTTGTGCGGTCGGCCGCCCAGTCACTCACCCGGGAAGGTCCAGAGCTCCAGAGGTCCAGGTCGCAGAACTATAGGTTGTAGCTCGGGTTGCGCTTGACTGTTGAGCCCAACGAGAGCAATACCGAGTGTTGGGAGCTTCGGGCGCGTACGTGTTGTCGTGCGTTCAGCTGCTGTGGTTGAGAGGGAACAACAGAGAGAGGGCGTCAAGGCAGGGCGTCAAGGCCCCCGCCCCTAGTATGTGTATTAATGCTTTACAAATCGGGACTTATGCGCTGGCGACACTACCATATTGTGGGGCTGGTGGTGCCTCCCGGGTGTGACATGCCCTGCCGTGCCATCCCATGCCGTGTGGCATCCAACGCAGCAGGCGGTGTGTATGCCTGGCCCATGTTAGACCTGTCACCGTGTAAACATCCTTTTTCTACTTGTGGCTGAACACCATTCTGGCGTAGGCGTTCGTTTTCTTCCTGCCGAGTCCAAAAGCTTGTTGCGTTGCTCAGCGTTGCGTTGCGTCAGGTTAACAGTCGTCATGATCAAATTACTTTGGTCATTGCTTTACACCTAACAAAGGTGCTTATCTACCCAAAACCTTGAACTTCATTTCCTTTTGCCTCGGCCTGCACACGCAATCCTGAAGCACTACATGATTGCACCTGCAACCTAAGCGGACGTAAGCGTTAGGTACTGGAAATGTAACAGCAGTATGTCGTTCCAAAACGATCACTTTGGGGTTATGCTCCACGGCGCACCGCCTGTACCGCAAGACCTTCTACCAGCAACAGACACAGAAGCGGAATCACGTGGACAGCTGTGTTTGCTGCAGCTTCCCGGGCAGGCGTCCGCCCCGTCGCAGTCGGCATGGTGCAGCGTGACGAACCTTGTGGCGGTAGCCCTGGCCCCCGAGCCCCTGCCCAGCAGTTGCAGTGACAGCGGAGGGAGCGGGGGAGGCGGTGGGGCTGGTGCTGGTGCTGGTGCTGGGTCGGGGTCTGGGGGCGTGAGTCGCATCCTGCTGCTGGAGCCGTCCAACCCGGAGGACTGCACCGCGCTGGAGCTGCCAGCAGAGGGTGGGTGGCCCGCGGTGCGCGCAAGGCACGGGGTTGTTGCTTTCCCTGTTAAAAGCCCCGCAGCTGGCGGCACGGCACGTAAGCTTGCGGATTCCCACAGACTCGGCTCACGCCCTGGCACACTCGCCTCCCCCAGCCCGTCGTCCACTGTTTGCGTCTGGGCGCACATTCCGCCGACGCGCCCCTACCTTTCCCTGACCTTTCCCCTCCTGCTCAAAACTCCCACCAGGCCCCGGCGACCGCGTGACGGGGCTGTGCTGGTCGTGGCCGGGGCAGCGGAGGGCGCTGCTCAGCGCCACGGCGGCGGGGCGCGTGGTGGTATGGACGCAGCAGGTGCGGCAGAGCGCCTCTCGCCGTTGGGCTCGGTGCCCCACTAGGCACCCCAACCGCTTGTGCAGGGTACCGATATCTTTTGCGCGCGGAGTGCGTTGTGGCGGCGAGCGGTCCGGGCCATGGGAGGCTTGCCCCGCCTCCGGGCGCTTCTTGGGAGAGAGGGACAGCAGACACGTGCTGGACATGGTGTCTGCACCAGCGGCCCATCACCATCCTCCACCCCCTCACATACCCGGCGTTTATAGCTCTGTCTCCTTGCCCCCCTCGGCATGGCCCCTGGTGCCAGTGCCCAACTCTCTGTGTGTTGTTGTTCCGTCCGTGCCTGCCACCCCTCTACACCCCAGGGCCAGGACGATGCGGTGCTGCCCCGCTGCATCGACGAGTGGCACGGCCAGCTGCTGTGCGACACCGCCCGCCCGCAGCAGGGCGCGGGGAGCGCGCAGGGTCAGGGGGCGGGGGCCGGGACAGGGTCAGGCGCAGCTCGCGGTGGCGCAGCCAGTGTGAAGCAGGAGCCGGGGTTAGACGGGGCGGAGGAGCACGGGGCCGGGGGTCTCGCGGCGGGAGCGGGGCCGGGGCCGGGACTGTGGGAAATGACGGAGGCGGCGCTGGCTGCGGTGTGTTGGCTGCGGCAGCCGCCGGGCGGGCGGTTCTGGAGCACGTCCGCCCTTGCGGCCAAGCGGCTGGGCGCGGCAGCGGCGGGACAACAGCCGGGGCAAGTGGAGTCCTTTGATAGCATCTTCTGCGGGCCAGACGCGCCCATACCCGGGGTAAGGCTCTGCGCGGGGTACCGGGGGAGATTGCACTGCTACCGACCTCGTCCTGGGGAGGCCGGGTTTGTGGGTCGCGGGTGTCACGCCTTGGCTTGCGGGATGACGGGCGGGGTGTAGCGGTGCAAAGTACGAGCTGCGTAAGCCATGCGAAGCCGGAAATGATGAGGACAGTTCCAATAAGAAGTGTTACAGGGTCGACAACTGTGGCATCCACGGGGCCGATGGTTTCCAGGGAGCATAATCCACGTGCCCCCGTCAACCCCTCCAACGAACGTCTTCTCCCCTGTCTACTTCCACCACCCAGGCCGTGCCCCACTGGGCCCGCTCCCACCAGCTCACCGCCGCCACCCTGACCCGCACCGGCACCCTCACCCTGCTGTGGGCCTCCGCCTCCAAGCTGTCCAACACAGCCGCCTGGCACCGCTCCCAGCACATACACGTGCCGCCGCCCGACGCGTTGGCAGCCGCCAACGGGCACGCCAAACCCGAGGAACCAGCCTCAGGAACATCACCAACAGCAGCAACACCCGCGAGCCCTGGCTCTGCCACCGTTGCCGCCCCCGCCGTCGCGTGCGCGGCATTGTGCGCCGCGCATGACGGCACGTTAGTCATTGCGGTGGTGTACGGCAGCCAGCGGGAGGTGCTGTACGTGTACCGCATGTCCGGCAACCCCACGCTGGGCGGCCAGCCGCTGCAGCAGCCGGGCGCGGCAGCGGCGGCGGTGTCGGCGGCGGCCGCGCGGGAGGCTCCGCCGCCCACCGTGGTGCTGCAGGTGAGGGTCACAGGGGTTGCATTTCGTGTCTGAAGTCCAAATGTGCATCATATGCCCACACCAACCCCCCGCGGTGCACCAACCCCAGTACAGCGCATTATACATCACCCATCATGATTCTTGTTTCCTTCACTATCTTGCCAAGCCACCAGTCCGACACTGCCCCCTGCAGGCGGCGCTCTCGCTGCCCCCCGGCCTCCACGCGCGCCAGTGCGCGCTGCACCACTGCGGCACCGCACTGCGCGCCTACGTGCTGGCGGAGCACGCAGCTAACCCACACGGCCTCGCCAACGGCCTGACGGGCCACAACCACCACCATCACCACACCCGCGACACAGTTGCGGTGGTTGGGTTCGTTGAGGAGGTTGTGGGGCCGCACGCGGGGGCCGGCTGGCGGCCCATGCCGCAGCACGTGGTGCAGCTGCAGCCACAGCATCAGCAGGGGCCTGACCAAGTAGCAGCAGGATTCGGAGCAGCTATACCTGGTGGCTGTGTGGGCTCCGCCGCGCCCAGCCTGTGCGTGAGCTGCGACGGCTCCAAGCTGGCCGTGGCGGCGGGCGGCGCGGCGCACTGCCTGGACGCGGAGACGCTGGCGGTGCTGCGGTCTCAGAACCTGGGTGCGTGGGGCCGGGGGAAGGGGGACAACCGCAGAACGGCAAAGCAACCGGATGGATGTGCGCTTGTTTGTTTCAGGCCAGAAGGGGAAGCCGGGCGGAGTGCGCGAACCTGGACCTGTTCGGCGAAAGTACGTTCCGGCCGAGAACACCTTTGGCCCCCCCGGGCCGCGGTCCCAGACAGTCGCGCCGACAGGCACTACGCGTCACAGTGAGACTGACTAGCGGTGTTTCGGCCTCAGCCCCTGGTCGCAGCACGTTTCCGTGACTGTGTTCCGCCGTGCAAGCAAGCCTTATCTGCTTCATGCTGCCCATGCCCCCCAGCGGATGGCTACACCGCTCAGGACGACGCGGTGCTGCTCGCTGCCGAGCCCGCGGCGCCGCAGGACCCCGGCCTCTCCGCCCCCGCCCTCCCCCGCCCCACCGTGCGGGCGGCCACCACCTGCCTCTCAGCCAACGCCTGCTGCCTGTGCTCCGTGGCCCTGGTGGCACGTGCACCACACCCACACCCGCAGCACGAAGGTCACGAAGGGCACCGTCCCGGCCGCAGTCGCAGCCGCCACCGCGGCGCCGACGCACTGCCCAACGGCGACACGACGGCGCCCGACGCCGACGGCAGCGGCGACAGCGGCAGCGACGGCGAAGGCGGCGGTGGCGCAGCAGGAGGGATAGGAGGACCGATGGTGCTGCTGTCCATATGCACGACGCCCGACGTCGCGCCGCCGGTGGCAACGGCGGGGCAAGCTAGTGGCGGCGGCGCCGTTGGGACGGAGGAGGCGGCGGCGGTTACACTGGACACGCTGCGGTTAGCGTGGGCGCTACTGCATCGCCTGAGGTGGGCAAGGCCGCCAGGCGTTGTACACCTCGGACACGGGGGCTGGCTAGCCCCCGTCCACGGTCCCCATCCTAACCCGACTTTTCCCACGAGCTGGTAACCACGCAGTGGTCTGCATCCTCTTTGGCCTGATTCGTGCCTTTTCCGGAGCGATCAGTGCTGCCGTCCCAGGCTCGTCAGCTCACAGTTCACCTCGTGCCCGCCCTGCAGCATGTGGGACGTGACGGAGCGGCTGCGCAGCTGCTGGCTGTCGGGCCGCGCCGGCCGCGCACACGTGTGCCGTACGCTGGATGTGCTGGACGAGCTAATGTACGGCACCGAGGATGTGAACGTCAGGATGGCGCTGGGGTCGGGCATCAGCAGGTGCGGGGCCGGTGCAATTAGCAAGCTTGCGTGCAGGCGCAAGGCAGGGGCCCGGGTGGGAACGGAGAGTGCATGCAGGGTGGGAACCCAGCTGCTGTAGGGCGCGCGTGTCCTGCAACACAGCATTCGTCCTCGGATGCCGCCGCCCGCCCTGCTGTGCCTGCCAGCGGACTGGCAGGGTACAGTTTTACCCAGGTTTAAAGGAAGAGCTCGGTAGGGTCAAGAGGGTCAAAAGTCGGGAACATGACACGGAGCAAAATAGTAATCCTCCGGCGGAGAGGCAAGCATCGTCCATAAGCCGGGTTCATAGCGATAGTGATACCGTAGTTAAGCGTGCAGGCACAGGTCTGCCGAAATAGCTACGCCGTGAGCGAGCACCCTTGCCGGTAGATTGGGAACAAGCATTTGATAGCGAGGCGAAGGTGGGGGCCGCTGCAGCTGCTCTCACGCCCACACCCAGCGCGCCGTACGTCCTCACTGCACGGAAAGCCCCACGCATGTCGTCCATTTTCCTCATCCCGCCCCATCGGCGCCGCGCTGCACGCCGCCCTTGCTGAATCTCATCGACCACCACAACTCCGGCCATCCACGAACCACACTCCCCGTTGGCACCACAACTCTGATCATCCACACATCCCACGATACTGCACGTGCAGTTGCTCAACGGACGCCAACCGCTCCGGTTCCCGGAGAGCAACCCACCCCGTCTGCCAACCCAGCACCCTTGGCCGCTCAGTACTCCCCCCCGCGCGCTTTACCCCTTCCCAAGAGCCAATCTGTCAGTGCTAACCCATCCACCGAATGGCCACCCTTATTGACTCTGTGTGCCTACCCCCACCCCCAGGGCTAAGCTGTGTGTGCTGCGGCGGCTGCCCGACCCCCTGGCGGCCGTGGTTGCGCAGGACCTGCTGGCGGCGGCGCGCCTGGTGCAGTGCAGCCAGCTGCTCAGCCTGGTGCACATGCAGCCGGCAGAGGCGTTGTAGGTGGCGGCATGGGGACACTCCGGGTCTGGCTGGGTTGGGAAAGGCCATGCGTAGGACACGCCACTGGCACCACCTCTCGCGCGCTGTTCCCTCCCCGCAACCGCTCAATCCTTTCACCTCACTGACCTCATCCTGACCCCTTCCTCCCTCCTGTCCCTCCTCCAATGTCCTCCACTCCGCAGCAGCCACCCCGAGACTCGCGCCCTGGTGGCCCACGCCGTGTGGTACGTGCTGGAGCTGCAGGTGCTCATGCTGGCGGGACTCAAGATGTGGGCGGAGGCGGCGGAGCAGCAGCAGCAGCAGCAGCAGCAGGGGCAGGGCGGCGAGGCGTCAGGCGGCGGCGCTGCTGGCGCTGCGCCCGGCGACAGCAGCGCACTGTCGCCCACCGACCTGCTGCCGCTGGTGCGCCTGTTCCAGGAGTACCCGCTGAGCAAGCACGCGCAGAGCGTGCTGTTGGGGGTGAGTACCAGTACTTCGCCTGGGAGGGGGTGGCGAGAGGGCAGGGAACGGGCACGTCCAGGGCAGTTAGCGCGGAGGATCTTTGAGGGTTCACCCTGCAGGGCGCGGCCGCCCTGTCCGGAAGGCGGTCAGACGCGCACACATGTTCGACACGTCTCGCCTTTCCTCCCGTGGGTGCCTTCAAGATTTGGCCGGATTGGAAACCCGCCAACTCCGCCTCGAACAGCTACGGCAACTTTACCAACGAGGCTTTCCTGATCCAGTGCCCCCCTGCCCTGCCCGCCCCCTCCCCATCCGCAGTACGGCCACGGCCAGGGCGGCAAGGGCGCTCCCGGCGGCTCCACGCTGGGGCTGCACCCCGAGGTGCTGGCGCTGCTGGGCGGACCGGAGGTGGCGCAGCGCGTGCGCACGCTGCTGCTGCTCACCACCACCATGCAGAAGGCGGCCATGCGGGGACTGGGGGGCCACCTGCAGGTGCGAGGGTGGAAGTAACGGCTTGCATGGTATGTGTGGCCCGCGCCACGCCGTTCCCAGGCCCGCGTGCGCTTCCCGAGCCACCAATGGCCATGGCTCCGCACGCCTGCGTAACCAGCTTCTTGCGCCCTCCACCTTTACCTTTACCACTTGTCCACGTCTGTCAGCCCGGACCCCTGCCTCGTACCCCTGCCCGCAGGCCCTGTGGCAGCAGCAGGGGGGACCTCCCCTGGCCAACCTCCCCGGCGGGGGCTCCGTGCCCCCCGCGCTGCTGCCGGGCGCCCCCCGCCTCACGGTGGCGCAGGAGGACGTCGAGGTGCTGGCCAAGACCGGGGACCTCACGAAGGTGCGTGGTTGCGCATCGGGTGCGACTAGGTACGCTACGGTACTGGTGGTTGCGTGCAGCTAGTACAGGGCATGGGGCAGGGAGGGCACAGCGCTGCGAAGGGTAGGCGGCGCACGAGGCGTCGCGGGCTTTTGCCTTCCGTGTGGTGCTGCTAGGCGTGTCCATGTGTGGACCGGCAGCCATTGCGCAGGGGCGGCTGCGGACAGCAGGTGGACCACGCCCGCTGTTTGCCTTGCTGCCCTTCGCCTTTCCCGTCACGCTTCTCCTGCCCCGCGTCCTGCCCGGCCCCGTTTCCTCTTCCCCCAGAGCCTCATGACCCAGGCCCTGCCCCGCGTGTTCCCGGGGTACTTCCGGTTGCACTACTGCCGGGCCAAGTATGTGCTCACGCCGGGAATAGTGCTGCAGGTGCGGGGCACGGGGCTGGGGGGCACCGAGTAGCGCAGCGGGCGCATGGGGGATTACAACGCTGTGCAGGGCCTGGGTACGGTATGAGCACCGGCCCGGCGCCCAGGGGCGCACGCACGCTTCTACACCTGCCCCAGAGATACGTTGGTCCTGTGAGCTTGTACTGCTCAGTCCCGATTCGTTGCACTGACGTGAGACAATGGCTCTGGTGTGCAGATCCTGCGCCAAGAGGAGGCCTCCCGCCACCTGCCGCTCATCACGCTGTCCCGCGAGGCGCTGCTGGAGCGGCACCGGCAGCTGGGGCTGGCAGCGCCGCTGACAGCGCCGGGCAGCGCGCCGCACGCCGCGGCACGCAGGCTGTGGATGAGGTTCAGGTGGGGCGGGGGTGCGGGTGGGCAGGGGGGCGACGCAATGGGGAGTACGGAAAGGGCCGGGGCGGCGCGATAGGTGAAAGGAAGGGAAGTTAGTGAGGAGGTGACGGGCTGCGCGAGCCGTAGTACGCCCGGTTGTTGGTGGGTGCTTGGTCCTGTCCCCCGGAATGCACGGTAGAGCTCACTACTGATGATGATGAGCTATGGCTGGCTATGATCCTATGAAGGAAAGGGCCTTCAAGGGTATTACGAAATTCGTCATCACGGCATCAACTCAGCACCCAATGCCCTCCAAGTGGGGCTGAAGGCCAAAGGTCAGTCTCCTCGGTTACCCTTCCTGGTCCCTTTGCCCCCGGATTCCTGGACCTGTCAATACCCCACGCCTTCCCCCTTGTCACCGCAGTGCATGCACAGGACGCACCCACTCACACCCTGCTCTCCCGTCCCCGCCCCCTGCGACTGCACCCAGGTCCCCCGCGCCTCCGCCCTCGCTGCACGCCCACGTGCTCAGCAGCCACGTCAGCGGTCGCCAGCGGCAGCGCTGGAGGCGGCAGCGCGCGGCGGCCCTGGCGGTGGGCGCCAGCGCGCCGCTGTGGTCGCACGCGCAGGGTGAGGGGGAGAGGGAGAGGGCCCTAGGCCTGCGCTTGCAACAGAGTGGGTACGCCTGAGGAAGGGCTTGGGCCGGCTGTAGCCTTGGACCTTCCCCTTGTCGTCCATACCTATCACTTGCGGTCAGGAATACAAGCACATGCCACACAGGATGGTTGCCACAGCACTTTGGCAGGTGCGTTCCTGCCTTCCCGCCTTCACGCCATTGCCCCTCCCTTTCCTTCTCCCTCCCCTGCCCTAGGCGGCCTGGTGGACTGCCTGACGGGCGTCCCGCTGCTGCCCGGCGCGTCGTGGGCGCTGGAGGGCGCCGGGGCCGTGGGCGCCGTCACCGCGCAGATGGGCCCGGGCGTGGGCGCGGCGGGGTCGCGGCGCGCGCTGCCCCCGCTGCTGGCGGCGCTGCAGCGGGCGTGGGTGTGCTGCGCGGCGCCGGCGGAGCTGGGCGCGCCGTGGAAGCGGGCACGGCTGGGCGTGGAGGCAGACATGGAGTACTGAGCAGCGGAAGGAGAGATGGAGTACTCGTCCTTTGGGAGGAGCGTGTGCGCCATGGGAGTAAAAGTGTCAGTTTGGTGTAGAAGCCTCGTGCCGAGCTAGTGCCCAAACTCAGCGGTAGGGAGGAAAACCGCGGCGGAGGAGTGTCAGGGGACAGGGGGCCGAAGGGAGGGGCGGTGGGTACGGTGGCAGCTGTGTGGACATAACTGAAGGGCGAGTCGGTGGATGTGGTGGTGTCAGGTAGTGGGTGTCGCTGGCGGGAGGGGTACCGGTTGGCGTGCAGGGGCCAGGGCAGGGGTTGGCGCCGGTGCTGTGAAGCACGCTGCCTGAGCGAGCCGGTGCACTGCTAGGGAGCGGCAGGAGGCTGACACGGTTGGTGCTATGCTAGGTCAAAGACGCTGCAATGGAACGACGTCGTACTGTTAAGCTGCGGTGGATGGGAGGATGGCTTTGTACTTGCTGTGCTAAAGCTGCACGTGCCATGGTGTTTGTGTGGCATCAACCTGCCGTTTACTTCGTGCGTCGGTCCGCTTTCTCCTCAGTGTGTCGTGTGCCGTCCTGGCTGACGTGTCTCGAATGGCAAGTTCCAGGCGTGCTAACGGGTCGGCACCGCGGGGTTGTGAGGGCGACCAGGCGTTCTACCACGCCATCTCAACCGCAATAGCGGAGCCCGAATAGCAGCTGTTGTAAGACAGTTTGCCGACCGTTGTGTGTGCAAAGTCTTCCTTTTCCCGTGCCTACCTTCTCCGCTGCCTCTTCGACTCGTGCGAGCAACCTGTTGCACATCAGGTGAGGGTTTCAGAGACTTGCGTCATGAGCCAATTAGGCGACGTGCCCGCTGTCGCCGTTGCTGTAACACAGGGGTCTTCCTGCGCATTATATCGGGTGGCGAGCCTGGCTTCTACAGAGGGTGCCAAGAATGCAGGTCCCTCGTCATGACGCAGCACCGTACCAGGGGCCCCGACGCGAATGACCTGCACCGTATTCTCTCCGTCCCGTTGGCACGTGGCCAACCTGGGCCAACGCCTGATCATTGACCACATTGAGACACATTTCCTGGGCACGTGACTTTGGCGGCATTGAGAGGCACCGTTATACACGACTGCCACCTGTGCACCTGTTGACAGAGGCGGTTGAATGTGCAGCTGCTGATGACACGAGCACCACCGACCCACCGACCCAAACCCTGGCTCCTACCTCCCTGACAACATCGCCGCTCAAACGGCGGAGCATTTTCACGGCCCTGTATTTCTCCTGTATGTTAACTTTGCAATCACCGATACGGTGCTTTGACAAGCGCAAAGTGTGGCACTCGTGCGCCCTTGTCCGGCAATGTAGGAGGCCCGGGAAAATACTTGGTACTCGCCTGGGCGTCAAAGTGTCTGAACTACCATTTACCAACATCTGCAACAGTGGATGGCTTACAACCCGTCGCAAGCCCACTAGTTCGCCCTATAGGGGCTCGCCTGTGCGCCATTCAAGCTCTTCCCGGCAAGATGGCGGGCCGATTACTTGACATGGGCTTTCAAAACATAGATCTGTGGAGGAGCGAGGAGATGCAACTGGTGCAGGTGCGGAGGACGTGCTGTTGCATTGCTACCGGTACCTGGGCCTACGGATCACCACTGGGCGGTTCTACACCAGCACATGTGCCCATGTTGGTTGATACATCAGCCGAAAGTGGCGTCGGAACGGCACTGTCGAGGGTAGACAGTGCCCTCGAGGGGAAAAGCGGGGATGTCAATGTCGCAGCACCCTAGGCATAGCACCGATGTCGGCTAGTCATCGACACATACCGCGTTGAAGGGTGCACTGATACGAACTCTGTTTCCTCGTGCTCCCACCAGCTGATGATCCCGGCAGACACGGCTCACGACACCGTCGAGGCGCTAGGAGAAATCGGGTTGCTGCAGTTTAAGGACCTCAACGTGGAAAAGAGCGCTTTTCAGCGCACTTATGCCAACCAGGTATGTGAACCGTGTTGGTTGACACGCTGGGGAGGGACACGCCGCGTTGACTTCAGTCACCACCCGGATTGGACTTCCGCTATGTTTGGGGAGTTCATAACGAGGTACTGCCCGGGACAAAGCATGGGATTCGGCATAGGGTTGGGGCCGGCAGGTTGCACTGATAGGGTTGTGACCTGACAGGGGCGGTCAGGGGCGTCGCCCAACCGTTTGCCAAGGGAACTGCTTGCTGGTGCTGACAGCAACTTTCAACAACACCGCGTCGTGGCTGGTGCCATGCATACACCATACAGCAGCTGCACTGAACTTCCCGTTGCAAAGCGCTTACTATACATGCCTGATCAGTGTTGCTGCTGCTCGTGCTCATGCGTCCCTCTCCCCTTGCGCCCAGGTCCGCCGTTGCGATGAGCTGGCCCGCGTGCTGCGGTTCTTCAAGGAGCAGGTACGCGCCAAGTCGAAAGTGCACACCTCATGTGCACCCAGCGGGGGTTGTCCTTCGGCAACGAGCAACGTGGCCCTGCAGGACCCGGCGTCCTGCGTCCCGTGACCCACTGCCCTTGTCGTACCTTGTGGCTTGTGCGCCGCTAGCTACCCACTCACCCACACACCCGCGCCCTCTCTGCCTGATGGACTGGTCCCCCTGTTGCTGCCCCCTGCCTTCCCTCTCACTCCCCAGGTCGAGAAGGCTGGCGTGCCTGTGGCCTCGCGCTCGCTACTGGACTCCACCTCCGTCACCATGGACGAGCTGGAGGTACCGGGGGGGGGCGGGGCACAGGGGAGGATTCATGAGTTCTGGGAGCGACACGCCCTGTCCTGCATCCGGACCAACACCGCCCCTGCGACCACGACTTGTGCTTGCGCACACAAACCAGCTCGCGCTGCTACCCTTGCACGCCGTCCCTCCCGCTGTGCAACACGCTGTGGATGGCGGTTCACAACCCACACCGCACGCCTTGCTCTCACGTCTCACCCATTACCCATCCCGCTGCCGCCACCCCGCCCCGCTCCCTTGCCCACCCAGAGCCTGCTCGAGCAGCTTGAGCGCGAGCTGGTGGAGATGAACGCCAACCACGACCGACTGCAGAGGGCGGCGGCGGAGCTGGCGGAGCTGTCGTTGCTGCTGGACTGCGCGGGTGGGAGTGGGGGCCCAGGATGGGGTGGGGGCGCAGGGGGGATTCGTGGTGGAGGCACAGGGGGCTGCATGCGGGTCGTCCTGGGATGGGTGTGCTTATGGGGCAGAGGGCACGCGCTTTGGGACGAGGACCCGTGCGGTGCAGGGAGTCGGGAAGCATGGGTTGCGGAGGAGCCTGTGCTTGTGAGCTGGTCTGTAACTTCTTGGAAGGACAGGGTATGGTCGTAGCGCGAGTGGGTTGGCTAACGGTTGTGACGGGACTGCGTTGCTTGCTTGGGGTGCAGCGGCTTGCCCACTGCGTACTTGGGCCGTGCCGGAGAGCATGACGTTCATCGACTTGAGCGCCGCAACTCGTGGGCACGTGTATGCGCTCTGGACAGCTGGTTTACGCACGCTGCTCTGTGGGTGTGCATGCCTCGCAGGCAAGTTCTTCGACTCTGCCCGGCGCGCCGCCACCGGCGCCGGCGCTGCTGCCGGCGGGCTGGGCGGCGGCGCGGGCAGCGCTGCGGACGTCAACTCGCCGCTGCTGGGGGGCGGCGCGGGGGGGCTGGAGGCCAGCGTGGAGCGGGTGAGGGCGCAGGGTGGGGGCAAGGGCTCCCGCCATTAGAAACCCTAGACGCCGGTGTTGGTGCGATTGCATGAGCTTGTAAGGGTACTGGCGCTTTGCAGGGGGAGGCCGGGGGTGCGTGAAGGGGTTGGCGGCACTTGTGGTGTCGGCCGTTGGGTCTGTGGCTGGGTGTCCAGGGGTGGGAAGCGGGAACTAACTGTGCTGCGGTGGGCCAGGAGCGGGGAACACCCAGGTGGCATGGGCAGGCCGACACTGTCCTTGTCTACGGATGCTGCAACACAGAAGAGAGGGGGCGTGCCGTTCAGCTCAATGAAGCCCGCGTCGGGCAGTACCTCAACCTGCACATGCTTGTCCTGCCACTGCCACTGCCGCCTGACCAGTTGTCCATTGCCCCGGACCGGCTGACGTTTCCACATCCCCGTACCCTTCTCATGCCGCCCCACCCCTTCCGCAGTACGAGCCCAAGATCGGCCGGCTGGGCTCCATCGCGGGCCTCATCCCTCGTGAGCGGCTGCCGGGCTTCGAGCGGCTGCTGTTCCGCGCCACGCGGGGCAACATGTACTTCAGGAGCATGGCGGTGGGGGCGGTGCTGGACCCGGCGTCGGGTGAGCGGGGAACAGGGGGACGGAGAGGGGAGCTGCGTTCAGGAGTCGCCGACTGTTGGCATGGGGGTAGGGGAGGAGAAGGGGACGGGTGCAGGTGTGCGAACACGGATGCTGGGGGGAGGGACCAGGGTCATGCGCTGGGACGGGGAAGGAAAGGGAGCTCTTCGAGGTGCAAGTGGAATGCTTGGATGCCGCCTGGGAGCTCCCTCCCCGAATGTATGCTTTTGGAGAGAGGGGGAAGGGGCAGGGCCAAAAGGTCGCGGGGAGGTGAAGCCGTGGGCTGCATTGGTGGTCGTTATGGTGGTATAGCTGAGCTGCTTCAGAGTGGAGACCTTCCGATGACGCCATGCCGTTGACTTCTGCCCATTGGCGGCTGCTGCCTCTGCACGGCATACACGCGCCGTCCTCACGTTCCGGAAACCTGACGCGGAACCTCCCGCTGCTCACCACCTCCCTCCCATCCCCCAGGCGAGCAGGTGGACAAGGCGGTGTTTGTGGTCTTCTTCGCGGGAGAGCGCGCCAGGACCAAGATCGGGAAGGTGCGGCTGGGGCCCAGCATGCCGCTTGGGATTGTGTACTGCTAAGCGGCGGGCATGGTGGGGCTGTAGCGCGTGAAGGTGCCAAGAAAGCCATTTTGAACGTGAACGTGCCGTCCCGAACTACTGCATCGCCAACCGATTGTCCCTCGCCGCACTGTGCCCAGATCTGCGAGGCGTTTGGCGCCAACCGCTACCCGCTGCCCGAGGAGCCCAACCGCCAGCGCGCCATGGCGGCCGAGGTGGGCGGGCGGCTGAGCGAGATGCGCACCACGCTGGAGGTGGGGGACCTGCAGCGCATGCGCGTGCTGCAGCGGGTGGCGGCAGGTGGGTGGCGGGGCAAGGGGCGGGGACGCAGTACTACGGGAGTGGTTCGGGTCGGGGGTGGTTCGGGAGTGGTTCGGGAGTGGTTCGGGAGTGGTTCGGGAGTGGTTCGGGTCGGGTCGGGGGTGGAGACGGGGCGGTGGTGCTGGGTGGATGGTGTGGGAGGGAAAGGGATGAAGCACTGGGTCAGGGCCATGCAGAGCGTTGGAACCGAACGGTCTGGGGGTGAGGCTGCGCGAAATAGGAGGCGTGAAATGGCTAGCATCTTGTAAGCGCGGGGCACTCGCAAACTACTGCACGCGGTGGGGCTCGCGCGGGCACTGGCGCTCACCTCTCCAGTCGGCATGCGACGCGCAAGGTTTTAGCGCACGAAACCCAAACGCTGGTCTCTCACTGCCTTGCCCATGCCCCCACGCGCCGCCGCTCCCCCAGACCTTGACGCTTGGACCACGCTGGTGCGCCGCGAGAAGGCCATCTACCACACGCTCAACAAGTGCAACGTGGACGTGACGCGCAAGGTGCGGGCAGCGTGACGGGCGGAGGGGGGATGTGGCCGGGACACGTGAGGATGCAGGTGCTGCTGATGCCCACGTGTGCATGCACAACCATCTGCAGGGACAGTGGGCATGTAAGTTCAGTCATTCACCTACGCGGGGGCTGCGGTACAGTACGTCACTTGACGGGGTCGTGCTCGGTCGCCCACCGTCCGTGTCGTGCCTGTGCTGCTGTCCCTTATCCCACGCTGTGCAGGTGCTGGTGGCGGAGGCGTGGGTGCCTGCCTCGGCGCGGCCGCGTGTGCAGGAGGCGCTGCGGGCGGTGGCGGACAGCACCAGCCAGGTGGGCGGGTGTGTGTGGGTAAGGGGGGCCGAGGGAGAAGGAGAGGTGATGGAAGGAGATGGCGGACAGCGTCAGCTAAGTGGGGTGGGAGATCGGACGGGAGAGGTGCTGCGGCGGTGGCAGGCCGCAGGAGGGGCCAAGCGCAGTAGCAGGTTGGCAAGGACGCGTGCAGGATGCTAGGTCCACTGGCTGCAAACTGCACGCAAGTGCCGCGCGTGACCGGCGGGTGGCGGTTCCCGGCATGTCCCGTCCGCCACTGTGCACCGAGCTTGTTGTGTATGTTACTGAGGAGAAAGCGGACCGACGCGCGACGTATACCATAAAGCGGTGTCATTCGTGCTAGCTTTGGGTTTTGTTCTGGTCGTGTGCCCATGGCCACCTACCTGTGCGCCTCCCACACTGGTGCCCTCCTCGCCCTCTCCCCCTCTCTGCACGTCCCCCAGGTCCGCACCATCCTGCAGCCGCTGATGACGCACGAGAACCCGCCCACCTACTTCCAGACCAACAAGTTCACGCAGTGCTTCCAGGTGCGGACGTGGGGCGGGATGCGGGGCCGGGCGGGGGAACTGCCACACTCTCGAGCACCCGGTTCTCCTAGGGCTACCAGCACTTTCCCCTTGTCCAGCCCCCATCAACGCAAAGCTCTTTCCCCCCTTTCCTCCAGACGATCGTGGACTCGTACGGCGTTGCGCGCTACCGCGAGGTCAACCCCGCCGTGTTCACCATCGCCACCTTCCCCTTCCTGTTCGCCGTCATGTTCGGAGACTTGGGGCACGGCCTGCTGATGACGTTCTTCGCCGCATTCCTGCTGCTCAACGAGTCGAGGTTCATGCGGCAGCAGGTGGGCGGGGGGGGGGAGGGGCTAGTGGGTGGGCGGTCGTGTGATGGGATGGGAGGCAGGGGAGGCGGTGAGTGGACGCAAGACGCAGTAGGAAGGGGTAGGTGGGTGAGGGAAGGGGAAGGGAGGAGGGGTGCGCTCTGGGTTGCAGCTCTCCTTCTTCGAGATGTAACGTCACCTTGACAAGTACCGTACCATGGGGATGACAAGGAACAGCTCATACCCTGACGCCTGTCCCGCCAAACTTACATGTTGCTGTTCCTGACCCCCTGCGCTCCCCGCCCATTCCCCAGCTGGACGACATGTTCGGCATGCTGTTCGGCGGGCGCTACTGCATCCTACTCATGGGCGTCTTCTCCGTCTACATGGGCCTCATATACAACGAGTTCTTCTCCATGCCCATGGCGATCTTCGGCAAGTCGTCCTTCGTGTGAGTGGCGGGGCCGGACAGCAGAGGGGAACCGTAAGGGAAGGAGAAGGGGCAGCGCGACAGGCTTCCGACAGAATGGCGGCAAGGGCGGGACAGAGGTACTGTGTGGCCGTACGACCACGTGCAGCAGCCTCTGGCTGCCAGTCCCGGTTTGAGGTCTGCTGGTGCAGCGCCCGGGTTCTGCACTGCAGCGGCTTTGGGACCGGCGCGCTGCGGAGGTAACGGCCGTGCCCCTGCCTCGCCGTGCCATGTCGCCCTGAGATCCACGTACACCCCCGTCTCGTCCCGTCCCCCGTCCCCCTCTCCCCTGCAGCTGCTACAAGGACACGCAGCCGCAGTGGGCTGTGGACCGGAGGGACTGCGGGCACCACGGGGGCGTGGTGGCCATGCTCAACGGGACGGGTGAGGGGGGGAGAGTGGCGGTGCTGGTGTGCTGGTGGGGGTCAGTGGGTGGGGTGACGCGAAGGCACCACAGGGGCATGGTAGGCGTCTTCAACGGGGCGGGCGGGAAGGGGGCGGAAGGGAGAGGGAGGGGGGACTGACGCAGTGTTGCCGAGGCGCATGGGAGCGGAAGGCAAAAGGCCTGGTTGGGCCTTGCCAGTGCCACGCCTGACGCGCAGGGTACTCCTCCGCATTGGCCTTGGCGGGCTTGCTCGTGCGGCCTGCCTAGGCCCCGCCAGGGTACCGTGTTGCACGGCCCCACTCGCCGCACCGCGTGATACCTGCCACGCCCGATGCAGCTGGTGTCACGCCCCGCATTGCGCGGCATGACCACGCCTCTTCAGCTGACCTCGTCCCGCGTCTTCCCTCCTGCCCTCTACGCCACCCATGTCCCCCAGACGCCGTGGGCCCCTACCCGCTGGGCGTGGACCCCGTGTGGCACGGCACCAAGACGGAGCTGCCCTTCCTCAACAGCATGAAGATGAAGATGAGCATCCTGCTGGGCGTGGTGCACATGAACCTGGGCATCATCATGAGCCTGCTCAACAACAACTACTTCAGGTGGGGAGGGCGGGGGCCGGGGGGCGAGCTCGTTGACGCGGAGCGAGCACGCCGGGTCGCCACTCCGCCTTGTCGTGGCGGCTCGGACAGGCCTGACTCAAAGGCGAATGCCAGTGCGTGCGTCATGCCTCGGCGGTTGGCACCACGAATGCGTGCCCTTTTACTCGGGACGGGCAGCTGAACGCTAGGAACCATTATTTCACACCCTGCCCTCTCCGCCCCCTTCCCTCTCCTCCCCAGGGACCGGCTGTCCACGGTGTGCGAGTTCATCCCGCAGATGATCTTCCTCAACGCGCTGTTCGGCTACCTGTCCATCCTCATCGCTGCCAAGTGGGTGGCGGGCAGCACCGCCGACCTGTACAACGTCATGATCTACATGTTCCTGCAGCCAGGTGGGGCGCCGGGGGGTGGAGGGAGGACAAAGTACTAGCGACGCGAGGGGGCCGGGGATAACGGCAGAGCGGTAAAGTACAGGGACAGTAGGAGAGGGGATGTGGGTGTGCTGGGCTGGCTGGAGGTGGGTGTGGGGGCCCGGGTCTGGCGGGGCGAGGGGGGGGGCGTTTACGTTGGCGCTGTGGGATCAAGGGGCGCTGCGAAGCACCACGGGAAACGGCATGGCATATGTCCTTGGTCCTGCCGGCTTGCACTGTCAAAACCTCTCCGTGTTCGCCTGCCCGTACCCGTATCAGGCTGTGCCATCTGGCTCCTCCTCACCCTCTCACCCTCTTCCCCTTTCTCCCCTGTCCGCCCCTGTGCCCCCAGGCAACGTGACGCCCCAGGGTCGGCTGTTCAGCGGCCAGGGCGGCGTGCAGGTGGTGCTGCTGCTGGTGGCCCTGGTGGCGGTGCCGTGGATGCTGCTGCCCAAGCCGCTCATCCTCAAGAAGCGCGCGGAGGCGGCAGCAAAGGTGCGCGCGCATGGCGCGTGGGGCGCATGGGGGCGAGAACACAAAGTGGGGTACGCGTAAAACGCGAAGGGGGGTGGATAAGGGCGGCAGCGTTCTGGAGGGTGGGGATGCAACACACTTGACCCTCAGTCTGAGCGCCACAGGGCAACGGTTTACGACAGGAGCCGCCGAGACCTGCGCCAAGCTGGCGCGTCGTCGTGCCCGCCCGCCACTGCTGTAGCTGCAACACGGCAACCTATTTGCTGCATTTTTGGTACATCCTCGCCAACTCGCCTGACTGCCCCGGTTTGGCTCATGGGCCCCCTTCCGGCCCCGCGTTGCTCCCCCCAGACCCGCGGCGAGTACCGGCGCATGGAGGACGACACGGAGGCGGCGCGGGGGGCCGACCACGGCGACCATGGAGGGCACGGCGGCCACGGGCACGGCCACGACGGGCACTTCGAGTTCGGGGAGGTCATGGTGCACCAGGTGGGGGACGGGGGCGAGGGGGCCGTGGGTGGAGGCGGGGGGCGGGCGGGGAAAGGGGGAAGGGGGTAGGGGCGGCTGTCATGGGCCTTGGGCTGCGAGCGGGAAGGGGCTGCCTGGCTGCGGACCAAAACGGCTTACCGGCATGTTACCGTACCCTCCACTACAATTTGCCGTGACAGTTGCCCTTTGCTCTGCGTCCCTACTCTGAACCCCTGTGTCCCTGCCTGCTCCCCTTCCCCTCTCCCAGATGATCCACACTATTGAGTTCGTGCTGGGCGCCGTGTCCAATACCGCCTCCTACCTGCGCCTGTGGGCGCTGTCCCTGGCGCACAGCCAGCTGTCGGCGGTGTTCTACGACCGCGTGCTCATGGCCTCCATCTCCGCGGAGGGAAACAACGTGGTGCTGCAGGTAGGGGCAGGGGGCGCAAGGGGCAGAAGGAGACACGGGGAGACGGGGGGCTTTGTGTGTATCATTGTGGATTGGGCGTGGGGCGGGGAAAGGGGAGGGCGGCTGGGGGCAACAGGTGGCTGGGGAAGCGTGGGGTGAAGCTAGGGGTACATAGCACGGGCTGCAGGGGTCGGGCCGCAGCGGCGTTCGGTGGACGGCTTGAAGGAAGGGATTGGGAGCCCAGTCCGGGTCTGCCTGCAGCCGTGCAGCCACGCGGCGCTGTATGGGCAGTGTGCGGATTAAGCCGGGACGACACCCGGTGCTGCCGGTGTGCCTGCTGCTGCTGCCGCTGCTCTCCCCCTCCCCGCAGCTTTGCACTTACAAGTAAGCTTTCGTCTCCCCATGTTTGCCTCGTGTACAGATCATCGGCTTCTTCGTGTTTGCGTGCGCCACGCTGGGCGTGCTGATGGTGATGGAGTCGCTGTCGGCCTTCCTGCACGCGATGCGCCTGCACTGGGTGGAGTACCAGGGCAAGTTCTACAAGGGTGACGGGTACCGCTTCGCGCCCTTCAGCTTCAAGACCCTGACGGACGACTGAGCGTGGCGGTGGTACTGTTGTGCATTGGACGCTGAGTGGAGACTGTTCGGAAGACTCCCCTTGCATTTGAGGGCAGCAATGGTGGGGGCTAGCTGCATGCGGACAGAGTACGGGTGGATTCGATGGTGTGGTTGATGAGGCGGCGAGCAGGCACGCGCATAGGCGGGGTATCCGCCTGAGAAGCTGCCTGGAGTCCAGGGGCATTGCGGTTCCTGGGATGGGACCTCCCCTGGTCCGTGGGGTAGGGATGGAGGGCATAGGGCACAGGGTGTGATCGAGAGCACTGAGCGTATAAGGAGTGATCCCACTGGTATGGCGAGCGGTGTGGTTTGTGACTGCGGGTGAGCGAGCGCATATGCTAGAGTGATAGTGAGGCCTTGGTGATGGTCAGGGGAGTCCCCTGGTGTTGGTGGAGTGCAGGGTGTCGTGTCAGGGGAGGTTCCCTAGGGAGACCCCTTGCTGTAACGCGTTGGAGCGTGAGCCGCTGAGCGCACGTCCCCCTACCTTATCCATTGCAGCTGCCCTGAACATTTGGTGTAAAGTAGGGCCTGGGGAGCAAGCGAGTGGAACCAATCCACGAAGGGCAGCCACATGAGGTAAGGTCAGGCAGCAACCCAATCGAGTGACAAGAAATACAGTAGATTGTTCCGAGTTTTGGCTTGCATTTGTGTTTGGACTGGTCGAAGGGCGTTGCGACCATTGCCGGCATTAGGTGAGCCACCGAGCCCTTGTGAAGGCCGGGCCCCTTTCCACGCATAATAGTTCTTTGTCATAGTGAATTCCCTATTCCGCAATACCGTTTTAGTATACCTCTAGGCAGCTTACATTTGAGCGCGGGATCTGGTGACACTGTAACCAAGCCTGTGCAGCCCGCGAAGGGCGACACCCCAACTGTACTAATAGGAGCATTTAGTCAACAATGGCGACCGCGGACGTGCTCCCAGCTAAGGCAGTTGAAGATGTGAACATGGACACTGTTCCCGAGGCCAGCAGCTGTGGCGCTGAGGCGGAAGAGGACCTGTACACGACGCTGAAAAGCCTACAGCGGCAACTAGAATTCCTGGAGATCCAGGAGGAGTACATCAAGGAGGAGCAGAAGAACCTAAAGCGCGAGCTGCTTCGCGCACAGGAGGAGGTCAAGCGCATTCAGAGCGTTCCTCTAGTGATCGGGCAATTCCTGGAGATGGTGGACGCCAACAGCGGCATCGTGGGCTCGACGACGGGGTCTAACTATTACGTGCGCATCCTCAGCACCCTCAACCGGGAGCTGCTGAAGCCCTCGGCCTCCGTGGCCCTGCACCGGCACTCGAACGCGCTGGTGGACATCCTGCCCCCCGAGGCGGACAGCAGCATCAGCCTCCTAGGCGACCACGAGCGGCCAGACGTGACGTACCAGGTGGGGCTTGGGGCCATGTGGGGGTGGGACAGGTGGGGATGCTGAGGGGGTAGGGCAAGGTGGCGCTTGACCAGGTGGGGGTGCATTGTGAAGCCTCAGAGCCACATTGCATGGTCTGACGGCCAGGATATCAGGGGCAATTGAAAGCCCACGTGGCTGCAGGGATGGTCAACATTTCGTGTACAGAGCGAGTCGTGTACACAGACGTGGCTCACGGCGAGCTTTCCGGTACATGGGACAGGGGCGGAGGGTTGCAGGTGGGCCGCGACGAACGCACAAGGGCGCCGCTATGGTCCTGCCTCCCTATAGCCAGACATGTGCCTGTGGCTTCCTGCAAATGGTTATACCGGTAGTTGACGAGGTCGCCGTTGGTTGCGAGGCAGCACTTCAGGAGCCTGATGTACTACGGCTACCAACACACCAGCCTGCGCAGAAGCCGTGGGCGCATCCCCTGGTCACCGCTTGTATTAGCGGCCCGTGTACCTCCGCCGAGCCACTGGGCTCGAACGCAGTCTGAACCTTTAGCCAACTATCCTCCCCTGCTACCCCTGCCAACCTCTCCCCGACTCCCACCGCTCCCCCAACTCTGCCTTGCAGGACATTGGCGGCTACGACATGCAGAAGCAGGAGATCCGCGAGGCTGTGGAGCTGCCGCTGGTGCAGGCGGACCTGTACAAGCAGATCGGCATCGACCCGCCGCGCGGCGTGCTGCTGTACGGTGGGTGCAGGAACCTCTTGCAGCGGGCATCGGACGGGGTGCTCGTGTACAAGTGCCGTACGTTGTACGCCGTGGGGGCCTAGGGGCATGGACGCCCAGAGGCGCCAGCGGGGATGGGGGAGGCGGTGAGGAGTGCGGAAGGCCTTTGGGCAGGGAACGAGAGGCTGGCCTACGGGTGCATGTTGGACGGCACTGGGGGCAGGGAACGGCAGTCGCGGGTTTTGGCGGGCTCGCAACTCGAAGGTCGTGGTCGGGATGCGTGCAGGTGGGGATGGTGGAGGGTACTCAAGCGCTTGGATCCAAAGGGTCCAGGGCGAAGGCAGCGGGTGGCATCACGGGCTGGCGGCTATATGGGGCACCGCGTTCACGGGGGCATGTCATGCAAAAGCTGCTTGCTGCTCTTCCGGGTCCTAAGCGGGGCGCCACAAGGACGGCGCAATTCGCATGCTCGTCTCCGATCACCTGAGCAACCAGAGGTGGATAGGGGTGGACAAAGCAGTGGACCTGTGCTTAAAGGACAACACCCGCCTGCGACCCCCTGCTCCTGCTTCAGCACTTTCACTCCATACACGCTGCGCTCGAGGCTCCGGCCAAGAGCACGTCTGCCGCAGCGTGGGGTTCATACTCAACTCATTACTCATGCCCCATGTGGTCATCCTAAACTTACTTGACGCAACCCCCTTGCCCTCGCTTGACCTCAGGCCCCCCCGGCACCGGCAAGACCATGCTGGCCAAGGCGGTGGCGCACCACACCACCGCCGCCTTCATCCGCGTGGTGGGCTCCGAGTTCGTGCAGAAGTACCTGGGAGAAGTGAGTGGGGGTGGGATGGGGATGGGGTGGGGATGGTGTAGGGAGGGGTGGGGATGGGCGTGGGGGAGGGGGAGGCGGAGGGGGCGGCAGCGTCAGTACCGTAGTGCTTGCTGGAGGTGGGGAGGCGTACTGCACTTTCGGTTACTGAGGTTGCCGGGCGTTGCTATAGCCGCAGCGACCAGCGACGCAGGTCTGCGCAGGTTGTTGGAAAGTAGCGTGGGGTGCGCTCTACAGTGTAGGAGTACATGGGTAGTCTCATCTGCCCCTTCGCATGTAAGCGCATGTCGATGATGACGGGGCTGTCAGCACTTTGCCTCCGTGCATTCCGGGACCCGCGTACTTCCCTCGCGCTGAGAGCGCCATTCATGAGACCCCCACGCTCTTGATGCTCCTGTCCGGCACTCCTCTATGTGACCCCTAGGGCCCGCGCATGGTGCGTGACGTGTTCCGGCTGGGGAAGGCGAATGCTCCCTGCATCTCACTTACTGCCCTTCCAACGGAAACATCAAAAGGTTATCACCCTTGTTAACCCCTAGGGCCCGCGCATGGTGCGTGACGTGTTCCGGCTGGGGAAGGCGAATGCTCCCTGCATCTCACTTACTGCCCTTCCAACGGAAACATCAAAAGGTTATCACCCTTGTTAACCCCTAGGGCCCGCGCATGGTGCGCGACGTGTTCCGGCTGGCCAAGGAGAACGCCCCCTCCATCATCTTCATCGACGAGGTGGACGCCATCGCCACCGCCCGCTTCGACGCGCAGACGGGTGCTGACCGCGAGGTGCAGCGCATCCTCATGGAGCTGCTCAACCAGATGGACGGATTCGACCAGACCGTCAACGTAAAGGTGAGAAGCATTACGTGGAGGTGGTGTGTGCACCACAGCACAGTAACTGGGTCCCCCAACCGTTAGTGCCCAGTGTACGAGCGCGAGGAAGCGGTTGTGCCACGCAAGGCGCTGTGTAGATGGAGGAAGGGCGCGCAACCTTGCCCAGCACATACTGAGCGCCCTTGCCACGTGCCACGTTGTGCTGCCCTCATGCACGTCCCATCGGCTGGTCATCATGGCCACCAGCTGTCACAACCTGCACAAATCCTATCCAAATTCGCCAACCACTGCGTCCCAGCAGCCGCCCTCCGCCGATGGCGTGCAGTGTAGATTAGCTGCACACTTGCGATTGACACCATATCTCCCCTCTGCCACCTCCCTGCCGACCCTAGGTCATCATGGCCACCAACCGCGCCGACACGCTGGACCCCGCGCTGCTGCGCCCCGGCCGCCTGGACCGCAAGATCGAGTTCCCGGTGCCAGACAGGAGGCAGAAGCGCCTCATCTTCCAGGTGGGCGGGATAACGCGACGAGAATAAAGAAGCGTGCTGCATGAGCGTGCTGTAGGAAGGGAGGCATGGGTTGCATTACGTCCTTTTCTTCCGTCTGAGGATTAAGCACCAGCAGAAGCGCCTCATCGTTCAGGTGCGGGCTGCCAGTTGCAGGCTGCAGAGCTGCTGCTAAGGACGTGGGCGTGTGCAGCCACGGTGGAGGGAATGTGTATGGTAATGCGGACCCGGAGCCAAATGCGCGGCTCTCACGCCGTTGCTAATGCACACCCAGTGTGTGCAGCATGTGGCGCAAGGTCTGCGTCAGCAAGATAACCCGGATGACAAGGGTGGACCTGGAGGGTCGCGTGTCCCGCACACATGCACTTACACCTGCGCATGTTCACCCACATCCTCTCGGGAATACACGTGCCCCAGGTGTGCACCAGCAAGATGAACCTGTCGGATGAGGTGGACCTGGAGGACTACGTGTCGCGGCCCGACAAGATAAGCGCGGCGGAGATTTCGGCCATTTGCCAGGAGGCGGGCATGCTGGCGGTGCGCAAGAACAGGTACGTCGGGGGTGCGGAATTTTATGAAGAACAGGGGTCGACAAAGCCACTTAACTGCGCTGTCGACTTGAAGCACGCATGCGCACATGCTCGGCCTGCTGGTAGCCCGCTGGCTGCATGCTGGTCACGTGCGATCCTACCGGTCCGGCTTGTAGCCCCTAGCCCCGTGCCTGCTGCAACTCCACCGCGCTGCCGCGCCCCACCGCCACCCCACCGCCAGGTACGTCATCCTGCCCAAGGACTTTGAGAAGGGCTACAAGGCCAACGTGAAGAAGGGGGACACCGAGTTTGCCTTCTACCAGTAGACAGACAGCGTTGGCGCAATAGGGGGTCGGGAGCGGAGGAGGGGGCTTGGACGGATTGGAAGATGGCAGGGAGAAGGGATCCGCATTTGGTAGGGTAGCTCTCGAGGGCGGTCGTGGACGTGGGGTCAGGCGTTGCTCGGGTGAAAGGTTATCCGGCGGCTGGTCACATGGCGGTTGGTTGTTGCTGCATGGTCGTTACGTCCGGCGGATGGGGGCTGCAGCTGCCCGCTCCGGCGCACGGTGCTCGCCCCTTATTTTGGGCCGCATGGCAACTGAAGGCATGTTGCTGCGGACAGTGCGAAGGGCGTCGGGTGGCAGCAACTTGTACGTGCCGTACTGCCCACTTGACTGGGCGGGTACGGCGTAGGTGACGCAGGCATTGCGTAGTGGCGCATGTCGTTCCCCGGCGGCAGCTGAGCTAACTGCCTGCCGTAGACACAGGGTGCTAGGGGTCAGTGCAAGGCGCATTGACCGGGAGCTCGGTAAGAAGCCGAGCCACACGTGAAGACATGGAATCGGTTTTGCGGTGTTGCACTGGTAGGCCTCGTTGGACGACGTTGCAGAGCCTCGCGGGGGCTCTAGCGGTGTTGCCTCGCAACAAAGCGCGTCAGCGACATGTAACGAGCCGTTCTCACGTTTCGTTCGGGCGGTTGCTTGGGTTAGCTGGTGGACTCGGACCTGCTCGGACGTGTGTAGCTGGCGCTACTTAGTTGCAGACCGTCCGTCGTACTGGTGCAGCAAGCCGTGCTTTGGTAAGCTGGTAGACACGGACATGCGTTGCGGGCGCTGGGCAGTTGAAGACCGTCTGCCGTACCGGTGCAGCAAGCCGTGCTAACTCGCGGAGTCGCGGTCACAGACAGAGAATGTGCATCATGCAAGCTGCAGCTCTGCGAGGATGCGTGCACATGGCCTGGTGTTAGGTGCCAGCTTGACGCGCAGCCTTGCTCCCTTGTGGGATTGCAACCCGGTACGCCGGTAGTATGCCCTGGTATGCCATATCAACAGCACGTTCATGATGCGCACAATGTGCCTGATCAGGCAGCTTTGTTAGGCTTCTTGGCGCCCAGCAGGACTTCAGCTCACGCTTTGGGCTGTGCCGTGTCGCTGGGACGGGGACTCCAAAGGCCACAGGTTGACAGTTGAAATACGCGCACGGTAGTTTTGCAGCTTGTTTTAGTGGTATATATAGGCATATATTTCGTGGGTTGAAGCCCAGTCGCACGTGTGCGGTCGCCCGGACCACGGTTAAAGGTTGGGAGTTAGCGCGCGCTTCTAGACTTCAGTCTCTAGAAGCCATCTGCATGGTGGCTCGCAACCAATGACTCGTCACAGGCGGCATTACATTGTGCACTTACTACCTGCATTTGTCCAGTCCTACTCGCAGCTGTACAGTCCCATAGTCGCCACATTCGTCCCGAAATTGCCCTTCACCGTTACCTAGCGTACTTATCTGCCCGCCTGCGACCTCTCAGCAAAATGAGCTTGCTCATATGTTGGCGCTCCGGTTAGTCCGTCGTCTAGTGCGTGCGTCTTTAAGGCGTGCAGCCCAGGACAGGCCGACTCCATCGCTGTCTAGGAGCGTGGAGCCCGCTTCGCTACCGCAACGCTAAAGTTAGAATGTTACAAAATATTCAAAAGCACATGGAAGATGCCAAGGGACAATGCCGCACGGGGCAGGATGTTCAGGGTGTCGGGGCTGCGCCCCTCCATGTGGTGCCATCCCTGCCCCAGCTGTGCCCCAAGCGTCAGCGCGTTCGTTCCGCCTTGAGCCTCAATCAGCAGCACGAAACAAACGTTGGAAGCCTCCAGGTCGAAGGGACCTTCGGCGCGCCGCTGCTGGAGCCTGTGTTTGGAGAAAGCATGTGCGTACGTTGGTTGGGGCAGGTTGGGGTACCTGGGCCGCTGTGGGCCATGAACGTGAACCCTTGCTCCTTCGTGTACTGCACCGTGACCAGCAGTCTCAAAAGCCTCTCCTTCATTGTAACTTGGAGTCTGGCCTGCATCAACACTGTACGCGAAAGACACGACTATGCCCCTGTTCCCCAACGCCACCTGCCATACGCAGGTCCGCTTTCTTCCAGCGCCTCCGTACACAGCTGGGCGTGTCCCCCAGCCACGCTGTAGGGCCGCCGTTGACCCTGTTCCCTGGTGTGGGCATCACCGAGACCTTGACCTTGACCCCTACCACGCGCATGGGGCACGACGGGGTATACTTGCACAAAAGGTGCGTTGCTGTGTTGGTACGCGTGTGCGTCGCTGCGCGGCACTTGGGGGTGCGACCTGGGGGCGTTGTCAGGCAGCGGTTGGTGTACCGTAACCTGCCCGTGTCCCGTGTCGGGCATTCCTGTGACATTGGAGATTGAATACTCAAGCAGGCAAACCGTAACTGGGGACTGCTCAGTGCTGGCATGTGTAAGTCTGCATGCGTGCAGGACGCTCCTCAAGCGTCCTACAGTGTGCTCGTTGGCACAGTGAGACGCAGGTGGCCGTGCATGCAGTACCTGTACCGTACCTGCTGCTGCCATCGCTGTCACAAGTTTTACTACACCTGGTAGGCCTCCAATAAGCGACACCGCATGCCACCCATGTGTATCCCATCTTTCCGTGTCCGCTCCGCAGGCCCATCCGCGGCCCCAACGGCTCCAGCCCCCTGGCGGTGTGCGGCAGCGTCATGCACCACGTGGTGGTGTACGTACGGCAGGTTGGAACCCGGGTCATGTGCTATGGGCGGAGTTAAGCAGCTGTATGTCGCTTGGCATGCATGCACCACGTGGTGGTGCAGGTGGGAACACGGGGCATGTGCTATGTTAGTTGCGGAGTTAGGCAGCTGTCAGTATGGTCGTGTACTTGGGGAATATCAGATGGGACCCCGGGACGACGTCAAGAACAGAACTAACCCGCCGGCTTTAGGCATATGTACGGCGTATTTATGTAACAGCGCTTGGTCATTGGCCCAAAAGCCGGACAGCCTCACACTGCGCTTACACCAAGCATATCGGTACATGTTTTTGTTTAGTGAGTGACCAATGCACACAGCGTCCCTGTGCTGGACCCACGTATGTGTACAGGGCCCCATCATCCACGCCCTGGACTACGCCCCAGCCAACGGCGCCGACGTCACCGCAAACCTGTTTGAGCCGGCGCCCTGCAAGCAGCAGCTGTGTATCAGCAAGCCTGCGGGGGACATGGAGGCGGAGGCGCAGGCGCTGGCGGCGGCTGCGGGCGGTACGGCGGAGGCGCTGCCGTACATGTACCTCGGTACGGCGGCGCGGAGCGTGGATGATCCAGTGGTGCAGCAGGTGCGTAAACATAGCGGGACACGTGGGGGCGAGGAAGGCACGTAGAGTTGGATGTGGTTCTGGTAACGTTGGTTGGCTTATGATTTCGACTGTTCACCTGCGCCTGCCTCCGTCGTGGGTATATATGGCATGAGCCCACGGGTCGGGGGAAGGTAGGGGGCAGTGCGGGGTGTAGCAGGACACCTGTGTGACAGCGGGTGCTTCCGCACCCCGCCTGCCAATGCTGCAGTGGTTGCGCTTCAAGCTGCTTCGCCTGACACTGTGACCGGATGAGGGTCCGTGCACTGACGGACACGCTGCCCTATGCCCTATACCCTCTGTCGTATGCCCTATGCCCTGTACCCTGTCTCATATGCCCTATGCCTGCTCCCGCAGGCCCTGGCCTTTGCTGCCACCCGCCCCTACCACGCCCTGACCAACAACTGCATCCACTTCGCCGACCTCGCGGTACGCGTGCTGACGAACGGTGCCGTACGCGGCGCGCCCCTGCTGTACGACATGGCGTGCGGTGCCGTACCGTCGTTCGACAACCCCATGCTGCTTATGATGCAGATGATGCTGCGCCTCTCGTGGTGGGTAGCGCGTGCGGAACCGTCAGGTTGCGGTCGTTACTACACGTTGGCAACGGTTTCGTCTGTTGGCATTCCTGGACCACCCCCTGACTTGAGGCTTAACCAACATGGCATATGCAGCTTTTGGATAGCAGCGGATGGGGATTTCACTCCAATGCATTACAACTGGACAGCGCACTCGTAAGGTTGCTCCTGTCCACTATCCACTGCTGAGGGCTGACACACCTTCTCATGCCACACGGGCCCCCTTTTGCTTAGGCACGTGGTAGTGGACGGCGCACCCCTTGCCTCTGCATTCGCCCAACACTACAAGCAGCAACAGCAGCACCCGCAGCAGCAGGAGCAGGTGCAGCAAGGGGATGACCTGGAAGAGGAGGAGCAGCAGCAGGAGCAGGAGCGGCAGGAGGCTGAGCGCAGTGGTATCACGAACTTGGAGGAGGGCTCGCGCGAAGGCACCACCGACAGCGTGCCCGAGGCTGCGGCGGCAGCGGAAGGGGCAGCAGGCGTTGCCAATGAGCCTGGAGCAGCATGTGGGCAGGAGCAGCAGGGCGTCGTGGAGCCAGAGGTGGTGGCCAACGCGGCAGCAGCCCACGCTGGTGAGGCGGGGGCGGAGGGGCAGCAGGAGGCGGCGGACTTGGGTGCGGAGGCGAGCACGGCTGGCGACAAGCAGGCAGGGGTTGTTGCGCAGGAGGCGGCGGCGGTGCAGGCCGAGGCTGTAGTCGGGGCAGGGGAGGCGGAACGGGCAGGGTCGGAGGCAGTCGAGGCACCTAGGGATAGCGGTCTGGCCGCAGTGGCGGCTGCAGTCAGCGGTGGGGTTGGGGTGAGGGAGGGCAGCTGCGAAGCAGGGGACAACGGGGAGGCTGGGGAGCGGCTATGGGAGGCCAGGGCGGGAAGGGAGGGCAGCAGCACGGCAGTACTCTTGCCTAGCCGCTCCTCATCGGGTCCGCAGCCACCCGTACTTGCGCCTGTACTGCCGGATGAGGGTGCAGCTGCGGCCCGGAGGGTGACGGCAGGTGCTGGTGACGTGGCAGCGGAGGACGACGGGGGTGGTGTGCAGGAAGCAGCTGCCAAAGGCGGTGATGTGGTGTGCGGTGGCGGTGAGGGGCAGGGAGCCGAGGGAGGCGAGGAGAGTGGAGAGGGGCAGCAGCAGCAGCAGCAGCAGCTGGAGCGGCAGCAGGGTACGGAAGGCGTTCAGGGAGGTGGTGCTGCAGTTGCGGCTTTTGCAAACGAGGGCGAGCGTGGGGTGGCACAAGGGGAGGCGGCAGCGTGTGGCAGTGGAAGTGAGGAGTGGGGCCAGGGGTGCCCGGAGCAGTGCGAGGCCGCGGAAGGGGAGCAGGATCAGGAGCGGGAAGAGGGTGCTGAGGCTGATATGCGGCACGAGGAGGAGGGTCGGGGGGCGGGGCAGGGCGGCCAGGGTGGAGGTGGGGGCGGCGGCGGGCGGCGTGGGTCTAAGAAGTTCCGGCGGGTGGGTGGCGTGCGGGGTGGCGTGCGGGGAGGCCTGCGCGTGCAGGCGTGACGTCGTTTCTCATGTGACTGCGTACACGAAAACCCTTCACAGTGTACCTTAGCCAGCATGCAGCATGAGATGAAGCATGTGAATGGTTCCGTTGTCCTTGTTTACGTGGTTTGTAACCCTTTGATTTGTGTCTTGCAAACGATAGGCGAAGAAAAAGTGGGCCACAAGGATTGGTGCGTGCGGTGCGTTGGTGATGGTGCCTCCTGCTGTGCCGCCGGCCGTCGTTCACAACCCCCAGAGCTGCGGCACATTACCGGTAGCCCCGTTGGACTGCAATAGCAACGCTTGAGAAATGCTTGAATAACATTGACTGGTTGACTGTGATGGAACATCTGCACCTAAGCGTCGTGGTTCGTCCCCATGGCCCCCTGGCTCTTCGGACGTACTGGTGCTCCATTGGGGTCTGTGACTGCAAGTGTAACGGCGCAAGGGTGGTCTGAAACCCTTGCATTTTTGTGCTTTGCATGAGGACCAGTGTTGTGTGAGTCGAGTCGACGGCTGTGCATCCCTTCCTCTCCTGGTGCCAGCACCACCAGCGAGGTGGTTCCCAGCACTGGACAACTCCACGAAACAATACAAGTACGGCACCCATGGTCCCGGTACCCACTACTGTCCGCTGCGCCGCGTGCAATTTTGCCGCACATGCAGCACGCCATTACTCACGGTGTGTCGAGTCCTGGAAGAACATGAGGCTGGCTTTGAGCTGGGCGCCTGGGCCCCACGAGCACTCTGTGTCTGCCCGCCCTGAGCATGCGTCATCCTCAGCAATGCCCGGCCAACGACCCAAGGCACCATTATGCACCATCATGCGTCAGGCTTAACTTAACTCCTGTACCAGTAGACCGCTCGCCGACGCCAGCAAGGCAGTTAGGGTACCGCCATCTAGCACAGTGCGTCACAGTCTCTGTCCTTCAGTCACGGCGCCAAACTTTATAAAGCCTTACACCTCCCCACCGTTCCCCGCCTCCATCAGACGTCACGTGCACCACTGCGACTGGTGGTCCCATTGCCCTTGCAGTTGTACACCCTACGCTCTTCCCTCTTCCTACTGCGCGCTGCTGTCCCGCTTCAGCCCTGGACAGGTCCTTGTGCGCGCTGCCCACACTGCACCCTTTCAACCTCGCCATTAGGGAGGGATTCTGTGCAACTAGCGACACGTGGCCCCCATTTCGATTAGCAACTGGCAGATGCAAGCCTGCAACCCCTCCTGTCACCTCCGCCCCGCCTGCAACCCACTCAGCCACGCCACCACCTCCGGCACCGCCCCCTTCTCCCGCGCCGCCACCAGCGCCCTGCCCGCCACCACCCTTCCCGGCGCCCCGCCCCACTCCACCAGCAGCTGCAGCACCGACAGCGGGCAGTCCGCCGCCGCCGCCTCCACCAGCAACCCCCTGCGCAGGGGAGCCCCCAACCGCCTCAGGCACCTCAGGGTCGCCAGGTCTGCCCTGTACCCCGCCGCCAGGTACGGGTCCTTGCCTTTACGACCCCACTTCTTGCACCCACCAGCGGCTGCCGCCAGCCACTCCAGCACCTCCTCGCAGCCGCTCTGAGCCGCATAGAACGGCACCCACGGCCCCAGCCTCACGCGCTTCTCCTCAAGGAGGTACCGGCACGTGGCGAGGTCTCCCCTGCTAGCCGCGCCCGCCAGCGCATCCTTGCCCACCCCCATGCGGCAGCCCGCCTGCAGTAGCAGCTGCACCGCTTGCAGCAGATGAGACTCCCCGCTGCAGCCCTCCTGACCCCCATGCACCGCCCAGGAGCTGGCCAGTTCGCCGACCGTCAGCCCTGTCACGGAGCAGTGAGCCTCCTGCAGCAGCCAGCGCAGCATGGGCAGGTTGCCGTACCAACAGGCCAGCGTGACGGCCCTTGGGGTCAGCGGCAGACCATTTGCCCACAGCCACGCGACCAGCTCCACGCTCCCAGACTCCATCGCCGCGCCCAACGGCTGCCCGCGCTTTGCATCTGCGAGCAGCGAAATGCCGCACTCCTCGTGCAGGAAGCGCACCGCCCCCAGGTGCCCGACCTCAACCGCCAGGGACAACAGCTTCCCCGGCTCCCCCAGCTGCCCCAGCACCACCCCCTGCTGCTGCAGCCACCGCAGGTTATCAACACGGCCGCCCGCCGCTGCATTTTGCGCAGCGGCATCCGCGTACACCTCCTCATCCTCATCCTCGTCTTCGTTGGACCCCTCGTCGCCTTCCCCGTACACCTTCGGCAGGGGGCAGCCCACCTCATCGACCAGCCACTCCAGCACGCTAATGTCGCACGGCCCCAAGGCGTACGTGACCGGGGGCAACCCCCGCAGGTCCACTCCCCGGCCACGTGCCCACATCAGAATGTGCGCAGGTTCGGCCGCCTGGAAGGCGCTCTGGCACACCAGCCTCCTCGCCTCGCCCAGGTCCAGCTTGTCCGGACGCTCAGCACCACAGGATAGCAGCCACTCCAGCTTGGGGATGGCGTGGGGGCCTCCGCCGGCAGCCACACGGGACACGAGGGCCTTGTGGGTGTCCATGAAACGCCCGCTGTGGTCCATGCGGCTGTGCAGCAGCAGCAGGGTGTCTTGCAGGGCCGCCAGGTCGCCGTGGGGTGCGGCGGCCACCAGGGTGCGCTCCGGATGCAGCGGCAGGCGGTGGTGCAGCAGCCAGGGCAGCAGGTGCATGTGGCCGGCGGACGCGGCAGCCGAACCCGGGTCTCTCCCCCCAACTTCACAGGTGATCATCTTAACCAGGCGTCCTGATTCAGGCGGCAGCAGCTCTGGCGCAAGGCCGGGGCCCACCAGGGCCCACACCGCCTCCAGGTTGGCCTCGCAGCCGCTGGAGGCAGCGGTGGACAGGGATATCAGCTTGCCCTTGAAGGACAGCTGCCTCAGGCGCGGCTCCGCGCCAGCCTGCCACTGCTGCGCCACGTGCAGGCTCATGGGGAGGCCCAGCTTCACGGTGCGGTGGGCGGGTTCGCTGAAGCGGGCTGCTGCGGCCTTGCACAGCAGCCGGGCGCTGCACGCGCGCTCCTGGGCTGGCAGTAGGCGCAGGATGTATAGCTGTAGGTCGGGCGGCAACTGGGGCCTGCGAGGCAGTGTACCTAAGCAGCCTGACGTCGCTTGGCTCTCCGAAAGTCTTTTCTTCGCTGTCCGCTGAGACTCGTCGCTGCTTCGCACGGCTCCATCGCCAGGCCCATCAACCTTGCAGCCCGACGACTCCGGACAAACACCGGCTGCCCGCGATGCTGCAGCTGCCTGGTTCTGCCTGTTTATGCCGGCATATTTGGCAGAGGCCACCAGCCTTGGCAGTGCCTTGGACGGCCGGGAGCCCGGCTTGTCTCGTCCCCCCATGAGGGCCCAGCAACCAGAGGGTAGCAGATTGCAGAGATATACGTGTATGTGATGTGACTTGCACTTGTCTTCTCAGCTTCATAACCCGTGCCAACAAAAACACTCACCCGCGACACTTCTCTGGGACGTGGGGAACATGGGCTGGTATGGGCGCTCCGCAGGGGTCTCCCCTGTGTGCAAGAATCCTGCCGGTTGCTGTTACTAATCGCTTTTTGGGCCGGTGATGTCGTATGTGAGGCCATTAGCAGCGTTGAATACACTACTGTCCTTGTCGCCACAAAGCGGCCACTGCGCTACCTGGCGCTACCGCGCGCACCTGCACGCTATGCAACGAAGGAGCACAGTTGCTTGTCTCGTGTGGCTACTGGATTGCCATGACTAGCATTTCAGTTGGCAGCTGCGACCTGTGCAGATGTAGCACGTTGCGAAGGCATTGCGAACGGTCTCATTGTGTATGGTGGTTGAAAGGTGCGTCATGGCGCAACCGTGGTCCCTCGTCCGTGGCGCAGCTGCGCTCGCCTGGCAGGCAGGCGCGCTACCTATTGCACGGCTGCAATACAAACTAAGATCACGTCAGTACTGTGTAATTGATGTTCCGAGGGGTTACTTCCTGGACGGACCAGCGCATTCACGCACGCAGACCTTGATTGACACATAGAGTTGTCCAGGGCCAGCGCGCTACTAATGTCATAGGTCCTAAGTGACAAGGAGGCGTCTGGCCCATTAGCTGGCCTGTGGAGCTCTAACTCGGACCAATCGAGACAATTCACTGGAGGAGCGCTGCACCTGCATCTGAATTAAAGAAATATTATAGCTTAGGTTTGCAAAAACGGCGAAAGGCTCGAGTATGGAGCCTATCGACAGCCGACCGTGGCAAACACCCCCGATCGGGCAGGTTACGCCCATTTTGCATTGAATAGCGATTGTGACAAGTCTTTCATCCCATGGCGTTGGCGCCCTCATGCGGTGAGAGGTCGTTCGCAACACGATGCGAGTGACAGGGGCTGGGGCTGTCAAGGCAACATACAGCGTTGCCGAACATACCATGCGCACGCACAGCCAGACACTAAATTGCAGTTGACGTGCTTAGCCTATGCTCCATGGCCCTGCCTTGGTCTTGGGAGCGCGAACGAGGCAACTCGCGCTTTTTGAGCATGGAGAAATGCAATTGCCCACGATTCAGTTCGTTTTTTGTAATAGCATAGGGCTCTGTGAGTGGGTGCATAGGCGGGTCTGCCACAGGTTGCCAACCTGGCTCGCCGTTTCCTCAAACGTTTGGTCGCCTTGCTCTTTCATCCATACAGGGCCGATGACCCTGGGTCGCATGATATGGGCTGCCGGCGAGGGGCTGTCACTCCCTGGGCCGGCGGACAGTGCCAAGCCCGCTGCCTGTCCTGGGCAGCACTTAGGTCCCCGTGACTCGGGCTGGCACCCCCTCTTCCACGGCTCAGCGCAGACTGGAGCGGCCAATGCCAACAGCAACCTGGCTGGGGGTGCCGTGATGGCGGCGCCGGGGTGCTCGGCTCTGCCGCAGGACACACGCGTGCAGCACGCCCAGTTTGCGCAGCAGGAGCCTGCGGAAACTTGCTTCTACGCCTACCTGTCACAACAGCACCAGCCTGCACACCGCTACCAAAGTCCGCAGCAGCAACCAACCCAGCAACTCAGACATTGCCAGAGCCAAAGCTTGGCTGTGCAGCAGCAGGCGCACAACGTAAGGGCTGCTAGCTGCCCGGGCGGGGAAGCGGGGCACCAAGGATACGTGAATCCCGCCGGTGCGGCGGGTTCAGGAGGGCCTGGGAGCGGGACTGGCGCCGGCATGGGCCGTGGTGGCATTGCTGTTGGTGGCAGTGCCGGACTGCTCCCTGTGAGCGGCGTAGACGCTAGCTCAGCCCCGGGGCCAAACGGCGGTGACATGCGGCGCGTGTGCAGCTGCACTGTTGTGCCGTGGGCCAGCGCCCCTGAGCCACGCCAGCACCAGCAGCAGTCGCAGCAGCAGCACTGTCAACAGCAGCTGCAACAGCAGCAGTTCCAGCAGCACCGGCAGGCGCAGCTGGAACAGCGTCAGCTACACGAGCAAATGCAGATGCAGCAGCGGTTGCTGCAGCAGCGAGCACAAGTCCAGCAGCAAATGGAGCAACAGATGCAGCAGCAAGTGCAGCAACAGCAACAGCATGGTGTACCGACCCAGCGGTCATCCAGTTGTGGGCAGCTGCCGTCCCGTGGTTCCCTCCAGATGCCTGCCGTGCATGCCCAACAACAACACCAGCAGCAGCAGATGCAGTATCGACAGCAACAGCAACAGCAGCAGGAGGCGCCCGCTGTGGGCGTAAACACCGCGCAACCCCTACCGCCGTCTGTTGCGCAAATGGCTCAAGGCCAGGGGCGCCGCACGCTCCTGGAGCAGCAGCAGCAGGAGCAGCAGCGCAGGGTGCAGCTGCACCGCCTCCTCATGCAGCAAACCGAGGAACAGGCGCAGGGGCAACAGCTGCAACAGGCGCAGGCACAGCAGCTGCAGCAGCAGCAGATGGGCCCCAGCGAACCAGGGGTGCAGCGGGCACGGTCCGCGCCGCACCAGCAGCGTCCTGCGAGTGCGGAGGCTCACCACATGGCGCTGCCGCAACAACGGCAGCATGGGTGCGATGCGGGGCAGGCCCAGCTGCTGAGGCAGCAAAGCGCGGCGTCAAGCGGTGTGCGGGACTCGGGGTGCGTTCCGTACCTGCAGGGCCACCACCTGTCGCAGCAGCACCAGCAGCCGCAGGGCGTGCTGCAGCCGTCGTCGGCGGCGGCGCTGCCCCAGGTTCAGGGTACCGGGCGGGAGGGGCAGGCTATTGCGCAACACGTGCATGGTGGCCACACCGCCGTGGTCGTCGTGAGCCAGCAGCAGCAGCAGCCGCAGCACCAACACCACCAGCTGCAGCAGTGGCAGGGAGAGCAGCTGCGCAGGGTGTCTTCGGCACAGGTGCCGAGTGGGGAGCAGGTGTTGCGTGAGCAGCAGCAAGGGCAGCAGCAACAGGCGGTGCAGCAGCAGGGGCGTGAGCAGCCGCAGCTGCAGCAGTGGGGCATGCAGTTGCTGCACCCGCAGCAGCAGCAGCAGTCTGGCGTTTCCGTGGTGTCAGCGGGCGCGCAGGGACAGCAGCAGCAGCAGCAACCGCAGACGCATCACCAGAAGGGGCCGCAGCAATGCCAAGAGCATCACACGCAGCTGCAGGTGCAGCAGCACGGACATTGGGGTCAGTACGGTGCGCAGCCGGTAGCAGCCGCGGGTGCTGTCGTGGGGCCTGCCGCCCAAGACGCGTCCATGCCGCAGGGTGCATATGCGCAGCAATGTGGCCAGCTGCAGCGGCACCAGTCCAACCCGGCGCAGCAGGCGCATCCCGGAACGCAGTCCGGGTATGAGGCGGTCCTGTGGCAGGGCGGAGGGACACCGCACGCGCATGCTCAGTCGCAGGTCGCCTGCCCGTCGGCGGGTGCACGGCAGCCCTGTTCGCAACAGCAGGTTGACCACGGACACGGTGGGCGCCAAGCAGACCAGCAGCATATTCACCATGAGCACATCCAGCACCATCATCACCTGCACCTCCAGCAGCAGCAGAAACAGCATCCACAGCAGCAACAGGAGGTGCAAGGAGGCTATTACATGTCCGGACAGCGTGGCTCCCTTCCCGTGCAGCCAACGGCGGCTGTCGCGGAGGGCCAACGGCAGCTCGATGGGCCCGCCTCGGTGGTCCAGGAACGCCCGCACGGGCCATCAGGGCAGCCTCATTGGCAACAGCAGCTGCCGCAGCCACATCAGCAGCAGCAGCAGCAGGTGTACCCATCGCAGCCGCCGGCTCAGTCCGGGTGTACAGGTGAGCTGCCGGCCGTTGGGCAGCGCCAGGTGCAGCAGCTGGCGCCGTTGGACAACCGGCAGCAGGAGTGGCCGCTGTGGAAACAACAGCAGCAGCAGCAGCAGCAACAACATTATCAGCAATGCGCAGTGCAGCAGCCTCAGCAGCAGGCGAGCCCCGCCTCGTACGCAAGCAGCTTTAACGCTGTGCAGCACAACGGCGCCCAGCCGCAGGCCTCCGCGCCGGTGCCTCCGCCACCGCCCGCCGCTGTGGTCCGAGCCACTTCCGGTTACCCTGCTGGGCAAGGCGCAACGCAGCCTGCAACAGGGGCGCCAACACCTGGGTCGTTTGGAGGACGCTCTGCGACTTTCCCACAGGGACAGGCCACGCAGCCGCCGCCGCCGTCACCGCTGCTGCAGCAAGCCACACCGCCGCTGCAGCAGCCGCTGCCGTACGCCCAACAGCCTTCCCCACCGCTGCAGCACCAACTGCAGGGACAGTACCACCACCCCGACCAGCAACAGCAGCAGTTGGCGCCGCTGGCGCAGCCGCCCCAGCACGAGCCCTTTCAGCACGGGGCTCCCCTGTTGCAGTCGCAGCAGGGGGCTCCCCTGTCGCAATCGCAGCAGGTGGCGTCCATGCAGGACAGCTGTGCCGCTACGCCTGAGGGCACGACCAGCGACGAGGGAGAGGCGGCCCTGCCCGCCCCCGGGGGCGTCGCCGTCGCGGGCTCTGGTACCGCACGTGGCAGCGGTAGCGGCACATGCTCACCGCCGCACGCGTCAGGTGCCCACGCGTCAGGTGCCCACGTGTCAGGTGCCCACGTGTCAGGTGCCCACGCGTCAGGTGCCCACGTGTCAGGCACAGGCACGGCGGTGCAGCACCACTTGGTCCGCAGCGGCAGCAGCAACGTGGTAGCGAGTGCTGGCGGCTGGGGGCAGCAGCAGCAGCAGCAGCAGCTGCAACAGCAGGAGGCGGGCGTGTACGGCAGGCAGCAGCATGGCAACCGCCACCACCACCATCACCAACACCATCACCAGGAGCAGCAGCAGCAGCAGCAGCACCTTCGCGGTCTGGACAGGTGCTCGAGCGGACATGTTCCACAGGGGCAGCCGCCGCCAACGCAGCCGCAGCCCCTGCAGCTGCAGCAGGGCGGGCTGGCTGTGGAGGTTCAGGACGGCAGCATGCGCGGCTACACGCACACCCAGCACGCTGGCCCGCCGCGCGTCCCTTCCTCGTCCTCCGCGGCCAACGGGGACGCAGTGAACGACCAGCGACCAGCAGAGCCGCCGCCGCATATGCCGCAGTCTCAACCGCCTCAACCGCAGTGGCAGTTGCAACAGCAACAGCAGCACGAGCAGCAATGCCAGCGGCAGCCGAGCGGGACTGGCCAACCTCAAAGGCTACTGCAGCAGCACCAGCAGCAGCAAGTGCAGCCGGCGCAGGGCTCTTGGGGTAACACCCAAGAGGCCTGCGGGGCCGCTGGCGGCGCCATGTGGGACAACCTCGCGTGCCAGCTTTCGCTGCAGCACCAACACGCACAGCATCATCCAGCCCAGCCCGGCCGCCCTGCACACTGCCATGAAACGTACAACCAGGCTGGGCAGGGGACATCCCAGCACGTGGTGCAGCACCACCAGCAGCAGCAGAACCACCACCACCACCACCACCACCACCAAGCGATGGCTCCGCAAACCCAGTATATGCCCCCAGGGCAGGGCCAGGGCCAGGCGCAGCTCCAGGTCCCTGCGGCGACAGGCCGTGCCTCGCCGGCGGGGAGTGGACCCGCAGCCGGCGTGCCGTCATCCGTGGCCCTATCCCTGCCGGTGGCTGTGGTGCCCGGGCCCGTGGAGCACCGTGCGGAGCTGGTGGCGCAGCAGGAGCGGCACCGCCGGATGATGCAGCAGCTGCAGGGCGGGGGCGGGACACACGCGGCAGGGGGCCAGCAAGCGGCACACGCAGCCGGTTACGGTGCTGCTACTGCGGCGGCGCAGCCGCGCCGCCAGCAGCAGCAGCAGGAGTACCAAGGCCAGGTGCCGGGAGGGTCGTCGCACTCGGCGGTGCAGGCCGGCCGCATGGCCCACATACAGGAAGTGCAGTACCTTTCTGCAGCTGGGCAAGGGGTTCAGGGCTTGGGGCCAAGCGCTGGGCACGGCTTGGGGCCAAGCGCTGGGCACGGCTTGGGGCAGGGCCCAGCGGCGGTGGGCTGGGGCCAGAGCGCTGGGCAGGGCCCGGCCGGTTTCGGGGTTCAGGGCTCCTCCATGCAGGGTACCACGGCTCGTACGGGCCAGCCGGGTCAGGTCCCTGCCGGCCAGGGCCAGGACCCAGCAGGGCCGGTGGGATATGGCGCTCAGGGCCAGAGCTTGGGGCAGGGCCCAGGCGAGCTGGGGGGTCGTAACTCTTCCGGCCAGAGCTTGCAAGACGTGCTGGCGCGCATGGCGCAGCTGCGGCAGCAGGCCCAGCCGCAGGCCGCACCGCCCCAGCAGCACCAGCAGGCACAGGTGCAGGCGCAGGTGCAGCATCCGCAGCATCAGCACACTCCCCAGCACGGGCCGTCTCCGCAACTGCAACAGCCACCCGCCCGTCCGCCCAGCGCACCCTACGGCCAGCACACCGCTCTCCCCACGACGGCGGCCGAGCAGCACGTTGCCTGCACCCCTGCCTCCGCCCCTGCGCCCCCGACACAGCCAGCGCAGCCCCGCACCAACTCCCACGACGCCGCCCTAGTCGCTGCCCGCGCCTGCGTCGAGATCGACCACCTCCTCGCCTCCCCTCGCGGCCCGTCGCCCCATCAGCCCTCGCGCGCTACTGCAGTACCTGCACCTCTGCCTGACGCGCCGGCGCAGCAACCGGACGCGTTGGAGGAGGGGCCGATGGCGGCAGCAGCGCGGCAGCTGGCGGGGAAGCTGCCCCCCGTGAGCGCCACAGTTTTGGGCCAGCTGCGGAAGCTGCAGGGCGCGTTAGTGGACAGCCACGTGCGGGGCACTGAGCTGAGCGAAGGGCAGCGGCACAAGCTTGATGCGTTGCGGACCTTCCTGATGAGCAAGATGGCGAAGGAGCGGGCGAAGGCCGTGGCAAAAGGGGAGGGGAGGGAGGAGATGGGGCGGCAAGAGGGGACAGAGGAGCGTCGGGAAGGCGGGATGGAGCAGGTGGGCGGAATGGATTGTGCTTGGCCGGTGGGATGCGCTCGTATAGCCTGAGTCGTATTGTGTCTGCCTAGCCCGCACACGGGGCTGCTGCACAGCTCTTCGTAGCGGTACTCGTCCCTTAGGCACGTAGGAGCAAATCGCGCGTTGCCTAGCAGCCTCTCGTTTGCATGCCTCTGCTTGACCAGCTTGCTTTCCTCTCGTCCTCTTGCAGCAGGCTCTAGTCCCACCGGCCGCCGGTCCTAACCATGCCCAGCTCTCCCTCGGAGCGATGCCTGCTGCTCCAATGGCCGGAACCCTACCATCCGGTCACGCCGTTGCCCCCTGCGGGCTGCAGCGTGCGGCAGCTCTCCACACGTCAGGTCCAACAGCACCACCCGTCGGATCTGCACCAGCAGCACAGACCGTAGCGCTCCAAGCGATCATGGCTCCGTCTGCGCCTGCAGCCGCAGCTGCCCCGCGTGCCTTCGCGTCCCCGGCGGCGGCGGCGGCAGCCGCAGCAGCCGCGGCGGCCGCCCGGGCCGCGTCCGCCCAATCCAGTCAGCCGCCCTGGCAGAACATGCCCGGCTACGGCCCCGCACCTGCAGCTGCAGCTGCCTCCTCTGCGCCTGGGGTGAGCGCTGCGTGCCCTGCCCCGATGGCCGCATCCGCCAAAAGAACTGCTGTGGCGGCAGGGGACGCGTGGATGCCCAGCGGGGTCGACGTGGTTGCAAGGGTGGAGGGAGGCAGCAGCGTGGGTTGGGGCGGGGTTGCGCCGGCAGTGCCGGTTGCAATCCCAGCACTCTGCAGGAGTGGGCCTGTACCTGCACTAGCCCTGCCGGCCGAGGTAGAGCAGCAGCAGCAGCAGCCCTGGCAGCGCCAGGCATGTATGGCTGGGGGGGCAGGCTCTACGGCACCGCTGCCTGTTCGGCTGCCGACCGTCCCGCTGCCGGCTGCTGCGGGTCAGTGCAAGACGCTGCTCACGCCCTGGGCGAATCAGCCGAGCGCGAGCGGCGCTCTCCATCTGCAGCCGCAGCAGCAGCTCCTACTGCCTCCCGGGGTGTCGCACGCCCACCTCTCCCTGCAGCAGGAGCTGCAGCAGCAGCAGCAGTACGAGCAGCAGTATCAGCAGCACCTGGCAGAGCAGGAGCGGGAGGCACGGAAGGCGCGCAAGGCTGCGCGGCGCGCCGCGAAGGCGGCAGCGGCAGCGGCGGCGGAAGCGCAGGCCGAGGCAGACTGCGCCCGGTCCCGGCCCATCGACACGTCAAACGTGGGCAAGCACCGGCACAAGCCCCCGCCCATCATCCACCCCATTCGCCCGGGGCACGAGCTGGCCAAGGAGGTGGCGGAGTGGGAGGCAGCTGAAGCCGCGGCTGCAGCTTCCGCCGCCGCAGGCGGTGGCGGCGGTGGCGGCGGCGCACGCGGCCGCGGCGCAGCCGCCGGCCGGGGTTCTGCTGCCGCCGCCGCTGCAGCCGCATGGCCTGCGGTTCCCGCTGCGTACAGCACGGATGTAACCGCGGAGCAGCAGGGCCTGGCGTTGGCGGCGTGGCCAGCTGCTCCTATGCCGGGAGGCGGCCCTGGGTGGGGTGGGGACTGGTGGGCTACGGACAGCGCCGCAACTGCATGGAGCCTGGAGCCCGCAGCCAAGCGGCGCTGCAGCCGCAAGCCGGGCAAGCGCAAGGAGCTCATGGTGTCGACGCTGCCGGCGCCCCCCGTGGGGCGGGTGGTGGGCGGGTCCGCGTCGGCGGCGGCGGGCGGCGTACGGCTCAAGATGGCGGGCCGGGGGGCGGGCGCGGGGGGCGGCGGGGAGCTGGGCCTGGGCTCCAAGCTGTGCAATGCGCTCAAGGAGGCCAAGGCGCTGGTCAGCACACGGTGGGTGGGGAAACCAAGTACTGGTCATGTGTGTGGTATTGTGTCAAGTAGCAGTAAGGTTGAGTAAAGCGGGACGGTACAAGTAGGAAGGCGACCCACTGTCGTGACGAATGGCCGCCTGCTCCAGCTCCTATCGCATGCGCCGGCAAGCTGGGGTCGGTGGGGACGTGGGGGCGTGCGGGCGGGCCGATGGGCGAGCAGTGGTGGGTACAGGCGTGTAGGCACGCGGTGTGGTAAGCAGCAAGGCGGATACAGGCATATGGACGTTCGGTGTGGGGGTAAGCAGTGGGGCGCACCTTCTTCCTTTACGTGGGTATGCGCGATTACGACTACTCTTATAAGGCAGCCACACGCGTGCCTGCTCCACAGCCCATGCACTGCCCTGTTTCATGGTTTGCGCGGCGTCACGGCCTGCCGCTCCATCAATATGCAGCGCTGAACCAAGTCGTGCTGCCCGTATCTGTTTCGTTACCACACTGAAGATTTATTCGCGTTTCCGTTGTGCCGTTGCGCGCAGCTTCGTGGTTCGGCGCTCCTCCATCGCGCAGCTGGGCGTGTTCGCGGCGGTGGCCATCCCCCCCAACACGCTGCTCATGGAGTACTACGGCCAGGCGGTGCGGCCGGCGGTGGCGGACATACGAGAGCGCAGGTGCGGGGTGGGGCTGGCTGGGTGGCGAGTGCTGTGTTGGGCGTGGGCCTACCAGAGGAGGTGAAGGCGGTGTGGAGGATACCTGAGGACGAAGGTGCGGGCGGGGCTGGTTGTTACCGGCGGGAGCTGCTACGTGTTTTAACCCTTTACACCAGTCCTTAGCCGCAAAACTACTACCATACCCTCCTTACCCATTTTGGCACGGCCACTCCTCAGGTACAAGGAGTCTGGCCTGGGCTGCTACCTGTTCCACCCCGGCGGCCTGGGCGACGAGGCGGTGGTGCTGGACGCCACGCACGCAGGCAACGTCATGCGCTTCGTCAACCACTCATGCGGGTGGGTACCGTACTTCCCGTCTTGCACGCTTGCAAACTATAACGCACGCGCCTTCCTGGTCATCGACTTGTTCCTTCAGTATAAAGTGCTCTGCCCTGATCGCCTGCTACTCCTTTGCAAATTACTCTCCGCTCCTCCGCCCAGCCCCAACTGCGTGGCGCACCCGGTGGCCAATGCACATGACGCTTTCGCACTTCACCCCTCTCCCCTTGCGCTGTCGCCGCCTCGTCGCCGCCGCGTCGCTGCAGCCCCAAACTGCGTGGCGCGCACGGCGGCCAATGCACATGACCGTGACCATGCCGACACGGCCTTGCTTTAGCCGGGTTAAAATGACTATGAAGCTTTGTTGACGTTTTCGCAACTCATCCCTCTCCTTTCGCAGCCCCAACTGCGTGGCGCGCACGGCGGCCATCGAGGGCACACGGCGCATCTTCCTGTACTCTGGTCCCGCGGGCCTGGCGCCGGGCGAGGAGCTGACGTACGACTACAAGCTGTCCTCGCCGCTGCTGCTGGACACCTGCAAGGTGGGTTACCCTCCGGGCACTCCTTTCTCTGAACGTAAAAGCTGAAGGGTAACGCAGTAACAGCTACTTTCAGACAGACACGTTGAACAATCGTGTTCCGTTATTTGCATAATTCCACCACGCCACGGTCACCCAGCCTCTGGTTACGTCTGGTTACCACCAGACCAAGGTGGACACCTCTTTACACTTTGGTTCCTCACACTCACAGCATAGAATGTCCTCTTGCGTTCCCATGCTTACAGGTCCTGCCGGACGACGCGGTGCTGCGCTACGCTTCGTCTGTGCATCACCAGGTCCAAATATGGACCTCTTTACACCTTGTGTCCACTCGCTCACACAGTCTCTGAACTTACACAATGTCAATTTGCGTGCCCATTCCGTCAGGGCCTGCCGGACGACGCGGTGCTACGCTACGCTGAGCAGGCGGGCGTGGACCTGCTGGTGTGCAGCTGCGGCAGCAAGCGGTGCAGGAGGTTTCTGTGAGCAGCGGCGGCAGCAGTTGCGCCTGCAGGAGCACCTCTCCTCGTGGGAGCGGCGTTGCGTGCAGCTGCGGCAGCAAGCGGTGCAGGAGGTTCCTGTGAGCACTGCGGCGGCGGCAGCCAGTGCGCCGTTCGCGGGAGCGCTGTTGAGTGCTGCTGCGGCAGCAAGCGCTGCAGGAGGTTCCTGTGAGCATTGCCTGCAGCTGCGGCAGCAAGTGCGGCAGGTGCACCTTGCTCCCGTGCGAGCGGCGTCAGGGGGGTGGCCGGTAAACACTGTCGTTGGCGCCGGTGAGGGGCAAGGGGCGATGGGGGTCCGCCGTGCGTCGTTGGTCAAGAGAAGCGTGATGGACGGTGCGGTGTAGGGGGTCTGCTGCATGGTGAGGGCCAGGGCAGGTAGTGTAGCGGTATGCCTGTGAGGGGGCATGCGGTAGGGGACGTGTGGTGCGGGCAGCTAGCAGAAAGTAGGTGAAGCTGTGCACCCTTACGCAACGAGAAGTGCAGCAGTGTGCTGTGCCAAGCGTTTTGGGTTGTGTAGCAGCTGCAATGATAAACGGCACGGCGTCTGTTCGTCAGCATAGATTGCGCCTGGGACAGAGGGTTGACCATGCTCGGAAGCCTGTGCGGGGTGCACGCCATTGCATGCGCCTGAGGCCCATCCGGTCATCCGCATTTTGCACACTACAGTAGGATGTGCCCATGGGGGCTACTCGGGAGTTGTTGGAGAGTTTCTGAGTTTGGTCGCCCCTGGGCATCGCGTTGATAGCCGGGAAGGCTGTTCCTCCCATACTCGTTCGGTACCAGGGGGCGCAAGGGGGTGTACTGAGAAGGACAAAACAGCGAGGTCATTTCGAACAGTTGGCGCGCCCAGTTGGCGTAGCTTGCGAGGGTGGACGCGTTGCATGTGCCCCTTCCCGCTATAAACACAACAGCCTGGCGGCAACCCTGCACACAAGGAGGAGGTGTGCTTCCGTCCAACCGTGTATCGTGCTTGGACCTTCCTGGTGCTCGGTACTTGTGGACACCCCCTCATCAGTGTTATTGTATTGAAGATCCATTCATCACGGCTGCGTGTTGTGTCTGTGCCTGTGAGGCGTGAGGGCTACCTAGGGTGGGTCCTCCTGTCCTGTCTACCGGGATCGGTCATACGCCGCGGTTGGAACACGGTGCCCGGGGCTGCGGCATGGCTGGACATTGACGTCATGCTGGAAGGACACGATGGAGTCCTATGGGCAGGTGCACATCGTTTCCTGGTTCTGAACTGTATGTCTCGCATTCGTTGCAAGCATTGGCAGTTGGGCGCGAAATCGGTTCATTCAATCGGGCGCTAATTAGGTGAAACCCGTGTGGTATTTTCACAAGGGCAGCTGTGGCGGAGCGTCCTCATGTGGCGGTCTTACAGGCGCTGGGGCTTGGCTATGGGGGTGCTGGGACAGGTGTCGTGCTACGGTTCTGGCAACGATGCAACACAGTCGCAGGCATGCCTTCCATGCCCCTTATGCAGATCCATTGGTTACCTCTTCAAGTGATGCACGCACTTGCGTGTGAAGGCGTTGATTCAGTGTATGTACACATGTTGGCTCACCACCCTGTTGTGTGCGTGCTGACAACAGGGAAAGCGTTCGAGTGCGTTGGCTACACGGCACGGAAGCCTTGACGCTGACGCACGTGCATGGGCGGTGGATCGGGCGTTTGCTTACTCTGCAGTCGTTGTGTTATCGCGTTGCGGTTGTTACAACTGAGACCATGCCTCTCCCCTGTACTGCATTTCCCGATATTCCATGTGCCTCTTTCAGCCCTTGCTGATGGTGGGCGCATGTGGGTTCGTGTGTCGGGAAGCCAGACCAAGGGATGCCGGTGATGACTGGGTTGTTAAGCTGGAGTGTAACCAGCCGATGTAAGTAGTAGTTTAGGATCTTGCGCACGTTGCATGCTGTCCTCGCACGTGTTGCACAAGGCGGCGCTGGGCAATACGCAATACTTTCTTTTGCTGCCATGGCTATGGTGTATCAGGGTGTAGTAGGCTGGTGAGGGCTGACGCACTTGGACCGAGGTGGGCAACGTTTGCCGGCTGCCGGACTTGTTGTGCGAAACCTATTCTTTAGGGCACATGAAGCGCCCAACTGTGCTGTGCCGTACTGAGTTGCGCTGTGCGTCTGTGCCGTGCCGTCGGGGACAAGGTAGGAGCGGAGGAGAGGGCAATCGACGGCTTTCTTTGTCATGGCTTGGACCCAATGACCACGAGAAGATACACAGGCGGTCGGGGGATGTTGGGAGAATGTATAAATGGCTGTTTTGTAGTGGAGGCAGGGATGCGCGCAGGCATCGGCATGTCCGCGTGACTACTTGGCTGCAGTGCGACCACCTGCGACCAGGGATTGCATTGATAGGTTGGAAGAATGGGGCTGCGTGTTGCATGGCTTGCGTACGGTATAAGCCCAAAGCGTGACATGGTTGGGTCGGCCGTGTGTAGCCACGTGTTGCGACATTTTGCTCTCCACAGACATGGGCACAGGGCGGCTGCGTTTGTAACACATGCCGACACCGAAAGTTCTATCCGTGGGGTGCCAAGTGGAAACATACTGTGCTGCCAGAGCAGCGGCTGCAGTAGCGTATCTGTTTATCTTGACCCCACCAGCCATCACCTACCGCACATCCCTCTTGAAAGAGTTGACACGTGCCGCCTGCTACACAGCAGTGCACAGTTATTTGCTGCGCACCGTAGAGAGACTGAAGGCCAGAAACGTTTCGTTTGGAGGCTAGGATCTCGGCCGGCTTGCACGCACATGACCGTCTCAGGAGCCGTGAGCAGCCCTTAGCCGGAGGCAGGCTGGAGGGCCCAGCCATCTGGGAGGGCCGGATCACCAGGCAAGGCAAGGGTGACTGCGGCGGGACTGCAGCCAGCACGACACCATTGCAAGCACTGCTCGAGCTTACGTGGAAGGCCGTCAGGTGGATGGTTATCGTAGGTCCTCGAGTGGCCGCTTGTGGCTGCACCGCCTGCATCCGGCTTTCGCACCTTGCCACCTTGGCGTTGACCAGCCCTGGCGTGGGCTGCCAAGGCGCGCCGTACATAGCATGACAAACCTGACTGAAGGTCACGCGCGGCATATTCACTTGATTTGAGAGCATAGTTAAGAGTTCGGGTACACCACTGTTGAACGCCTGAAGGCGTTTGATCGCGCAGCAAGGCACCATGAACCCGCAAGGCTTTCTTCCGGTAAAGCCATTACCGCAGTCCATCAAGAACCTTGGATTCGCTGTAGCCAATGTCGTAAAGCTCACAACTGGTGAGAGCCGGCGATTGAAGCGAACCAGACGGGCCAACTGCTCCAGACGCATGGTCGCTCTGTGCATAACAGGGGACTGGGCCAGACAGACAAGAACGCTGTCAACATCAACATCATCCACGTCAGTTACCATCTCACGGCTGGTAGTATCTTCGTTGCCGGACCCGTATCATGCAGGCATGGACATTCCATACCAAGAGGGCCTCATGCTGATCGTGAGCACCATTGTCATGGCCGTCAGTATAGCCATATGGATCATCATCGACATTGGAAACCGGGAAGACAAGCGGGTAAGGCTGCAACCCTTCCGCCCAGACGCAAGCGGCGCTCCCCGCTCCGGCCATCGACATGCACGCAACACTCCTTGCTTCCTCCCTGCCTTCCAGGCTCACAACGCAGTGCTCGAGATGCGACCCCCGCCAGGGAACCGGCAATTCCAAGCAAGCCACGCTCGTAGGAGCATAGAGGTGGACCGGCTAGAGCGGATGCACGAGCTGTCCGGCGGTGGGGTGGCGGTGGGCCGGTCGACGCACACGGACCACAGCGAAGGCATGGGAAACGGCAACAGCTATGGGTACGTGCAAGTCAGCTCATCGGGCGTCCACAATTTGAGGCGGCGACAGGCGTGAAGAAGTGCAGCGGCACCTGGCGCGTCAATATGCGTGCGGAGCTGCGGGCGGCGGTTGCCACGTGCCGGATCGGGGCCAGCGGGCCTGCAAGGCCTAGCCAGGGGGCAGCACAGAAGGGGCCGTATCTATTTTAACCTGCCACAAGAGAGGCTGGGGCGGTCTTGCCATGGTGTCGTGGTGTCTTGGACCTGCGAGACGGTTGGATAGTACCGTACCGACCTACCGACCAGCGTCCGGCATCGTGTGCTGCCAGCTAGGCTGGGCTGGGCTGGCGAGTATTCGGTCCTGCCTACCACGAAAGGGCAATTGCAACCCCGAGGATTGTAGCGGGCAGCAAGATTGGCCGTGATGAGCATTGGAAGCATCCATGCAGATTTTGAGAGTGCTGCGGAACGGTGCAGGTGAGGGGTTGCTGCTGATGCCGCCGAGCTGTTGGTACAGGGTGAGTGTTATGCGTGCCTTGACCATACCACCGTGCATCAGATCGTCCGCTTGGTCTTAGGTAACTATTAATGCGCTGGTGTTGCCCTTACTTACCGGTGTGCGGCCGTTTCTTGACTATCATGGGCTGGAAGCGGTGCTGTTGCCGTTGGCCTTCCCGGCTGGTGCACGCTGGGTACACGGCGTGCTAGTAGGACGACATAGAAGTGGCATGAGGGACATGAAGGTGACCCGCGAGATGCATGGAGATGCAGCCTGTGGCAAGTGTGCGCTCATCCTCGCTCAGCTAACACGCACGTGCACAGAGCATGGACTGGCATGGAGGTCGTTGCTGAAGGTTGTCGCTGCCGCTGGCTCATTGCGCTTAGCAACTACTTGCAGTCACCCAGAGGAGTCATCTCAAGCTATTTGATGGCCGCGGCCGAGCGTCCATGGAGCATGCCTGTGGTATTGATGACCATGGTGGCTCTTATTCGCTGAGGAGCCAGGCAGGAGGAGCTGCTTGCCGGCTGCATGAGCTTTTGACATTTTGTGCTGCCCATTTTGTTTTCAAGGTGTGATCCGTACTGGTGCCGACCACACCAGGTGTGCTAGGTGCTGGGTTGCTGGGGACCTGCTACCTGCTGCTACACACTTGGAAGATCCAGGCTGTCTTCAGGTCTGGTGCCTTGAACCTTGAAAGAGGCTGAGCAGTACCGATACGCTGTGGTACCGTATTGCATCGGTCCCCCGCCAAGCTCAGAGAGCTGCCATGTCAGGTCTGGTGCCTTGAACCTTGAAAGAGGCTGAGCAGTACCGATACGCTGTGGTACCGTATTGCATGCCGTCAGCTGGGGCAGGCTGGGGCAGGCTGGGGGCAGGCTGGGCGACCGCGATGGACTGGGCAACAGCTAGCCTACACAGGACTGAACAGGGGAGCCCCTGGGACTGAGACCTGCCTGCCTGTCGTGCCTGTTTACGGCGCGGCCGTACCAGACGACGGGCGCGGAGACAGGACAGGGATTACAGCGTAAAAGGACGCTGTGCGAACCCACCAAGCGGCTTATGTGGGTGTACGGGGGTGGGGGCGGGCAGGATTGACGATGCAGATGGCTGCAGGACCGGGGGGAGCAAGGGGACAGCACAGCCAGGGTGATGGCGCGTGTGAGGATGCTGGGACTGGGGCTGCTTACCTGTAGAGGGAGCTGACAAGGACGCTTTAGCGGTGGCAGGGGCGGGAAGCCGGGCAGCGGGCTAGGAGGCCGTTGGTGACTGAAGCCGAGGCAGTACGGCGGCGGACGCTGCCGTACATGTTACGGCGGCTGTGACCTGTGGAGTGTGAGTGGGGTGAGGTGCAAGGACCGTGGTTAGGGGATAGGGGTCCGCCCGCAGTCCTGGCGAGGTCAATTGATGTAGGTGTGCAGGGGTACGCGTGTGGTGCATGCGAGGAACCCTGTGAGGGGGTAGCACCAGGTAGCACAGAGCGGCCAAGTCACGGGAACGGAAAGCAGTAGCGTCAGCGGTAGGGGACAGTGGACGGGACCTTTTCACCCTCCCCAACTGTTCTTCCCCCCTTCCCCCACCCCACCACACCCCGTAACACGCTGGAGGCGCCCACAACGATTTGGGTGACACGAGTGACGGACACAGCGTGTGGTGAAGCCGTGGGCTGCAAGAGGCAACCAGTGAATGACGGAGGACGGAGGACGGAGGACGGAGGATTCATGTTGTGCTCAGCTGCTCACGGACAAGCAGAATAACAAACACCAATGATGGCGCTCTGAGCTGCCAGGAAACCAGTGAACGGGGACACACGAGGGACGGGGCAGGCTGGCCGTACCGCTAAGGACGCGGCCACAGGGTAACGGGTAGGGTGACGAGCCAGACCGGCAGTTGCTTGCCGAGGTGTGGCAGAGAGCAGGCACGATGGCACGCGCAAGCGAGCAGCAGGAAAGCAGCCCAAGGACAAGAGGGCGGGGCAGATGCCGGCTGGTGCAAGCACGTGCAAACGGCTGGCTGGGGGAACATCGTACGGAATAGTGCCTAAGGCACCAGGACAGCGGTCTTGCGTCATCAAGTGCGTTGCGTGCACCAGGCAGCCTGTGTTGCATTTTAGGCCTGCGTGCGTTCCACTCTCTCTGGCCGCGCGCTCATTACCTGACCAAATGCGTGACCTGCTGGAGCCGAGACATGGACAGTGCCAATGTGCCAGTGTGCGGCACCGGCACCCAGTAGTGTGCGCTTTGGCGCTGCTTGGCGCACATGCACCCTTATGACGGGAACGAACTTCCTGGACTTCTGGAGCCCGCTGCTTGACAACTTTATGGATGTCAAGGTCAAGCTGGCCGCATGCTGACATGACCTGGTTTGCGTGCCCCACCAATATTGCCTGGATCGGCTGAATGCCTGGCTGCTTATTAACGTCAGGGTGAGGCGGGGACTCAAATCTACGCTACATACTGTCTCGCATTGTGGCTTTGTGTGTCCCGTTCGGGAGCTGCTCGACGTCCACGGCGCATGCTGCATGGCGGATGTCGCATGGCGTGTCACGGCACCGCCCGCAACAGCCCAACAGCCGGACAGCAGCACCTGCTGCCTCCGTCGAGCCCTTCTCACCGCCCATCCACATCCCGCCGCTGTATTACCACGACGGAGAGCAGGGGAAAGAGCAGGAGCAAGCGGCTGGGTTGACAGGTGTGGAGCTGCAACAGCAGCAGCAGCTGCGGCAGGGAGAGCAAGTGTCTGGGAGTGCGGTGCCGAGCAGGAGCGAGGGGCGGAGGCGCGGAGCGGGCACAGGCGCAGGCCCAGTGGCGGCACAGGGGCTGGGTGTCACGGCCCGGGGGGGTTCGGCGTCTGGACGGCTGGCTCACCAGACATACCATTAGCTCTATGCCTAGACCTTGAACGTAGTGTCTCGTGTCTGTCTGGAGGTCACATGGTTAACATGTCGAGCAGGGGAAGCCCTCCTCGTTTTGATGCTGTGAAGAAAAGGGAACTTGGCAACTTGCCTTGCGCAATTAACACCAGGTAAAACTGAATTGCCATGGACACTAAGAGTACCGGACGGCTCGAAGTCTGTGCTTGGCATGCCGCGGCACGTGTCAGAGATGCTGTGTACCAGGGGGTGTGGAGACCCCTTTCATATGCGGTAGTCGGGACCTCGCACATGAACGTCGCGCCTAAGCACCCATGAACACCATGCCTTTGCAAACTAGGTACTGCTTCATGCTCGCTCAGGGACTTTCGGTTCAGCAGACGCAGACATGTGACGCGCACCACAGCATGCCATCGAGTCGAGGCCTGCCTTCCGCACAGCCCGCCAACGACGCCTCTAACCTCACCACCTTGGATACGCCTCTAACCTCATTACCTTCAGTACGGCCATGTCCAACAACTCCAGCATCCCTCCTACCATGCCGCCGTCCAGTCCCTACCATGCCGCCGTCCAGTCCCCCCTCTTTGCACACCGCTCGCAGCAGCACGGCCCCTCCCCGCCACACGCCACCCCTCCGCACCGCCCCCCGCACGCCACCAGCGGCAGCCCCGCCTCGCTGTCCCCCTCTAGATTAACGCACAACGGGTTGCTGCACAACGGCAGCACCGTCTGCACCATGTCGCACGGCGGGGGCATAAGCAGGGCGAGGCCATCGAGACCCGTGTTCCACCTCTCCTCCTGCCCCTGCTCATGCTCCCCTGCCGGCGTGCCTGCACTCGCAGCCAGCAGCCGCCCCCAGCTCTCCGCCGCCCTTGCGTCCCCCCGGCCCTCCGCCGCACCCCGGGCCAGCCCCGCCAGGCGCACCATGCGGCAGCCGGAGCGCAATAGCATCGCCAGCCGAAGCTGTTTAGGCCCCACCTCTACCCCCGGACCAGTCGCCGCACCCTCTTCCAGCCGCGCCTCCGCCATCGCCATATGAAAGAGTACAGGATAAACCGGCAGCCACCGCGCCATGCACAGGGAGAGTACCCTGAGCAGCTGTCCCCGCTGCTGCTGCTGCTGCTGCTCCTCCTCCTCCTCCTTTCCTCCCGCTGCTGGCTTGCCGCTGCCAACGGCTCGAACCTCCCGGTGCAGCACCAGCGCCCAGTCCACAAGCGCGTCCGGGACGCCCGTAAACCACTCCACCGCGCGCCCCAAACACCCATCCTCATACGTCCAGATCGTCGCCGCCCTGACCGCCGTGACCACCAGCGCAGCGGCCTGCCGCTCCTCCTCCGCGTTCCCGCTAACCGCCGCCAGTGCCCCCAGCAGCCGCCCCTCCATCAGCTCCAGGACCAGATGAGCGCGCTCCTCCGGGGGCAGGGCGTAGCTGCACGCGGGCGAGGCCATGGTCCGCGTGAAGCGCTCCAGGCAGGGGAGGTACCCGGCGGACACGGCGGCGGACAGCCAGGAGTCAGGGGGCCGCACGGGCGCGGAGGTTGACGGGGCGGCGGAGGTTGACGGGGCGGCGGAGGTTGACGGGGCGGCGGCGCCTGCACAGCGTGCCAGGTGGACATGCACAGGTGGACATGCACAGCTCAACAGGGCCTCACGCATTGCATCGGGAGGCGAGGCTGCACACCGTTTTGAGCATACGGCAGCGGACACGTCGTTCACAGCACGACAGCTCATCACGTCTCCACACGGGACATCGAAAAAACCAAGTCACGCCACACGCTACGCGCATTCGCACGGCTCCGACTGTTACATACTGCATCACCCCACCTGTTGCATCGAGCTTGCTCTCCAGCCTGTACGGCACGGCAAGCGCCGCGCCCAGCAGGTTCCGCACCGTCCTCAGCTTGGGCCCTGCGCGCTTCCTTGCCCTCCCCTCGTCGTCCAGCTCCGCGTGCACCGCCGCCACCACCAACCGCCACCACGTGTCAGCAAACCGCCGCCGCGCCGCCCACGTCAGCCACGTGGCGGCCCGTACGGCACCGCTGGCGTCCATGCAGCCGCACTCCTCATGCCACTCAGCCCCGCCCACGGTGCCTTCGCTGGGGCTGCCCCCACTGCCAGCACTGCCAGTGGTGCCCACAGCGGCAGAGGCTGATATGCCAACGCTGCCCGACGCACCGCTGCTGCCCTCTGCACCGCTGCCCGAGGCACCGTCGCCAGACGCACCGCTACCTCCCGCACCATGGCCGATACCGCCGCCCCCCTGCGTGCGCTGCCGGCCCCTGCCCAGAGACGCCGGATGCAGCGTCATGACGACCTGGGCCACCTCCAGCGCGTAGACTGCAACGTCTGGGGAGCTGGCCCCGTCCAACACACAGCCTCCAGGCGCGGTGCGTGCACCCTGCTCGCTGGGTGGGCCGCTGCCGCTGCCGCTGCTGCTGCCGCTGCTGCCGCCGCCGCCGCGGCTGCCGCTGTACCGCCAACTGTCGACCGCCGCGCGAGCCACTCGCAGGAGGACCCCCACCAACATACGCGGCCGCAGCAGGGGAGGTGCTCCGCAGTCACGCGGCCGCAGGACTGCAAACCGCACGCGCCATGTGCTCAGGGCGATTGTCATCCACGTGGAGTCCAGCACAACCAGGCGCCTGTCCCCCGACCCCGCGGCCGCCTGCCTGCATGCGGCTAGCGGCAGCAGCTGGTCGTACGGCAGGCCGTACGTCGTACCGCCGTCCAGGGCGTGCAGCTGCGACACCATGTGCAGGTGCACCAGGTACTGCGGGGGGGCAGGAGGAGAGGAGCAGGGTGCGGGCGGGCCGTTAGCTTGAGGTGGGGATGGCAGTGGGAAATGGGGGTCGTTGCCTCGAGGCGGGCAGTACCTTTGAGCATGCAATCATTCATATGATGACTGGACGAAACACGAAGGTTACAAGTACAGAGCTTCACAACCTGTTCCGCCACGCCCTGCACCGGCCCACCTGGAAGCACGGGGACAGCAGCACAGCCCACGCGTCCGCCGCGTCACCCCTGTCCTCCGTCAGCGCCTCGCACGCGAGGAAGGCCACCTCCTCCACCAGGCCACAGAGTAACGAACCGTGCTTGTGAGATTCGCCCGCCGCTCGCCCCGCACCCCGTGCCGGCCCCGCCAGGCGCGTCACCGCGAACCTGCACACGTGCTCCACCACGCCGCTGGCCGCCAGCGCACGGAGCACGGCGGGGCCGAGCAGCCGAGGCTGGGGCGGCTGCTGCTGGCCCCCGCCCTTGCATTCCCCCAGGGACAGGATTTCTCCCGGCCACAGACGTCCAGTGCAAGCGAGGTCCCCCAGGGGCCATAGGGCGACCATGGTTGCCCGCACGTCCAGCACTGCAGCGGCGCCCCGGTGCAGCTCCGCGGCCAGGAGCCGGCTGAGGGATTCGAGGACGTCCGAGCGCAGCAGAGCGGCCAGCACCTTGAAGCAGGCGCGGCGGTAGGAGTGCGTCACATCCGCCTGGTCACCGTCGTGTGGGGCGGCGTTGGGCAGCGGGTCAGAGGCTGGAGGCGGGTCAACCAATTCCTTGTTGTGGAGCATGCTGTGGATGAGGAAGGAGCTGTACTGCAGCGTCTCCACCCATCCAGCTGCGCTGCTTGCATTAGGTATGCTGGAGGGCTTACTAGGGCTGCCTGTTGGGTGCTTGAGGCCTCCTGCGGCATTCGCAGCGCCCCCGGCTTCCGACACCGCCCGTAGAGCCATGCCGTAGACCTGGACCAGGGCCACCCGAGCCGCAATACACTCGTCCATTATCATTGAGGTAATGACCTCCCCCCGCATGTTGCCCTTCACATAGTGGACGAGCCACTCCAGCGCGCGCGTGGCAGCAATTCTTTGGCGCGGCGCGAGGTCGCCGTGCTTGTCCGGGTTCACAGCCTTTGTCAAGCATGCTAACATATCTGCCGTATGGCGAAGGTCATAATCGCTGTCAGCGTTCGCGCCACGCACACGAGTGGCGCGTCGGTTCATGCTGTTGTCGTTTTTTACCTTTGGCGCATACTTTGCTAGGTGATGGAAACCAGCCAGACGGCTGATCAGGCATGCCACACAGGCGCTTGGGTGCGGGTACGGTATGCGGCATGGGTATGCGGCATGGGCTGAACGTGCATCCAGCACATGAGTACGGGTGTGCAGCGATGCAGCGATGCAGCGTGCGGGGACACAGTAGCATATGAACAAGCAGCTACTAGTAGCAGGTATGTGTACGGGTGTGTGGGGCCACCATGAACAATGGCAAACCCTGTAGCAGCCCAAACGGCCTGAAGGGCAGCAGGGCCCCTTACGGGAGTAAGAGCTCAAGATGCCGCGCCCAGAGACAGGAACGCACAATTTGCAGCGCCGACCTGGCCGGGCTGGTCAGCTCTCAGCTTTTATCAATGGGACCTCAAGGTGAGTACTATGGGGGACACCAAAGGTGAGTACTACTCAGGTGAGCTACGATCTCTGCTCGCGTGCCCTCGTGCTGGAGCCGAAGCCGGTCCTGTCAACCACTACGCCAAAAACAAGTTCCGTTCGGCGACCTGCATGGCTTGGATTTAGACTGATCAAAATGCCACGGTGCATGCCAGGGGCATGCGTGTGCAACCTGGTGCAACCACGTGCCTGCAACATCAAAGATGCCGTGACAGTTCCGAACTTCCTATACCCCCCTGTCTCTGTCGCGCCCTGTCTCTGTCGCCAATGTTCATGATGGTGACGGAAGCAAGTGGCCAGGGCCCGTGCCATCCTTCGCATAGAGTACGGTAGAAGGCGGCCGACCAATAAAGACATCAGCTCTTTGTTTAGAACCTTGCTTACAAGATGTGCAAGGTCCCTGGAGCTCTAGCATTGGCAGTCCAAGTCGCACGACAGTGCTTGCAAACCGATGCACCTGAACACCCAACGTAACCGTTCGGCATCACTAAGGATGGTCGTCACTGGTCGTCATTCTTGGCAGGACCGCACAATTCCGTCAACGAGGATGTAGCGAAGCCCGGCAACGGCCTCAAACTCTTGCAAAGACAAAATACACAAACAGTCACGGCAAACACCAACACACCCACGCTGACATCAAGCGACCCGCAGACAGCCAGCAACCAGCAGCACCCCAAGTGCAGTAATAAGGGACGCTGGTCCGGTTACACGCGCGAAGCAGCTGCATCTACCGCTGCTACCGACACCACTGCGGCCACTATTGCCGCCGCTGCTGCCGCCGCTGCTGCCGCCGCTGCTGCCGCCGCTGCGAGCCTCCCGCCCATGACACTGGCAAGCCCGGCCAACCCGCGCGGAGATGGCTCCGGCGCCGCCGCTGTTGGGCAGCTGCACAATGGAGGGCTGTCGTCCACCCTGGCCCCATCCGCTTACGACCAGTACATGTCCTGCGGGAAGGCCGGGCCCGTGCGGGGGATCTTCCACCTGCGGGGGCCGGGAACAGGGCAAGCGGCGCGGCAGATTGTGTCAGTGGCAGCTCTCCAGGGGCCACAAGTACACCCCGATGGTGTGTGCGCGTGTGGTGCTCCCTCCGACCTCCAAATTGCTGCGGGGATGCTAAAACATGTCAACCGCGCTCCAAAAGCGGATTCTACAAAGGAACGTTGCAGCTGCGCGATCCACATGATTACTAGCCATGCCCTGACCAGGTGCACTTAAGCCCACGGCCGTCCTAGAGCGCTGGACGATGAGGCCCCTGCCCTTGTATCCCCTTGCCATCTGGCCATTGCGCCCGGCTCACGCTCGCAGGTCCCCATGCCACTGCGCCCGGCTCACGCTCGCAGCTCCCCATGCCACTGCTTCTCTTCGGACCCCCGGCGCGTGGCATGCGTGCAGTGCTAGCTTACGACTATGCTAGTATACCGGTACACCCATGTGCTGCACGGTACGGTGCCATGGCGCTTCCGCAACTCACACCTGGCGCTCTCAACCGCTGTACTGCCCAACATAACACTCACGGGGGCGTCTAGCAGTGCACCCGCTGTTGTCCACGTTGCCCGCCCGTTCAGCAGGTGTCCCCCAACTCCCCACAGCAACCCCCTCACGCACCTCTTCCAGTGCAGGTTGTCCCACCACATGCGCTCCCAGCTGTCGTTGACTAGCCGGGGACCGCCGCCCAGCTGCAGCACATTGACGGGCGGGGGTAGCGGGGGCACATTAGGGCGAAGCGTTGTAGGCGACGCAAGGCAGCTGCAAGCGCAAACAGGCCTCTGCTTCCAATCCACCTTTGTGCAAGGTGCAGCTCTGGGTGGATGCATCGGGGCAAGCATGCTGCAGGGTCAACATGCATGTGGCGGCTGCACGCCGAGGAGGCATGCGTCCGCCTGCGCACGCGTTGCGCACTCCGGCGTCCTAACATGCGATGCGCGGCCCAGATCGCAATGCGCACAGGTGTCGGTAAGGTGGGTCCGGCTAAGGGCTCGCAGTGTGGCCTACGCAGCCCCGCCCACCAAGCTTCAACGCAGCGCCAGCCGGTTGCCACACCCTGCACCCCTCCACCCCGCACGCACCAGCCACATGTGGGGCTTCTTGCCCGACAGGGCTTCCCGCCGCATGCCCTGCTCATTGCAGCAGGAGGCGATGTAGTCCGGGCTGCGAGCAGGTGAGGGCACAGCGTTTGGGCAAGGGCAAAACAGAGGTTGGGGAGCACAAGCCCAACGGGACTGGGGACCCCCTCAGCGGCGTTTTGGCATACTTACTCCCATTTCCGCACGTGAAGCTCGCTGCCGAAGAGCTTGCCCGGGAACATGTGCGCTAGGAGCGCCGTCTGCGGGACAACGGAGGGGCATCGCCGCCGCGAGACGAATTGGCGTCAGATACTCCACTGACACAAAAAGAATTTGGCATGAGTCCGATTCCAATGTCTAATTGTAAAAGCTACGTTTGCTGTCCTGGATCCAGAGCCCTGGTGCTGCAAGCGTCTCTCACGTTCGTTGCCAAGAAGAAAGCACCGAAGACCTCCGCGCTGACATGAGGAATGCTCGCAGGGCCCTTGTACACGTTCAAAGCAAGGTTGAAGGGTGGCTCCTCATCCATGGCTGCTTAGTCCGAACAGCAAGCCCGAGAGGTGTTTCGAGGGACTAGGTTGGGCCTCTGAAGAGTGGTGCGGTTGCGGAGGCAGAACAATGTGCCAGACTTGTCGGATTACCAGCGCACAGGACTTCCTCGGCCCTGTTCCGCGAGGGCGGGGGAGTCCAGCGGCCAACTGCCTGTGCAACCACCTGCTGTGGCGCGTGCCTCGCACAACGACACCAGGCAGTGACACCGACCTTCCAACCACGCAAGTCAGCAACGACATACATACTGCAACAACGGGATTGCGTGGAGACTTGGACTTTCTCCAAGCTTCTGTTCGACCTATGTCGCGTCATAATTCAGCAAATGAACTGTGTCCGATAATGACAAAGTGCTATAACAGAAAACGGCCGATGATCCATACCTAGGGCTGTTTCCTCAGTGCAAAACGACTGTTGCATAGGCAGGGCTAGTACCGTGGCGTCCAATAGGCAACGCGAAATGCTTCAAAGAGGCTAAGACCTTGATCCACAGCTGACTCAACAGGAGCTGCTGCTTGGGCGAGGATACTGCTGTCTGAGTTGAGGTCATTAAGGTAAGGAACTGACGCTCCCTTTGCGCGCAGCAGCACCGGCCAGTCATACACACCAACAAACATGTTGCGTATGAGCTGTGCGTGATCGAGGATGCTCGTGCGCTTATTGTGCTGTCGTGCGGTGGCGGGAACTGCTCTCGCCAGGTTGCACGTGCTCGGTTGGGCCCACACCCTGCCGGCCACACGCCCCAGCCCTTCGCCCCTGAGAGCCCCATGAAGCGTGACGCCCACACTGCCACCTCTAAAATCACATCGGCAACCGCAGGCACCTGCTCTCCCAACGCTCCTACACCACACCGCAAAGTCCAATCAACTCACGCGAACCCACAGCCCAACGCGCACCCCGTACGCACATCCCCTCCCACCCAGCCTCCATCCCCTTCCACCGCCCTCCCTCTCCCACCCACTGTTCCCCCTTCTCGCACCCCAGACATGCGGGAGTACGCCCGCCTCCGGGACAGCACCCTCCCGCCCATCAACAGCGACGACCCAGATGAAGACACCTCCTCGCACCACCTCTACTACCAGGGCCCCAGCACAGGGGGGGCCCCGGGGCCCGGCGGACCCACCGCCGACGACCCCCTCTTAGGCCACCGCCGTCGCCGCGGCGGCAGCACTTCCAACGGCAGCGGCAGCGGCAGCGGCCCTGGGGCGGCCGCGGCGGCAGGGGGTGGCGGGGTCGCATGGGCCAGCGGCGCAGCGGGGGAGGTGTACCGGGCGGTCTCGGGCTGGGCGGCGGGGTGGGGAGGGGGAGGGGGAGGAGGAGGGGAGGGGGAGGGGGAGGGGGACGGGGAGGAGGGGAGGGCGAGGGGTGCAACGCCGTCGTCTATGGCCATGGCGTCGTGGCGGTGGGCGTGGAGCTACATGTGGAAGGTGGGTGCAGGTGGAGGGGGCGGTGGTAGGTATTGGGGTTGGCCAGGTTACGCATGGGGTGGCAGGGGGGAAGGGGGCATGGAGCCACCTGTGGGTAGGGTGGGTGGAGATGGAGGGGGCGGGATGGGGGTAGGGCGGGGTTCAGGTTGGGCAGCGGTGGGCTGAGAGGCATGAGTTACTTGTGGAAGGTGGGGTTGGGCATGTTGGGTTGGGGGTGGGGCGGGCGGGACAGGTTCACCTGGGGTGGGGGAGCATGGGGGTGGAGGAGCTTTATGAGGTACCTAGTTACGCAGCACTTGCGCCGGTTATGCCAATGATCCTAGCCCCCTGGCGCGTCGTCAACCCTTGCTTAACAGTGCGCCTCCTCCCCTCCTCCCTGCCTACATGCAGAAGGGCAACGACGTGGAGAGCGCACGCGTCAACCACCAGTTCACGCCGGAAGGTGGGGGTGTTAGATAATGGGGAGGTTGTACGCGTAGTGCATGGTAAAGTAAACCGTAGCCTGCGCTCCCCTTTGCCCGCCCGGTCGCTTCGCATATCTAGGAATGCAGGCGCAGGAGCCGCAGCCAGTCGCTCAAGGCGCTGGCGCGTATCTCGTGTGGCTACACGTACTCCGTGTGCTGCTGGCGCTGCAACCGAAGACAGAGGCCGCTGCGCACGGTGTACAGGCAGCCGCTTGAGATACGCATTAGTGGCCATGAGCGATGGTGCCGCTGGCTGCGGCCCCGGCGCCTGCAGGGACTGGTGTGGGGCACAGGGCACGGGGCCGGGAGGGGTGTGCGGAGGAGGGGTTGCCGCACGTCTGGCTTCTGGCTGCAACCGCGGCACTGGGTGCAGGGGGGCTGGGGGCTGGAGCGGTGTGAAGGGGAGGAGGCCGGAGTAGAAGGGAGACGCCGCGGTAACGCGCATGCTGAAAGTGACGGGGGGCCTATGTTCCAACCCTTAACCTCCCAACGCCTCTGACTGTATCCCACTTTTCCGCGCCGCGCAACCCTGCTCCCTGAACACGCCGCTCACCCGAGTAAGAGCAGCCCAAGCTGTGCGGTGCCCATTCAGTCCTCTCTTCGCACGCCTTGTATTTTTCCCCTGCCAGAGCGCTCCAAGCTGGCCAACGTGGAGTCCATCGACTACCTGGCGCCAAACAGCGCCATGTACCGCAAATGGCTGGCGAGACAGGTAGGCAAGCATGGGGGGTTGTGTTAAGCCACGGCCAAAAAAGCCATCTGCAGCACAAGGCCGGTGCAATCGATGTGGCAGTGTGGGCGTAGCATATTGTTTGTAGGCACCACGTGCAAAGTGGGCGCTGGAGGTTTGGAGGAGGCTGCTGAAATTGCTGTGTCAACAAAGCGCCATGACTGCCAGTACACGTGGCTAGGATGGCAGTCAAAGGGAGGATGGAGCATTTTGCGATGTGGTCCGGCCTGTGGCACACCCGCTATCATGTGGTGGCAATCGTGGCATGTACCGCGGCATGGGGCTGGCAAGGCGGGTACAGCTGCCCCTCCTGTGCAGCCATGGGTGCGTCACTGTCCCCATGTCCAACTGCTCACCGGCGCACAGCTGCACCAGCCGCGCCACACAATGTGCTCCCTGACGCCCACCTCTCCCCCGTCCGTACACCTGCCGTACACTCCTGCCGTACGCAGCCGCACCGTCGCTCGTGGGACCGCTGGGTGATGATGGGCTCCATCGGCATCGCCACCGGCCTCGTGGCGCACCTGCTCAACCTGGTGAGGTTTGTTCCGATGGGGAAGAGTCAGGAGTAAAAAGTAAAGGTGTTGTGGATGTTACGGCTGAGATCACATCTAGCAAGGGTGCGCGCATGCGCACACTGCCCCGCTACTCCCTGGTATCTATCGCCACGGTCACGAAGTACAATCCCCGCCCTCGTCCCCCCAATTCCAGCTCATCGCCGTGTTCGCCGGCTTCAAGTACGGCATCACGCGGTGGCTGTTGGGCCACACCAACGTGGTGGTGGCGTGGCTGTTCAACGTGAGCAGGGGGGGGGTGGAATTGGAGGAGGGGGGTGGGACAGAAACGGCTAGCGAAGAAGGGGCTAATATATCTGATCAGTCAAATCGAGTAGGGCAAAGTAGGTGGGGCGGGGACACCAACGTGGTGGTGGCGTGGCTGTTCAACGTGAGCAAGGGGAGGGGGGGGAGCGGGCCGGCGAACGGGAATACTACGGAAGCGGGGGACAAATGCGTGAGACAGTTGAGGGCGGGGCTCACCAACGTGGTGGTGGCGTGGCTGTTCAACGTGAGCAGGGGGGTAACGGCAGAGCCGCAAAGTAACGGAACCGGAAACAGACAGCCTGTGGAGAGCGAGGTGGGGGGGTGGGGGGCGTGAGCAGGGGGGGGGGGGAAACAAAGTACTAGTAACGCGAGGTAGAGGTGGTAGTAGTAGTAAAAGTACGGGAAGAAGTAGTTCGACCCACTGTAATTGAGGTCCGCCTGCTGCTCCAGCTCCCATAGCGCGGCGCCGGCAAGCTGGCCGGCGCGCAAGGTCCGCGAAGCTCCAGTAGCGTAGTCTAAAGCGGCTGGTTTGGCCGGATTGC
>VFQN01000445.1_pt1 | contig 78932 bp, 122 predicted proteins | sample 3512371 | NCBI WGS metagenome assembly VFQN01 (sample SAMN10412370, study PRJNA504923) | tailings metagenome | isolation source: Replicate 2 from Balatoc abandoned mine | place: Philippines: Itogon, Benguet | collected 2017-08-28
TGGTCTTGGAGGAGGGGTTGACATGTCCGTCTTCGGCTCCAGCGGCAGTGCAAAACAGGGCCCGTGCGACTGCGCCCAACTTGCTCACCTGAAATGTGCTTACCTTCGGTGTCCCAGTGAGTAAAAGCTGAGGGCTGACCAGCCCGGCGGCGTAAAATGCACCTAAATCGTGCCTAGGGGAACCCGCAAAACGCGACGACAAGGCAGTGTGCAGCTCACCCAAACCCAGTACGGCGCTCTACAGTATGTACGATATGACCTTACTCATCGGGGGTGGGTGGGGGTATCGAATGAACCGTATCCTGTACTCGAAACATCTGGTGGCAACAAGTACGCAACACCCTTGACTGCGGTGCCATGCGCAATGAGGTAGCAGTGGTGCATGGCAAGTGATTTAATATCGTGCATGCCTGCCAAGCGAAGCCCATGTGCTCAAGCCGCGCTGTACCAACCCGTGTCCCCCTGCCCCAGGCGACACCGAGAAGGCTCAGGACCCCTACTTCCCCTTCGAGGAGGCGGTGGACGTGTGGGCGCGCACCTTCGCCGCGCTGGGCATCAACTACAAGGTGCGCCCGGCCACCTGCATGGTCAGTTGTTATTGCCCTACTACGTAAAACTAACTTGCTGCATCAACTACGGTACAAGGTGCGGGCACGTGCCGCAGACGCTGTGCTGCCGTACACGTGCCATGCGCCAGGTTTTCTGTAACCTGCCTGCGACACACGGCCTCGTGATTTCCTTAGCAGGTCACGATCGCAGTTATCAACAGCCCATGCTCCCTCCCCATTTCCTCGCCACAATGCTGGACCTACGCGAGCACCATTATCTGATCACTTGTCGCAACAACACTGAAATGAAGTGTCTACCTGCCCCCTTCCCTACCTCCTGCTGGCCCCCAAAACTCCACCATGACGCTGGACCTGTGCGACCAGCACTGCCTGCACAACGTACGGTGCATATGTACTGATTGGTTACGAGGACAATCAGCTGATATACACACCCTCCAACTCAACACCTCTCTCAACCCCCAGAACTCCACCATGACGCTGGACCTGTGCGACCGCCAGGGCAAGTACTCCAACGGCTTCTGCCACTGGCCGCAGCCCGCCTGGCGCAAGCCCGACGGCACCTTCGTGTCCTCCAAGGTGGGGGCACGTCATCCCCTGCACGGCCGGGGCAGGCCCCGCGGCGTCTTGGGGGAGGTGCTGCATCGTCCACTCCCTACACCCCTAGGACCTGCCTCGCGACAACCTGCAGCAGCACCTGTCCTGCAGCCTGGACACCCACCCACATGTGCCCAAGCACTTGCTATCTCCATGGCCGACGCAACCCGCCCGGTCCCCTTGCATCGCACACATTCCTCCCCTCCCTCCCCTCCCTCCCCTTCCCTCCCTGCTCCCCCAGACCAACTTCACCAGCCTGGCCACCCCCAGCCAGGTGGGCTCCGGCCGCACCGCGCTGGTGACGCTGCTGCACGAGGGCGGCCACGCGGCGCACTTCGCCAACATCGACCAGCCGTCGCCCTTCTTCAGCCAGGAGCGCGCGCCCACCTCCGTGGCGTACGCGGAGACGCAGTCCATGTTCCTGGACGCCTTCGCAAACGACGCGTCCTGGATGGGCAGGTGGGGAAGGGTGTTGACTTAACAAGCACCGGATAACGGTTATATGAAGGACCAACGGGCGATTGGGATGCTCGAATGCAGTAGGGAATGCATGTTTTGGAAGACGCAAAAGCAGGTCACGCCGCGTCAAACGGCACGTGGCGGGCACATGGGACGGAAGTACCCATGCAGGCATGAAGTCGGTGCCCATTGGCCAAAGACTGGCGGCTCAAGCGAGACGGTAGTGCGTCCTCCTGCATTGCGCCTGAGCATCCCGGGTCGCCTGGGCCTCTCTTTGAACGCTGCTGAACCAGCATGCCCCAAGGCGCTTTCCCGATCCCGGACGTGCACACCCTCCCATGCTCACATGCATTGCTCTATGCCCAAGCTGTCCCAAGGAACTGCGCCGCTTCAGACTCCCACACGCTAGGAAACACTTCCCGGGTACGGCCCCGCCCCCCACGCCCAGACACGCTTACACAAAACCCCACGCACGACCCCCACCCGCCAAACCCCAGGTACGCCCTCAACCGCGCCGGCGAGGTCATGCCCTGGAGCATCATCGCGGACGGCATCAAGGCCACCCACCCCTACGAGGGTGGGTCCTCCGCACCTGCCCTGCTGCAAGAAAGCCGTGTGCCGCATGCCGTGTGGCAGCTGCGTTGCACGCTGTTAGAGCCAACACACTGGACGCAGCACACAGAATACGCAAGCAAGGGACGGAGCTGAACGCCTGGTGCAGCATACTGTTACATGTTGCCCCAGGCAGCATCTTCCTCTGATAGGGCTGAGCCTTGTATGTGCTGTTTGTTAAGACCGTTATGGCGCCTCTTCACTCATGTTCATGCGGCGCCATACCCACACCCTGCTGCTGTGGCCCCATGCTGTCCTGTTACAAGCTTTTCTTATACCACAGCACCGTGTCAGCTCTTGCTCCGTTGCCGCCGTCCGTGCCGCAGTGTTCACGCTGCGCGCCATGATCGTGGTGCCGTACTTCGAGAAGGCGCTGTACGAGCTGGTGAGGCGGTTGGCAGTTAGTGATTCGCCAGTACACGGCCAGAACTAGGGGTGACGCACTGCGTTGGTCGCGCGCAGTGATGGCCAAGCCTAGCCCCCGCTCACAGGACTGCCGTGGCTGTGTGGCAGTCCGATTCCCGTCACGCAGGCTCTAGCTGCATTTGGGGCGTCCCTCACCCCGGCCGGCACCCTGTTGCTAGCGTTTTGACACCTTGTCCCTCCTTGCCCCACACCCCACAGCCGGAGGACGAGGTGACCCCCGAGCGCATCATCGCCCTGGCGGACGAGGTGGAGACGCGCGTGCAGGTGCGTGCGGAGCAGGGCGCGCACTTGGGTTCGGAGGAGGCAGGATGGATACTGGGTGGTGCCGCGCGTGTGTTGGCGCGTGTACGGTATCCGCGCGGGTGGGATGGTCCTGGCACCACAGGGCCTCTACAGCCTGCTCTCCCTGCACCTGCACCTGCGCACCGCGCCCGAATACGGGAACATGAGTGGGAGCTCGTGCAGCCGTATGCATTTGTGGCCCACAGCCCGCGGCCCCTGCATTACGAGCGGTGTGTGATCCTGCCCTGCATATTTTCAACCCCGCCGTCACGCCCCCGGCCGCGTGCCCCCGTGCGCCCACGCAGGGCGGCCTGTCCCCCCGGCCGCTGCTGTCCGTGCCCCACCCCCTGGCGGACGAGAGCGCCGCCTACTACCACGGATACGGTGCGGGGGGGGAGGCGGGGCAGGGCAACATGAGCGTGCTGACCGGTAGGGAGAGGAGGCCACCTGTGCAGCAGGTCTATTCTGGCCGGCACTCACCGCAGGGCTGGTGAATCCAGGACAGATGCCGGGCAGAACCTGCACTGAAAGTCACTTACAGTACTGCACTGGTTAGAGGCCACTAACTTCAAAAGGCCTTGCTTTCGTAACCCCCCTCGCCTCCCACCCACCGCAGTGCTGGCCGAGATGGCTGTGCGCCAGACGCGCGCCCACTTCAAGGCCAAGTACGGCAAGCTGGTGGACAACCCCGCCATCGGGAAGGTGCGTACGGCAGCCGTACATCTTGAGTGGGGCGTTGTGTACAGCTGCGGAAGGCGTGGGCCACCGCATTTCTTTGTTGTCTGATCACCTCTTGTACGTCATGTGTCTCTTGGCTTCGCGTGCCCACTCCGCGTCCTGTTGGTCGCAATTGCTGCAACCCGCCGCCCGGGCTCCAGGAACTGAACGAAGCCTACTGGCGGCCGCACGGCAACTGTTTCTCCTTCCTCTTACCATGACCTAGCTATACTCAACTAGTCTCCAGCACTTTTACACCCTCCGCCCACCGTATCCCGCCCGCCCCCATAGGACCTGGAGGAGGCGTACTGGCGGCCCGGCAACGGCACCCCCTTCCTGGACCTGGTGCAGGGCCTCACGGGGCACCCGCTGTCCGCCGACGACTGGGTGCACGACCTGCAGAAGAGCACGGAGCAGGTGGTGAGTGAGGGTGCAGGACGCGGGGCCACAAGGCGCCGTACGGCAGGGTGCGAACCGCCGTACGGCAGCCTGCAAAGAGGCGTTGTGCGAATAGGGTTGTAGGCACATTATGCTGAACCCTGAGGTGAGGTGTGTCGCACCCTATCACCGTCACCGCGAGTATGTTCGCAGCTCCAGCTGTAGGTAGCTGACGGCAGTGGAGGCTGGCCTGCGACACCTTATGTACAGCCCCCGAACCCCAACAAAAACCATACGGACTCCAGTCCCCGTACCCCTTGGCCCACATCCCCAAGCGGAGGAGGCAGACTAAAAGGAGGCAGTTGCTGCCGTGCTGCCGTGCCCTAACAACACTTTCCAAACACAAGTTGCTTAACACACGTACTCCCACCTGTCTCACCCCGCAGCTCCAGGAGGAGGAGGCGGACTACAAGGAGGCGGTGGCCGCCGGGCCCGCCATCCCGCGCGGCGCGCCGTGCGACCTGGGCATGCGCGTGCTGCTGGTGCACGGGGACGAGCACATCGCGGACAGCACGGCGGACGGGGGGCTGGCGCCGGCGTGCGACAAGTTCAAGGCGTGGGTGGACACGGCCTTCCCGCGCAGCGCCTGAGCGTGAGCGTTGGGAAGGGGCGTTGAGGAACACAACGGGGGGGTTCCCGAGCCTGCCTGGCGTGGGGGCGGAGCCCGAGTTGAGCGCCGTTATTTGGCCCTTTGTTGAGGGGCGCCAGCGGCTTGTGCGTCCGGAGGCGCACGGAGCATTTTTGAGGGACGGCGGACAGCCGGGATAGCTGGGGCAATGCTTAGCGGGCAAGATGCACTTTGGCGGCGCCTCGGGCTGTGGAGCGAACGCGTGGTCCCTTTGTCGGATAGGGTTGAGAGGGGTGCACTGGGTGGGCTGCGGTTCAGGTGGTGGTGGTGGTGTGCAGTGTGCGTCAATTTTCGGAGTATACAGGGCCCAGGATGATTGGAAAGGCGGCCGGTTTGCTCTCAGTGGTTGGAAGGTGTTGCGGCTTGTGGGCTGTTATTGGTGCCGGTGGTGCATGCATAGGTGCAGGTATGGCATGGCATGGACGAAAGACGTTGAGTTTCGTGCTGCAAGTTGGAGGTGTTGCATGGAGCGACCTTGCTGCACTTGCAGCCTGCAAAGGAGCATGCGGCATCCGTTGAAAGGAGTTGTTTGCTGGGGCTGAGATGTTCCCCACGCGTGTGCGAGCATACCGGGGCTGGGGGATGCTCAGTGGATGGACCTCACAGTTAAGATTTTGCAGGGTTGGCAAACGGCATTCGCAACGCATCGCTTGTGGTCGAGTGTCACAGGCGGCCAAAGGCAAGACAGCACAGGTGTTTTGGACCAGTCACGGGATAGCATAGGTATTTGAGTGGTGTTGGCGAGCTTGCATATGTTGATATGTTCAAGCTATACGGTAGTCGAGAGGTGTTACAACGGGCCAGTCCGTGTAAGAGTAGGCCAGCCGAGTCCTGCCTTGTCCCCTGCCGCCCATTGTCCGTGTCAGGCCAGGCTGAGCCAGGTCAAGGGGCCAGGCACCTGTCGGCCGGCAATGCCTACAGATTTCGACAACACGGTAGAGCCACAGCTAGGACAACGAACAAAGGTTCCGCACGTCATGCTGCGTCATGCAGGACCGCCTTCTAGTCTCTAGCCTGCTCTCCTGCCAAATCAAAGTGTCCTTGTGTCTACCAACTACCATAGGGCAAGTGTTGCACCCACTGCTGTCACGTTTTTACACCGCGTGACACCACTCTGTCCAATTGCTTCACTACGTTTACGGTTCCGTGGCTGGTGCAGTGGGATGGAGCTGAGATGGGCCTGAAGCAGATGACAGCCGGCAGCAGCAGCGCAGAATGCTGTACGGCGTCGCTAAGTGGCGGGTTCTCAGGCAGTATCATTGTCCACCAGGCTCCTACCTATTTGCATGCACTCGAGGAGTAGGAAGGATTTCCCTTTTAGTACAGTGCGCACCGTCAGGATGGCTTCTCCCGTTGGCGCGGCCCTTTTGGGCACAGGCCTGTTCGCAAAGGACATCTACAAGAGCAACTTCAAGTACGCTTTTGATGCAAATGGCTACAACATTTCCGCGCTTCGTGGGCTCTTGCTGTTACCTGCACCCTGATACCCGAAACCCCGACACGCGACGCAGGGCAAAAGCGAGCGAAGTCCAGCTTAAAGCTGTCTGGAGCAGGACCCTAGGATCTGCGCAAGCATACACGGCAGAGTAAGCGACTAGCCGGCTGCGCGGTATTCCTCTGCACCACCCACTGCAACACCCCGCTTGCTTCGTCCCTGCCCGCGCACCCAAGACCGGAGCCTTATGCACGCGTACCCTATCTGTCACACTGTGCTTTCCCCTGCCGTTCCCGGACCGACCAACAGGCACTTCCCAGAAAGCCAGGCGCTCGCGGGCGAGGAGGGCCTCCAACGCATCCTGGATGACCCAACCATCCACTTTGTGGTCGTGTGCCTGCCAGTCCAGGTCGCACTTGGGGTAAGCCTCCAGCAACCCCAGCAACCCCAAGCACCGGACCGTATATTTTGATCCCGCGCATCCACTCACTGCAACCCTGGAGCGCGGCGCTGCGGACAACGAGAACGTCTGGGGAACGCCGTTTGCGAACGCAAGGCCGGCCGTCTTTCCTGGCCCCAGAACCACCCTCCCTGCTCACGCGCACAATATGCAACAGTGCAACCATCCAGTACCTGTTCCTGCCTCTGGTTCCCTGACCCAGATCGCGGAGCGCTTCCTGGCCGCCGGCAAGGCGGTGGTGAGCGAGAAGCCCGTGGCTGCCACGGTGGAGGCGGCGCGGGCAGCCATAGCGCGGTACCGTGCGGGACCACCAGCGGGCGGCAGGAGCCCCGTGTGGATGCTGGCGGAGAACTATCGGTGGGTTGGCTAAGGAATTCAGTTCGAGACCATCCGTTCCAATGAGCCGCGCTGCCGAAACGTGGGAAAGCTGCGCGAATCTGGCCCCGCAGGTGTCTAGTGGGGCGGTGTAACTGCCGGTGGGTGGGCCAACGGGTAACGGGACTTCGGTTGACACTGGCGTGCTAGAGTGGGCCTGGGGTCGGGGAGCATTGGCTCGGCAGCGGCCTGCCCTTACTCCCATGCACGCCGCACGTTCTTTTTGGTGAGGGAGTACAGGGGACACAGCAGCAGTGTGACGGTCAGGGCGGACGGCACACCTCTCGGGGCAGCAACTCCGTGTGCTGGCGAAGAGCTGCCGGCGGGTGCTTTTGTGCCCCGACACTGGTCGTCCGTCAGGTGCAGTTTGCCCGCCCCCACGTTCTATGCGTAAACCCTGCCTCCCGCCTGCTTACCCCACACCGCACTGTTACCCCCACCCCCACCCCAGCTACGAGGCTGTCTTCCACGCCGCCGTGCAGCGGCTGCCGGAGCTGGGCTCCATCATCAAGCTGGACCTAGTGTGCGACCTTCCCATGGACGCACGGAACAAGTGGGTTGGGTCGACGTGTGGGTTAGAAAAGGTGTGGGTTAGGTGCGACCTGCCAATGGACGCACGAAACAAGTGGGTGGGTGTGTGGGTTAGGAAAGGTGTGGGTTAGGTGCGGCCTGCCCATGGACGCACGAAACAAGTGGGCGGGCGCGTGGGTTAGGAGTGGTGTGAAAATTGCGACCTGTTCTTGTGTTTGTGTGGGTTGTAGGCAAGGTACACTGGCGAGTCTAAACGAAAGCCGCGCCGTTGAAGGGCCGGGTATGCGTTCTTGTTACGGAAGCACGCAACAGATGGCTAACGTGTGGGTCAACGTCCAGCAGGCCGGTGCCCCTTTGGAGGGCTACCCTCCAGCCTGCAACCCGTGCCCTTCCTGTGTTGCTAACAACACCGTGCATCAACACCCTGGGCGCCTTGTAGAGCTCAGTGGTGGCACCCCTTACCGGCCCGCAAGCTTGCAGCACGATGGTATGGGACACACCCGCCGTACAACCGACTTCATGGCTTTCGGTGGTGCACTGCCATTGTTTCCGCCAGGTACCACGGCAGCGCGTGGCGTCGCGACACGTGCCTGTGCCCCGGCGGCTTCTTCATGGACAGCTCCGTGCACTTCGTGTCGGCGCTGAGGCTGATGGCGCACGCGTGCGGGGCGGGGGAGGCCACCAGCGTCAGCGCGCACGCGCTGCAGGTGGGGCCGGGGGGTGGCGGGGTAGGCTAGGTAGGCTAGGGTGGAGGCAGCCGCCGCAGGGCGGCGACATGACGTCCGGGTATTGCTGGTGCCATGCTTGGCCCCGTTCTGCTATTTCCTCGTTTACGATATAAGGCCAAGCATAACTTCATCAAGCTACCATAACCCGTCACGGCGGCGTACGTCCGTGTGAGAAACTTGCATGGGTAATGTGTTTCACAAATTTCAGGGCCTCTATATTCTTGTCTCACTCCCCAGGCCAAGCCCGACCTGTCGTACCCTGACACGGTGGTGGGCGTGGCGCTGACGGAGGGCGGCAAGCCCGCCTCCATCAGCATATCGCTGGCGGCGCACCAGGCGGGTACAGGGGCCGGGGGTTTGTCGCATCAAGCGGGACTTAGAGAGCCCGTACTAAGGGGGGGTAGGGGGGCTGGGCAAGGTCGGGTGCTACGGTTGGCGCGGCGGTGAGCGTGTGCATGGGTGAGGTGTTGCGGTTAAGGGGCGCGGGGCAAGAGGCGGGGATTAGCCTGTGAGTTGCAAGGCTGTAGGCGATGCCATAGTGTATGGGAGGCTCTTGGTTCTGCTTTGGTGCCCCGCGCGGCGCCTCTTGTGACCGCCTGAGCGCTGTGCGCCCTAGCCTAAATAACCTTGTGGGAAGGCGACCACCTCTTTGAACTTTGCCAGTTGCATCACATGCGCAAGACGCGCGCAGGACTCCTTACCCCAGCCCCACACCACCCCGATCCCACTCCGCCCCAACCTCGTCCCATCCCCCACAGGTCAAGTGGTCGCTGTCGGTGGTGGGCACGGCAGGCACGCTGGAGGTGTCCCGCGGCGGCTGGGGCGGCTCGCGCACCGAGTACACGCTGAGCGTCAAGACGGCGGCCGCCCCGCAGCAGCCGGTGCCGGGGCAGAGCGAGGCGGACCCCACCCTCAGCGTCACCAAGTTCGGCTTCTCGGGATGCCAGGACGAGTTCGCAGAGTGAGGACGCGGATAGGATATGGATGGTACCAGCGCTGCATGCAGACTGCCGTACTCTGGACTGTGCCGTACACGACTTTGCTCTGCTCCGTCGGTGGAGCATGCGGGTACTCTGCCATCCTGCCCGCCGCCCTTCAGGTTGCTTGGACTCGGCCTGCGCCTGCAGGATGGCGGTGGTGGTGGGCCACTGCACGCCTGGCATTTCGGTGCCCCGCCGCAAGGTCGTACCACCACACCAAACCCCCATCGCTGCCCACCCTTCCGCTGTCCCTCTTTCCCCGCTAATCGCAGGTTCCTGGGCCTGGCCCGCGAGGTGGTGGTGGATGGCCGCGCGCCCCCGCCCGGGCCCTCCGCGCGCTCCGCCCCCGAGGAGGGCGCCCGGGACCTGGCGCTCATCGAGGCCCTGCTGGAGTCAGCGGCCAAGAAGGGACAGGCCGTGGCGGTGGCGCAGATCTGAACGCCTACCGCTGGCGCAGCAGCGTTGAATGCCGCCTGAGCTGCCTGGCGCACGTTGACGTTGGCAATGACGTCCTTGTGGGTCGGTGAGGGCACGGTGGTTTGCCGCCAAGAGGAGGGCCAGATTTGCCGCCGCTGTAGTAGGCTGCGGAACCACAGGGTGGAGCAGGGACTGGCCGTGGCGGTGGCGCTGGCGACCAAGGGCATGGTGGAGGCTCATGCTTCGCCGCTCGTTGGTCATGTACTTTGCCAAGGGGCCACGACAGCGCACACACTGGACGGACGGTGGGCGGGTAGTGGGCGGACGGTGGGCAGGTGGTAGCAGGGTTGTTGTGGCGGGCGCATGGCGGGCGGTGGATGGTGGGCGCATGCGCGTTGCTCCGTGCTAACGCCATGGGTCGCTCAGCAGGTGCATTGTACACCCCTCTAATGAAGCTCACTGTGCGCCTGACCCTGCTGTGCCTATCACCTCATACGAACGTCTCAGGAACGTATGTTGAACGCTGTGTCTGTCGTCGTAGCGCCCGCCATATGGGGTTGCCTGAGCGCACACACTGGACGGACGGTGGGCGGGTAGTGGGCGGACGGTGGGCAGGTGGTAGCAGGGTTGTTGTGGCGGGCGCATGGCGGGCGGTGGATGGTGGGCGCATGCGCGTTGCTCCGTGCTAACGCCATGGGTCGCTCAGCAGGTGCATTGTACACCCCTCTAATGAAGCTCACTGTGCGCCTGACCCTGCTGTGCCTATCACCTCATACGAACGTCTCAGGAACGTATGTTGAACGCTGTGTCTGTCGTCGTAGCGCCCGCCATATGGGGTTGCCTGAACGTACAAAAGTACGACAGTATGGCACAAGGGGAGTTGCGGGAATTGAACCCACGACCTCTCGCACCCTAAGCGAGAATCATACCACTAGACCAAACTCCCTCGCTCTGTTTCTACACTCGTACACGCACATAATCGGCCGTACAGCGTACGACAGGGGCGGGCGGGGGTCGGGCGGCAGGTGGGCGTCGGGCGGGGTGGGGGGAAGGGGGGCGCCGCCACCGGCCGGCCCAGGGAAACTCCCTCGCTCTGCCATCATAGCGTACACTCACACACGCGGCCGTACAGCGTACGACAGGGGCGGGCGGGGGGTTCGGGCGGCAGGTGCGTCGGGCGGGGTGGGGGGCCAGGGGGCGCCGCCATCCGGCCGGCCCAGGGAGACTCCCTCGCCCTGCCATCATAGCGTACACTCACACACGCGGCCGTACAGCGTACGACAGGGTTGGGCCGGGGGTTCGGGCGGCAGGTGGGCGTCGGGCGGGGTGGGGGGCCAGGGGGCGCCGCCACCGGCCGGCCCATGGGCCTGTGGCGGCCAAGCCAGCCGTCATCGCGGTCACAGTGGAGGCGCCGTCAACAATGGCACAGGCAGGTTGGGGCACAGGGCGTGAACCTTGGCGCGTGCCGTACGGCGGCCGCACACGACGGCAAGAAAGCGCGTGGTCGGCGGTGGCACACGAGCAGCGGCCAGCAGGGTTGCGGGAGTATAACCGGGGCTCTGGCGTGAATAGTCGGGCAACAGCAGCCAAGCGGCCGGCCGTAAGCGGACATGCACATGGCAGGGAGCGGAAGCGGAGGCAGCTGAGGTACCGTACCTGGTGGAGAGCGTTGAGCCTAGTGGAGGTCAATGGACCCTAGACCTTGGTGGACATCCCTGGTGGAGATCGAGCACCCGGGGGCAGGAGCGATCCCAGGAGTGGGAGTGTGGACCACAGGACCAACCTCCGCACGCCCGCTGCAGCCTCCCCGGGTTTTGCTGCCCGGGCGGCTGCTCTGCCCACCCCTCGGGCGGGCCCCGGGTCCCCCGTGTGGGATGCAGGTGGCAGCTCCAACGTCCCGGAGGCACAGCACGCGGAGCCGGCCAAGCAACCCAGCGTCGCCGCCAACGCAGTGCGGCCCCGGCACACCATAACGGCCCCCACGGCAGTGCCCCACGCGGTCTGACAGCATGCGGGCGGACGGGAGCGCAGCAGCAGCAGCAGCAGATTGAGGTGGTGCTGATGCTTGCTTGTGCTGGTTGGGTCTTGGTTTCCCGCTGGCCTGTCCCTTCCCATCTCCTTGTACGCGAATGGGAACGCACGAGTACAAGAGGCGTCCCTGGGGGCCCCGTGGAGTGGCACTCGTGTGCTTCAGCTGTCTGTGCCTGGTGTGATCTTCACAGGGTGAGAGGCAGGCTCTTCCATCCCTTGGGCATTCCACCACCGCCCGGGTACGTGCTGCAGCAATATGCTTTCCACCTTGATGCTGTACAGCATGCAAATGCGGACGTCCGTGCACCATGCTCCGTTGCTGATAACGCAATGGTGGTGTAGTGCACACGTGGATACCTTCCGGTGCATGGCCCAGGGAGGCGTGACCAGCCACAGATTTGTCGTGTGAGGCGTGCCGGTACGGTGCGCAACGGTAGTGCTCTAGGTGCTCACGAATGGCTAGTGCCCCCTTACACTCCCACAACTGGTATGTGCGGGTTGGGCTACAGCGTGCAAACGAGCAGAAGGGGCATACCCAAGGCTGACTGCCACGCAACGTGGTACCCCGCTAATCGCTAACCGCCATTAGTTGCAAGGTCAGTCAGTGCTTTCGCACAACGCACAACCGCTGTCTAGCAGACCTGGTAGCTGCCAACCCGGTCTCACCCGTGACAGGCCAGTGGTCCAAAATTAGGGCAACTTCAACCCCACCGGAAGGAGTTGCAGGACAGCTGTCTAGGGATTTCCTGCATACCAACGGATTCCTCTCCACGTCTTCTTGCCATTTCATGGGCCGCGAGTCCTAGACACGTGTCCTGCCACTGCCGTACGGCCCATGCCGTACAAGGGGTATCAGCACACATGAAGGCCCCTGGATACCCTTATTCCCGTCCCGCCGGCACCTGTACAGCTCATATCATATCAAGTATATGTATATATGCTTCGGGTCAATCGTGAAAGCGCTTTACACGTCTGCTGGGGGGCAAAAGGCATGGGTACCCTGTGGCGGGTGTGGCGTGTCAGTCAGTAGATGTCCATAGCTTGTCGCACTGGGTGTTTTGGACACGTCGTTGATATGTGTTTGTCATGAATAGTAACCATTGAGTTTAACATCAGCGGAAAGGGCAAGGTTCGCTCTTCACATGTATGCGCCATGCTGAGCGACAAGAGAGCACAGCGAGGCCCGCAAGCCCCGCCGATTGCTCCATCATTGCTACAGATGATAACATGTCCCTCACAGGGTCTCTCCAGAGGCTGAAGCGCAAACTGCGGGCAGTTCGCAAGCGAATTGAGCCTTGTGCTACCGCATAAAAGGCGATAACAGCACGCGTACATATCCACAATATTACAGTGCGGATTACAAACGTTTTGCAATGCAGTCAAGGACGTTTGGACGTTGGACCACATCCTGACTAGGGCACGTGCATGGGTGAGACCGGGTTGGTAGCTGCATGCACCTCAGCTCAGACCTGCCGCGCTGTTGGTTACAGAAGCCACCAGATACGGACGCCGGCTTTTCAGGTATACAAGTGCGGTAGGATAATATCACAGTCACAGCATTTCCAAGGGCGATTGCCCAGGGGATTTGTGGACCCTTAGAAAGCCAATTGTGCGCAACAGGGCGAAATGCTATGCAGTATCACTCGCCCGTAGCATTTACAATAAAGACTATTGCTTCGTGCTGAGTCCATTTGCGCCTTCGCAGTGCTCTATGGCCGAAAACGGCGCGTGCGTCGATGCCGGCCCAGTCTTACCCTCGGAGCTGCTGCTGCGTATTCTGTCCTTCCTGCCGCCTAACGAACTATCCCTCACGGGGCGGCTAATCTGCAAGGACGTCGCGCAGCATTTCAGCCAGCCCCACCACTGCAACGCCTTCCTCAGCCAGCCGCTACCCCACTGCAAGTACTCTCACACCTTCCGTGCCGCGCTCGACAGAGCACGTCAAGGTGTTTCAGCCCTGTCTTTCCGGCGTCAACTCAATCTCTTCTCTACCGCTGCAGCCAGCGGCAGTGAGGCCAACCTGGACCTGGTGTGGGCCGCGGTGCAGCCCCGGGTGTTTCCAGAGCTGCTCGACTCGGGGCCTGTCGACAAGGTCGCGCGCCTTCTGCGCCCAACGGACCCTGGCGTGGCAGCGGCCAAAGCAGGACACCCCCACCTGCTGCTCTGGCTCCTGGCGCACTGCCCTGGGCTGGTGGACCCAGTTGCTACCCTGGTGGCCTTCGCACAGCACTGCAGCCTGGCGGTGTTCCAAAGGGTGTGGGAGGACTGCCTGGGGGAAAGGGTGGGGCGCACTCTGGCCTTGGCAGAGGCAAGGCGGCCGCCAGGGGCAGAGGCAGAGGTGGATGGCCCTTTCACGTTTGGGGTCCGGGCCCGCTTCTGGCAGCAGCTGCTAGACGCGGCGGCGGAATGCCCCCCGGCAGAGGGCAGCGGGAAGATGGAGTGGGTGCTGGAGGTGGGGGCCGGGCACTGCCGCGTGCGGCGAGACACGAAGTCTGCTGCCGTGCGCTCGGGCGACTTGGCCCGCGTGCAGTGGCTGGTGGAGAGCCACTGGCGGAAGCAGGAGCAGCAGCAGCAGCAGCAACAGCAGCGGTTGTGGGAGAAGGGAGCATGCCCTATCCTGGAGGCAGCCCTGCAGCATGCGGACCTCGGAGTTGTGGAGCGGCTGGTGCGCGATGGGCGCTGCTCTCTGCCAGACCCAGGCGATACCAACGCCTGCACGAGCCTTACGTGGCACGCCGCGACTAGCGGCAGTGTAGCGAAGCTGCAGTGGCTTAATGAGGCCCGGGGGCTGCTTGTGGTCGAGTTGCACACTGCCCTTGCGGCCGCTCGTCGCGGGCACCTTGACGCCCTCAGGTACCTGCGGGAGCAGGCAGCCGGTGCCGTGGTCGGCGGTGGGAAATGGATCCTGGAAGCCGCCGTCAGGAGCGGGCATGTAGACACCGCCGCTTGGCTGCTAGAGCAGGGGTGCGCCGCCCACTGGAGTACCATGGTCCAGGCCGTGAGGGAAGGCAACCTGCACATGCTGGGGTTCCTGCTGGGGGATGCACGTGTCCCCGGGCATGACAAGCTCTACATGTAGTTTCCTGACGCGTGGCCTGACACGTCCGCAGCGCTTTTTTTTTCTTCGTGAGAAGGGTACAGGGGTTCGGAATTCGTGCTTGACAAGCACACGGGGGCAATCACACGGGCTTGATGCGGAGCTGTGCAGCGCCGCACGCGTCGTGTGGGATTGCAGCAGCAGCAGCAGCAATGTGCAGCACGACATCTTCAACCTGTGGGTTTGCAGAGCGGCCGGAAGGGGCCACCTGCCGCTGATCCGCACGGCCCTAAGCATCCGACCGGGGCTTGCAACCGTGCATAGTTACCGGTTCCTTCAGCAGCAAGCTGCAGAAGGCGGATGCCAGGATGTGCTGCAGTGGCTGGAGGGGCTGCGGGCTGGCGGCGGTGGCGGCGGTGCAGCTGCAGACGCGTCGGTGCTCGGCACGTGGCAGTGGTCTGACCTCAAGGCCGCGCTGCGAAACGGCGACCTGGCCGCCGCCACCTTCCTCGTGGGCCATGGTGTGGAGCTGCCACCCGACGCGCTGACGCAGGCGGCGGCGGAGGGCGTTGTGCTGAGCGCCGTACAGTGGCTGGCGGGGCAGTGGGCGGCGGCGGGGGCGGTGAAGGCGGCGGAGGTACGACGGGCGATGGATGTGGCGAAGGACAGGGGGGTGCGGGAGTGGCTGGGCTTGCTGCTGCAGATGGAAGAGGACAAGGGGCAGGTGGAGGGGGAGGGAGGCGTGGCGGGCGTATGGGAGATGCTCATCACATGCAGCCTGATGTAGTGCAGTTGGCTTGCGGCGGGCGCAGCGGGTCGCGTACGGGCGAACGGCGAAGGTGCGGGACGCTGTGGTTGAAAATAGTTCAGGAGAGGACGAGGTGCTGTGGAATGTCTGTCAGCATGTACGTCAATCGTGCAAACAAGTACGGTGGGATGTTTGTGCGTGCATGTGTGGAAAAAAGGGGTTGGCAAAGCTCGTACCGGTACGTAAATGGGGGACGGATATGAGCTATGCTGTGCGTTGCTCAATCGGGTCGGCGGTTTACACCTGCAGAAACGTGACAGCGAGTCAGCCTCAGAGTAGCACCGAGACGCTGGTGCAGTGTATCGGGATGCAGCGTGCTTTGGGAACAGGTCGCCCTGGCGGCATTCCGCGTCCTTGCAGTCGTCTTGTTTTGCGCCTTGTTGTTGCTAGGTGTGCCGCTAGGCCACGTATATACCGTAGTGTTCAGGTTGTGGCGATTCCTACGTATCACCTAGGAGCCTTCCCATGGGCTGCAGTTAGTATCAGGAGTGTGATTCGCTCAATAATGTAGAGTAAATTGTTTGTTCGACGCAACGAAGACCATCTGCACTGTGGGACAGGGCGGCAAGTCACGTGCAGGACGGCGCATACGCCATTGGGTGTACAAAGTGCGGGTGTACGTTTGCCTGTGAAGCTGTATTGAAGTTGCCATGAAGGGCCAGTGGCGGTGGTCGGGTGGGGCGTGACCAGGTGCTCCTTGGATGGGTTGCGCTCTCACGTTTTCATGCCCACGCGGTCAAGACCTGGTCCACATTTGGTTCGAATTGCGATGTACTGTTCCTGATTTCGTGCTGCGTGCGCATGCACTGACTACGCGGTGAGGCCGCGCTGCCACGGCGGCGAAGTGCGCAGTGCCGCTTCCGACACGTGCTTCCTACCGTACTTGGTACCCGCCCCTGACACATGGCATCCATGGGAACTGGCGACGGGAGGCACAGCGTGCATATCGGTATCATTATTATTCTTATTGTAGTGCGACGGCGTCGTGGCCGGCCTGTCATCAAAGGTGCGTGGCCTTGGCCTGCACAGTCGTTGTACTGTGCAGGCTGTAGGGGTCCTGCCGTGCGTGGTGGGCTGGTGGCTCCTACGCCCAGGGCTAGCTGAGGTTGCCTAGCTGTGGCCCCCTGTGGGGATCATTCTAATGGTGTCTGCTGGGGCGGAGCGCGATGCGCGCGGTGACCCAATGGGGTGCGCGCACACCAACGGTAAGGTCCATATAATTGTACGTCTATGTATGACTGGAATGTAACACGTACCGTACCTTAGGGATATCATCGCGCATATAATTAATTATTTGGGCGAAAGCAGTGCAACTCCGCGCACCTACGGCTCCCGTGCGCGGAGTTGTCAGAATTATCTTCAGGGGCGGATGGCCGGGTGCGCGGAGTTGCCGGAATTGTCCCAAGGCTTGTCCGTACGGTAGCCTTTCGTTTTCAGGCCGCGGGCCCTACTGCCGTATGTGGTGCAAGGTGTACGGAGACGAACGTCAAGCATGGTTACCGGTATCAGTACCGGTACTGTACAAACGCACCGTGCCACGACAGTTACAGGACCGTGTCTCCACACCCCGCGCACTGCCCCTCGGGGCTGCGCGGAGCTGACAGAATTGCATATTGACCCGTGCGCGAAGTTGTCGAAATTGCTCTTTTGGGGTGCGCGGTGCAAAATTAATTGTTTTTTCACAGGGGGTGCGCGGTGATCAGCTAAAGGTACGGTAATGCAAAATGACCATCGTGGCTAGCTGCCAAGCAGGTCCCCTGGAGGACACGCACATCCTCAGCGTAACGACTCCACGGCACCCGCCAACCCTGTGGAATTCGGCAGCCGGCATGCCCCCGTCACCGATCGCCCGCCATGCGCCCACAACACAGAAAGCAGGTGCCGCCAATGGCCCCACCACCCGTCCACAGCACGGCCCCATCCAGCAGCAGGCCTAACCCCTGCAGAGATTGGAGCTCGGTCGCTGTCCTAGTGTGCATGTTCGGTATGCATGCCGTGGGGACAGTGACACAGCATGCCATGTACGACGGTGAGACAACCCGGACAGCCAAAGAATGAGACAAGCCGGCCGTGTAGGCGTTGCTACATTTTTTTTTCATACATTTCTGGGTCCCCTTCCAGAGTCCCATCCCCGCCCATGCGTAACCATTGCACTTCGATTAACTGGTTCTTTTGGTGTGCCACTACAGGCCTGCGAGTCCCGACGCTACCTCGTCTGCCTCTCTGAACGTGTGGGGCACCGGAACGGGGCACCACCCCCCACCAGCCCGCACCGAACAGCCTGCTCTCCTCCACCGGTACTAATGAACTCGCTGTGCCCCTTACACTACAACTGCCTACAGCCTCAACGAAGGTAGCCATGTTCAAAGTTGTGTCTGTCGTGGGACCGCCCGCCATCTTTTGTACGTACAAAAGTACGACAGTACGGTAAAAGGGGAGTTGCGGGAATTGAACCCACGACCTCTCGCACCCTAAGCGAGAATCATACCACTAGACCAAACTCCCTCGCTCTGCTGGAAAGGCGTACACGCACGTACCCGGCCGTACAGCGTACGACAGGGGCGGGCGGGGGGCGGGCGGGGGGCGGGCGTCTGGCGGGGTGTGGGGGAGCGGGCGCCGCCACCAGCCGGCCCAGGGGGACTCCCTCGCTCTGCTGGGAATTCGTACACGCACGTACACCGCCGTACAGCGTACGACAGGGGTGGGCGGGGGGTCGGGCGGCAGGTGGGCGTCGGGCGGGGTGGGGGGGCAGGGGGCGCCGCCACCGGCCGGCCCATGGGCCCGCGGCGGCCGAGCCTGCCGTCGCGGTCACAGTGGAGGCGCCGTCAACAATGGCACAGGTGGGTTGGGGCAGGTTGGGGCACAGGGCGGGAACCTCGGCGCGTGCCGTACGGCGGCCGCACAATGCGCCAAGGGGTCGGCGCAGGTCAGCGGTGGCACACAAGCAGCAGCCAGCAGGGTTGCGGGAGTGACAGGGGGCTCTGGCGTGAATAGGCGGGCAACAGCAGCCGAGCGGCCGGCCGTAAGCGGACATGTACCTGCGGGCACACATGCACAGGAGGGTGACCGGGGTGACACAGCATACAAGTCACGAGGGTAGGCCTTGTGGCCACCGCATTTGGGAGCTGTGACATACCGGTACGCGCCTGCGGCGATAGGGTGCCTTCGGGGGCAAGGGAGTGTGCTTGGCTGGGCCCCATGCCAGTTATGCCCCGATCCGCACCACAAGCGTACTGTCGGCTGCGACGGATGAGTGACTGGGGCGCGGCAAGGGGCCTTCGAGGTATTAGCGCATGGTGAGGTGCGGCAGCGGGTTCCTGGCGGAGGAATGGGGCCAGAGAAGCCCCGGGGGCTGCGTAGTCCTTGTTGGAGGCCTGTCCAGGCATGCACTTAAAGGGTCAGGGCTCAGGGGCGCGGCTGGTCTGATCTCCCCTGGATCAGTTGGATGTCCCGGCCATGGAAGGCAGCAGCAGGAGAGAGCTGCGAAGATGCCCTTTGCATGCATGGACACTGCGTGGACACGTGGACAGGTTCGTTGCGGTTGCATCGTGCCCAAGTGTTCAGTCACCAGGCACAGCGCAAGTGCTACAGCACATGGCGTACCTTTCTACGTGGCATAGCGAACCTAGTCCCTGTCTGCTTTGCAGCAGCTGGACTCCTTGTCTGGGTTGCATGCACCGTCCCGCCAATACTGGGTGGTAACGGAGCTCCGCAACCGAGCCAAAATGCAGTTCGTTGCCACCATGATTGCCACGGGGCACTTGAGATGTGATTTCTAGCTATGTTGCCATCGGCCCAAACGGAGCAAGAGGCTTCCGCCCTCCATGCAAGGGTCACGCAAAACGTTATTGGATGCCAAGCCATAGCTTCCACGCTGTCGATATTTTGACTAAACGGCTAAATATGTAGAGCTTAGACTGTTCGTCGATGGCAGCCGCTGACCTGTGTCAATGACTTCTCACCTTCCGTCAATCGCGCTGGGCGACTTCAGCAAGAATGGCTTCTCGATTGCGGGATATCTTGGAGGCTTATGTAAAGAGGCCCTGTCCCCAGGCGAGGGCCAGTCGGGCCCCAAGCCAGACACCGCAACTCCAGCTGCTGCTGCGCGGGCATCTGTAGACGTGGCCCGAGCACTGATCTCGGCGCTAGACAAGTAAGACGGCAGGGGTAACTCGGCTAGGTGTGTGTGGGTTTGGAGCGCTGCAGCAAGAGGCACGCTCTGCCAGCTGGGGTGGGTGGCAGTGGGCGGTTGGGGAGGCGGGTGCGGCAGACCCTGGGGCGCTTGTCTGGAAGCACCTGCGCTGGGCCACTGGAAAAATCAACGCGCAATCATCGATGCATGACTACAAGGCAGCCCGACACGTGCCTTATATTTACATCAGCTGCCCAGCTTCACGTGGCTCGGGGCTTTAGCAGGGCAAACAAACGCCCCTGAACCCCCCAGGACCTGGCCCACCGTGTTGACTGGGATACGGTACCCTGCACACGCAGGGCAGAGTCTCAGGCCCATTCCGCTCATGCCGACATTTGCAAAAGCGTGGGCACGCTGCAAAGCAAGATGGCGACCGAGGAGGCGCGGTACAAGGTGCGTCGTACAGTACGTGCGGGAAGCGAGTACGGGCTACAGGCCTGTCAGCCCCAGTATGCCACACGACGATGCCCCCTAGGTAGCGCCACCCCCATCTCCCGCCGGCCGGACGTCACCCTTTACATCTTCGCACACCCTCTACTTACCCCCGGTACAGATACTGGTACAGGACACGCCATTTCCTTGATACCCTGAGATTCCGCATTGCTACTTCCGGGTTATGCTGGGACGTTGCAAGCCTTGTGAGCGACCGTCCCATTTCCGCACATGGCGTGTGCAGAAAGCGCTGTCCAGCTCCGAGCGCCAGTCGGAGGGTGTGCGGGAGGCGTTCAGGGACCTGGAGGAGCGGGCCAACCGGGTGGCGGGCGTGGGGACGCGGCTCGGGGACAGGCTGCAGGTGCGACTGCGAGACCGGTACCCCACTTCATCCACCTGGCAGGCGCACGTGCACGGCACGCGTGCTCTGAGGGGTGGCACTGGCGTGTAGAGAGGGGTAGAGCCGGATACTGCCTGCCAACACACCTGTCACCTTGCGGACACATCCGGCCCTTGGACGCCCCACATGCACGCACGTGGCCCCCCAGCATGCGGACACGCTGCGGGTCGTAAAACACACTGACCATGTTGCTCCGTCGCACCGGCCACGATGCCACAACGCATTCACAAAATGCAGTGTTATCTCATGGCCCCCAGCGCGCAGACACGCTGCGGGCGCGCGCCCTGGAGCTGGTTACGCTTCTGTCGCACCTGCAGCTGTTCGCGCACCTGCCGGACGGCGACTCTGCGTTCAGCGGGGGCCAGCTGCCGCCACTGTTCCGGGAGGACAGCAAGCTCGCGGAGGCCGCGGTGGGTGCGGCTGGACCACAGCAACGATGCTCGTTGCTCCAACGGCGGAATAAGGCTTGCTAGTTACAAACGTGGGGGGCAGACGCCTACCGGAGCGCAAGCCTGGGTTGCCAGGTGCACCTGTGAGCGTGGATTGGTGGTTGGTGTGCCCTTGTCGGTCAAACAGGTGGTCGCACGAAAGCTGAGGGCGCTGACGTCGGAGGTGGAGAGCGCCCGGCAGCGCAGCCGCCTGGCAGGGGAGGGCGGCGGCGCGCGGCCCGGCAGCGGCGGCGGCGGCGGCGGCTTGGACTCGACGCCGTCGCGGCGTGAGCTGGCGCTGCAGCCGGGCAGTCTGGAGTACTGCGCGCACCGCCTGGAGCGCTACTGCGTGTGGCTGGAGGGGCGCGTGGTCAGCAGGTGTGTTGGGGCCTGTGGCAAAGGCTGCTAAGCGGCGAACAGGCAGTCAGCCGCCGGTTTGAGTGGTCGTAAGCTGCTGACGGACGAACTTCAGAACCGTGAGACTGCGGCCTGTGTGTCCTTCCCCCACACTGCTGTGCAGTGTAAAATCGCCCCATGGGATGGCATTGCCGGCAGCCTAACATGACACAGCATGTTGGCGGTTTGTGCCGTAAGCCGTGCACGCACGCTGGCAAAGTGCGCTGTAAACGCGCCCTTGTTGCGTTGGTGCATCACAGCGGCCACGCCCCAGCCGCCAGGCGCTACTGCCGCCACGCCGCCCCTTCTGCCCTCCCGACCCGCTCCCCCCCCCCCTGTGAACACTTCCTTACCCCTCCCCTCCCGCAGGTTCGACCGCGCCGCCGAGGACGACAACGTGCGCGTCATGGGCGAGTGCGCTCCTTACCTCCCGGTCAACCAACCTCCCCTTGCCGTCCTGCTCCCCACCCCCACTGCCGTCCTGCTCCCCACCCCCACTGCCGTCCTGCTCCCCACCCCCACTGCCGCAGGTTCGACCGCGCTGCTGACGACGACAACGTGCGCGTCATGGGCGAGTGCGCGCGCATCATGGCCAACTTTGACCGCGAGAAGGCGCTGGTGCAGGTGAGTGGGTGGTGGTGATAAGAGCTAGCAGGAAGGCCGTGCCTTTGCACGTTTCCATGTGCTACGAACAGGCAGGCTGCCCACAGCGCCCGTATGGTGGGCACTTCGTGTATGCACCCGCCGCCACACGTGCCTGAGTTTGCATTACATGCTCTGCCAGCTCCCGGCGGGGCAACAGAGAGCGGGTGATGTGTGTACCTCGCCCCCTACCAGCTGGCCTTGCCCCGAGGCTTATGCAAACCGTGACCCTCCCCGTGCTGCTCCCCCTCAGCGCTACATCGGGCTGCTGCCCCCCTTCCCCCCTTCCCGGCTGGCCCGTGGCTTACAACACACCGCGCCACTCGCTTCCCCGTGCTGCTCCCCCTCAGCGCTACATCGGGCTGCTGCCCGCCTTCCAGTCCTCGCTGGACGCCCTCCCGTGGGTGCGCGAGCCCGCCGTCAGCGCCGACGACGCGGCGGTGGCGGAGCGCCTGCGGCCGCTGTCGCGCCTGTTCAGCACCCTGGGGGAGACCGTGGAGATGGAGGTGGGGCACGCCCTGGGCGGCAGGCGGCACACGGGGGCTTGTGGGAGTGTGCGACTAACCACCTCACCCCGCCATCGTTCATTTCCGCGAGCGGCAGACCTGGAAGGGGCAGGTTGGGTCGTGAGACCCTGGTGACGAGTGCCTTGGGATTTGCCGGTATCCCAATACAACCTGCGCCCGCACTCCATGTAGCACGCCACACCTGTACTTAATACTCTCCATCCTTGTGCCCCCTCACCCGCCAGGCCTCCCGCATGGCGTCCATCTTCCCGGACCTGCGCGGGGCACTCAACGCCCTGGCGGCCAAGGTGTTCGAGGACCGCGTCGAGATGGCGCTGGAAAGGCAAGTCCCCCATCCTCCAGGACCTTTATCTGGATAGCAAGCAGCACGTTCCCGTGCGCTCCTGCATATCCGTTAACATGCCCAGGGCGCGCTACGACACATACTGTAAGTGTGCTGGACGGGACTGACCTGGTCTAAAGGTGAAGGCGTATGGGCCTCTATAGTTCAGCCACACCACTGACCCAGCGCTTTCCTCCTTCCTGTCAGGCTCTTGGAGGACACGGCGGAGGACGCGTTCAGTGGCAGCAGCAGCGAGGATGAGGACGGCAGCGGCAGCAGGGGTCCCGGCGGCGGCGGCGCTGGCGGACGCCAGCAGGGCGACATGTACGGCGGGCGCGGCGGCGGCGGCGGCAGGCGGCCAAGCAGCCGCAGCAGCGATGACCAGAGCTATGACGAGGAAGAGGGCGACTTTTCCGACGATGATGAGTACGACAGTGGACGCGAGAGCGGCAGCTTCAGCGGCAGTGGGGGCGAGCAGTACTCGGGAAGCTCCGACGGGGGGCGGCGCCGCCGGCGCCGACGCCGAGGTGCAAACCTGCCGGGTGCCGCAGCCGGCGGCGGCGGCGGCAGTCCTCCGGCGCCGCCGCGGGCCCCGCGGCTGTCGCGCGTACGGCAGCCGTCCATCCTGCGGCCAGGGTCATGGCGCAAGCCGTCACAGGCCGGCCGCGGCAAGGGCGGGCCGGGCCCCCTGCTGCCTCCCGCCGCCGCTAATCCCACGGCATCCGTGATGTTCGGACGCAGGGGCGGGCCCGGGGCTGTTGCGCTGGACCTCATCACTAGCCTCGTGCCGGGAGGGGGGAGGCAGGGCGGCGAGGGAGGTGCGGGCGGGAGCCCTGGTGGCGGCGGTGGGGGCAGCGACGGCGGCAGCAGCAGTGCTGGGCCCAGTGCGTTGGCGCTGCACCTGTACCTGCGGCTGCTGGCCGCGGCCTACGTGTGCACGGGGGAGCTCGCCGAGCAGGTGGGCGGCGGGAGGATGAAATAGGGTTGGCAAAGCCAGACAAGAGTGGAGCATGAAGTGCCGTTGGGTTGAAGCAAACGGGAGCGGGTATCCTGCTTTTGCGGCCTGGGCAATATCGGTAGTGTGGAGCTTTGCAAGCCGCAACTGTAACAGGGCAGGGCAGGAGGACGCATGGGTGGTCGGTGCAGTCAAGCAGTCATGTGCGGGGTCGTGCTGGCCCTGGGACCTGCTGCCAAGCGTTGCATGCCTTGCCCACGCCCCTGCCTCACGCAGGTGGAGTCCGCCACGGGCGGCCAGGTGGACGTGTCTCCGCTGATGGACTCGGCCTTCGAGACCTTCCTCAAGCTCTACCCGGCGCCAGAGCTGCAGTGGCTGGACATGACGGCCGACCGGGAGGTGAGCGGGAGGTGGGCAGGGCGCCAGGATGGCATGGGATTGTGGGAGGGAGGTGGGCAGGGGCGGGTTGGGACGATGGGAGGGAGGTGGGAGGGAAGGACGCCGGGCGCCGGGGCGGGCTGGAGCCCTGCACAGGAAAGGGCGACCCAGAGCCTGGACGAGCTGTATTACCTGTACCGGTATACGGTAAACAAGTGCTCGGCAGGGTTTGCATACAGACGCATCCGCAGCGCAGATCACATTGCCAGGGCTGTTAGGGCAACTGGGGGGGAATACAGTGGGACCTCCGGTGCCCACCAGAAAGCCAACAGCAGCTGGGCCTTAAGCGCAACACACCCCGTAACCCAACTGGTATATGAGTGCAGTACAAGTCAACTTCAGTCTGACACGAACAGCGCCCGCTTCAACAACAGCGCATCCTCACATTACTGAATGCACGTACGATACGGCACGACACACAGCCACTGAAGGTACCAGTACGCTTTACGCACCCGCATGCAGCTGGGTCCACTGAAAGGCACAGCGCACACCCTTGGGCATTTAGTGCTCACAGTGTCAATGCAAACGCGCACCGAACTCTTCACCCCTACAATCTCCTCCCACTTGCAGCTGGGCCCGCTGGACGGCAGCACGCACCCGCAGTCGCGCACACCCCTGACAGAGGCCACCGCCGCGTCGCTCATCGGCCGCAACGGCGAGGCGGTGGGCCGCTGCCGCCTCATGGTGGCGCCCGCCCGCCTGCCCGCCGCCGTACGGCTGCTGTACGTGGGGGAGGCGCCGTACGACGGGACCATGCCGGGGTCGCTCATGGAGCACCTGCCAAGGTGCGGCTCAGTCGTCCACTCTTTATGGTAAAGGCGTGAGACCAGCTGCACTCACATCGCTGCAGCCGACTGTTGCGCGCGGGACCTTTCGGTAACCTGCACCGCTTTAACACGCAGTCAACAAGCAGAGAACACCCATCAACTTGACAGCTCCCGCCTCTCGCTTCGCTATGACTTGTGCCCTCCCGGCAGGTACCTGATTGACGGCGTGGAGCGGGAGATGGAGCTGACCCTGCTGCTGGACAGGCAGGGCGGCCCGCCCGCCTGCAACGTGTACCGCCTGCCGTACTACCCGCCGCCGCCGCCGGGCAGCAAGGGGCCGCCGCCGCCGCCCGTCATGCCGCCGCCTGTGACGCGCGCGTCGGCGGCAGAAGCCGCGCAGGTGGGCTGCTGGTGCGAGCGTATGGCACTCCCGGGGGCGGTCTGTGAGCACAGGTCACGCGCCGCCCGCTCCCCTCAGAATCATCACTCCTGTATAAGGCTTTGAGCATCGTTCCTGGCCGGTCAGCCTCTTGGGTTGGTCCTCCGGTGCAGTTAACTTGAGCTCATGGGTATGCAACTCACGCGTCACCTGTCTGTCCATGCGCACGCCCGACGGCATGAACACGTGCAGGCACACCGTCCTGGACTGTACCAGGGCCCTGTACTACGCAGCCTCCAATGTACGGTAAACCTGGGCCTTAGGCAACGCCACGTCGCAACATGGCCCGACACCCACCCCTCTGGCTCGCAGGCCTACGTGTCCAACCGCGTGCTGCCCGTGCTGCAAGCCGTACGCACCGCCACACGTGTCGTGGCACGGCTGCAGGACCACCACACCAAGGTGCGGCAAGGAACCAGGCAACCTGGGCCACCCATTGCTTGAGAAAGCCGTGACGCCCCAACTGCCAAAGGAGCTCAAGCGCTTTCAAGGTGCAGCCGCATGCTCCGACCAACGATGAGCGGCTCCGCATCTACTGACACCCCTTGCGTTGCATGGTTTGCGGAAGGACCACCTAAGGGAAGCACAGTTCTGGCACGCGCACTGTCTGCTACTGTCACGTGTTTCGTACGTCGACAATTCCAACAGTTCACTACCACTGCTGACGCCCCTCCCGTTCCCGCCAGGTGTTTCTTCCTAGCCCGGCTGTGACGCCTTCAGGTCCTGCGAAGCTGCACGCATTTCATACCTCCTGTTCTATCTTGTTAACCCACTGACTGGCCAGGTGATCCTGCCCGGTCTGGGCGGCTCCGCGCCCGAGGCTGCTGCGTGCGGCAACGGTCTGCTGATGGCGCTGCGTGCTGTGGAGGAGGCGGTTCTGGACGTGATGAGGGGGCTGGTGGACATGGTGGTCATACAGGTGCGGACCACGCCACCCCGGAGTGTCAGCGTGCATACAGCATGTACTGTACCGCACAATGTAAGCAGACGGCTACATGGCATAGCTGACCGGTTCGTTCAGGCGCCTGCCATGTCCGGGACGCTGCCTGCGTGTACCGATTATCGTTCGCATGCCGATCCTGCACGTATCGTGTATGGCAATGCAGGCCGAGAAGGTGCTCATGTACGAGCAGCAGCGCTCCGAGTTCCAGCCGCCCGAGGGGGAGCTGGGAGCGGAGGACCTGGACAGGCCCACGGGGGCCTGCAGGCTGGTCACGGCACTGTTCGGGGAACTGGGGGAGGTGGGTGTAAGGTGCTCGGCCCCGAACAGCAGAGTGGACGCATGCATCTGGACGGATGAGCTATGAAGTACCGGTATGCTGTGGTGTTTGTTGGGGCTAAGGGAAGTCCAGAGTTGGAGAGAGGTGGGTTCGGTAGACCCTGGGGAGCACGAGGGGCGGCGCTGGGTGGGGGCCCTGGGCAGAATGGTGATAGGACGCGACCGTCACACGAAGAGACGCTGCGTTGTTGTCCTCCCCGTGCGTGCGGCTCCTTCTGCGGCAGTAGCCAGAGGCATATGCGGGGGACATGTTCCGCGTACGGCATACAGCAGCAGCGCCTGAGCACGCGGCCCCTCCCCACTATCACCCCGCAAACCCGCCCTGGCCTGTCCGCCCCGGCCCCCCCAGGCGGCACGGTCTTGCCTGGAGGGCACCAACCTGTCCACCTTCCTGCTGGACGTGGGTCTGCGCATGCACGCCACCTTCCTCAACCACATGCAGCAGTACGTGTACAACGCGGCAGGTGGGGGCGCGGGGGGTGGATTGGTGGGCGTGCGGCGGTCCGTGGGCACAGGTGTACTGAGTGCATGGCCTGGCATCGCGTCGAGGGCTTCGGTGTCACCTCCCAGCTCACGTAGTAATCCCAGCTCACGTACTAAACCGCATGTAGATACCGTACGTCGGGCGGTACGTGACAGGGGAGCTCCCCTGGCGCACGACCCGACGCCGCGGTACAGCACTCCGGTTACCGCGGTATCTCTGCTCAACTTCCCTTCTGCAAGCCGTGCCGTGCGCGTGCACCAGCGGCAGGGCGCCCTCGCTCCGCTGGCCTGTCTCGCGGCAAACATAACCCCTTTCCTGCGGTCATCACTTTGCTGCCCTGCGGATACCCCATCCCATCCTCGCCCCAAAAGGCGCCCTCCGCTGGCGCAACGACGTGTCCGCCTACTGTGAGGCGCTGCGGCGGTGGGGGCTGCCCTCCCTGGACGCGCGCATGTCCGCCGTGGGGGGCCTGGTGGGCATCCTGGTGGTCACACCGGAGCAGCTGCTGCCGCTCATCAACGGAACGCTGCGCCTGGACCACAGGTACGCGGGAGAGAGGAGGTGGGGAGTGTGGTGATACAGTCCTGAGTTGACCGAAGCTGCCGTTTAGGAACCACACGTGCGGGGGGTGGGGGTGGGGAGTGTGAGCCGTGTGCGCTCTCGCTGGGAGAAGGGTGTGGGGAGTGGGAAGCGCCCTTGTCCAGTTGACGTTGGGCACGTGGCAGAAGGCGTGGGGAGTGGCATGTGCCCTGTTGCCATGCGGGTGCATTTGGGGTCATGGTCGGCAGCAGGCCTGCGGTGGGCAGTTGTCCTCTCTAGCACGGTGCCCGTGGCAGTGGTAGGGCGACAGCGCAGAACAGCGCGTTGCCCCCCAAGCCACAACGTGCTGTCGGTGATGGCAACAACTCAGGCCGCTGCTGTTGGACGACCTTGCCGCCAGACGCCATCCATCACAGTATTTCCGTTGCTCGGCCGCAACATCATCGTGATGCCCAACCGTAACCTACAAACACCATTCCCTGGCCAAGCGCAACCATCATCCCCACCCCACCCCGCCCCGGCCCCATGCCCCCAGGGACGCCATCCGCTACGTGCGGCTGCGGGAGGACTTCCTCACAGCCCGCGTGCAGGGCCGCTCGCTGCAGATGCTGTTCGGAGGGGGGGAGGCGGTGCCGGGGCAGCTGGGGCAGCAGGGCCCGGGGCAGGGGCAGCAGCAGGCGGGGCGGCGGTAGGTAGGGCGTGGGGCTGTGGGAGCGTGGGAGTGCCGTGCTGGGGCCTGTAACAACGCATGCGTGTGCAAACTATGAATTAATTACATGGGGGGACGGCCGTGTATGGGCTAGAGGGTGGGTGCCGTACTGCGTTGCGTTAAGGGTCGTGTGTGCACTGGTGATGCATGGGTAGGGTGCCTGGGCCTAGGGGGCCACGATTCGGTGCGCTCCGGTGCGCTGCATGTTCGCGCTGTGGCGATGGCTTGATGATGGCGACGTGCACTAATGCACTTTGTGGTAGGGCAAGGCCTGTGTTTCTCCCTGCTGCCTGCTTACCCAGCGGCAGCAACAGCCTGCACGCGAAGGGCTCGCTGATTATTAGAGCAGACGCATTGACATTTTGACTTCGACAGGCACACGTGCAGACGGGGTGCTCTGGGGTGCTTGACTCAGTAGTTGCACGGGCTCGGTTGCATATGCTTTGCATACTGGCACTTGCAGCATGCTGCTTGAACGGAGACCCTTGTCAGTTGCACGTTTGTGGGTATCCCTGAGTTGCGTTCTTACCCAGCGCGTGCTGTTCAGTTTTCGGCAGCAGCATGGGCAGCATGGGTGGCAGAGCAGTTACGTGCAACGGCGTCATATCAACCCACCTCCTCACTGAGTATTGATCACAGTTTTGGATTACGTACACATCGCCATCTTAACGACTCGGTAGTTTTACCTCACCTGACGACCTCACCTGTACCAACAACCGGTACTAGAAAGTGGTACATCGATTGCTCCTCGACTAGCGTCACAAGCCTCGAAGCGGCCTTGAACCCCTATCAATTGCGTTATTACAGTTCAGAATTTGCGTAGAAGCGCAACAATGCTGGCTCTCAGCCAGAGATCGCAGCCCAAGGGTGCCGGAGAGTCCCGGCACTTCCAACAACTCACGTCCCGTCGCGTAACGCATTTTAGCATTCGCGCCAGCCGCCAAGAGGGACCTACAGGCTGGGTCACTACCAGCAACAAGAAAGTTATCGCTGTGTGCGGCTTCGGACCCGGTATCAGCTCTGCGGTGGCGTCCCTGTGGGGTTCCAAGGGCTTCGACGTGGCCCTCCTCTCTCGCACGCAAGCCCGCCTGGACAAGGCCGCTGAAGGTACTGCCGCTTTGGCATGAAAGTGGCTCGGAAGGGTCCACAGCGGTGCACATGAACAAGTAGACTTGCTGTGTGTTCAGCAGCTCGAGCGATGCCCCCTGAGCCGTGCCAGCTGTCGGCGTGCTCTGTTAGTACCGGTACCTTGTTGCAGCTACTGGTGCGCTGTTGAGGGTTTCTCCTTGGCACTGCCCATGCCGTTTCAGCTTCCGGCACAACACCAATTCCAAAGCTGCAGCTAGCAGCAACACGCCCCCCACATGCTTGCAGCAGTCACAGCACCATGCGTGTGCGTGTTGCGCCTGTCCATGGCACGCAGCGGTGTCGACGTGCCTTCCCTCGTGACGCATCCGCCCCCCGCCGCTGCTCCTGCTGCTGCTCCTGCCCATGCAGCGGCTGAGCATCTGCCTTGTCTAACTAGCGACCCACATCAACATGCCATGGTCCGGGCCCCCCCACGGTTTGCCGACTCCTTAACCCACGCACCGCCCACCCAACCTCCCCCCACCCCCAGAGCTCAAGGCCAAGGGCATCAACGCCGCGGGATACGCCGTGGACCTTGCGCAGCCGGACAAGGTGGGCAGGGGCAAGGGTGACATTTGCATATGTAGTACAAGACAGACCATCGGTACATGCATGCATGCCCCTTCACCGCACCACCAGTATGGCTGTGCTGCGTTCAGGCCCTGGACGTTGTGTTCATGAGCGCCTGTCGCGTGCATGCATCCACTGACCACGTGCTCTCACCCGTGCCGGGTAATTTGCTCCGACTATTTTGAGCCTCGTGATTTAGGCGCTCAGTCAGTCATCACTGTCACCGTACCGCACGGCCGCAGGTCCAGGGCGCGCGGTGATGATGACCCCACTGCTACCACGCACAACTGACCCACATGGACCTACCCGTGCAGCATGGCGTTGCCATGGTTTCTTTTTGTGCGTCGCCACCCATGCGCTCATCGCCAACGTGCTGCACGGCCGCAGGTCAAGGGCGCGCTGGCACGTGTGGCGGAGGACATGGGCCCCGTCACCGTGCTGTTCTACAACCCCGCGGCTCACAGCTGGGGCGACGTGCTGACCATTCCGCCAGAGGTCATAGCCGACAACATGTCACACCAGGTCACAGGTGGGTGACCTAGTGTGGCCACAGTTAGGGCTCGTAATCACAACGTGTTGACCACCAGGTCACAGGTAGGGTCTAACTAGGACGGGATGCCCCGCGTGCAAGGTGCCACCAACAATACTCTGGGACGCGCGACTTGGGCAGCCCTGCGCACTGGAATGCCGCCTTAGGCAGGCAGGTCGCAGTGACCTGCCGCCACCCTGCCGCCCGGAACGTTCGGCACATGCGTGCGTGTCACGACATAAAAACTGCATCAGCAGCGTCGTGCCCTACCTTTACCTCCAAATGCCTGGGGATCCCACCTATTGGAGCCTAATTGGAGCTCTGCAGTTGTGCGGCACGCCCCTTGCCCCAGCCCTCCTTGCGGCTCCCCGCTGCGTGCGCGGGTGTGGGCACTACACTTTGCCGTTCCCACCAGCTGGCTTGTCTGTGGTTAACTCCCCTGGCCTCTGCGGTTACCCCGCAGGGCTCATCGCCGCGGTCCAGGCCGTGGTGCCCGGCCAGGAGAACACCGAGGGCGCCGCCATCCTGGTCACAGGGGGCTCCCTTGCGCTGGTGGCTGAGAATCACAACATGGTGAGCCAGGGAGCTGAGGGTTGCACGAGTGCCGTTCGCTGTGGGATTGTACAATAGCATTACGCGCATGCCCCACTGATGTTTGGAGGGGCACAGTGCATCCTCACTGCCTTAACAAGAAGGGGTCCCTGCGGGCTTGACCTGCTGATGAAGGCCCCACTGCCTGCCAACGATACATGCGTGTAGGTTACCGTATGCATGTCGCTCTTGCCGCTTTCCATGCCTTGTCATCTTCATTGCGCGAGAGTTGTCCCAGATACCGGTACATAGAGTACAATATACTCGCCGTGCAAATGCCCGTATCCGACAGGCCAAGATGGCTGGCAAGATGGGCGGCATTGCGGTGTCTGCTGGCAAGGCGGCGCAGCGGGCGCTGGTGCACAGCCTGGCTGAGGAGCTGAAGCACAAGGGCATCCGGGTGGCGGAGGTGGTGGTGGCGGGCGGCGTCAGGGGCAGCGCCAGCGCGGGCGACCGGGGCACCATCGCACCGGAGGAGGTGGCGGAGGACTTCTGGACGCTGTACGAGGAGGGCGTGGGCGGCCGCGTCAGCGTGATGAGGGGCTGAGGGGGTGGAGGGGAAAGGGGGATGGGGAGGGTCTTTACGGGGGCCGGGGAGGGTGGTTGCGGCGGGTTGAGCATAAGGAGGGGCGGAGCGGCAGTGCCGTGAGGGTGGAGGGAGGGGAAAGGGAAGGGGGAGGGTTTTCACGGGGGCGGGGGAGGGCGCGGGCGGCCGGGTCAGCGTCGCGAGGGGCTGAGGGGCAGTGCCGTGGGGGTGGAGGGAGGGGAAGGGGGGAGATGAGGGTCTCCATGGGGCCGGAGGAGGGCGGGGGCGGCGGCTTTCATGTACCGAGGCGCTGGGGGGCAATGCCTTGCGGGGAGGGGAAGGGAACGGGGAGGAGGCGGGTGCTGGTGGAGAAGGAGGGGAAGGGCAAGACGTATGAAGCGGGTGGGGGCGGGACCGAAGTTTGCGTGGGATGGGGTGGCATGACGGGACCGCTTGGGATCAGGCTGGATCAGGCGATTGGCGGTTGCAGTTGGCATTCGCGCTTAGTATGGATGTACTGACACGCTGAGACGGTACGGGTTGATTGCTTGCGCGAGCAATGGTTGGCGGAGACACCAGGTCGCTGTTGTCCTGCGGCTGGTGTCTGCGTGTGCCAGGCGTTTTCCTAATTCAAGAGGCACCCTCCAACCCAACCATTTTGGTGTTGGGTTACCTGCATGTTGACTTACCTACTACGAATTGAAATGTATGCAAGCGCATGCAATTGATGAGCGCACCCATGCATGTTGCATGGAGCCATGCGTACGTAGGCGCTGTTGCACATTCTGTGTTGTTCAGATAACTCGTACAGCTTCGCTTCGTTCTGCGCCAGCGTCCAACTGTTGCCTCGGCAGCTGCACTGCAGTGGCCAAGAGGACACAAGGCACCTGATATCCTGGATGCAGTTCGAGTGTAGCGTTAAAGCTGGTTGAAGCTGCTTGCATCGTCGCATGCCGGTTCGTTTGTGCGTGGCGGCTGTGCCGAGTCCTGTGCTCCTGCTAATGCATGCGGTAGAGCGTATGGGAGCTTACAATGCAGCGCTGCGGTGTCTTGCCAGTCTCGGTGGAAGCCTAAAAGGTGCAGGTGCCTTCACGTGCCTTTGACGCCCTACGAACGCCTGCCGTTGCCCTGCGCCTAAGCTGAGCGTGCAATTCACCCAGGTCCACCTGAATGCACTGGCACGGTTATGCTAGACGTCATTTGGGCATTAACCTGATTATAAGCCGGAGATGGCAGCTTGCGCGCCTGGGTTTCCCAGCAATTCAACACCTGGGCGTCTTGCACAGGGGTGCACAGGCCGAGCAAGGGCAGCAGTTCGTGGGCGCCCCCGTGAGCGTCCCTGGGTGTCAGGGCTTAGCTCGCCCCGTGGGTCACTAGACGTTTCTGTGACCCTCCGATAAACGCAAGCTGTTAGCGGACAACAATTTTGCTTTGAAGGCCCCCCACCCCAGCTGCTGTCTGGAGTCCAAATGCTTAGCTTCCGATGGCCCAGCAGAAACCCTCAGGCTCCGCCAGCGCGCGGGCAACCAGCCTTGAACACCTTTAGTCAACGCGTGGAACACAGTTAGGGGCTGCTAGGACGCCATCAATATCCGGGCCCATCAACGGTAAAACCAGCATTTCCGGCATGAATCCCCTCAGTTCAGCTCTTACGACAGTTTCAGCTCTTACGCTGACTCCTGCGTTACCATTGCGAACGCGATATTGCTTGTGTCCCTGTAATATACTGCAAGAACAACGTCGGGAAATCATCTGACGGAAGACCTTCTAATCGTTCTTCCGAAGACCAAGGCTTAGCGGGCCCGGATAAACATCACAGCTAAGCGTGGCCGCTGGTTTTAGTCGAATGCAAATGCACGTACATCAGAAGCATGTCCGCGGGGTGGCCCAAGGCCACTCGGGACCTCGACCAATCCCGCGACAGGTGGTGGCGCCGCGCCGGGCAAGCCGAGCGCGCGTCTGCCGGGCAACAGGAAGCTCTGGCTTGAATACCAATTACGTGATTGAGCCCGTCAGCTTTGGTGAGTACGAACGTGACTGATGACAGAACATGGCTGGTTGACCGAGACTTCTTTACTGACTTGTGACCTCAATGGCTGCGCAGGGGAGGAAGCGGTGCTGGAGTGCCCTGAAATACGGTCAAAGCTGGTGGCAAGGTAGCGTCTGTGCGTGTACGGGGCAAGGGTGTTGCTCGGTGCCGTGACAACGCATGCGTCACCCCAGCCTGGTTCCTTGACCTGCAGGCCAAGCCCCTTCGTGCCCCACAACAACTTTGGCGGCGGTTTCGGTAGGTCTGCGCGTGTGTGTATTATCCGTTCTTTTGGCGGGAACACGTGCAAAGAACCGCCTTCCGTGTTTCGTCATTGCTCCTTGCCTACCACACGGCACCAACACCCATACCGCAACTTCTCCCGCTGCAGTTTCCGACAGCGACCGTGTGGCGTTGAACTCCATGCGGTTCGCGTCCGCCGAGTCGGCAGGTGGGGCAGGGTACCAATGCTCTTCCTCTAGCTGCACGGGAAGGCCGGCAGGCACACGACATCCCTCCGGCCTGCTGTCCTGGGTGCCGTAACATACGCTCAGCACTGCACCCATGTCCGTGGCACAAACACACACAGTGCAGCGCTGATGAGCCATATGCACTGGGTAATCCACTGGTGCACCGCGCTGTGCATGTACGGCACCCGTCAGGCGCCAGCCGCGCCAGCTTCGAGCACCTGACGCGCGGCAACATGAACGTCATCGAGGCGTCCATGGACCAACTCAACATGGCGCTACCGTCGTGGGCCATCCGCGCGGGGGCGCGCAAGGACATCTACTTCGACCCGCAGCAGGTAGCTGGAGCCTAGAGGTCATTGGATTGGGAGAAATACAAACAGGGAATTCGGCACCTCATACATGACCTTAAGAGTGCATGGTGGGGTATGGAAAAAAGTAGGTACAGGAAGTCAGCATACGTCGACACAGTGGAATCATATGAAGGGACCATGTGTCTGATCACAGCGGAGGGTCCTGATGCAGCACTCCGGCCTAGGCCCTGCCTTGGTGCTCCGTGCTTGGTGACAGGAGCGCCCTTACTACCAGTAGTGCCTCCTGCCTACCTCCCCTGCACACCCGATGACAGCCTCTGGTACTCCTTGGTGACCTCCCGTATGACCAGACTCTGCCAACTTCACCTGCATCACGCCCCGCCATGGTACACCGTGTATTACCCACCCATTTCCCCCACCCCACCTGCAGGTGACGGCCGCCATCGTGACGTGCGGCGGGCTGTGCCCCGGCCTCAACGACGTGGTGCAGGTGGGACGCTTAGCTGTGTGTGGCTTAGCTGTGGGCTGCGGCCTGCGCGGGGCCACGCCTGTGAGGTGTCACGGCCTATGCTAACAGGCCAGGATGCCTAACGACTAGGGCTAGGCGTTGGGGCCGCAATACACCTCCCGCGCCGGACGAACGCACAGCTGTTTGGTTTGACTGGCCTTTGGCACGCTGTAAAAGATACTGGCCTCCCACATGGCCATGGCTTCCTCTGTTTCACCCTCCCGCCAGGGCCTGGTGAACAAGCTCAAGGACTACGGCGTGCCTGAGGGCAAGGTGCTGGGCATCAAGTACGGATTCAGGTTAGACACGTGAAACAAGCAGCGTGCTTCAGGGAAGCTCTCAGGCAGGCCCTCCGCGTGTGCCAGCTTTGTGGGGGCATTGCAAGTAAGGGTAAGCTTCATCGGTAGGTGAAGGGGAGCATTATGGTATGAAGCTGCGCCTATGGTCCATCTCCTTACGCCTCACTCCCACATGCACCCCTGCTAACCCACGTCGTCGCACAGGGGCTTCTACGACCCGGCCGTCAAGCCCGTGGTGCTCACCAAGCGCACGGTGGACAGCATCCAGCTGCGGGGAGGGACCATCCTGGGCACCAGCCGCGGAGGCGCTAACATCCGGTGAGCGGGCCGCAGGGGCTGCAGCCAGGAGGGGCCGGGAAGGGTCTGGCAGGGGCCCTGCCGGCTTCTTGGATCGTGTGCAACACGTGTGTCACGGGTGAGGCTCGGATATGACCTGCATGCGGCTTCCGTTGCGTAGTGAAGACCTAGAAATCACGGCACGGGGAGCGTCAGCAGATTATAGCCGCGCTGTGCGGTCACTGCACTGGCTTCCGTTGCGCGTAGCGCACACGCACATCGTCGCCAGTGCAGCCACCGCTTCGCGCGGCAGTAACCTGCTGACGCTCCCCGCGCCGTGGTTGCTGGGTCTGTATATGCTCCGCACTCGCACTCCACACTACCGCCACGCCGGGTAACCGTGCTCCGTCCCGGCATGGAACTGGTCCACTTCCGTCCTTTCTGTGAGTTACTGCTTGCAGCAAGATCGTGAAGCGCTTCAACATGTGGGGCATTGACATGCTGTCGTCCCGACATGCTTACATGCTAACCTTCCATGTCTTGGGGCTCTTACTGCGTCGCTGCTCGCAGCGAGATTGCAGCGCGTCAACACGCTAACATTCCTTGTTTGGGGGGCTCTTACTGCGTGCGTTTGCGTGCAGCGAGATCGTGAAGCGCATCGACATGTGGGGCATCGACATGCTGTTCGTGGTGGGCGGCAACGGCGGCAACGCGGGCGCCAACGCCATCAACGCCATGTGCCGCCAGCACGACGTGCCGTGCACCGTGGTGGGCGTGCCCAAGTCCATCGACAACGACATCCTGCTCATCGACAAGTGCTTTGGCTTCGACACCGCCGTGGAGGAGGCGCAGCGGGCGCTCATGGCTGCCAAGGTGCGCAACGTACTCGTTATGTAATGATCAGTTTCAAGCACTGACAGCGGGGGCCGAGGTGTGTCCCGTGTGAGGAACACGTGCGGCAAGGGGTAGGCTGGGATCAGCGGATGACGTGTACAACGTGTGGATGCTGGACGTACCTCTTATGGACGGAAAAGTCGTGGAGGAGAGCCAGCGGGCGCTGATGGCCGTAACAGTGGGTACGGGCCGGGGCATTGCGCCTGTACTGTATTTCCGTTTAGGCCAGTGATACATGTATATGGCCGCCCGCCAAGGTACGTGCCTTCGGGTTATCTGGCATCCACGCATCGGTAGAATACGGCATGGGCGGGACGTGAGGGGTGCACGTCAGGCGCAAGGAGCGTGGGAGGCGGTGGAAGGGCCGAATGCGGTTTGGCTAGGTGGTGCGCGTGGGGGCATGCGTGCGAGCAGGTGCCATTTGCAACACCGCCTATGCATGGTTTACGTACTGTATCTGGCTCCAACTGCTGACGGTCAGGCATCACCCCCAAACGCCCACGCAGGTTGAGGCCAGCAGCGCGCGCAAGGGCATCGGCCTGGTCAAGCTGATGGGCCGCCAGTCGGGCTTCATCGCCATGCAGGTGGGGGAGGGGCCCGCACCCTTGCGCACTGCCCCGCGCTGGCGCAAGCACGGCCGGACTGTTCCTCCTGAAGGCCTAACCAGCGCCCTGTGCCCTGAGAAACCATTATCGCGTGCAGTCTACAGCTGTCCGTACTGTGCACGCACGGGGCAAGGCACCCGAGGCGGCTCTTGAGAAATGCTGCACGTCATTGCCGCGTGCCCCAACCCGCCCGGCCCTTCGCGGCCCGCTCCAGAAGCTCCGTCGGTCACGCCTCGTGCACGGCCTTGCTGTTGCTGTTGACCTAGGGGGCCAGTGGCAATGCTCCGGGAGTATACCGTAACCCACGCACTGCCCATGCCGCGCAGGCGTCCATGGCCTCTGGCGTGGTCGACGCGTGCCTCATCCCCGAGGTGCCCTTCAAGCTTGACGGCGACCACGGGCTGCTCAAGTACCTGGAGGGCGTCATCAAGCACAAGGGGCACGCGGTGGTGTGCGTGGCGGAGGGAGCGGGCCAGGTGGGGACGGGAGGGGCGCAGGCGGGGAGAGAGCGGGGCAGGTGAGGGGGAGGGGACAGGTGGGGCCAGGCGGGGCGAAGGAACACCTGCGGAATGCGGCGAGCTGTAGTACCATAACAGCAGCGCACCCCACGGACTCAGTCCATCACACACGTGCTTGTGCCGTAAACCCTGCCCCCAGGACCTGCTCGAGGACGGCGGGCAGCTTGGCACGGACGCCAGCGGCAACCCCATCCTCAAGGACATCGGCGCCTTCCTCAAGGACAAGATGAAGGTCTTCTTCAAGGACGCAGACATCAAGTGGGTGGCACCCGGGCATGCGGGAAACGGGAAACCCCCCAACGCTTTGGCATCCCAAACAGGGCTCTGCCGCTTGTGTCTAGCGTGCCCGGTACCAAATCAGGCAGTTGTTGCGTGTGACCTAACTTGCGCACAACGCACCCAAATCTGTGCCAGTCCTGGGAATGTGGCAGGAAATGCAGCGGCCCTGCACTTGACTATCGCCGTTCTTCTACACCCTCCGAAGCTCCTTGCAACAGCCCCTCCCTTGCCCAACCGCCAAACCGACATTCAGAGTACCCACGTGGTCGCTGTGACGCCGAACCCACATGCGCATTGCCACCCTGTTCCACCCACTCGCCCCACAACACCACTCCCCTCATTCCACCCTGGTCCACCCACTCACTCGCCCCAGGTACATCGACCCCTCCTACATGATCCGCTCCGTGTCCACCACCTCCAACGACCGCATCTACTGCAAGGTGCTGGCGCACAACGCCGTGCACGCCGCCTTCGCGGGCTACACCGGCATCACCGTGGGCCTGGTCAACACGCACTACGTGTACCTGCCCATCCCCGTCATCATCCAGGCGCCGCGCAAGGTGAGGAGAGTGTCAAGACACGAGGAAATAACGAACGCTTGTGTGCTTGGCATGGTTTAAGACGTACAGTATGTAGAGCAGCCTGGGGCAGACTCGGCTATCTCCGAACCACGACCTGGGCAACAAACTCTTGCAAATGTGGCATAGCTTAAAGTAACGACGTACGGCACTCGGTGCAGCCCGGAGCAGTCTTGGCTACCTCCCAACCACGGTTGTACGGAAAGGGCAGTGCACTGCCGCACATCGTACTACGTTGAACGTGTGGGGGCATGGCAGCACGGCCTCTCCCGTCTCCTCATCGACCCCCCTTTACTTGGCAGCGTCACAATCTTGTGTACGGCAACTCAACGGTGGATGCGTGTTATGCCATGTGATGTGTTGCAGGTGGACCCGCGCGGCAAGGCGTGGAACCGCCTGCGCGCCTCCATCGGCCAGCCCAGCTTCGTGTGAGCGGCGGGGGTCGGAGTTTGGGAACCACGAACGACCAGAGGAGGGAGCGCAGCTGAGGACTTGGGAGCTATGGCACGCAGTCAGCAGAGCGCGAGGGCCTACGTTGGCCACGGTTGTTGGGGGGCAGTAGTAACTCTGGAGGACGTGACTCTCATATGGGCGTAGTGTGAACCTGCATGGAAGGCGTTTTAGCAGGTTTAGTTTTAGGAGGCAGAGAGACCGTGTCTTGCAGTGGGGGCGTTGGGCACTTGCTTTTTGTCGGGTGCGGGCACAGGGTAGCAGTTGTGCAGCGTGGCACATGGGGTATGCTGTGGGGGCGTGGGCGAAGCAGTTACTGAAAGCCTTGGTGCATTGCATTGTACAGTCGGCGCAAGGCGGGAGGGGGTTGGCTGCAGGCATCGTGCATGGGCGGCGCATTGCCCCCCTGTACCACCCGCCGTAGGTGGAGATAGAGACGCCAGCAGCGCATTGCTGCCACTCGTAGCTGGGGGGGGGGGGGCGCGGGGCATGGCTTCTGCTGCAGCACGTGGGGCGACGCACACGCAGTGATGGATGGGGGCTTTCGTTCCTGCAATACGGTACCGGTACCACACGCCGTGTGCTGAGCAACAACACCAACTGAGTTGTACACTGAATGCTACCGTGCAGCCTTGTCCTTCCGACTGGAGTACATGGGTACTGTCGGGGACGCAGGAGAGCTGTTTTGCTTTTTTATGGCGGGTGGGCGTTACCTGACCCAGCACTGCACTGGTCTCCGGGAAAGGAGCACGCGTGGCAACCGACAAGACTGACTCGCAGTGGCGCAGAGTTACCTTGCAACCTTGGTCTGCCCTGACAAGGGCCAACAGCGGTGCGTGCTAGCCCACAATCTTAGCAATGGCCCGAGGGTGCCCTTTTGCCAACTTGCTGTCAGAGTGCAAGCCGGTGCAGCCGTTGGTGTCGACCAAGCCTACCTTCAATACCGGTACTGCTAAATTAGATGAATTCTGCCCGCGATGCACTGTCTTAGTCAGGTCCTGGCAGGGGGCAGGTTAGGAAACCCTTGCCCGTTGACAGGTCCGGGTCATGCCAAAATCTGCCGTACACGCAGTGAAGCGCACGTATGACAACTATGACACGTTGTACAGTGTGGTAGGCAGGTTGCGGAATCTGGAAACTTGTGGCACTGTCTGGCCCCTGCTACTTGTCACAGCTGTCGCGAATGCCATACCCGGAAGGAGATGAAGAGCCCCCTGCTCCGGGCACGGAGGACCCCAGCAGGCCTGACGGCCACTGGCTTCCATCGCTCCCCCAGCTCGCCATAGACCTTATCCTCTCACATATAGAACATAACGAGATTGTATGCAACGTCAAGCTTGTCGGCCGCGGGACTCACCGGCTCCTTTTCGCCGATGCGCGCTACCGCAGCGTCCGAATGCGAAGCCGCATACCGCAGCACGCCTTAGATGCCTATTGGGCAAGACCAGATGCTATAAAAAGCTATACTCTGGACCAGCGTCATCGGATGCTGTGCGCGACGGCAGCGAACGGCTGCGTGGCCAACATGGCCTCGCTGGTTAAGGGCTGTGGGTGCCTGCTGCACACGTCCATGCTGGCAGCAGCCGCAGCTTCCGGGCACCTTCCCACCTGCCAATGGATGCGCGAGCAGGGGACTGACTGGGACTGGACGGTCCTGGCCGCAGCAGCCAGGGCGGGACACCTGCAGGTGCGTGTGGCACGCAGGACAGGTAACGTTACACAGGCACGCCCTCCCCCGCTCACGGTGCCGCGCCTAGCAACCTTCTCTCGTCGACCATACTCAACAGCATCCCATACCCGCAACGGCATAGCCAATGCATACCAGCACCTCACCGATCCCCATGCTTGACATCGCGGCATGCTTGCACCGGACCGCCCCTCTTGTTCCCCCATGCCGTTCCATGCCCCCCTCCTGCCCCCCGGCCCTAGGTGTGCGTGTGGCTGCTGGAGCAGGCCTGCCCTTTCAGCACACACGCCATGGCCGCCGCAGCAGCAGCCGGCCACCTGGACGTGTGCACCTCCCTGCTGCGCTGCGGCTGCCCCTGGGACGCCTCCGCGCTGGCGGCTGCGGCACGCGTCGGTCACCGGCACGTGTGCGAGCTGCTGGTGTCCTGCGGCTGCCACGGGGGGCACTTCGCCGCTGCTGCCCAGGCCGCGCGAGGGGGCCACGTGCAGCTGATGGAGTGGCTGCTGGACAGGGCGGAGGGGGGCAAGGGGGACGTTGGGGCGCTGCTTGCAGGAGCAGCTGCGGGGTGTGGGTTAGAGGTGCTGCAGAAGCTGCAGGGGAGGTACCTTGGGGAGGGCGGTGGCGGGGGAGGAGCGGGAGGGCTGGGGCGGGGGCATGGGGGCAAGGGTCTGCCGGAGGCGGAGCGGCACGATGTGGTGGCTGCTGCTGCGGGCAGCAGGACGGGAGACTGGAGGGCCAAGGTGCTGTGGCTGCTGGCGGAGCCGAGGTGCTACCCCAGGGGTGCGTCTGCGTTTGAGCAGGTGGTGGTGCAGCTGTCAACCCCACGGCAGCAGCATGGGCAGGATCATCAGGACCACTGCCAAAGCGCTTCAGGCGCACCGACCGCGGCCGACGGCGACATGCAGGAAAGGCTTGGCGATGCAATGGATGCGGTTGTGTGGAGGCTGCAGTGGCTAGAGGGTCAGGGCTTCCCAGTGCACGGTGCCGCGGGTGCGATCAACGAGGCGGCGGTGCGGGGGCAGGTGGCGGCGCTGAGATTCCTGCTGGGGCGGCGGCCGGGGGCCGGGGGTGGCGGCGGGGGCGGCGGGCAGATGCAGCTGACGACGCTGCTGGCGGCGGGTGCTGGACAGCTGCCCTCCCTCCAGGTGGGGATGTGTGCTGTGCACTTCTATCATGGTAGCATGTACGGTAAATCGTTCGGGGGACGCCGTAACGGTGAGGGCAACACCGCGTGTCCTGCAGATACCCTACTGCTCTTGCTCAGAGTTTATTTGATTACAGTAAGGAACATGTGGCCGTGGCCCTGAATTGATCCTGACCGTGTGCGCCCAGGTGCTGCACGAGCACGGTTATTCCTTGCACCCCCACGCGCTCCGGGAGGCGGCCAAGAGGGGCGACCTGCCCATGGTCGCATGGCTGGCGGACGCGGTGTCGGCCGGCGGGGTGACGCGAGATCAGCAGCAACAGCTTCAGCAACAGCAGCAGCAACACAACCACCACCACAACCACCACCAGCTGCTGTTGCTGTCTGCCGAGGTGTTCAGTGCGGCTGCGCGGTCGGGCAGCTGGGAGCTGATGCGGTGGCTGCGCGCCCGCGGCTGCGCGTGGGGGCCCAACGTGGCGGCCTCGGCGGCGGCGGCGGGCTGCGGGGAGCAGCTGGAGTGGCTGGCGGCGGAGGGGTGCCCCCTGGGGGTAAGTGCTGGCACGTGCCCGTGGCGTTGGCTGCATCGGGTATTATGTGGAACACCAAGCGGTAAGCACAACGTACTGTAGGGGCTTGGAGTCGCCTGAGTCCGGCGGAGGGTTGCCGACATTTACATCTGGGACCGTCAACTCACAAAAGCTTGGCTACCATCAATCATTCCACTTTTCAAGACGTAATCGCAGACGTTTGCCTCCACTCGAGCACTACGCGTTGGGAAAGTTGTGGCCCACAAAGCTGTTGCGTTGCACCCCCACAGGACGACGGCACGTGCTACCTGCGTGCGGGGCGAAACGGCGACCTGGCCACGCTGTGCGTGCTGCGGCGGCTGGGGTGCGTCTGGGGCCGGCCAGGGGAGGTCTTCACGCGGGCGGTGGGCGAGGCGTGCTGCAGCCTGGCGGTGCTGCGGTGGATGCGGGATGCGGGGTGCCCTGTGGACTGGGGTGCGGCCATGGCGGCTGCGGCCGGCAGGAGGACCGACAGGTACCGCGTTGCGTCGTGGATTGCCGGTGCAGCAAGGACGGCGACCTAGGCGGTGCAGAGATGCAAGCGTGGTGCCGATGGCTAGGGTGGCGGTGGGCGGTGGGCGATCTGCATGTGGTGTACGGATAGGCAGGCCCGCAGACCCGAACCAGGCATGCATGGGGTGAAGGCTGGCTGGTCAGCAATGACTTGTCTTTTTCCGGCTGTGTTTGCGTTGTAGTAATGTTCACGTGCGCACAGCTTTTCTCGCCATCACTGCCTGCCGAGAGTGCGACCGTGTGGGGCGTCTCTGGCACATGACAAGGACGCCTTTGTGTGAGGGCAACGGAACGTGCTCGTAGCAAATTCCCGTTGGCGCTGCCACTATGCCAAATGTGAGTGGTGTAAGAGCGACCCGGATGCTGGCGGACACGCATACCGTATTCGAGATCCGTGACTTTATGTGCCCTTCTTTAGGGCATGGAGTGTGTAATGAAGCGGTCATGCGCTTGCGCATCCGCACTTTCTTCCAGATTCACAATCATGGATTGGGCTGTGGACCAGTAAGGATCGTATTCCCCCAATTCCATTGGCGCCAGGGGAAGGGATTTCCCCCATCATTTACCTCTTTTTTTATGAGCTCGGTGGTCATATGAACCAGGGTCAACGCACGCTGCACGACAAGCACTTGAGATGTATACATTACATACTGCCTCCAGGAGGCCCTGAGTTGGCACAAGAGCACGCGATGCGGAGCTGCAAATTGCACCACATGCTTGAGCCCCTGTCAACTCGGCAGGCGACGGCATGCAGACGGGGTTGGAAGCAGCACATCTTCTAGATACAGTAGGTGCCTGATACCTGTGCGTGAACCAGGTAACAATGCTCTTCAGTTCACACCAGACGAAAAACACAAGCCGAGGCGCCTTAAACGCAACTCGGTCCTGCCGGCGTCGTTGACATGTCCACCTTCGGCTCCAAGGTAACAATGCTCTTCAGTGTGCCTTAAAGGGCGCTGTTATTATGGGCTCGTAGGCCACACCGGCACCGCGATGCACGTCGTGCCACACGCTACACTCACCCGGAGCCCACCGGCACGGCACCGTGTTGCATTTGTGCTCATGCCTTCAGCTTCAACCCACCCCGTCCGCGCGCGCTACACGGTATGAACAGCCATGCCGAAAGCCACCACCGGTGAACCCGTCACCGTACACGGCATATCTGCTACATGTGCTTAACAAGTTCATGGTTCAAAGCCAGCTCCAAAGTTCGGTAAACCCCAGCCCATCCCACAGCCGTCCTGTGAGGCGCCGGGAGTGCAGCGTCCCACACCATCAGGAGCGAAGCCCCGACCTGCACCCAAGCCCAAGGCCTCATGCCGTTACCGTAACGCTTTCGTGAGGTGAGTTTCCCGTGGGTCCACCATCCTGCTTGTCGCTGGACACCAGAAACGACACTCCACAGCAAAGCCAGCTCAGCAGGAGGGACAGCCGGCACTCCGTACACCCCAAGACACCCATGCAACCCTGCCGCCGCCTCCTATATACTCGAAACAACCCCGTGCACCCCTTCCTGCGCGCCCACACCTCGCTGGCCTCCTGCTGCTGCTGCTGCTGCTTCTGCTTACGATGTCATAGAGACGAGGGCGATGGCCTGGTGCGCCGCCTGTTTGGCCCTGGTGGCGGTGGGCCCCGTGGACCCGCGCGCAATGTCCACCAGCTTGGCCTTGACGCTCACCAGCACCGCCCTGGTGGTGGCGATGGTTACAGGAAGAGAGCAGCACAGTAAGGAAAAATCCAAGTGCCGGTACATGCACACAATTGTCAAGGGCCTTTCCATGAGGCGAGCCATGTAAATCTGGGGTCCAAAAGCAGCCCCAGACCTACCAAGGGGGTGCTTGTTCACACAGGAGCCGGCAAGTAAGCAGTCGCTAGTAGGACCATAAAAGGACAACCACCCACTTGATGTGCTGCGCCAGGCCGGGCTCCTTGACGTCCAGGCGCTTGAGGATGGCGTCGATCCACACCAGCTTGAGGTCCACGTCCGAGGTGAGGTCGAAGTCCAGGAAGGTGAGCAGCGACAGCAGCGTGGGCTGCGACAGCGGGCACGGCTCGCGCGCCAGCAGGCCCGGCCCGCCCAGCGCGCCGCACGCCCACACCACCAGCGCCAGGTCGGTGCGCTCCAGCACGCGGCCCATGGCGGTGTCCACGTCGCCCGCGCTGATGAGGTCTGGCGGGAGGGAGGGAGGGAGGGAGGGAGGGAGGGAGGGAGGGAGGCGGTAGGAATGCAAGTACCGTAGGCAGACGGGGGAGAGGGAGGGAATGCAAAGTAGGGGGCCGGGTGGGGAAAAAAGCAAGACCGACCTGCAAAGGCTAGGCAAGGCATGAGCACAGGCATACTGGTTGAGGCTTTGTTTTGATAAGCACGTTGAGGTGACTAAGCAGGCTGGCGGGAGTCACACCGCCGCACCTGTGACGGCCTTGAGGAGCTCGGGGTCGGCGTTGGCCGGAGGAGGGGGCGGAGGCGGAGGCACAGCAGCCGCTGGCGCTGGCGCTGCCGACGCCACACTGGACACCGACGACAGCACGGGCTGCGCCGCCGCCGTCGCCGCCGGCGCTGCTGCGCTAGGCGCGGGCTCCTTCGGCTGCTGCTTCTGCGGCGCAGGCTGCTTGGCGGGCACTACTGCAGCGGCCGCGGCCGCGGCGGCCGCCGCTGCAACAGCCGACGGGTCTGCGGCCGCAGCCTGTGCGCCCTTCCCGCCCGCTGCCGCTGCCTTCTTACCGCCCCGCTCACGCTGCTGCTGTTGCTGCTGCGGCGGCTCGGCCGCAGTCGGTGCGGGCGCCAGGGGCGCGGTGGCAGTGGAGGGGCTGGGTGTAGGGGCGGCGGCTGCCTGCTGCTGGGCGGCCGTGAGGACGGCCGTGAGCGCGGTGGCGGCGCGGGAGGTGGTGGCGGCGGACTGCTGCACGCCGCTGACCTCCGACTCCAGGGCCTTGGCAGCGGAGCGCACCTGTGGACAGGACGGCGCCCAGAGCCACCAGTTTATACGGGGAAGACTCCCAGCATTAGGACTCAGGCTAAGAAGTGAAAGCTCATGGTTGGTATGCAGCGCGCCTGGGCAATGCCTGTGGGACCACTTGATGTGGTTCCACCAAAACCCGCACGTGTGACAATCGGTCCCTCCCACCTGCGCGACCGCCTCCTTGATCTGCCCCCCGGAGGCGCCCAGCGGCGCCAGGTGCGCCTCCAGGCCGCTGCGCAGCGCCGCGTCCATCTGGGCGAACGCCGACGACGTGGCGCGCTCCAGTGGAGGCACCACCTGCCGCAAACGAAAGACATGGCATGCAGACAACACTAAAAAACACTTACGCCTGCAATGTGCGTGCGCTGGACAGATGCAGGATGACGGAAGAGTATGAATAGCCAGAAGAGCTCTTGACAGCGCGTGCGCGCTCACCTGCGTCGCGAAGGCGGTGCCGAGGCCGTCTGTGACGGCCTTGGGCAGCGCCGCCGCGATCTGCCCCGCCAGCGCCCGCTCCAGCGCCGCCGCCGTGGCGCCCGCCGACAGCGCTGCCGGCAGCGCCTCCGCCACGGCGGCGCGCACCGCGGGGCCGATGGCGGCCTTGATGGCGGCGGTGGTGGCGGCGGCGGCGTCCGCGACGCGCTGGGAGAGGTCCTTGGACACTGAAGTCAGGGCCTGGGAAAGGGACAAGGCAAGCAACACGGAGTTCAAGGAGGCGCGTTCCAGGCATGCCTCCAAGCCACACACCGTAGACACAGATATCGGTATGTAGCTATGTGTCTAGTCACCGGCCAGGAGCGGCAAGGAGCTGCCTGCACTTACCGCAGTGAGCGCCTTGTGCGCGTCCGCTGCCTCCCGCTTCCGGTCCTCGGCCGCCTTCCGCGCGACCGCCTCCGCCGCCTTGGCCGCCGCCGCGTCCGCCGCGGCCTTGACGCTCCGCTGCGCCTCCGCCCGCACCACCTTGAGCACCTCGCGCTGCCCGGCAGACATCTGTGCATTAAGACACGACAGGAGCAGCGCGCATGTGATTAACGTTCCAAACATGGATAGCCTACGGAGCGATCACGAGTGTTCAACCACAACCCAGAGATATGGTTTGAGGTTCGAGCACGGCGGCCCACCACGCACACAGGTTTCCAGGTTTGGTCTACTCCCGGCATCACGCCGGCATCCCGCACTCGCATTTCCAACATGTTTCCAGCACCCCTGTACGACCCACCTGCTCGAGTAGTTGCTGCTGCATCGCAATGAGCTGTGCAAGCTGGGGCTGTTGGGCCTGCGCCTCCGCCGCCGACGTCACGCTTGCCGGTGCTGCTGCTTTTGCCGCTGCTGCCGTGTCCAGCGCAGCGGCGGCCGCGTCCAACGGCGAGGGCAGTGCTTCCGTCAGCGGCGGCATGGGCTCCGAGCCCATGCTGCCCAACAGCACCCCGCTGCCGTTGGTGTGCAGCGGAGCTGGGTGCGGCGCCGGGGCCGGCTCGTGCACCGACACTGCAGGCGACGCACCGCCCTTGCTCTGCGAACATGCACAACGACGACAAGAGTTCAGGCATGTCCTCGGCGGCTAGAAGCAAACACGTGGAAACACAGCTTATTGTTTGTGGGGCTCACCAGCGACACCCGCCGGACCATCTGCGCCGAGGGCTGCGGCGGCAACCCGCCTGGCCAACGTGGACCGCACGACGACGCCGGCGGCGGTTGCTGCACGACCGCTGGCAGCGCCGCCACTGCCGCCGCCGTTGCCGACGCAATCTCCTCCGCCGTCTCGAGCCCCACCACCTCCGCCACCGCGGCCGCTGCTGCTGCCGCCGCCTCCTCCGTCACCGCCAGGTTGGCATCCGACATGGTCGGGGTAACGACAGGGGGCGTGGCCAGCGACTGGCTTACACTGCTGACACCACCGACAGACGCCGTCTCGTCCCCGGCGGTGGTCACAACACTGACCAGGTCATCATTCGCCGTCGGCGCCCCGCCCACCGACCCAGCCGCTGACCGCGCCGCCGCCGCCGACTGCATCAGCTGCGACGGCGTCAGCAGCAGCGAGGACCGGCCAAGGAGCGTGGACGGCGGCGGCGGCGGCGGTGGCTCCGCCGCCTGCGCCTGCTGAGCAGCGGCGGCCTCAACCTCTGCAAGGGCCTTCGCCGCCGCCCGCGCGAGCTCCTCCCCTCCCCCAAGCGACAAGGTCCCAGGCAGCAGCAGCTCCACTGGCACATGCGCCTCGCCCTCTGCCGCAGGGGCGGCGCCAGCCGCTGCTGTGCCCGCGTCCGGCCCTGCAGCACGGTCAGCAGCAGGAGCTGCAACAGCGGCTGCCGCCTGCGGCTGGGGGGTGCTGGTAGCGTCCGATACGTCCGAGGGCATGCTGACCAGGGGAAGGGCTCCCCCAAGCGCCGCAGCCGGGGCTGGGGCTGGAGCAGCTGGTGCAGGGGTGTGCGGCTCGATCGTAACGGTGCTGCTGGTGGCGTGCTGCTGCTCCCTGGCCTGCTGCAGCAGCATGGCGAGGGGGTCGCGCACGGCCGGCGAGGCGTCCGCGGCGCTGGAGGTGCCAGCGGCACCTGCGTGGCCCGCCGCCGCCGCCCCAGTTGCAGCACCGTCAGCGTGGTGGTGGTGGTGCTGCACGCTGGCCGGCATGGGGAAGCACTGCGCGGGCACAATGGTATATTGCTGTACCGCCTCGCTCTGCACGGTGTACATGTGGAAGGCGTCCGCGTCCGTCATCTCGTCCACAAACGTCTCGGGCACCAGCGTGCACGACAGCACCGGCATGGCCACGCTGAACTCGGAGCAGTAGTCGAAGCTGGGCGCGTCGGGGTTCGAACCCAGGTCCACGTGCAGCACGTACACCAGGTTGCGCAGCTCGTTCGCGAGCACGACGCAGTCGTACAGCGGCTGAAACTCCAGGTGGTTGAAGAAGCCCCGCGCACCCGTGCCGGCGCCCAGGCCGAGCCCGCTGATGCTCGCCGAGCTGCTGATGCTGCCGGTGGCGCTGCCGGGCGCCTGGTGGGCCACCAGCTGCAGTCCATGGGAGCACTCAGGCTTGGAGGACAGGTCGACCGTCCAGAGCTTCAGGTTCGCGTTCACGCCGTCACCCGTAAGCAGCACCGCCTGCCGGCCGCCGCCCCCACGCCCTGTGCTCCCCTCGCCCTCGCCCTTGGCCCCGCTATCCCCCGACGCCCCGTCCCCGCCCTCCCGCAGCCAGTGCAGCGACGCGACCGCTGACAGGCCCTCCGGGCTGGCGCTCCCTGCCGCCGAGTCGTCATTGTACGCGTGGAAGCGGATATCGGGCTCCGGAGCCAGCGGCTGGATGAGCGCGGGGTCCAGCTGGTCAGGGGAGAGCCCCCACACGCACACGTAGCCGCGGGCGTCGCCCACGGCCAGCATCTCCCCGCTGCTGGAGAAGGCGATGGAGGTGTACACGTCCCCATCCGCAGAGTGGGCGGCAACGACGGGGTTCGCGTACTCAGGCGCGGCCGCGACGTCGGCGGTGGGGGGCACGTTTACGAAGTAGACGTTGGGCCCGGCGGCTACGGCCAGGACAAAGTCGTAGGCTGGGTGCCATGCCAGGCGGGCGGGCGGGTGGGCTGCGGGGCCCGAGGTGCTGATGGGCAGCTCGTGACGGGCGAGGATTTCGTCGCGGATGGTCTCCTCAACGCCCGTGTCCTCCTCGTACAGCTTGCGCACGTGCACCTGGCGGGTTATGGAAAAAAGGCAGGGGGGGGGGGTGAGGGTAGCGGGGTATGAACCGCATTAGGCGATGTGGGTCAGGCGGCAAAGGTGCATTGTGGAGTGGAAGTTGCTGCACAGAGACAGCTGGATGCAACTTACATGGAAGGAACGGGCATGTATTGCACAAAGATGAACAAAGCCGTGTGTATCCCTCATGCGCACCTGGCCGGTGGTGTCCACGGACGCCAGCAGGCAGCGCTCCGAGTCGTGGCGGAAAAAGCGCAGGTCGGTGACGGGGGCGGCGTGGTCCTTGAGCAGCGTGCGGGCGCCGGTGTGGCGGTTGAGGATGCGGATCTGGCCGCCCTTGAGGCCGTAGCAGATGTAGTTGGCGTCCACGGCAATGGCGTGGCCGTGGCGGCGGGAGATCTCCGACTTGACGTTGGCAATCTTGGACACCTGGAGGCATAGGGCATGGCGTGGAACGAATGGAGCCGGATGCCAAGGCCGTGGCGCGGTTGACCTGTGCCCTGGTTGCATAGCAACATGCGTTGCACAAGCTTTACCCTGCCACCAGCAGCTGCACCAGGACCCCAGTAAAGGATGATGGCTTTCCTTCCGAAGGCCGCATCCGCATCACAAAGCTACATGTGCATGCAAATGCGGTCAGCAAGCTGGAGCCGAGGGTTGAAGGACGGAAGCACTCACCACCAGCGCTGCATCTGCCCTGCTGCGGTTCACTTCGAGCACCTCCTCCAGCGGCAACACAGTCGTGCCATGTGGCTGCAGCTGCTTCTTCTCCGGCACCCCTCCAGCTGAAAGAGCTGCTGCTAGAGCTGCAGCAGCCTGGCTGTGGGGAGCAGCAATCCGGCTTGCAGATTGCGGCGTGTGCCCGGCGGAGGCGTGGCCCGGCGCACCAGCACTAACGGGGACTAACGTGGCAGGGTCCGGCGCCTACAGGAGCAACGGTCATTCGGGTCACGAATTGCTCATGTAGTTCATGTTGGCTCAGCAGCAACAGCTTATTCGGCACGCGCAGCAGCTGCGGCGGAGAGGCCACGCCCTCGGATCTCGATCGACAGCCACAGGACCCTTGGTCAGCCCCGTAACAGGCAATTATCCTTCCTACCGACTGATGTTGTTCCGCCTGCTTGAACCATCCCATTAACTCGAAGCCGGGGGCCATATTCCCCGGCCCAGGCTAAGCGTGTCGGAGCAGGGCCCAGGTCAGAGGCGCAATTGTATCTGAGTGCTGTTTCAATGTACCGATACTTCATTCAGTCGGCTCGCCCGCTAAGGTCAAACATACTGTCTACCCTTGACCCCGTACTCCTGTCCCCAATCCCTGCGTCGTTTACCTCACAGCCAAGCATTACTTGTGCCCTAGCTCAACAATGGAAAACTGATTGTCTGTTACAAATCAGTACTTCAAAGTCGTCCGCGCTGGTACCCGTCTCTCCCGCCAAGGCAGAACCATGTACACAAACCCGCTACCTCCTCCAGTCATTAGAGAACAGGAGTATGCACCGTTGTTATTCGCTGTCCAACCGTTGGATCAGGCGACGCCGCGGGCGGCCACGCCCCTGCGCGCCGACACGTCCAGCCTCAGCACCCAACAACGGCGCTCTGTGCCGCAAACTCCAGGTTCCATGGCCACAGACGCCACACCTCCACCGCCCCCGCCCATCATGCGGCTAGCGGAGGATGTCGTGATGGGTAAGGCGGAGCTGGTCCCTTGTTGCGCGTTGTGCAGCCGCAGTGCACCTTGGTGCACGTGCCCCGTCCGCCTACGCCCATGCGCCGGAGTCCTGCCCTGACACGGATACACAACTCCCCCGCGGAACACTCGCACTCTACCAAAGCGGCCTAGCTGACGTATTACCCCCATCCTCGCCATCCGCGCCTCTCCTTCTCTCGTGCTCCTGCCCATAACTAGACGACCCGGGGAGCGCCGTTCAAGGCGCCACCCCGCCTGGCCGCCAGGCCCCTCCCCAGCCGTCCCTCTCAACCGGGCCAGCACTACAAGCCACAGCCCCTGCCCCTGCCGCCGGCGGCCTGTTCTTCGAGCAGCAGCAGCCACCGTACGACGACGTGTGGGTTACGGTGTTCGGCTTCACGCAGCAGGACGTATCGCTGGTGCTCAAGGAGTTCCACCGCTGCGGGGACATCATCTCCTGGGGCACCTTCGGCGAGCCGCACGCCAACTTCATCCACGTGCAGTACCAGAACAAGTACGGCGCACAGCGCGCCCTACTGCGCAACGGGCAACAGCTGACGGCCTCGCTCATCATCGGCGTGAAGCCGTTGGACCCCCGCCACAGGCAGCGGGTGGCGCAGTTTGGCGACGGGCCGGAGGACGGGGGCCAGATGTTCAGGCCCAAGGTGGTTCCGGAGCGGCCGTATCGGGTGGAGGCCGTGCCCGTGGCGCAGCCGGTGCCGCAGCCGAGCCGCGGGGTGCTCACGCGTGTGTACGAGTACGTGCTGGGGTTGTGAGGGAGGAGCTAGTACGGCTCCGTACGGTTGGCGCGTTTTACGGTATTGTGTCGCATGGAGCAAGACGGTGCATTGTGTTGTGCTTACGGTTAGACTTGGTAGTGTTGAGTGATTATGGGGCTGGGGTGAGAATGTAGGGAGGTATCAACGCGTATCCAGCGCAGCATAGGGGACGGCTGCAAGTATGACGACCACCCTTGAGTGCGGAGAGTAGCACAGGGCATGACGAACAATGACGCTGGACCGACCATCAGACGGTCACCTCGCTGATTGGGCAACGCGCCGGCGGGCGCACTTCATGGGCTCGAACGACAGTGCTCAGAGTACCGTATGCTGACGCCCTCCTAAATGAGGATGGGCAAGGCTGCTGTCTATCGCCAGGCGTAGTGGGACGGCAACGCAGTTGTCGAGGGTTTGCATGAGTGGTGTCAGCAGGCCAGAAGCTGTAGTGCAGGGCTTAACTGCGGCGTGTTGATGTTGCGCTGGAGTGACCTGCGTGGTGGGGTACGGCGATGACTCAGGTCGGGTCGGGTGCGCCTAATGACACCAGCACAAACGCTTGTAGATAATTAGTCTGCCTCATATTCATGTTTGCCTGCAGCCAGAGCGCTATACAGAGCTGTGTAATTGCTGGTCTCCCCAAGCGAAGGCATGGGAGTAACTGACACCCTAATCTGCCCTGATGCACGGCACAAGGGCGGTGTGCCTGATGTCCCAGCAGTCTGGCATTTCAGCAGCAGGATTGAGTACAGCCGTGGCTAGTGCCTTTTCGCCTTGGACGCTGCCGTTATAGCATGAAATGCCTCATTCGAATGGTGACACTGACTTGCAGTCTGCAGCCGAGCAGGCCAAGGCGTCTGATGGTGAATCACACATCATGTGCTTGCCAAGCACGAATTCCTAGCCCCTGTAACCTTCTCACGAAGGAAAAAAACACAGGGGCTTGCGCCGAGGTCGTCACCCCTTCCCCACACGGTCGCCCTCCATACCAGATTCTGTGATATCACACTAAATATTATACCGCACTATTCGTCCTTATGGCCCCCCTGGCTCTCCGGACGTACCCCATTGGGGTCTGTAACTGTAACTGTAACTGCCTGATATCAACACGGGAACTGAGCAACGCCGGTTAAGGGAGAGCCAGACCTGGCCAACATGACAACGGCCCATAGAGCACCAGGCACCTGTACTGGACAGACTGAAGTCGGCTTGCCCCTGCATTGCACCTGTACCCTTTGTACTCAGGTGGAGCCGTGCTTGGGCGCGCCCTACTCACGTTAGCCACAGGCGGCCACAGTCATCCCGCGTCTTCTTGACAGTCTGTCGACCCGTGCGCACCCAACAGGGTGCACAGCGTGAGCACATAGACCTGGGGACTCTGGTCCAGTCTGGTCACAAGGCGACAGCGTGCCCCAGGATGTCGATTGTACGTCTGACATTAACAGAGTCATACCCTGCTCAAAGGGAGGTATCCCCTGCATCCGGCTGGTCGGTGTGACCATGTTGCTGCCGAGTGTGGTGTTCGATGACACCGTACCGGGAAAGCACCAGGGTGCACGGAGCGCCAGCGGCAAGGTTGGTGCGCTCGCTGCATAGGATCAGCGTCGCAGTGCTGGGATCAACATGTCGACCCCTTACATCCTCATGACCTCAATGGGCTGACCGCCATTGGCTGCAGGGCTCAAGCACGACGCATGGTCTCGTCAGCTCGCATTGGCGACCAACCCACTGCCTGCCATGCTTACAGATACCAGAGACGCACGCAAGCCCCGGTTTTGCAGGGCAAGGCGTCAACCACCGTATCCACGTAACTGCGCACGTGCTCCGCAGCTATCTCGACGCTTGAGACGCCAGCGAACAGAGCCAGGCCTTCTGCGCGGCTTCTTCCCTGTTATGTACAAAGCCTGAAGGCCATAACCTGCCAAGCGCCGGTGCCCCGCCCTCCATCTGCTGGTGGGCTAATGCACGTCAAATGTTGCACCCTGCAGCCAGTGCGGAGGACTATGCACGCCTGCTGGGGCAGCTTGGATACACGCCAAGCTGTCCCCCATGACTGTACAAGCGCGCCATGGAGCTCGCATACTGTGGACCGGCTTGCGTGCTCTTAGCTACACCCCCGCCCAAACCGGTCATTCCGCTTATCGCCCTCCCTCGTCCGACACCAAACTCCGGCGGCTTTGCCCGACGCGCTCCCCAGGCATACACGACGCATCCTCGACCTCGCTGCTGTTCTGCCCCACGCATGCACCGACGGCATTGCGGCACGTGTGCAGCGCTTACCAATGCGGCAGGGCAGCTAACGGTGACATGCCTACTACTTACGACGACCTACAAACAGACCTCCTACAGTCTCCCTGGTTTACACCCTGCGTTCGTCCCTGCCGCTTCCACCGCTCCGCGCCCTCGCAGCCGCACGCATTTGAGGACCTTCTGCTTTGCAACAGCAGCGGCCCTGCTCGCTCGCCACGCTGGTTTCGCAACGCTGGATTCGCCGTGATGCAGGCTCGTACGCGCTCGCCCCTGTCCGAGCTCCAACCCACTGTATGCCCCTGCGGCGGCCATCTCACCCCTGCAGTGCTGCAGACGCCGACCCCGAGCTAGCCGCTTTCACAGCCCAATGACCTTCCACGTGCGGATGCTGTTGTCCGCGCTAGCTGAGGCCATGATGGACTGGTCCGGCGCGATGGCCACCGCCAGCACCTCGTCCGAGTGGCTGCTCTTGCCGTACGGGTCCGGCTGGATGGTGTGGAAGCACGTGCCCGTGCTGATGCGCCACAGCTTGATGGTCTTGTCTGTATGGGAGGCAATCGGTGCACGCAGTGGCGTAAGCTACTCCGAACATGATCATCAACTCCCTGCCGTGCTCAGCTTGTCCACTGCCGGACATAGGGCCACATGCTAATGCTTACCCTCGCCGCCGCTGAAGAAAGTGTCCCCGTCCGGCGCTGTGCACACGCAGTGCACCTTGCCCTGGTGCCCCGTGAAGGTGTGCAGCACCTCGCCCGTCTCCACGTCCCAGCACTGCAACCGCCAGCAAGCGAGGGGAGGGCGTAAGTACCGGCCAGCGGTGTGCGGGTTGTTTGGCGGGCACACAGGCCGAGCCTCATGGAGGCGTAGCCAAACGGTAAGGCATTGACCTTCGACTCCAACACTCGGCCGAATTCGCACTTGCGATAGCCGGCTGATGATACTAGCCACGCCATTTCCAAGCCGACAGCTCACTCCATGCGACTGAACAATCTAGGCATTCCTTTCCTTGCCCACCTTGATCGTCTCGTCCCAGCCGGCGCTGAGCAGCTTTTTCCCGTCCGGCGTGAACGCAACCCCCACCACGTGGCTGGTGTGCCCTATGAGGGTATCCTTCAGCTCTCCCGTGCCCAGCTCCCACACCTGAGGGGGCGCAATTGTCACGCTGGCTAACTCGATTGCGTAGTCACGACAGGTGCATTTGTGCAATCCCCTCGGTGGAATGCGCATGGTGGGTGCTGATCTGGTTCGTTGTATAGGTGGGATAGCCAATTGCCCCAAGACTTTTTATGGCCAGGCCCTGGATGGCCCTTGATGGCCAGGTTGTGATGCAACAACCTGCAAGGGGTAGATGCATCATGCGCAGCTACCACGTGGTGCTATGGTGAGCAGTGCCCATAGTTGATGCATAGGTGGCGGCCGACCACAAGTGCATGTGCATGGTAGGGTGGTGTCCAGAACCAAAGCCTTTCGTTTTGCACCCACCTTGACGGTTTTGTCCGCTGAGGCCGTGGCGATCAGCTTGCCGTCAGGGCTCAGGACAACGCTGTACACTGTGCTGGTGTGCGCCTTCACCGTCTTCTGCAGGTTGCCCTTCATGATCTCCCACACCCGAATGGTTTCATCGTGGCTGCAGGTAATTATCTTTTGGCTGTCCTTTGAAACGCACACCCCGTAAACCGGTGCCGCGTGGCCTGCACATGTTGAGGGACATGCCAGGAGGTCTCAGAGCAAGCCGTGTCCAGGCCGACACCGCTGCGAGCTTCAATTATTGCTGCAAGGGAAGCCGTTAAGAAGCACGAAGGCACCGATCCAATATGTGCAGCCTGGCCAAGCCAGCCAAGGTAGCTTACCCTCGAGAGTCATCCGGAGAATCCCGCGGAGCAGGTCCCACTCGATGATCGTTCTGCAGTGGTGAGTCATTTGTTCAACTATGTCAGGATGCTGGCCAGCGGAGCTGAGGCAAATGCCATCAATACCTCCCTCCCGCGTGCAACAAGCCCTTACCCCAGTCCCCATAGTGAGCTTACCTATCCTTCGAGACGCTGAACAGAATGGTCCCTGAACCGATGAAGTTGAGCGCGTGAACCTTGGCATTGTGGCCTGTGAAAATGGTGCGCAGGTTCCCTGACTGGACGTCCCACATGCGGACGGTGTTGTCATCGCTGCCGGATGCCAGCAGGAAGGAGTCCGGAGAGAAGCACAGGCTGGTGACCGAGTCGGCGTGCCCTTTTAGGGTATGTTTCTTCTCCACCTGTACAACACGTTGCCATATTTCCCAGCAACATATGTGAAGAAAAATACGACTGGGGAAAGAGACAAACGGCTTTACGCGCGTCTTTCGCTCTGACATGACCAGCCCAAAGCCGAGCCGTGCCAGTGAGGCTGCACGCACCCGAACTATCTTTGGGATGTGTGCTGGAAGGGGTTCCTTCGGCAGCTGAAGCCCCAGGGCCGCAGCTGGCGTTCTCTTAGGCTGGGAGGACGCCATCGGAGCCAGCACGTCCGCGGACATAGTCTAGAGGCCCACCCTGGGCAGACTAGTTGGAAACCATAAGCAACTGCTTGCCAAGGAACACTGGGGAGGGAAGGGCTGGTCGAAAGCAGTGGAATGTCACTTCGAAGATTACAGTCAGAGGACCAGCAGGGCAGTACGTATTCTGTAAAGAAGGACAGTACGCGTCTGTAGCCTGTAAAGGCGAACTATTGGGAAGGGACTGGAACTGCCTTGCCCCTGCCCATGGCTGCCCCCATGTAGATGACCTCCCTCGGGCGTCCTCGGTCGCGTCCGGAGTGATGTGGCGCATGGTACGTGTGTCCTCGTTGCGTAACAGCAGAAAAGTGTGACAGGGAGCATGTGTTGCCGTCCATACAAGGCTTGGTCGAAACATGAACGCGAACCTCAGCGCTGGCGCTCTGGATGTCCCCGGCTGCCACGTGTCGTTTGAAGGGGTTGGGAGGTGCCTTGCAGGCTCTGTTCCTGCCAAGCCAACAACGTGGACTGAAGACGTACTGTATTTGTGTACTGCATGCGGCCCGGCGCCCAAGAGAGCTGTTGCAGCATCTCAGCAACCAGCGTACCGTATGGCAGCAACCCGTTATGGGGCCCCCTGAATCGCTGGCGTGGCCCTGACCCGATCAGCTCATAGCGCCAAGCCTGCTGGAGTTGCGCAACAGCTGCACGCACGTGCCCTTCTGCGTTTGGCCAGGTGTGACAAAGTCGTAAGTTACAGGAAACGGTGACGCAACACCAGTACGATCGATCACTACTGCTGCTGCTGCTGCGCTTTCCAGGCGTCCAACCTCTCCTGCATGGCCTGCACGGGCAGGTGGCAAGGGGTGGGGATGGGGGTATGTCGTACGTGTCAGCAGTGGGTGGGGAAGTGGAAGGTTCCTGGTGCAGGCGTCATTCAAATTGCGTCTTCAGAGCGCGCCGACATATGCTCATACGTGTGACAGCATATGCCGATCGCTTATCTCCTGCAGGTCGTGACAGTCACACATGGGCCACAAAGGTAGGACTGCACGTATTGACACGTTAACGCACCTTGAGCTTGGCCGCTGTCGCCGCCTCCTTCTTGGCCTTCTCCTCCGCGGCCTTCTTCCTGCAACGCATGGCGAAATGCATGGCTCGTGGTTATTACAAGGCTGAAGAAAGAAAGGCTTTCATGGCCCTTGCATGCACACCCCCGAAGGCGGCTGGGTGCATGCCCCCGTCCTCACAACGCACGAGGTGATACTGGATGCAGGCAGCCCTATGGGAAGGCCGTCATTCACCAAGACACATGCCGCCCATTCCCTCCTCAAGCACGGACCAGTCCTGAACGCCTGCACAAGCAAGGCGCTGCATGCGATACCAATGTCACCCACGACCATCCCACACTTTAGGTCCCGCGATCGCCTGCCACTTTCATTCGCTACCGACCGTCGTACGACGGGTTTTACATCCACACTCACTTGGCCTCGTCCAGGCGGTCCGACAAGCTGTCCCCCGCCTCAGCCGCCGCCGCAGCTGCCGCCGGCGACTCCGCCGCAGCGCTGAACTTGCGGGTCGCAAAGGAGATGGGCGTCACTGTGGCGGGCAAGCCCGCCACAGCCACACGCACCCCTGTGCACACGCGAGGCCGCATGCAACGAGTGGGTTAGCAAGGTGCTTGCGCGTCAAACGGCAACATGCACAGGGAGCACCGGGGCGTTGCACCTCTGAAACGCAGTCAGACGCCACATTACCGTTGCAATGCTGCAACGACTTGAGGTACAGGCGGCTTGAATACGCGGAGGAACCGGCGAGGAGTGGCAACACCGCGTGTGCATCAGGCCGGGCCGCCCGCGTCCCCTTAGAGCCTTCTGCTGTCCACCCACCTTCCAGCTGCAGCTGCGTGCCCTCCACCCGGCTGCGCACGTAGCCCAGGCCCACCCACTCGCCCTCCGCGTCTTGGCACGCGCTGGTCACCACGCCCACCTGTACGGCGGTACAGTTACAGTCTGACAATAACACCCGCACGATGGCACACAAGCCGGCGTTCCCGTCGTATTGCGGTGCAGTGGCAGGCAGTCTGTCATGCAGGTTCGATACGGGACTGGCGCAAAACGAGCGCCCTGGCCCGCCAGCCGTGTTGCACTTAGGACTGCGCACGCGCTCTGCCGAGCCGCCCACCAGCCAGCCTCCGAGAGTCTCAGGGCCAGGGCCATAACTATCCCCTTGTTGTCACGACAGGAAGGAAGCACTGCTACTTGTTGGCCCCAGTCACAAGCCACCCCCTTCACACACCTTGGCTAGCTCGCTGGTGATCTCCGCGCCCGGGTTGGTGGGCCCCGCCAGCTGCAGCCCCCACAGCTGGCGGTTGACGCCGTCACGCAGGTGCAGCTTGGCCAGCGTCTCCTGCGACACACCGTCGTGTAACAGCCAGTATATGCGACCGTGTCGTGCTGGATAATGTTGCCCTAAGCGTCGCATGCTGGAACGCAGAGAACACGTAGAGCGAAATCTTCAGGCATGCCCGTGCCTTGCTTCAGGGTCATCCAGTAGCACGTCACGTGTGTACTTACTGGCAGGTGTTACATGTCGCCCAGCCCAACAACGCCCCCATGCACCCAGGCTCCCCACTGCACGCCCGCCCACGCAACACCGCACGAAGCTGCACCTGATCCCTGCACCGCAACACGCGCCCCCTACATTCCCAGCGCACGGGTACCTTGGCTCCACCAAGGCCGGGTCATACTTGTGCGTACCCACCTGCCGTGTTCTTGGCCCCAAACACCCACCTGCCCGATGTAGCAGCCCTTGTTGAGGGACACTGCGCCGTACAGCCCCGCCTCCAGGGGGTTGTGCTGCTCACTCAGCTCGGCGCCGCGCCGGGGCCGCCCCGCCAGCACACGTGCCGCGTCCCAGTCGTCCACACCCATGGGGATGGCGCCCTGGATGTGGCGTAGCAGCAATGCACATCAAGTAGATTTCACGTCAGTGGTAGGATCTAGACGCACTGGTACAACACGCTTGGCTGACGAGGCGCGCCGTGGCCAGGCATGCGGTCCAGGGGCGGTACGACCAGAATGGCTCCAGGCACAGCGAACCGCAACAGCAAACGGCTTACCACAGTAGGCATGCCGCAGCGCGCAGCCGCGAGCGCATCTGGTCCCGTAACAAAACAGCTCCAGCGGCATCAACACCTGGCAACCCCCCTCCCACGACCGCCCTGGCCACCAAAGCGGCGCCGTTTCCACACTACCGCCACAGTAGGGGGTCCTATCTCAGCCACGCGGGCACCCACGAACCCCGCTCCACGCCCTCCCCTACCTTGGCGGCCAGCGATGCGTACACCTCCCCCCCGATGGCCTCGTCGCTGATGAGCGTGAAGCCCGGCACCCCAGGGCCCAGGCCGCTGCCCGCCACCACGAACACGGGCTTGCCGCGGAAGCCCACCAGCACGTGCGCGTGGCTGCCGGCGGGCGCAGACAGCACGGGCGCCAGCGCCTCCTGCAAGCAGCACCACGTCGTACCATAGATTTGTACGCAGCGCCCTGTCATGGGAACAGGACGGGGACCTTCTTCCCCAGCCCATCTCCCATACCGTGCCGGCAGGTGCCCGCCCTTTCTCTACCGGCAGCAGCTCATTAGCTGTACGTGCTAGTACAGGTACTCCACGAGCCTGAGTGCGGAGCAAGCACCTTCAAGGCTGGCTGTCCGCCCCACCCACCGGCGACAGCTCCTTGAGCACCACCGCCGCCTCCGGGCCCATGAGCGCAATCTGCGACGTCTTGGTGGTGATGTCCTGGACCTGCGGGCACGGAATGACACGGGTCGACAACGACCACCAGCGCGATACAGTCAGCGGCAGATACTCCCTTGCCAAGAACCCCAAACGGACACCTCACATGAAGCAAAGGCCACCCCTGCGCCACCACGCCGCCACCGGAGCATGTGCTAGATCCTGCTATCGCTGCCGACGGTCAGCTTCAGCACTTGCCAAAGCGCTCGGAACAGCTAAGGAACACCAAATTTCCCTGCGTACCGGGCACCTGCTTACGCCCCCCTTGCCACGCGCCAACACCAAGCAACGAAGCCCCATAACCGGCCACATGCACTTCACGTACCGTGACCTTGTCGGCGGGGAATATGTACTTGTCCAGGCGCTCCCGGATGGCGTCCTTCCCTTCCAGGCTGTCCAGCAGCAGCATGACGCTGGACGGCAGCACCAGCGCCGTGGCCAGGTCCAGGCAGCGCGCCGTGGACGTCACAAACACCTGGGGGCGGGGGCAGCAGCAGCAGCAGGGACAGGCAGCGAGCAGGACATGGGCGGCGGAGTCGGGGGAGCAAGTGCATGCATGCAACCTGCACACAAGGCCGGACGCATGCGTACTCAGCCAGGATGAGCACTTAGGTCCAAGTTTCGGGAGGAGCACACGCAGCGTTTCGAGGTGGTGCTCCCTCATCCCGATGGCTGGCGGCCTCCTCAGGTGCCAGAGGCCAGGCGCTAGGCTCTGGACCCCGCTTCCCGCCTGCCACCCCTGGCCCCCGGCCCCCGACGGCCCTTAGCCCTCGGCTCAGGGCTTCCAGGTCGCACCGTGCCCCTGCCCTGCCCTGGCTGCCAGCCACCAGCCCTGAGGCTCCCAGGCACAGACCCCCAGGCACCAGGCGCCCCAAACCGCACCATGTCCGTGCCCTGCCCCGGGTGCCAGCCTCCCGCCCTGAGGGCGCTGAGGCCCCAGGCACAGGGCCCCAGACATTACCGGTAGGTCCCCAGGCCGCACCGTGTCAGTGCCCTGCCCCGGGCGCAGCGCCTTGAAGTCCGCCGTGCTCTGGTTGTGCAGCAGCGCGATGCGGTCCTCCCCCGCCACCCGCAGCCGCCCCCAGTGGCTCTGGTCCATCAGCACCACGCCGCTCTCCAGAGCCTGCAGCGCCTGCCGCTTCTTGCCGAACGTGGCGGCCACGCCGTCGTCCTGAAGCAGACAGCAAGTGCAATGTGGGGGAATTACTCATCATGTTGTTGATCGGGCCGCGTATGCGGTGGGGTACGGCGCGGAGTATGCTGCAAGGGAGTTGTGGAATTGGAGTCTTATGGACTGGGTGGGAGGCGCGGTTGGGAATGGCTGAAGGAAGAGGATTCTAGGTTACGTGCGGGTTATGGAACGGCAAGGATTGGAGGGAGGGATATCATACGGTTACCCGCAGTGAGACAGAAGACATAGCTACGGCATTCAACCGGGTGTTGGGTGTCTCGGCGCGGACTCTGCACTGTGCCAATGCAGCTGTCGTACTGGTGGCTTACTCACGTTGAAGATTGCGCCCATCTCCACCTGGAGGGACTTAATGTCCCCGTCAATCTCCGGCACGTCCAGCATCAGGTCGTCCAGGTTGAAGGCTCGGGCCACAACGCAGCCGCGCGTCAGCTGCTGCCCTAACCGCCCTTGCTGCTGGGCCTGAGGGCATGCTGGGCGGGCTGTAAGCCCTGCTAGTAGCCGTCCGCTGATGGGGGATGGGGGGAGGGTGAATGTAGTTGGGCAGCGCATGACTAATTGGGGTGCAGTGCGCTGGCGGTGGCGGTGGCGATAAGGCGGGCACGTGTCAATTGCCGCCTGGGGTGCAGTTGCCAGTGGACACAGATGTGGGCATGCACGGACAAGAGCTTTGCCGCGGAGTGCACATTGTTACATAATGTGGTCGTAGGGCACGCTGTTTGGCGCGAGTATGGCGGCCTACACGCTGCTGGCTGCAAGTGGCAGCAAGTGGCAGCAAGTGGCAGCAAGTTGCAGGGAGGGATGGCGGACAGCCGGGAGGTACAGTGCATGCTACCGCTCTCTATCTCCTGTGGCATGCAACGTTGCAGGACCTTGTCTCAACAAGCACAAGTGGTCGAAGGCGCGGAGGGTATGAGCCGAGTTCTAACCGCTGCAGAGCACCCCGTAAAACCCAGGTGTGCATGTGCATAGGCGCTGCGCCTGCGCACCCTTCAGCCTAAGCAACAGCAATACTGACCTTGCATTGCTAGCTCCACCGACCCATATGGGCCTGAAGGCTGTGCTGCGCGGCGGCACTCTCCCTCTTAAACACTGTTGTTGCTGCGCTAGTGACCGCATCATCTTCCTTACAATTCTCAGTATTCAATATAGTAAATCTGGAACGCGGTAATGATGCCCCGCCATGCCCTTGGCGTAGGCATGGCGAGGGAGCGTGGAAGGCCACGATCAGAGGCGCTTTTCTCAATGGGGTTTGACACGGTTGGGAACGCTGCAATTGAATTGCGTGTACAAACAATTCGAAAGACGCTTCACATGCTTGCCGTCAGTAGAACATTGCAGCATAGCCCTCGCAGTCGCACATATTCAGCTCCGCTGTGTCACATCATGAAGCAAAGAAGCATCGAATCATTCAACACATGGTAACATATAACGCTTAAGCCGTCCGGCGTTCCAGCGGGTCGCCGAAGAATCAGGCTGGAGGCTGGAGGCGTCTTTGGCGTCACCATCGCGCAGGTCGCTGGCGCAGCTTGTATCTGCGCTGCTTTTATCTTACAAAACTATTAGCACTTCAATAGGCGCGCCAGGCGTTTTCGCACAGCGCTTGGAGACGTGGACGACCTTTGGGCGGGAATTGGCGCCCTGAACAACGCTCACCCAAATAACTACGCGTCAGTTACTATGCCGCAACCAGCCTGGGATGCTGAGCCTGGTGGAGAAGGACTTGCGACCGCGAGCGGGGTAGGCGTCGCAAGCGTGTCATGAGAAACCCAGCGTCCCTACGGCGGGCGTTATGAACGCCCCTAACACCCTACGGATCCCAAGATGGCAAACCCCAAAGGCTCCATGTACCCACCCTATGACATGTTTCGGTTTCGGCTCCAGCCCACCTGTCCCGTGCAGCTTGCGCACAACACGCAGGCAAGACACGTGCACCACTTACACGCCGGGCGGCACCGGCTGGCCCAGGCACAGCAGCACTGCAATTTCATACACACGGAGCCCAATCACATTGCCTCCACACACCGCGGTAACACTCATGAGTACCTGACATGTGCCCCTCCCACCGCCCCCCGCTGCTGGCCACGCAGCACGCGTCCTCGTCCCAGCTCCCATGCGACGGCATGGCCCCACAGCCCAGCGCACCCGCCTCACGTGTTGGTTCCCCCTCCCGCACGGCGTCACCCATGCTGCCCGAAAATGCAGCAGGTCAATGCACGGACGGGAAAACGCCGTCGCCAATCGCCGCTGAGACAAACGGCAGCGTCAACGCTTCCGGGCGGAAGTCGTTTGGGGATGGTCCGCAGGGGCTAGAGCAGCTGCAGCACGCGCTGCGTGCAGCTGCGGACCGCATGGCGTTTGGCGGCCGGGATTTGCATCCTTCGGGGCCTTCCGGGTACGACAACCACCAGGATGGCTGCATCAAGGGCACTCTGGGGCACGGCGAGCAGCAGCAGGCCATGGGGCGGAGCCTGTCCCCCACAGCTGACCTGACACCCGTACGGCGGCAGCGCATGTCGTACACAGGCGACTGCGAAGTACGGCACGAAGTCGCGATGAGAGGGGACGGGCCCGCCAGTACAGGGAGCCGGGCCCCGGGTCATGCTACTCGTGGCGATTTGGGTGCAGACCAACGGGCGGGAGGGCGGCGGCAAGACAGCTCGGGCGCCGATGACGAGGGCGAGGAGGGGGCTGCTGGCGCTGGCTCCAGCCCCAACTCCGCGACGCTGTCCTTCCACAGGGGCAGCACCAGCAGCCCGGCGCTGGCGGCGTGTTCGTCCATGGACGAGCGGGAGGACGAGCAGCAGCTGCCCGTGGACGAGCAGTGGAGGAGGCAGCAGCAGCAGCAGGAGCAGCAGCAGCAGCAGCTGGGCCACGGGCACGCGCAGGCCCCGGAGCAGGGGCGGCTGGGGCAGGGGCAGGGGCAGCAGCCGGTGGCAGCCGCTGGCCCTGCCGGTGCGCTCGGGAGCCTGACGCTGGCCGCGTGGGGGCCCCCCCCTGTCACTGCCTTGCAACACGCTGGTGTTGCTGCAGGCGGTGCGGAGGCGGCCCTGCTGCCGAGCCTGCAGCTCCCGCCCGCCAGCCCTGCCCTTGCTGCTGTTGCTGCTGCATCGCCGTCTGCCGCGGATCCCGCAGCTTCCAGCAGCTTCCTGCAGTTCGCGCAGGTGGCGGCAGCTGCCGTCGTCCCGGTCCCGCTCGCCGCTGCCGCTGCCGCCGAGGGCAGCACCGCCGCCGCCGCCGCCGCCGCCGCGGGGCGGTTGGGCCTGCCGGCGGCGGCGGTTGCGGTTGTAGCGGTGGCTGGGGCGTCGCCGGTTGTGGACCCCAATGTGGTCACGGCGCTGTCGTCGCAGTACCGACTGGCCTGTGTATTAAGGCAGGGAGGCAGGGCCGCGGAGTCGCTGGCCGTCATTGACCAGGCGTTGCTGCAGCACCCGCCCCTTGCCAGTGCACAGTCCTACCTCGCACAGGCGGGGTCACAGCAGGCGCAGGGGACGGGGGGCCAGCAGGGTGAGGCGCAGGGGCCAGGGCAGGGGCAGGAGCAGGGGGACCAGCAGCTGCAGCAGCGGCGGCGGCTGCTAGACCTGCAGACGGAGCTACTGCACCAGCGGGCGCACTGCCAGCAGGCGCTGGGGCAGCTGCAGGAGGTACGGCAAACAGGGTTCATAGGTCACTTTCATACATGGGCACCGGGCTAGGATGGAAGGGATATCAAGGGTTACAGGGAGCTCATGTGTGCTTTGGTTGGCCTGTCTAGATGAGCGCAAGCCTGGGATTTCAGTTGTGCTTTTCGCAGCCCTGTGACGGCCCTTGTCGTGCCCCATTCTCCGCACTTTTTCCAGGCCGTCGCCAGCTGCCAGCGCGCCCTGGCCCTGCAGCCCGACCAGCCGCAGCTGCTGACCACCCTGGGGGCGCTGTACCAGGCGCAGGGGCTGCTGGGGGAGGCGGTGGCGGCGTACAAGCGGGCGCACCAGCTGCGGCCGGACGACCAGGTGAGCGAGGGAAGAGCAGGATGTGCATCTCCTTTGGATATCAATCTCAACCATGAACCTATATCAAGTGGTGTAAAGTGTTAGGGGAAGGCATGGCGAGCTGTTTCCTGCACGGGCACGGGCTCTAACAGTGGAGCGCGGGGCGGGCGCACAGTGCAGTTATCTATTGGAGTCGCATGCTTCTCCCGTGGGGGACAGCGCAGCAGGAATGGAGTGGGGTACTCGGTGACGAACAGCGAACCGGCGCGGGGCCGGACGCGGCGTTTTGACCGCTCACGTTGCTGCTTGCCTGCCGGCCGCGCCGCAGAGCATCCGGGAAGGTCTGGCTGTGGCGCTGACGGACCAGGGCACCAAACTCAAGAACGCAGGTGGGCGGGGCGTCTGGGGCCGCGGCTCTGTCACCGACAGCTTGTAGTCCCGCAGTCGTGTACGGGCAATGGCAGACCACCAGACGTAAAGGGCTGCTGTTTTTCGCCATTGACCGTGTTACTTCTGTCTACTTCCATACGGCTTGTCCTTGGTACCCTGCCGCACGCCAACCGGGCCATGCTACAAACCTTGGAGACAACGCGCCGCTTACATCGATCGAGGTCAGTAATGCCATGGGCAAAGCACTGTGCCGCCGCTGCCGCTGCCCCCGGCCCTACCATATCCCATGCTTCCCAGGCGCGCCCCTGTCTGAGGCGGTGGCGCGCTACCAGGCCGCCGCCGCACTGCAGCCGCAGTACGCCCCCGCGCTGTACAACCTGGGCGTGGTGGCGGGCGAGCTACGGCAGCTGGACGCCGCCGTACAATACTACAGGGCGGCCATCGCGGCGGAGCCGCGGTACGCGCAGGTGGGTACCGTACCCGATTTAAGTGGGCAAGGGCGCAGTTAGGCAACGCACATCGGGTGCATGTGAAGCCCTATGTATGGGCTCGGATGGCGTTCCCACTAGCGTACGTGTGTACCATTTCGGGGCGAGGGCCGGCGTTCTGCCTACAGATCCTGTCAAGCTGTGCCATACCGGCTCTTTCCTGCTAGCACACGGCAACGGTGTTGTTACTTGACACGGGTGCGTTGCCTTGCTGGCTCCCCTCTTGCCCCCTGCCAGGCCCACTGCAACTTGGGCGTGCTGCTGCGCGAGCGGGGGCAGCTGGCGGAGGCTGTGGCGGCCTACGAGGCGGCGCTGGCGGCGGCGCCAAACTTCGCCATTGTGCGAAACAACCTAGCCATCGCGCTCACAGACCTTGGTGGGTGGGCACGGATGTGTACTTGAACCTCACACGTGATTTAGGTGTATTCCGGGGCGACAGCTGCTATTGCAACAACCATGCCAACGCGCTCATCGGACTGGACGGATGCAGCTCGTGGGCGCCGTGCGCGTACAGGGCTGCAAGTGGGTCGGGTAGAATGGTTGACGGAGGGGAAAGGGCATGCCAAGTCGAACGGCCTTCAGCTAGCTAAGCTTACGCCTTGGCATACTCGTTGCAACACATGCATAACTTGAGACTTATATCGTAATACCCGAGCAGGCACGCACGTGAAGAACGAGGGGCGGCTGGACGAGGGCATCTCGCTGTACGAGCGGGCACTGTCGTACGTACCGCGGCACGCCGACACGCTGTACAACCTGGGCGTGGCGTACGGCGAGAAGGGGGACCTGCAGGTAGGAGTACTGCTTAGGGACGCGGGCGGGGTGAAGTGGCTGTGGGGACACGAACCAACAGAGGAGCAGTCTACACGTGGCAGGCGTCAATCCACCCACCAGTAATCCTTGCCTGTCAACAGCCTCTTTGTCTGCAAGCGCTGTGGCAAGATAAAGTGCCGTAATGCAGTACGTCGATACCCCCGATCGCCCGCCTTCCCCCAGCGCGCCGCCTTCATGTACGAGATGGCTCTGGCCTTCAACCCCGCATGCGCGGAGGCGCACAACAACCTGGGCGTCATTTGGAAGGAGCGGGTACGTTGCTGGGTGGCTACTTGAGGTCCTGCCGGTCACAGCACAGACTAAACTACAGCAGACACTGTTGCTCCTTCCATTCTGCCGCTCTTCACAGCAGATGTCGGCCAGTTCAGGATCATGCATATGTCGTGGTAGGCACTGTGCATGTCGTGGTAGGCACTGGTGAGCCATGCGAACACTGCACTGCGTCTGCCATGCCGCACCGCCACCGTATGCCCGCATCCCGGCATCCGTCAACAGCTCCCTAGCTCCTTACTCACTCCCTGCACTTCACCACCCAGAACCAACGTCCGCACGATACCAAATCGCCAACCGCTAACCACCAGGAAACAACCCGCTCCCTGCTGTTTCCTCATCCCTTTAACCACCCGCAGGACAACATCGACAAGGCGGTGGAGTGCTACACGGCGGCGCTGGCTGTGCGGCCCACCTTCCCGCAGTCGCTCAACAACCTGGGTGTGGTGCTGACGGCGCAGGGCAGGGCGGCGGAGGCGCTGGCGCTGCTCACCTCGGCAGTCACCTCGTGCCCCACCTACTCGGGTGCGTGCAGCCCCCGTGTGTGCGCGTAACAGCTTCTCGTCCCTGCTGCATTTCCTCTGCATAATGGACACTGTCCTGCGTGCCTCACATCGGGGGCTCGGCTAGTGAGGGCTCTACTCTTGTCCCCTTGCCCTTCGCACACACGAGAGGAGCTTTACGTGACGCGCGTGGATTGGAGAGCTCTTCCCCATGCAAGAGGCTTACAGCGGCCGGGGCGCGCTGCCGCGCGGCGGCGTGGGCTCCTGCGGCAGCTGCTTAATTCATGTGCATTCGCCTTACCCATGCTAACATTGAGGCGTTGCTTCCTCCGCCAATCCCCCTGCAGAGGCGTACAACAACCTGGGTGTGCTGCAGCGCGACGTGGGGTGCATCCCGGAGGCCATCGCCTCCTACTCGCGCTGCCTGCAGCTGGACCCCGACTGCCGCAACGCGGGCCAGAACAGGCTGCTGGCGCTCAACTACATCTACCAGGGTGGGTTGGTGTGGCAACACCTGTTTGTGTATATCGTATGACCAGCGCTGTAACGCGCCACCAACACCACACCTCCCTTCTCCAGTGTTGATGGCCTCTTGTGTGTTCCCACGCCAAATCCACTGTTTGCTCCCCTCCCCTCCTAACAGGCGAAGACGACCTGGTGTGCTCGGCGCACCGTGAGTGGGGGGAGCGCTTCCAGCGACTCTTCACCCCACTGCCGCCCCTCATGCCCGCGCAGCGCAGGTGGGGCCCGCTACCGTTGGTACAGTAGTGTTGTAGTCCGCCCCCAAAAGCCTTGTGTGCGCGGCTTCCGCCTTTAAACTTATTGCTGACTCCTAGGCAGGCATTGAGGTGCCACGTTAGCGCCGTCGCTCACCCTTCTGCCCTAAAATGCCGCTGTCGACGTAGAACACAGCACCCTCGACGTTGCCCCCCTTCCTATTTTCCTACAACTAAACGGTCGTCGCAAACGCCCTCTTCCTTGCTCCTCCCAGCCTGGACCCTGACCGGCCGCTGCGCATCGGCTACATCTCCCCCGACCTCTTCACGCACAGCGTGTCGTACTTCGCAGAGGCGCCCCTCACGCACCACTCGCCGGGCAGGGGCTACCAGCACTTTGTGTACAGGTGCGGGCCGGGGCCGGGGTCACAATAAACTACGACACGTGTGCAGAGTAGGGGATTGCTGGTCGGCGAGGCTTCCGCGTGCATGCACCAGGCGCACCTCCTCCCTCCCAACAACGACAACCCCGCAAAGATAACAATGCCTGTTAACTTTTCCATCATGCCCATCTTCTTCTGTGCAGCTGCGTGCCCAAGGCTGACGCCAAGACCGCCCGCTTGAGGGCCGCCACGGAGGCTGCTGGCGGCGTGTGGCGTGACGTGGGGCAGCTGCCGGAGGGCGAGCTGGCGGCGCTGGTGCGGAGGGACGAGGTGGACGTGCTGGTGGAGCTGACAGGTGGGCTGCCGGGCCGGAGGGCGGGCGGGAGGGCAAAAACCTGGCGAGCATCACATTGGACGTGGGGCTATGTGAGGTCCGCATGCTGCTGCCGAACGCCACACGCGTTGCCGCCTATGCAGGCAACGCCGCCAAGTGCCGCTTCCCAGCATGTCGTTGAGCATTTGACGCCGTCTAACACTCGCACTGATGCTCTACTCTGCTGCCATCCGCCTGACTGACATCGGCTCGCTCCCGTGCCCGCGCCCTGCCTTTCCTCTTCCTCGCAGGCCACACCGCCAACAACCGGCTGGGCACCATGGCCTCGCGGCCCGCGCCCGTGCAGGTCACGTGGATCGGCTACCCCAACTCCACGGGGCTGCGGGCGGTGGACTACCGCTTCACGGACGCAGTGTGCGACCCGTGGGACACCAAGCAGGTGCGTGACCCGGCTGCTGCTGCTCTCACAGGCAGCATGATGTAGGTGGCTGTACGTGCCAACGAAGCCCCCAACCATGCCCCGTTTTCGCACCAACGCTCTTCCCCTACAAGCCCGTTATGGCCATGCTGTTTGGTTCCACGCTCTGGTTTCCCCTGCAGACGTTTGTGGAGGAGCTGGTGCGGCTGCCCGGCTGCTTCCTGTGCTACACGCCCGCCGTGGACGCGCCGCCCGTCAGCCCGCCGCCCGCGCTGGCCAACGGCTTCATCACCTTCGGCTCCTTCAACAACCTGGCCAAGATCACGCCACAGGTGCGCCCGCGCCGCGCCATCGTCAATACCGTCTCCTCCCATTTAAACTCCCACAATTGCTTCCTGCGCCTTTAAGCCCCCATCCCCGCGTCCCTCTGTACGAATGCGCCCTAGTGCCCCGCCTACCACTCGTACAAGGAACCGGTGGCACGCCGGCAGAGCCTCAGGCCGTTGCGGTCTAAACGCTTTCGTGCACCTTGACTCTCCCCTGCGCCCCGCCCACAGGTGCTGCGCGTGTGGGGCGCCATCCTCACCGCCGTGCCCCGCTCCCGACTGGTGCTCAAGAACAAGCCCTTCGCATGCGAGGCGGCCCGCTCGCACGTGCTGCAGCAGCTGGCGGCGGTGGGCGTGGAGCCGTGGCGCGTGGACCTGCTGCCGCTGGCGCCCGGCAATGCACAGCACCTGGCCACCTACTCGCTCATGGACATCTCGCTGGACCCCTTCCCATACGCGGGTGCGTGCGGGCGTGCGTGCAGGTCGTGGTGCTGTGGGCCTCTGGCTGTGGCCGCTAGCGCAGGGCAGCTATGTCGCATTTCATTGCCATTGCACGGGTGTCCAGTTTTTGAACTCGAGTATGTGTTCTTGTGCCCCTGTGTAGGCACCACCACGACCACGGAGTCGCTGTACATGGGCGTGCCGTGCCTCACGCTGGCGGGCAGCTGCCACGCGCACAACGTGGGGGTCAGCCTGCTCACGGCGGTGGGCCTGCACCCGCCCGCATCATTACCAGCAGCAGCAGCAGGGCAAGGGGGAGACCGCACGGGCAGCTCCGCGGCGGTGGCGGGAGGGGAGGCCGGCGGCGAGGGCAGCAGTGGCAGTGGGTGTGGGAGCGGAGGTGTTGGCATTGGCAGCGGCAGCGGGAGTGGCAGCAGCTCCTGCTGGTGGAGGGGGCCCAGCTGGGTGGCGCACAGCGAGGCGGAGTACGTGGCGCTGGCGGTGGCGCACGCTGCCAATGTGCAGGTGGGGGCAGCAGCAGAGGGAGGGGGGCATGGGCGGTTGGGTACGCTAGTACAGCGGCTCGGGTGCAGTTACGAAAGGCGGGCTAGCTCGACGTGGAAAGCACTCATGGGCACCAGGCGGTCCTGGCTTGCCCTTTGGGCACTCGTGCGTGCACGTTTACAGATTGCATCGCCATGAAGATCTGGTGCTGATACACCGCCATTGATGTGCCAACCTCCGACGTGCCTGCTGTGCAACTCTCAGGCGCTGGCGGAGCTGCGGTCCTGCCTGCGGCAGCGCATGCTGGACAGCCCCATGTGCGACGGGCCGCGCTTCGTGCGGGGGGTGGAGGACCTGTACCGGCAGCTGTGGAGGAGGTGGGCCGGGGCGAGGGTCGCCAAGGGTGAGGGGTACCAGGGCGTGGCTGAACGAGGCGTGCGTGCTTGGGTGAGTTGGGGATGACCAAGTTATCTAAAAGCTCCATCAAGGGGAGCTAGTGTCCAAGGTGGCAAGGTGGCATGCCGCCGTGCGCTCGGCGTGCTAATGTCTTCAGGGCGTGCTGCCCTTAGCGCAATTGCATGTGCTCGCACGCGTTGCTGATGGCGTACCTGCTCACCGGCATCGCCTACTTTCCCGTTCATCTGGGTTTATGCTCGCTTGTGTGCCGAACCTTTTGCAGACACGTGGCGAACGCGGAGGCGGGGGCGGGGGCCGCGAGCAACGGCAGCCGGTCTGCGGCGCCTGCGGCCGGCCCGTAAGGGCGCGGGCCAGGGTTTGCCATCTCTTGGCATAGTGACTGGTGGATTTGGACACAGAACATGAGCTTCCCGAATTGCTGTTGGATTGACGGGCAGGGGCGCGTTTGGCAGCCTAAAGCTTGCATGTTGGTGGCGGGAGGGTGACAGGCAGGGCGAACGCATGCTATATGCATGGGGGTGAGACGGTGCGGTGACGTGTGTGCGATGCGGTGGGGCTTGAGCGCGGTCTGGTGCATGAGTGGGATAGCAAGAGCGTCGTGCAGAAGAACAACCAGAACTATCCTTGTACCTGAAAGCTCGGGGGTCGGGGGGAGCGGTGTTGCATGCTGTGGGGGTAGGCAACGGAAGCCAGGCTTTGCGATGTACGTGGCACGGCAGTAGCTTGCTTGCGGACGCTTGCGGTGCATCGACGGACGGAGAACGCAGGCGTCGGGCGCTTCGGGAACTCAAGTCAGTGTGGTTTGCGGAGGGGAGTCGGTGTGCGTCGTTCCCGTGGCATACCTGTAGCAGCATTGTTTGGGATCCAGTAGTATTTCATGCGTCGGCAAGGGGGCAAGCACCAGACGCCAAGCGGTGGTGGTGGCCATTTTTTTCATGCGCACGACAGGGCATTGAGCGTGCGTGGGCCCTGCTGTGTGCAAGCCAAGGGAACACTGGGCAGCCGTTATGTCCCCTGGCTCTATCCTCTTATTCAACGAGCGTAAGGCACAACGGGTCATGGGCTCATTACCGTTCTGAATATCTCGGTAGTTCAATTGCGAACGCGTCCTGCATGCTCACAAGCGGCAGGACTGCACAATATAGCGTTGTTGAGTGTGCAGTGAGTTGCTCGGGGTTGCTGAGGGTGTAGCAGGATGCAGTGAGGGGAGGCACAACGCATATGTCAAAGCAAAGTTAAGAGGACGGGGTTGCTGAGGGTATGAGTTGCGACCGACTGTTGTTGACGAGGCCTAGGGCCGAGGGTGCGTTGCGGAATGCGGAAGGATGCGACTTCCTTGCAGCGGGGGGTGTACGCTTCTACGCTACGGGTGCCGCATAGATTCAGCCGGGCGGCTCCTGTGAGGCTGCACGGCGTGTGTGTGGCCCTTGCTGAACGTCATAGAGAGGTGGCTGTGTGTCTCTGTGTGGAAAACACACGGTATCCGAAGAAATGGGAAGGAGGCCGGACTTGCTATATAGTGCTGCTGATGCGCGGTGGCAGTATCATTGCTGAGTTTAGCGCGACGAACGAACAGCCCCAATGATGGCCTCTGTCGGAGGGTGCCGACTACGCTTTCTGTTGCGATTGGCGCCGTGTATCAGGAGCCTCCCCTGACCCCCATTGTGAAGTTGGACTTGCCGGGTTGCAGCTACGTGCTCACATGCCGCTCGTCGCTGATCTGAGGCCTTGCACTCCAGGCAGGGCTGTTGTGGGGTAAACTCGTGTGTTAAATTGCGGCTGCTGCTGCTGTTGGTCATGGGAGACCTCACTTGTGTTGATGGCGCTTTGTAGGAACGTGGGAGCTGGGGACCTGGTTGGGCATGCTGTCGCCCTAGCTGTAAGCGGGGTAAGCCCCTGCCCCTGGTGCCGTACACGATCGTCCTTCATGGTTGTCCCGCCTTCAGAACAATAGCTACACAGTTACTCTGTGTACGAGTGCGTAAGGTGGGCTGCAAACGTACGTCCCTGAGTGGTCATCACGCGGCAAGTCGCGACCCGGAACATGAAAAGGCACCGGACCCGTGACGGGGGCTCACGGCCGCCCCTGCAGATCCCATGCACATCACGGGTGGCCTCACGGGCTATGGGGGCAATGCGCGCGCAAAATTGCATGCCGGCGCCTGTTCACACTACTTAAATCTTCAAAACCTATAACCCTGCGTCCTTTTTACCGCGAAGTATTGCGCATGCTACGCCCTTTGGCGCGGCGCCAACCACCGCAACGAAGTTGGACCGGCTAGGTGAAGGCACTGAGTGCTCCGGGCACTAAGCCAGGACACACTATGCCAACGTGCATACCTTCCCGTTACTGTAAATAGCTTGACAGCACGGGGGCACCATAGGTTTAGCTGCGTGACCCGAAGGGTTAGCCCATGAGCAACCAACTCGTGACGGGACAAGCTGTTGGGGATGGGGATGCGGATGCAGCGCGGTGTGGGCTCAGCGAGCCCACAGCAGGCGGCGTGTCGGTACGGCCGACCCAGAGCGCAGACACGCACCGAGTGGTTCATAATATGCTCGACCACTTTAGAGCAGACGAGGACGATCAGGAGCCGCAGAGCCGCCCCGCCGGTCCCGATCCCGCCGTGGAAACCACAGCGGCAGAAGCACACCGTCATCCTGCCTTCACGTCTGAAGGCGCCACTGCTACTGCAGTTGCCCCGCCTGGCTTCACCCCCCTTGTGCAGCGGGATCAGCCAAGCCAGCAAGCTGGCTTCCACCGGGCGCCTGCACTTCTACAGGCACAGACAGTAGCTGCTAGCCACGGCCACACCTCGCCAACTGCCGGCATGGTCACATCACCTGGAGTGGCAAGCGGGCTGCAGCACCCTGGCGCCGCAGGTGGTTTCCGTACCGTTGTGGCACCGTACGGGGCTAGGTCGGTTACTGGGCCTGGAGTTTCAGAGACGGGGCCCGGGATGCAGCGCACCGGGAGTGGGCACGCAACAGTCGGCCCGCCGCAGTTCACAACCACCGGTGCTGGGACGTTGCTTCCTTACGACCTGCCGCACATCCCGCGAAGTTACTCGCAGCCAGGCAGCCCAGTGATTTCGCCACAGCCACAGCAGCAGCAGCTGCTGCAGATCAGCAGCCTGCCGTACGCCGCTAGGCAGGGGAGCCCCGCTGGCCTCGCCGCCCCGGCAGGGCAACCGGGACATATCTTCCAACAGTGGCAACACCCGCAGCACCCACAGCAAGCGCCCATTGGGCACCTCTACCCCGGGCACTACCAAGTGCTTCCGTACGGCACGGGACCGCAGACCGCATACTCGCCGCCGCCGCCGCCGCAGCAGCAGCAGCAGCACCCTTACCACCATCCCCAGGGGCAGCACCTGCGGCCACAGCTGCACCTGCTGCACGCTGCGCAACAGCAGCAGCAGCAGCAACAGCAACAGCCTGTACGCGTGTACAGCATCCCGCAGCAGCTGCGTGACGAGTGTGCTGCCATCACGCGGGATCTGTCCAGCAGCAGCGGCGGGAGCAAGGCGGCAAGCGCGCAGCACAGGGTCGCACAGCTGCTGTGGGTCCTCACGCAGCAGCAGCTGCAGCAGAGCGGGTCGCTGGACCACCTGGGGCTGGCCACGTCAGTGCCCGACCCCCCGCCCGACAAAAGCGCGTTTGCGGTCACGGCAGGGTACCCGCAGGACAGCCGCACCAATCCAAGTAAGGTGTCGGCTGCAGGGCGAGTACCGGCGGACCGCCAAAGTGGGACCATGTCGCCACCTTGTAGCGGGGTCTAATCCTGACTTGCACACCGCTACCGTACACCTTTGGTCTGTGTGTTGCGCACCACAGCCGTACGCACGCCTTGTCCAGCTGGAACCTGCAAGGCGCCCAGTGGCGGCGCACAGTCCAGGAGCAACTCCTGGCGGCCGGATCTGCCATGCTTGCCCATGAGTCCCTACCTGCTGCTTGGAGCCCCTACCCTCCCTCCGCGCACCCTACCGGCTTCCGGTTCTTACATTTCGCCGATCTGCGGTTCCCCCGCCCTCTGTGCAAGTGCCGTTGCAGCTGGAGCAGCCGCTGGGCCTAAACCCCATCTGGTGGCTGGAGCCCCACAAGGGACCTACCTGGCCACCTTCTACTCCCCGCGCTGCGCCGAGTGCGACAAGACCTACACGTTCGGGGACGACAAGAACACGTGCCAGAGCTTGAACCACCCAAAGCGCCAGGTGGGGAATGGTGCGAGCGACAGGGTAAACAGCAAACGGCTTGTAATCACGTGCTCTGGTGCCGTATCCTCGGTTGCTTTGTGCGTGCGAGGTGGGGTGCGTGGGCTGGCCAGGCTGGGCCCTACTGCCAGCCCGCGTGCTGTGTGAGTTGCCGCACGCCGGTCCTGGGTTTGTCTCATCATAATGCCCATTCGACAGCAAGCAGCCAAAAGGCACAAATCAGGGCGCGTGCGATGACCTTGCCCAACTCGCATATTGACGCGCATGTGCCTCAAGGTGCTCGTGCCACCTGCACCTGTTGCCCGAACAGCAAGCTCTTGATCGCTATTCCTATAATCGACGCAGATTAGCATCTACAAGCTGGCGTTCGAGTCGCAGGCCAGCTGCATCCCCCCTGGCGCTGCTTCCAAGCAGTCCTTCAAGGACCCGGCCGCCCCCGCCTCCAAGCGCCAGAAGACGGACCTGTGGGTCCCCCACCAGCCGTTGATGGTGGGCTGGTTCGTTAAGCCACAGCAGGAGCAATCCAAACAGCGTGGCCGCAAGCGCGGACGTGGTGTGGAAGCGGAGGCGCCGCGGGAGGACGCTGCGTACGAGGGCGGCGGGCAAGCGAGGGGGGAAGAGGCGGTCGCGGTCGCGGGGCCGGGTGGCACTGGCGCTGGGCGTGAGGGTGATAGGACAGGTGAGGAGCAGCAGCAGCAGCCTGGCAGCGGCGGTGGTGGCGGCGGCTCGGCGGGCGGGGGTGGTGCAGGAGCCGGGGGCGGGGGCGGCGGCGGAGGCCAAGGGGGCGATGGTGACAGGCAGGGAGGCGGTGGCGAAGGTCACAGAGGCAGCGGTAACGGAGGCGGCGAGGTTGGGGAGGAGGGAGGCGGCGGGGTCCGCGGCAGCGGCGGCGAGAGAGGTAGTGGTGGTGGCGGAGGCGCTGAAAGTGAGGGTGTTAGCTGCAGCGGTGCTATCAGCACGTGCAGCAGCAGCGGCGGGGCGGTTGCTGGGAGGGGCGGCGGCGCTGGCACGCCGACGAACGTCACACGGGGTGGGGCCAGCAGCGGCAGAGGGGCCGGTGACGGTGGTGACGACGGTGGGGACGAAAGCAGTGGCAGCTGAGGGGCCAGCAGCGGCGCCAGCAGCGGCAACGGCCAGCGGCAACTGTGCATGTGCGAGGCAGGGGCATGCGTGGCAGGGATCCTGCCCAGGCTGCGGCATCCAGTGCAATGTCTTTGTTCGTAGGGTTGTAACTTGTAAGCGACGGTGTGAGGCATTTAGAGGGATTCTGGCGGCAACGGGAATGAGTGCGGGTCCCACGTGAGAATGTGCACGTGGGCATCTGCTGGACTTGCGCTGGGCATGAGAAGTGTCTTGCATGTGCATACCGGTATGCACTTGTTGCGGTGTGGTTTTGCTGGCGCCTGGTCTCCCTGGGACCTCCATGGGACGCTCCTGGTGCGTAGCGGGTGCGGTGCGGGATGTAGGCAGAAATGGCCTAATACAGTTTCATGCATATAGGAATAGCAGACAGGGTGTGGCGAAGCAAGGTAAGGCGAGTAAGGCGAGTAAGGCGAGACATGGCAGGCAGGACATGATGGCGGCAAGTCGGTGGCTATGGGCTGATGCTGCTTTGCTGAGGTACTTAGCTGCAATGGAAAGCCGGCTGTGTCGGTTGCCCCCCGGCACGCGCAGGACCAGACCGTGCGTGCTCACGCTTGCAGGATGCGTCGCACACCTGCGGGCGAGAAGTAGAGGCGGCCCGCCGTGAGCCGCTCTAGTAGATGTATACCGAATGCGCCCCACCGAATGCGCTTCGCGCCGGGGGCTCAGCCCAAAAAGGCGACGAGATGACAAGGCAAAGCTGGGGGGACGGCTCTAGAGTGTGGGACGCTCCTGGTGCGTGTGACACTACCACCGTACCACATGCCATGCCAACCCTGGACCGCAGACCGTATACGTATTTCTCCCATGTACGGCAGGAAAAGGCCGTATCCCTTGTACGCGTACAACGTACTGTGCAGCCCAGGACTTGCGTTCACAAACGTCAGCTATGAGGGCACGCTCAGGTTACGCCGGGTGCTGGGCAGCTGCTCTGGTGCAGAAGGCTTGCCGTTCAGGTTCCTGAGGTTCCTAGGTAGGCAGTAGTGCCTGCCATATGGCATCTTCCTAGCGTTGCTATGCTTTTAAGTGTGCGGCGCCTGAGAACAGTTGTGCTCCCAGGACACACCACGTGCACAGCGGCACCTACGGTATCCATTGGGGCATGCGGTGCTGGCTTCCGCTGGGTGAAATCTCTAGCACTGCTACCTGGGGTAGCTGACAACGCGTCTCTTGTCATATAACACCCATGAAGCTCCCCATGTACGTGGACCTCCCATGCACGTGGCGGCACTGCTGTACCATACTCGGAGTGGTGAGGACTCATTCGCCTGGAGCCGCCTTGCACTAAACTACGTGAAGTCATGATCGGACTCACTTTGTACGGCTGGCATACCAGTGCAGGACGTGCAGAGGCAGTGGCAGCACCTGGTGGCAGCAACTTCAGGCGGGCACCCTCGCACGCTACTGAGCACCTCTTACATATGCCCTGCGGCTCGTGCATCGGCCGTTGGGACCACCCCTCACCATGTTATGTTGACTTGTCGACCGAATTTCCCCAACTGCATTCCGGCTCACATCCACCACTGAAGGACACAAAACACACCGGAGCCACCAGTTCTGCCTGTCCATCCCCGATGTCCTCCATGCCGCATGACCCGCATGGTGAGCACACCCCAAGTAGGTGATTCAGACGACATAGTACGCACCGCTTCGTAAGGCGTCCTTGACAGACCTTAGTCTCGTACACGCATCCCTATTTGCCACCGTGCAGAATCAACAGAATCATGATGAACCGTCGGGCATCAGCTGGTGGATGACTCCCAGTCCCCTGTTCAGGAGTTTACTGGTGTGGGCAAGCTTGACGAAACCTGTCTCCTCAG